>OFHH01000022.1_pt1 | contig 20285 bp, 22 predicted proteins | sample 1521961 | NCBI WGS metagenome assembly OFHH01 (sample SAMEA2468439, study PRJEB22500) | soil metagenome | biome: Glassland; feature: Farmland; material: Clay | place: Australia | collected 2013-01-31 | depth 0.55 m | reverse complement strand
GGGGGTGGCCTACCCGGGTGACGGCGGCCCGGCCGAAGCGGGGAGGGAACGGGGGGCGGGCGCGGACCTGCGGCTGGCCGAGGCGACCTACCCGGAGCGGGTCCCGGAAGACTCCCTGCCTTCCCTGTCCAGCGCCGCCGACGCGGGCCGGCACGCCGCGCGGGCCGGCGCCGGGCGGCTCATTCTGACCCACCTATGGCCGGGCACCAGCCACCAGCAAGCGCACGCAGCCGCCGCTTCAGCCTACGACGGCCGTATCAGCATCGCGGCCCCAGGCCGGGTCATCGACCTGCAATAAGCCCTGCCAGCCGGGCGGCACGTCCGAGCCCGCATATACGCCCGTCTGGACGCCGGGCAGAAGAACCACTCGGTACCAGCAGCACCAATTGGCCAGACCCGGCTCTGCCCGCACCGATCCGCGGCGATGTGCGCCGCAGTCGGGGCCAGCCGGCGGCGCTCCGCAGGAAGAGCCTGGCCTGACTGCGGCGGAAATCCTGTCGCTGGGGAGCTTGGCCGGTGGATACGGTCGCACAGTGCCTGATGCGATCTTTGCCCACCCTCGCCTCGCGCCGCTCTACGACGCCTTCGACGGGCCGCGCGATGACCTGCCCGCCTACATCAGCATCGCGGACGAGCTAGGTGCGCACCGCGTGCTGGATGCTGGCTGCGGGACGGGATGCCTGGCAATCCTGCTCGCCGGCACCGGCCGGGCCGTCGTAGCAGCCGACCCAGCGGCGGCCTCCCTTGAAGTGGCGAAGTCAAAAGATAGGAATGCCCAGGTCACCTGGGTCCACGCTGATCCCGCGGGGGTACCGGCGGCCGGCGCTGATCTTGCGGTGATGACTGGGAATGTGGCCCAGGTCTTCCTCACCGATGCGGACTGGGCGCAGGCACTCCAGGCCATCGGTACCGCGCTTCGCCCGCGCGGGTACCTGGTGTTCGAAACACGACGTCCCGGCCGCCGTGCATGGGAGGAATGGGCAGCTGACACTGGCCCTGTCACCCTCGACATCGCGGGCAGTGGCCCGGTCGAGCAGCGCCGTGAGGTCACCGCCGTGAACCTCCCGTTCGTCTGCTTCCGCTACACCTACACGTTCCTGGCCGACGGCGCGGTCCTCACCTCCGATTCCACGCTGCGGTTCCGCGGCCGCGATGAACTTGAATCGAGCCTGGCCGCCCAGAGCTACCGGGTGCTGGACGTGAGGGAAGCCCCTGACCGCCCAGGCCACGAGTTCGTGTTCATCACCCAGCGCACAACCTGAACTAACCCAGCCGCCGGAAACACCGTTCGTGAGATACACGCCCGCGGGCGCAGAACACCCGGATATGCAGCGGCCATGGACGAGGGCGTCACTTCCTCTCGGCCGTGCAGATCGGCGGCTATTTGCCGTTCACGATGTTGGCCCGTCCATCGCTTTCCATAGCGCATGTTGAGCCCAGGCGGTCTCGCGCCTTCCAGGGGTTGGGTCACCCCTCCAAGTATGCGGCCAGCTTTGCCAGCGAGGAGTTCAGCCCGGCAGCGTGATCTTCTGCGGAAACACCGTCGGGGACGTCATCTGCCCGGATGTCCACCCGGGTCCCGGCATCGACCGGGGTGACTTCCCATGTCATCGTCATCGTGCCCGCGTAGGCGGGGTCGTCGGAGACGAAGTCGATGGCCTGCACGATGCGCACGCCGGGGACGATGTCGATGAAGCGGGCTTCAACGATGTCGGAGTCCGCGGTGGCCTTTCCGGGAGCGGCCGAGGCGTCGGCGTAGGTCAGGATCATCCGGTACGACCCGCCGGGCCTGGCGTCGAAGCGCTCGAAGCTGCCGCGCATGTCGCCAGGTGGCAGCCACGCCGCGAGCGCGGCCTGGTCGACGAAAGCAGTGAAGACACGTTCAGGCGATGCCGCGATCAGGCGGGAAGCCGTATCCGTGCGCGCCATGGTGCCATCGTAGGGATCCAGCCTGGTCGCTGCCCAGCCCCGGGAATCGGGCACCGCTCGCCCCGGTTAGCCAGCACACCGCCGACCGCGGTCAGGCGATCGCCTAAGCGCCCGGCGGGGCGTAGATCCCGGAACGGCCCACGCCAGTGGCAGCTATAACCGGGCAACGATAGGGCAGCCTGGCCAGCGAGGGCACCCGCATTCCCCGGACTGGCCCCGGGACGCAGAGTGCCCCCGGCTCCGGGGCCAATGCGCGGGGCAATGACGTCACGCTCGCTGTCCGCTTCCTCGCTGCCCGGGACATGCCTGCCGTCACGGCCATCGTGGCGGGCCTGCCGGACTTCACTAGCGATGTCCCCGGCCACCTCGAGCGGGACGCGGTCAGCCTGACGGCTGGGTGCTCACCCACTGTGAACGGGTCGCAGGGTCCGCCGCAAGCCGCCGGGCGCTGCGGAGATCATATGGATCGCGGACGCCCCGGCCCGGCGCGGCCTGGGGGTTCGGAACGGTGCTCCAAGACCACATGCTGGCCGAACTGGCAGCCGCCGGAGTCAGTCTGATCGAGGCCAAGACACTGGACGGCACCGCCGGGAGTGCCCCGCATCCGAGTTCTGAGCCGGACTCCCGGTGGCTGCTGCCGACGCCGCGGTTCCCTGGTCATTAATCGCAGCGATCAGCAGCCTGGCACTGACGGCTTGGTCAGGCGGCCCCGCCGAGGTCGATGTCGGTGATGCCGGGTGCGGCGATGCGCAGGCTGGTGCCGGTGGCGTGGGCGAGGCGGGCGAGCATGTCGAGGGTGGGCAGGCTGCCTCCGCTTTCGATGCGGGCGATGGAGGACTGGGTGGTGCCCATGCGCCGGGCCAGTTCGGTCTGGGTCAGGCCCGCCCGGGTGCGGAGGGTGTAGACCAGTTCGGCCAGCTGCCCGGCGAGGGTCGCGGCGGCGTAGGCCCGGTCGTATTCCTCCCGGTCCTCCGGCGGGTACTTGGCGCGCAGCTCATCCAGGGTGATGTTAGCCATCGCTGTCTCCTGCTTCCTGGCTGGCCCGCATCGCCTGCCGGGCCCGGGCCACTTCCCGCCGTTCGTTCTGCCGCTGCTTACGGAAGGTCGTCAGCGTGATGACCTTCGTCTGCGTATCGATGTAGTAGGTCACGCGCCTGGCTGTTCCCTCGCAGGTGAACCGCAGTTCGGTTAAGCCACCGCCGAGCGGCCGGGCGTGCGGCATCCGCAGTGCCGGCCCGTGTTCGGCGAGCCGGTCGAACGCCCGGTCGGCCATCGCCTTGTCCTTGCTCTTGAGCGTGGCGTACCAGCCCTCGACCTCCGGGGAGATCTCCACGATCCAGCGGTTCCTGTCCACCACCTCAGTATCGCACCAACACTATATCGCGTTCACGCGATATAGTAAAAGCCCCAACCATCGCGGATGAGTCACCGCCCTGGCCTCCCTCCCGGCCTCCTGGTGCTTTCGGCAGAACACCGCGGAACGGGCGTGCCTAGGCAGGGACGAGGCCCCCTCTTCCCACCTCCTGCTGTGCCCAACTGCCAGGGGGTAGCGGAATGCGGATAGCACCCGAGGACCCGGAACGGCGGCACCGTGGGTGTACGATGGCTGGCATGATTTCCTCGATCCGGGGAAATCTCACGCGGTTGTGTGTTCAAGTCTCGGACACAGGAAAACCCCATAGCCGGGCGTTTTTGCGTAGCCCGGACTGTCACCCGGGGCCGACCCTGGCCGTTGCGGGTGCTCTCGCTAGTGGCTGGCCTCCTTTCTGGCTTGCTCGCGGCTTGAGGCGTTACATGACAGCGACAGGGACGGCGTTCACGCCGTCCGTACGCAGGGTCTTGGTGGCCGGGTCGTAGATGAGGCTGACGCCGGTGGCCCGGAACTCGTCGATCTGGTCCGCAGTCTGGGCGGGCGCCGTGATCTGCGCTCGGCCCCGCTTTGTGCTGCGCGGTTGGTGGCCGTCTGTGTGGAGGATGGCCAGGGCGACGAGGCGGGGCAGGATGGTGTCCTCGCGGATGTACAGATTCCTGGGCCGGGCTGGGTCGGGTGTCACTGCGCTGGTGTAGCCGTGGCGGCACCGGTAGGCGGGCTTGCCGTTGGACCAGGCTGATTCCAGCCGCCGCCCGCAGGTCCCGCAGACCAGCAGCCCAGCCAGCAGGTAGCGGCGGGTCGCCGTCCCGGCCGGGCCGCGCGGGGCGCTGGCGTCCTGGGCGGCGACGAAATCAGCCTCGCTGACCAGCGCCGGGTGGGCAGGCCGGGCGGAGATGACCCACCCGGCGGGCAGGTCCCACCGCTGCACCTGCTTATGCCCCAGCCCGGTGTTCGCCGGGCCGACCAGGTCGCGGTCGGTGCGCTGGCGGTTCCACACCCGCCGGCCGGGGTACCGGGGGGTGGCGAGGATGGCCGCGACGGTGCTCAGCGTCCACGCCGCACCTGTGCGGTGCGGGGGCCACGCTGTGCCCGGCCAGCCGCTGGGCGAACATCCACCGCACCACCGGCGCTGTCTCGGGGTCGGGCTCCAGCCGGTGCGCCCGCCGCCCCCACGCGGCGTGGGCCTTGTTCGGGTGCGGCCCGGCATCGGCGAGCCGGTACCCGTAGGGCGGGCGGCCGCCGAGGTAGCGGCCCTGCTCGCGGGTCTGGGCAGCCATCGCGGTGCGGACCCGGATCCGGGTGCGGGTGATCTCCCGCTTGGACTGATAGCCCAGCGCCAGCATCGTCTCCTCGTGATCCTCAGCCGCGAAGTCGACCCGGCCTCCCACCTCCGGCATCCACAACTGCACGCCGTAATGCTCGAACAGCGGCGCCATCGAGGTGTACTGGCCGCCGTAAAACGCCCGCTCATATTCGCCGACCACAATTGCATCCCAACCCCGTTCGGGATCGGCGAGCGCGGCGACCAGGGCCGCGGCCTGGGGGCGGCGCGCCCACGCCAGCATCCGGCTCTGCCCAATGTCGAAGAACTCCGACACGATCCGCCCATGCCCCGCCACCAAGGCGTTGGCCTGCGCGCGCTGCCGCGCCAGCGACGTCACTGGATCCTGGTGATCCTCGGTGGACACCCGGCCGTAGAACGCGAACCGCAGACCACCACGCTCATGCCCGGCAGCCTGACGGCGCCCCGTCCGCTCCGCCCACGCCGCCAGCGCATCCCCGCGTTCGCTGCAAGCCTCACCTTCCAGGCACCGCAGGTTCATTCCCTCACCGCTCACAGGCCAACGCTGCAGTCCCAGGCCCGGCCGATCCAGGGCCGAACGTCGCGGCTATGCGGTCCGGCCGCACCTGGCGCACAGACAGCACCGGCGGCTATCGCACCAGCGAACCGCAGCGCCCCGCGGAACGCCGGCAACAATCCCCGACCTCACCGCTATCCGCCCACGCCCGGGCTCACAGTCGATTACACACGGTTGCCGCACCGGTGGGTTCGCAAGCTGCCATCACCGGCATGACGCCGTACTAGTGTGCCTGGCAGCGTGGAGGGCCCGAGTGGGCGTTGAACGGGTGCCTGCGGTGCAGCTCCTGCTGTCATGTTCGACTATGTGAGATCCCTTTTCATGCTCCAGGTTTGACATATACTGCGCCGCGTCGTTCCCCCCGGCGGGTGAGCTTCCCGGCGTGAGCGAGGCGGCGAAGCAGGCGGCTGGCCTGATCTGGTCCTATAGCGCAGAGATCTGCGGCCTGAGTCCGCGTTATCTGTCCGTGTGCGTCCACGTACTGCAGGACCATTTGTTCTTGCTGCAGCGGCTCGAAGCCGCGGACTCGGATGTACCCAGCGGGCACGTTCAGCACCCGGTAGACGGCTGCGGACAGGTGCCAGCTCCGGCCTTTTCCCTCGCCCCGGGCCTCGATCCAGCCTCGCTCGACCATACGGGCCAGCAGGTTCCTGGTCTCCATTTCGGTCCGCTGGGTCAGCTGCGCCAGCTCGTGCGTGGTTGACCGTCGTTCCCTCATGAGTTCGGCGAGCACCTGGAGCTCGGATACGCTGAACGGCCTGCCCTGCTGATTTTCTTGCTCTAGGACCCATTTGGTCATAGCCAGATTGGCGGGTCCTCCAGGAAGCACCGCAACGACATGCGCGTCGGAGCTTCTGCCGTAGTCGGGCGCAGGGCGTCCGACGCGGAGCTGTTCGGTGAACATCCGGTTGATTCCCCTGCCAGTCCGCTCGACAAGACCAGTCCGCTTGAAGGCGTCCGCGAGCAGCGGACTGCGCGGGTGCGGAGGCGTGACGAGCAGGTTATCCAGCCGCACACCGGACGGAAATCCTCCCGGGCTCGAGATCTCGAGCTGCTCCTCTCTCCACTGCACGTTCACAGCGCCCGGACGCGTGTAATCCCGGTGGATCAGCGCGTTCGCTAGCGCCTCCCGGAACGCGGTCTCCGAGTACGTGGACACCGCGATCCGGAACAGGCCGGACTGCATTTCCTCCTCCCGGTTCCGCGCGCGGAACCGGGAGAACATCTCCTCGGCGAGCCGTAGCAGCGGGTACGGCAGGAAGTCGTTAACTTCGACGTTCTCTCCCCGGAGCACCTGAAACGCCGCCTCGTGAGTGGGCAGGAAACGCCGCAGCGCGTCAGTCTTCCCGAATAGGAGCAATGCGCCCGCCGTCACGTCGGCATCGTTGCGCACGAGCCCGAGCGCGCTAGCGATCTCCCGGTCCGACAACGAGGCCAGCACGCCGTCCGCGCCCGTGCCGCTGCTGCTCGCAAGCCGCCGCAGCCTCTCGAACTCCAGGGGGTCAAGATCCTCCCAGCTCGCGCCGCCGACCCGGACTGCCGCCCAGTCCACTGCGCCGCGATCCACTTCGTGTGCGAGCATCTCGTGGGCATGATTGGGAACACAGGTCGGGCGACCGTCCCCTCCGATAGCCCGGCGCACGTAGGTGCCCTGGGTTGTTCCCACGACACGAGGGCTATCCGGAACTTCTACGACCAGCACATCCTGCCCGGCTAGCTCAGCAAGGCTCACCACGACAGAGATGGGCGGCTGCGTCATGTTCGCCACCAGCGCCTGAACCCGAAACGGATCGGTCCGCCCCGCCTCATGCCGCGGCCGGGCTCCGGTCACCGTCCCGTCATCCTCGATGCCTATCAGGAGCCCCCCGCCGTGCCCATTCGCCAGGCACACCGCTGCTTCAACCAAGTCACGGTCATTAAGAGGTCGCCGAAGCTCGCTCTTGAACTCGACCTCGTACTGTTCACCGGCCACAGCCCACCGGGCAACCTGCTCCGCCAGCTCCCTGGCCGGGTCGGACTCATCCGCCATCTCAGCTCCTCGTGCGCATTAATATGAGCACCGGAGCCAGTCTAGCAAGAGATGTCGTATAAATTTACGCGCACGCGCATAACATGAATGACTGACCGCGCCGTCGCTTCAGCGGGCGTACAGCCCGGCGGTCCCACTGGGAGTCCACGCCGGGGCGGGCTCCGCATACCGCAGCGGCGGGCTGCCTTGCGCCTACGATGGCGTGTCATGCCGGCGAACCGGATGAACCATGACGAGTTCTACACCGCGATGGCGCCGAATGATGACGCGCGCCTCCGCAAGATCTTGTGGACTCTCTACGGGCGGGGGAACGCCCAGTTTCGCGAGCGCATCGAGGACGAGCTGCGCCCGCCGGAACAGCCGAAAGTGAAGCCGAAGAAGGAACTGCCGGCCCCGGACACTGTGCTGGACGAGGTGACGGCGTTCGTCAAGCTGGCGAAGGATGGTGCCTACATGGCTGGGGACCGCCGGGTGCACCGCACCGAGCGGTCCAGGTGGCGGCTCACGTTCCGCCGGCTGGTGGGCGAAGCGCTGGCGGCACTCCAAGCCGACGATCCCGGCCCAGCGCAGAACGCTGCCGCGGAGATGGTTGACCTTGCCTGCGACATGAAGAGTTATGACTACTTCCACTCCGATGACCCGGTGGAGGCCGCGAAGTTCGTGGTCTCGGATGCCGCCGCCATACTGTGGGAGTCGGTGCTCCGTCATGACGGCTTCGCGGGCTTCGCCCGGCGCGTGCCGGAGCAGCTCATCCGCTGGGAGTCGGACTACGGCTGGACTCGGCGGGGCTACGGTCAGGTGCCGGAAAAGGAGACAGCCCTGGGCGTTCCGCTCGCCCGGCTGCTCACTACGCCGGACATGTGGCGGACGTTCGGTGAGTCCTACCTGGACGCGCTGGATGCGGCCGGACGAGCGGACCCGAGGCGCCCGCGCGCCGTGTACGGAGGTTTCGACGAGACTCGCTACCGGCGCCACGAGCGCACCAAGGACCTCGCAACTTGGCACGGGATGCTTCTCGATCGGTTCGCGGGAACCCCCGAGGATGAGTTGCTGGACCGGCTAGCCACGAGCCCGGCGCTTGCCGGGCCAGAACTCACGTTCCTGCGTGCCAGGACCGCGGAGCGCCGTGGTGACGTCGCGCAGGCCGGCTCGCTGGTCACCGAGTGCCTGAAGGAGCTACCCGGTCATCAGGGATACCTGGACTTCGCCGTGGAAGTCGGCGCGGAACTGCCTCCGCGCGCCCGTGAGCTGCTATCCGAGCGCGCCCTACTCGGCTTCGCCCTCATGGAGGTCCGCCAGCGTCTCCAGGCCGCCAATGGACACTAGTGCAGGCCCGCGTAAGTCCTCGAGGGGTTCGAGTCGCTGGTTCCGTGCTGGTCATGCGGCTCTGGATAGCGCGCTGGCGGTGGCAGGCTCGGAGGCTTCGGAATCATGGTGCTGGGCGTGGCGGGCGAGATAGCGGGCGTGGTCGGCGTCGGCGTCGTAGGTCCAGGTGTACGGCTTGGCGGTGCGGTTGTAGCGGATGGCGAAGCTGGTGATCTTGTCGGCGAGGTCGGCGGGCGAGGTGAACTCGCCGCGGCGCAGCAGGGCCCGGGTCAGCACGGAGAAGCTCGGCCATGTCCAGCCAGGAGGCGTGTTTGGGGGTGTAGGTGACGCTGATCCGGGGGGTGCGCGGCGATCCAGGCCCGGGTGGCGGCCGAGGTGTGGCTCGGGCCGTTGTCCATGACCAGGTGAATGTCCCGGGCCGGGTCGGTGCACTGGTCGAGCTGTTGCAAGAAGCCGGTGAAGGTGACCGGGTCGTTGTGCTCGATCGGCTCGGTGACCACCTGCCCGGTGGCGGGCTGCAGCGCGGCGATGATGGACAACGTGCCGTTGCGGACGTACTCGACGAGCTCCGCGCGCACGACACCGGCCACGACGACGCGATGCGCCGCGTCACCAGCCGCTTCACCGGCATCCTGCACGGCTGCCTCAAGCACGGCCGCGACTACGACGAAGCCACCGCATGGTCCCACCGCCCCGAGCTCGCGCAGGCAGCCTGACCAGGTAACCCAGCCAGCCACCCGAGCCTTCCGGCACCAGCCCCCGCCGGACGGAGGGGTCAGCATGCCCTCACAAAAAGTCAGCACGACCCCATCCGGGCAGCCCGATTTGACAACTTAAGCCCTGGGGTGTCTGACCAGCACCCTCGCCACCGCGCAGGACCTGGCCCGCCTGGCCCGCGAGCACTGGACCAGCGAGGCCCACCACGGCCGTTTCAAGATCGTTCTAGGGCCTGGGCTGGCCGTTCCCAGCTGGTGTGATGTGACGTTGTGTCGCGATCTGATATCGGCCTGGCGGATCTGATCATGGAGTAAGGCAAAGCCCCGGTAAGACGAGGTGTCTTCCGACAGACCCTCGCCAGCTGGAGCTTCGCCGTGCTCGATTGTGTCATTGCCGGTGGCCGCCTTGTGCCGGACGGGCGGCTGATATCGCGGCTCGCCGATGGCCTGGCGGGCGGGCGGCTCGCTGCCCCCGGCCCGGCACCGGATCGCCGTGACCTGCTGGAATTGCTCGCCGGGGTGAGCGACGGGCGGCCGGGCCGGGGCCGGGATCATCCGGTGGCGGCGGTGCTGGCGCTGGCGGCGGCGGTGGTCGCCGGGTCCCGGTCGTTCACCGCGATCGCCGGCTGGGCCGCTGATGTGCCCGCCAGCGTGCTGGAGAATCTGTACCGGCGGCCCCGCGCGGCGGCCCCGCGCCGGGCCGCCGTCGAAATCCACGATCTGGCGGGTGGTCACCGGGGCTGACACCGCTGCGTTAGACGCGGTGACCGGCTCGTGGCTGATGGAGCGGGCCAGCGCCGCTGGGAATCTCGCCAGCACGGGCCAGGGCATCACTGACGATGCGGTGCTGATCCCGGTCCGGGTGGACGGCAAGACCGTCCGGGGCGCGCGGAACGCCGACGGCAGCCAGGTGCACCTGCTGGCCGCCCTGGCCGGCCGGCCGGGCGTCGTCGCCGCTCAGGCCGGGGCCGGCGCCAAGACGAATGAGATTCCGATGATCATCCCGCTGCTGGACGGCGTGGACCTGGACCGGGCTGTCGTGACGGCCGATGCCCTGCATTGCCAGCGCGCCACGGCGGACTACCTGCACCGGCGCGGCGCGGACTTCATCCTGCCGGCCAAAGACAACCAGCCCGGCCTGTTCGACGCCCTCGACGCCCTGCCCTGGCGCGACGTCCCGGTCGCCCACGCCGCCGCCGGCCGCGGCCACGGCCGGATCGAAACCCGCACCATCCAGGTCATGGACGCGCCCGGTGATCTGCCGTTCCCGCACGTCAGCCAGGCATACCTGATCGAGCGGCACGTCACCGCCCTCGGGCCGGGTGTTCTTCGAGCAGCTCATCCGCGACAACCTCGACCTGGGCCGGCCCGACAAGGTCAGCCTCATCTTCGGCCGCGCTATCCGCACCCGCGGCAAGCGTCCCACCCCGTCGAAGTTCCGCACCCGGGTGCTCACCTCCCAGGTCACCCCGTCGATCCACGTCGACTACAAGCACTCGAAAATCAAGATAACCAGAAGCTGGGCAAGGCCATCAGAACCGAGACAACCATCAACGACACCGGGGACTTCGGCATCGGCAAGCGGCTGGGGAACCTGCCGGCACTCCGGCAGGCCGGCTTCCTCGCCAACCGGCGCCTGCTCGCCACCCAACGGCTCGGCCACGACCCGATCGCCGCCGCCCGGGTCTTCGAATCCGTCACCGCACCCGCCCAGGCCGGTGACACCCGCGTCGCCGGCTGCGCTTCGGCGACCGGCGCGCCATGGCCCTGCTGTCGCTGCTGGCCGTCTTCCGCCTGTCCGTGCGGGGCTTCACCAACCGCGAGCTCCGCGACGCGCTCGCCCCCCTGCTCGGGCTTCCGCCCGGCTCCATGACCGCCGGACAGGCAACATACGACTTGCGCAGGCTCCGCGTCCATGGCCTGATCACCCGCATCCCGCACACCAACCGCTACGCCGTCACCGACGACGGCCTGCGCACCGCCATCGTGCTCACCCAGACCCACACCCGGCTGCTCAGCCCCGCGCTCGCCGCCGACCCACTGGCCCGCTTCCCCGCCCTGCACCGAAAACTCGGCCAGCTCCAAGCCCTCCTGGATGACTACGCCAGAAGGGAAGGACTTGCTGCCTGAAAACTTGACTCGATCTTCACGCCTTCGGCGACTTTAGGTCCCTAGCATCTGCCAGGGAGCGGGAGGCTCCGCTCCTCGCGCGTCAGTTACCCCCCGATTACCGGGTGGTGATGGAACTATGACTTTCTGTAGTCTTGAGATCACAGTGGGACGGTGAGTATGCGTTTCTAATGCAGGGTTGCGGACTGGTTCTGCTTACGCCCGAAGGCAGGCGACCTGGAGGGACTGCGCCCGGTTCAATCCCAGCACGGGCGTGGTGCGGCATGTGGAGGTGAGGGCGTGAACTTGCGATGAATAGCCACCCGACTGTCGGCTGTACTCGGGCTGGTCGTGCTGTCAGTTCTTCTTCCCTCATACGTCTCTACCTCGCCTCGGGCACTGGCGGTCATCGGCGTCCAGAATATGTGGCGAGGGTTCGACAAGTGCGATGCTCCAGGAACGGGCACTATGAGCACGTGGTGGAGCAGCAGTCCCTACTACTACGTCGGTATCTATGTTGGCGGAGACAATAGGGCTTGTAGTAACACGAACTTGACCTCCAGTTGGGTGTCCACGGTCAACGGCCAGGGTTGGTCGTTCATTCCTTTCTGGGTGGGGCAACAGGCACCGTGCACCTCGTATGCTCATACATTTTCATATGATCCCGCCACCGCGGAGTCGGAGGGATCTACCGCAGCTGATCACGCTATTAGTGCGGCCTCCAATCTTGGCTTCACGAACTCGATCGTTTATTTCGACCTGGAAGCATTTAATACCGGGAATAGCTCCTGTCTCACAGCGGCTGAGGCCTTCGTGAAGGGCTGGGTGACAGAGATGAAGAACAAGGGATGGACCCCGGCATTGTACGGCTCCTCAAGCGGGTCCGCCATGTACGACATGTACGAACTCGGCAGTACCTATCGCCCCACTGATGCCGACCTCGCGGACTACTCACACGCCTGGAACTCACCGTGGGATATCTATCAGGTCCCAAACTCCGCCTGGGAATATGATCACCGCATCCACCAGTACAACGCGGACTCATCATGTGAAACCTGGGGAGGCATCTGTCTGAAGGTCGATCGTAACTGTGCCATCGGCCCAACCGCGAAAGCGTGGTCGTTCTCGATAGAAGGCAGCGAGCCATCTGGCTCAAGCGAGAGCGACGGACCAAGCGAGGATGTGCCGCCATGCAACTAGCTGGGCTCACCAGACGTGGACTTCAGTACATCCCTGCCAGAGGGATGCGGTCTTCGGTACGGCGCTCCCGCCCCCTCCTGCTCATTGCAACGGCGCTGACGCTGGCTCTTGCGGTGGCGGCTTGCGGGTCCCGGGCGGCCAGCCTGCGGGCTCGCGCCACCGGTTCGGTCGGCGCCAGCGCTCAGGCGTCCTCCTCCGTCACTATCCGTGCCGCGCATCTGATACAAGGAACCACCGGATGGGCGCTCTCCGATGATGCTCTGTCCCTAACCTCCAATGGCGGCCAATCGTGGACTGGAATCACTCCGCCCGGGGTGTCTGCTGGCGCAATCCGGGGGGTGTACTTCCTGGACACCCAGCACGGGTGGGTGGTTTCCTCCTCGGCCAGCGACCCAGACCAGCTTGAGGTCAGCGTCACCACCGACGGCGGCACTTCGTGGTCGACCTCGGCGCTCGGCAGCCCCGACCCGAGCTTCGGAAACTCAGACCTTGCCTACGTCGACTTCGCCGACAGCCAGCACGGCTGGGTAGTGGCGATGATCGCATCAAGTGCCGGAATCTTGCCACAAGGCGTCCTCTTCCAGACCACCGACGACGGCGCGACCTGGCAAAAGCTGCAGATGCCGGTAGGTGGACCGGTCGAGTTCGTCAACGCCACCACCGGATGGCTCGCCGACGGCAACCAGGGCGAAGCCGCCCCCAGGTTCTACATCACCTCAGACGGCGGCCAGTCATGGACGCCGGAGACGGTCACCCCGCCCACCGGCTTCACTCAGGATCAGGCAACATATACCATTCCGTCGTTCACCACCTCAGCCGACGTTGTACTGGCAGCTTTCGATAACGGCAGCTCCGCAAGCGCAGGTTTTTACCAGACCAACGATGCTGGCACAACGTGGCAGCAGAAAGCCACCGTCCCCGCCGGAAAACCGGAAGGCGACGTAAGCCCATCGACAGCAGTAGTGAACCCTATAAGCTGGATGGCAGTCTCGCCATATGGCACCAGCATCATGGCCGTAACCCAAAACGGTGCAAGCCAATCATCCATGTCGCCTACCGGTCTGCCAGCGAATTCGGGCATCAGCGACGTTTCATTCACCGGCACTGGCAGCACAGCAGCGGGATGGGTTGTGAGCAACACAAACCAGTGCACCGGGAAAAAGACCGGATGCACGGAAGTAACCGCTCTATTCGGCACCACCGACGGCGGAACGCATTGGGCACAACTCTCAGTTCCATGAGGATGCTGAGGCACCTGGCCGCCCAGTTTGCAGAACACTTCCTAGCCGTCTGTTCCCAGCTCGCTCTGTACCTGGATCGCACGCTCCCAGTCCCGCTCTTACAACATCCGGACGGAAAAATTCTGCGCGCAGGGAGGAGAACCTTGCCGAGCGGGTGCGTAAGGCTCGCTCGGGGGACCTGGCCAGGGCTCCGGCGTGTTCCGTGAATGTCCGTTTCTGTCCTACCGTAATCGAGGGCATGGAGGCGGAGGGCTTCCGCGGGGGTGGTGTGGTCGCGTCGGCCTTCGGGGACGTGCAGGTAGCCGGCGTCTTTGATGGCCGCGATGATGGCGGCGCGGATGGTGGCCAGGTTGGCCGGGCCGTTGCCGGTGCGGCTGGCCGCGGCGTCTTCGCCGGATGTCATGTCCCGTATGTGGTGGTGGGCCTCCATCTGTCAAACAGATTGCGCCGGTGTGACGTGATTCGGGGGTCGTCGGCGAATTTGGGGTGGACGCGGGTGGTCCGGCCGCGGACACGGTCGATGTGGGCGCGGAGTTCGGCGAGTTCGCCAGGATCGGCTTGGATGATCCAGCGGTGCGGGTGTCGGGTTTCCTGCCGTCCGGCGATGCGTCCCTGGTGCAGCCACTTGCGAATGGTGCCGGTGGTCACGCCGAGTTCGGCCGCGAGCAGTGGCAGCCACCATTCGTGTTTCCTCGGTGCGTCGTCGGGGTGGGCGGGCAGGGGCTGGCGCCGGTGGGTGATCGGCGCTCCGGCGCGGTGCAGGATCTGCGTGACGAGGCGGTGGCGGATCGGTCCGGCACCGCGAGCCGGAAGGAACCCTTCGGTGTTGAGCTGGCCGGCGATGCGCTGGGGATCCCAGCCCGCGTTGGCCAGTTCGGTGATCCTCTCGGCCAGATGCGGGTAGTAACTCAGGTCTTCGAACCGCTGGATCGGTCTGCGGATCACCTCGTGGGTCTGCTGTCCGCCGACCCAGCCCACGGTGACGTCGACGAGTTCGCTACGGCCGCGGATCGCGATAGTGATCTCGTCGATGACGGCGCGGATCACTTCTTTGCGGTCGGCGTCGGTGGTGCTCGGTGCCGCCCACAAGCCCGGAAGGTCGGCCGCGGCGGCGGTGATCGCGGCCTTCTGCTGCGTGGTCAGCGCTGGCGGGGCGTTCTGGCAGAAGCGGTGCCAGTCCTCGGTCAGCTGTTGCTGGGCGGCGAGGGCGGCTTCCCAGTCCTTTTCCAGCGCCCGGGCCACCAGGCGGTTTTCCGGTTCGGCCAGCCGGTAACAGCGCCGGGCCCGGTCGACGTCGATCTGGGCGCGTTCCAGGCGCAGCCGCCAGATTTTCTCGATGCCGGCACGGTCGGCGAGGATCTGCTCGGCGGCCCGCAGGCTGACCTCGGTGGCGGCAGGGGCCAGCGCCGCAAGGACTTGACCGGTGACGAACACGTCCAGACAGCGCCCGGACAGGTGCTGGCAGGCCGGCCCGCCGTACTCGGCGCGGGCGCCGGTGCAGTCGTAGCTGATCCGCGGGACGCCATTGTCGACGTGGTAGGTCACCGTCATCCGGCGGGCGCAGCGGCCGCAGCGCAGCAGGCCGGTCAGCAGCGCCGGACCGTAGCGGACCGCTCCGGGCGTGCCGGCGCGGGGGTCGTTGGCGGCGAGCCGGGCCAGGTTCGCCCGGTACTGCTCGACGCTGATGTAGGCCGGCAGCGCCCCTTCGATGCGGGCGAGCCACTCGTCCTCGGCGTGGCCACGCAGCCCGGAGCCCGGGTGCCCGGGGCGTTGCCGCATCGGATCGACCCGCCGCCGCCCGTAGGCGTAGATCCCCGCGTAGATCGGGCTGTGCAGCATGCAAGTGATCGTGGCGCGGGCCGGACGCTTCCACACGACCTCGCCCTTGAGCGGGCCGGACCGCATCCGGATTCCCATCTCGATGCCCTGCTCCACGAGATAGCGCATCACCCCCTGGACCGTGCCGATCTCGGCGAACTTCGCGAAGACCAGCCGCACCACGGCCTGGACCTGCTCGTCCGGATCGAACGTCGCCTCACCGGAGGGCCGGCGCCCATAGCCGGTCGGCAGCGCAATGGCCATCTCACCGCGGCGGGCCTTGCTGACCCGCCGCGCAGCCGGGCCCGGATGAAATGGGGTTCTGCCTCTTATGCGGACTTCTCCGTTATGCCGACCAGGCGGCGGGAGTACTCGGCAGCCAGCGATGACGGGCAGGAACGTTCGGCATAATCACAGTGCGTCGAGGAACGCCAGTACGTCGTCGGCCGGCTGGTAGCGGCCGGGTGTAGTGTCCTGGGGTGCGGTCCGGGCAATGGCCCGTTCCTTGAGCGCCAGGTCAGCATGTAGACCTGCGTGGTGGCGGTATTTTCGTGCCCCATCCACAGCGCGATGACCGGCGTGTCGACGCCGGCGCCGAGCAGCCTCATGGCCGCGGAATGCCGCAGAGTGTGGGGCGATACCTTCTTCTCCAGCAGCGACGGGCACGATTCCGCGGCGATGGCGGTGTACTTGACGATCCGCCGTTCCAGCGCGTCACGGCTGAGCGGGGTGCCGCGGCGGGTGATGAACAGCGGGTCGGCGGGGAGCCCGCCGCGCTCGCCGAGCCAGGAGCGCAGGACCGTTACGGTGGCCGGGGTGAGCGGGGTGATCCGCTGTTTCCTTCCTTTTCCCAGGCAGCTGACGTGCGCGCCGGTGCCCAGGTGAATGTCTGCGGTGGTGAGGGTGGTGAGCTCGGCGGCGCGCAGCCCGGTCTGGCAGGCCAGGACCAGCAGCGCCTGGTCGCGCCGCCCGGTCCAGGTGGTCAGGTCAGGGGCGGCCAGCAGCGCGGTGATCTCGTCCTCGGTGAGGTAGGTGATCAGGGCCTTGTCATAGAGCTTGGGCGGGATGGCCAGGACGCGCTGGATGTCGGCCGCGTGCTCGGGGTGGCGCACCGCGGCATAGCCGAACAGGGAGTGGATCGCGGCGAGCCGGGCGTTGCGGGTCCGGACGCTGTTTCCGCGCTCGTTTTCCAGGTGGTTAAGGAACGCGCCGACCGTCTGCGCGTCCAGGTCGGCGATGTCCAGCCGGGACGGGCTCTTTCCCGCCTGCTGGGCGGCGAAGACGGCCAGCATCCTGAGCGCGTCGCGGTAGGCGGCGACCGTGTGCCCGCTGGCCTGGCGCTGCAGCGCCAGGCGGTCGGTGAAGAATGCCTGCATGGTGGGGGCGAGAGCGGTCATGATTCTCCTTGAGGCGAGCATGCAGCCGGTCGCCGGCCAGCGCCATCAGATCAGGCGCGGCCGGCAGGTACCAATATGTGTGCTTTGGGTCGTTATGACCGAGATAGGTGGACAGCCGGGGCATCATCGCGGCGACGTCGGCGCCGTCGCGGTACCAGCCGAGGACGGTAGCCACCGCATAGGAATGCCGGACGTCATGGATCCGTGGCCGGCAGGACGCTGACCGCCGGGCCAGCCCGGCCTGGTCCGTGAGCTTGCTGAACGTGAGGCTGACGTTGCTGTGCCGCAGCCGTGTTCCGGCCGTGGGCAAGAACAGCGCCGGGTCGGCCGGACGGGGGTGATGCTCATCCCGCAGGGCCGAGTACCGGGTCAGCGCGGCGGTCGTGCTGGGGTGCAGCGGGATCAGCCGGGTCTTCCCGGACTTGGCGTCCCGGACGGTGAGCATGCCCTGGTCACCGTCGAGGTCGCCGCGGTCGAAGGAGAGCGCTTCCCCGATTCTGATGCCGCTTGCCGCGAGAAGGCTGATCAGGGTCTGGCAGGTGGCGGCCCGGAACTCCGGCCGCAGCGTTCCGGCCGCGGAGATGATGGCGCTGATCTCGGCACCGGAGTAGATGTAAGGGGTCGCGCGGTCGTCCCCGCGGCGGATCAGGCCGGGCGGGGGAACCTGGACCGACGGGTCGGTGCCGTGCAGGTAGGCGGCGAACCCGCGGACCATGCTGAGCCGGATCGACTGCCATGCCTGCGAGGCCCCGGGCGGGAGCACCGCCCATGCCAGGGCGTCTTCGGTGGTGATCGTGTCAGAGCCGCGGTCGTCGAGCCAGCTCACGAACTGGTCCAGCAGCCGTCCGGCGGTCTTGAGCCTGAAGCCCAGCGCGCGCCGCAGCGCCAGGTAGTCTTCCAGCGAGTCCCTCAGCGGGCGTCCGTCCGCCGTCATGCGGTTTCCTCCTGGCCCGGCCAGGGACGGCCCAGCGGGCGCAGCGCGCCGACGTCAACCTTGGCGTAAATCGCAGTCGTGGCCGGGCGGGCATGGCGAAGAGCCTGCCCGATCTCAGTCAGGGATCCGCCGCCGCGCAGCATCGCGGTCGCGGCCGAGTGACGCAGGCGGTGGGCGTGGACCGGTCCCGGGATCCCGGCCCGGGCGGCTGCGCCGGCGACGATCGTGGTGATCCCGGTATAGGCCAGCGCTTCCCGGGGGGCCTGGGCGGCGATGAACACCGTCCGGTCCAGCGCGCCGGCCGGGCGGCCGTCGCGCAGGTAGGCGACGATCGCCGCGCCGACGTCGGAAGGGAGCGGCAGCCGGTCGAGGCGCCCGCCCTTGCCGCGGACCGTGATCTCGCCGCGCCGCCAGTCGATGTCGTTCAGGCCGAGCCCGGCGACCTCTCCGGCCCGCAGCCCCATCCGGGACAGCAGCAGGAGGATCGCCCGGTCCCGGCGCCCGGTCGCGGTGGCCAGGTCGCAGGAGTCCAGCATCGCCTTGATCTGCCCGGGCTCCAGCGCCTTCGGCAGGCCGGCCCGCGCATGCCCGGCCGGCGACGGCACCGCGCCCGCCAGCGGGGCGGCCAGGATGCCGCCGGCGTGCAGGTAGCGGAGCAGGGACCGCAGCGCGGTCACGATCCGCTTGGCCGACCGCGGCTGTTTCCGGGCTTTGGCCAGCACGAATGCCCGTACCTCGTCGGTGGTCAGCTGCTCCAGGTCCAGGCGGCCGCTGCGTCCGAGTGCCCGCTGCTGCAGGAACGGGCGGGCCAGGCGGACGTTCAGCGCGACCGTCGTCGGAGCCAGGCCCCGCTCGGACGCCAGGTAGGCCGCAAACCGGTCCAGCAGCAGGCTCGTCTCCGTCGCCGGCTCCGCCGGCGGAAGCGGGGCCGCCCTCAGCCTGCGGAGATAGCCCAGCAGCGGGCCGAGTGCCTCGGTGGTCCGCTCGTTCGCGTATCCCGCCAGCCGGCGGGCCGCGAAGTACCGTTCCGCCGTCGGCATGTCCAGATCCTGTGCGGCCAGGCCTTCAGCGGTCATCCAGCGGCTCAGGTGAGCCGTCAGCCGCAACTGGCAGGCGGCGGTGAGCGGGGTATAGCCGAGCCGGAACAGCTCGTCCCGGAACCCGTCCGCGTACTCCGCGAGCGGCCCGGTCACCTGCGCCCAGGACGGTTTCGTTTTCGCCATCATGAACTCCTCTTCCGGACGACCGGCGCGTCCGGAGAGAAGAATCAGCCCCCGACCTGCGAGGAAGCCGACAGCAAGCAGCCGTTGAGCTGTGATTATGCCGACATGCCGACAACGCCGGCCAAGCTCGCAGCACCCTCACGGCTCATGGTCGGCATAACGGAGAAGTCCGCATAAGAGGCATTATCCGGAATTCGGCATAATGCCTCGCTCATCGTCCCCTTCAGCCCCAGCAGCAGCCGGTCGTTGTAAGATCCGGGGTCGTAGACGCCGTCGGGGCCGGCGAGCAGCACGCCGGACAGCGAGCACAGCTCCAGCAGCTGGTGCCAGTCCCGGCCGGTCCGCGCCAGCCGGGACATCTCGATGCCCAGCACCACGCCCACACGTCCCATCGTGACCTCCGTGACGAGCCTGGCAAAGCCCTTCCGGGAATCCGCCGTCGCGGCCGGCACCCCCAGGTCGTCATCGATCACCACGACCTGCGACCGCGCCCAGCCCAGGGCCACGGCCCGCCCGGCCAGCGCGTACTGCAGCCGCGTGGACTCCGAATGCTCAAGAACCTGCTGCCTGCTCGACTGGCGGACATAGACCATCGCCGCCCGGTCAAGATGCTCAGGGCGGATCTTCTGCTGCGGCTGCCCCTGCCTCCGGTACCTGGCCAGGCTCATCACGACCGCCTCCTGCCGGGGCGGCCGCGGCCCTGGCTGCCAGCATCGCCAGCAGCGCGACCACCGCAGCCCGCCGCACCGGCGGCAGCATCGCCCAGATCAGGGGATCGGGAGTCACCGCCTGCCTGGAGCCCGGCCGCATCGCTCTCACCTGCTGCCGCTGACCGCAGTCGGCGAACCAAGGCCGCCGCCTGCAACAGTGCTCCCACGCTCAGTATTGGCCCGGAACCGGGCATCATGCTAGAGACGACTTCTACTTCATGGGCATCAGCGGTGGCCGATTGAAGAAACGTTCAAGACGGGCAAGGACGTGCTCGGCTGGGACCAGTCCCAGACCCGCACCTGGGACGGCGTCTGCCGGCGACGGCGACGTCGGCGACGCTGACCTGCAGATACCCCTCGGCGACGCGCCCGTCCCGGCCCGCGGCGGACAGCCCTGCCCGCCCGGCATCCCCCCCCTCACG
>OFHH01000021.1_pt1 | contig 20762 bp, 16 predicted proteins | sample 1521961 | NCBI WGS metagenome assembly OFHH01 (sample SAMEA2468439, study PRJEB22500) | soil metagenome | biome: Glassland; feature: Farmland; material: Clay | place: Australia | collected 2013-01-31 | depth 0.55 m | reverse complement strand
CCGTAGAACTCCTTGGCTCCCGTGGACGGGTCCCGTGTAAAGCCCACGCCCGTTGCCGACGTGTCTCCCATGTTGCCGAAGACCATGGACTGGACATTCACGGCCGTGCCGAGGTTGCCGGGGATGTCGTTCAGTCTGCGATAGGTTATCGCGCGGGGATTGTTCCAGGAGCCGAAGACCGCGTCGCGGGCCATCAAGAGCTGCTCCCAGGGGTCCTGGGGAAACTCGCGCTTCATGACCTGTTTCACCTTCGCTTTGAATTTTTCAACCAGCCCCTTGAGGTCTTCTGCGGTAAGCTCGAGATCGAGGTTCACTCTCTTCTTTTTCTTCACCTCATGGATGATGTGCTCGAACACTTCCTTCTCGATTCCCATCACCACGTTGCCGAACATCTGGATGAAGCGGCGGTAGGCGTCCCAGGCAAAGCGCTCATTGCCGGTCCGACGGATGAGACCGTGGATCGTCGTATCGTTGAGACCCAGGTTCAGCACCGTATCCATCATGCCGGGCATGGAGAACTTCGAGCCGGAGCGCACGGAAACGAGAAGCGGCCGGTCCGCGTCGCCGAACGTAAACCTACCGCCCAGCGCGTCCTCGACCTTCTTCATGTACCCCCGCATCTCGGCGTCGAGCCCTTCCGGGACGCGCTTCCCGAGATCGTAGAACAGGTTGCAGACCTCCGTCGTGATCGTGAACCCCGGCGGCACCGGGACCCCGGCGTTCGTCATCTCGGCAAGGCCCGCGCCCTTGCCGCCGAGCAGGTCCTTCATCGTCCCTGTCCCGTCGGCCTTTCCACTCCCAAAAAAGTAAATATATTTTTTCCCCGTTGCCATATGACTGTCCTCCTGAATTTTTTTTGTTTGAAGCTGGGAAATTGAGAAGTTAAGAAAGTCCTCTTATCCTCTCAGTTTCTCACCTTCTTCAGTCCCGCGTTCTATTCTTCGGCACTTAAAACCAGCCGCGAGAAATCGGCAATGCGCGAGAAGAGGCGGGTAATGCCGGCCAGGAGCGCAAGACGATTGTTCTTTACCTCTTCATCCTTGTCCATGACCATGACCGTGTCGAAGAAGGCGTCAACCGGTTTTCTGAGCGATGCGATGTCGGCGAGCGCGCCACGAAAATCGAGCGTCGCGGCCTTTTCTACGGCCCGCTCCTTTATCTCACTATACGCCCCATAGAGCGCCTTCTCCGCCTCCTGTTTGAGGAGACTCTTCTTGACCGTCCCCTCGAACTGCTTCGGCAGAATGTTCCCGGCCCGTTTGAGCGCTGTTACGAGCGGCCGGTAATCCTCCGAGGTCCTCAAGGCATCGAGTGCCTTCACCTTCTCCCTGGCGATGAGCGGATCATCGAAATCGACCGACAGCGCTGCGTCCACAATGTCGGACCGGAATCCTTCCGATGCAAGCATGCCGGCCAGCCGCTGTCGAAAAAAGTCGAGCGTGTCGGACTCAACCTTTATTGCATCATTTTTCTTGAGATCATACTCCCTGCATGCCTTGGCAATAAGCTCTGCAAGCGAAAGCCGAAGACCCCTCTCCATCAGCATGTTCAAGATGCCAACTGACTGCCGGCGCAGCCCGTAAGGGTCCTCTGACCCGCTCGGGATGAGACCCGCCGAGAAGCATCCGGTGATCGTGTCGATCCGGTCGGCGATTCCCACGCACACGCCTTCGAGCGACCCGGGCAGTTTATCGCCGGCAAAGCGAGGCAGGTAATGCTCGACGATAGCGTCCGCAACCTTCGCGTCCTCGCCGGAGATAAGCGCATAGTGCCTGCCCATCACGCCCTGGAGTTTGGGAAATTCGCCCACGACACCCGTGATCAGGTCCGCCTTGCACAGGTAGGCCGCGCGTTCCACGGCGTTCTGGTCGACCTGCACGAGCCCGGCGAGATGACCGGACAGCGTCTTCAACCGCCCAATCTTATCGTAGACCGTGCCGAGTTTTTCCTGGTACATGACTTTTTTGAGTCCCTCCACCCGGTCAGCGAGGGGGACCTTCACGTCATGGTCGAAAAAATAAGCCGCATCCGCAAGCCGGGCCGCAAGTACGCGCTCGTTGCCGCCGCGCACCACATTCATGTCCTCGGCGCGGGTGTTGCTGATAGTGATGAAGCAGGGCAGCAGGTTGCCGTCTGCGCCCACCAAGCTGAAATACCGCTGGTGCTCGCGCATGGCCGTGATTAGAACCTCTTTCGGCACACGGAGATAATCCTTGTCAAAGGACCCCATCACCGCGACCGGATACTCAACGAGGTTCGCCACTTCCTCCACCAGGCCCGGGTCGTCGAGGACGGCGCCGTCTTTCGAGTGTGCCAGCTCCCGGATCTGTTTCGAGATCCGCTGCTTTCTCTCCCAGGGATCGATAACGACGCTGTTCGGCTCCGCCTGCTGGGCATAGGACTTGAAGTCTTTCACCATGAACGCACCGGGACTCATGAACCGATGTCCGCGCGAGAGGTTTCCGCTCTTGATGCCGTTTAACTTAAAATCCAACACCGAGCCCCCCCAGAGGGCAAGAAGCCAGTGAATCGGGCGGGCGAAGCGAATATCCTTGTCCATCCATCGCATAGTCTTCGGGAACGGGATGGAAAGGATAAACCCCGGCAGCGCCTGCCTGAGCCATTCGGCGGTATCGCCGCCCTTTTCATCGATACGCGCAACCAGGTATTCGCCCTTGTCCGTGGACTTGGTGCCGAGCGCGTCAACGGGCACGCCGTTCTTCTCGGCAAAGACCAGGGCCGCTTTGGTCGGCTTGCCTTCGGCGTCGAAGGCGACCTTCTTCGGCGGACCGACAACCTCTTTTGAGATGTCCTGCTGTCGCTCGGCAAGCTGGGGTACATGGAGAACAAGCCGCCGCGGCGTGCCGAAGGACTGGACCTGCCCGTCTTCGATGGCAACACGGCCCGTGGCCGCGAGGGCGCTGAAGAGCTCCTTCATCTTCTCGAGCGCCGGATTGATGAAACCGGACGGGATCTCTTCAGTGCCGATCTCTAATAGGAATTCTTTAGCCAAGATAACTCCTAAAACCGATTTCTCGCAAAGTCAACAAAGGAAATTGAACTTTAAACCTTAGCATCTTAAATTCGTTTTTCTTGGCCTTTGCGCGAAACTTCCTTTCATTTTATTTTTTCAGCATCGGAAACCCCTTCTCCTCACGCAACGCCAGGTACGCATGGGCGCACAGGCGCGCCAGCTTCCTCACGCGGGCGATGTAGCCGGTCCGCTCTGTCACGCTGATCGCGCCCGCGGCATCGAGGAGATTGAAGGTATGCGAGCACTTGAGGCAGTAGTCATATGCCGGGAGCACGACGCCCGCCTTGATGAGCTTCTCACATTCTTTTTCGTAGGATTCGAACTGCCGAAAAAGCATATCCCGGTCGGAGAGCTCAAAATTGTACCGGGAAAACTGGACCTCGGTGTCATGGTGGATGTCTCCGTACTTGACGCCTTTGGTCCATTCGAGATCGTATACGTTGTTCACGCCCTGGAGGTACATTGCCAGCCGCTCGATGCCGTAGGTGAGCTCGGCGGATATTGGTTTCAAATCTATTCCGCCCACCTGCTGGAAGTACGTAAACTGGGTGACCTCCATACCGTCCAGCCAGACCTCCCACCCGAGCCCCCATGCGCCGAGTGTCGGGGATTCCCAGTCGTCTTCCACGAAGCGTATGTCATGCTTTAAGGGATTGATGCCGAGACTGACGAGGCTGTCGAGGTATAAATCCTGGACATTTTCCGGATGAGGCTTCAGGATCACCTGAAACTGGTAATAGTGCTGCATGCGATTGGGGTTCTCGCCGTAACGGCCGTCGGTGGGCCTGCGTGAGGGTTGGACGTATGCCGCTTTCCACAGCTCGGGGCCGAGAACGCGGAGAAACGTGGCCGGGTGGAAAGTCCCCGCCCCTACCTCGGTATCATAGGGTTGGTGAATGACACAGCCCCTCGAGGCCCAGAACTGTTGCAAGGTAAGTATCAATTCCTGAAATGTCAATAGATTACCCCTGCCCCGTAACAAGGAGACTGGAACCGTTCGGAAAGATAGAAAAATAGACTGCTATTATACAAAAAACCCTTCTGTTGTCAAGAACTACCGGATTTTGTTATGATAATAGAGGCATAAAATATAATTATGAGGGCAATACAAAGCAATGGAGAGGAGGGAAAGGGTTCAAAAATAGATAGTTAGAGGGCGACTTTGGTCATCCCTATACCTGCCACATCATGGCCTCGAAGTCGTCGGTGGGGACCTTGAACTGGATATAGCCGCGGTAGGGCCATTTCTCGACTTCCGAACCGGAGCGTTCCACGGTAACGAATATCATCACATCGTCGTTCGGTTTTACCCCCAGGAGGTCGAAGGGAACCGCAAGCTCGACGATCTCATTCGCGGCCACAGTATTTATCGCTCCGACCTGCGTCCTCGTGCCGTTCTCTCCCCGGAAGAGGGCCGCGCTCACGCGCCGTTCCTGTGGTATGACACGGACTTCCACGTCCAGTCCCTTGGGGTTCAAAAAATTAATAAAAAAAACGAGGTCGGCGACCTTCTCGTCCCTGAGACTTCCACTCGGGTCGAGGCGGATGAACATGTTCTTCAGGTCGAATCCGTAGTAGATGTGCGTAATGATAGTGGCGCTGCGATGCATGGCGCCGCCGCCCTGGCTTACGTCATAGAATCCGGCAGGAAGCCACTCGAAATAATTCGTCACCTGCCCGTCGATCACCGGCGTGATGAAAGCCGTGAGCTCGACCGTCGGCAGCGCCTGACGGTCTTCGCGAAGGATGGAAATCTGGAGTTCGTCCGGCACATCGAGGCCGATAATACGGTAAACATTCATGAGGTGTGTCCGGAACAAGAGGTCGAATTCCTCATCGTTCTCGGAAAAATGGTCGTCACCGTACCACCAGCACCAGTCGCTCCCTTCGGCGATGTAGATTTCCTCCCAGGCCTTGGCGAGCTTTTCAGGATCGCCGTTCCGTGAAGCGTATTCAACGAGCGTCTCGCGGGCCTGCGCAAGGAGGGCCCAGGCCTGATTGTCTTCCTCGTGCCCGATCCAGATACGGAAATTCGCGTTGATCCACGAACCCGCATGGAGCCGTTCGATCGGTGTTTGTGCCGGGTGTTCTTTGAGATACTCGCCGACGGACACGCACCGCAGTCCCTGCTCCCCGCTGAGTTTTTCATAGAGATAGAGGAAAAAATCCCTGCCGTCGTTCTGGTAATACTCCCAGGCGTTCTCTCCATCCAGGATGATCGAGACCAGATGCGGACCGTCAACAACGCTCCGACGCACCCGATGAAGCCGGTCGATGAGGTCGTGCACGGCGTTCTTATAATCCCACTTGGAGTACACGAAGCCGACGAGGTCCGAGAGCGTATGGTCGCGGAATACGACAGACACTCGTTTATCGCCCGTGCCCGCAAGGTAGGGTTTATAGAGCACCTTGGGGCTCTTCATCACCCCGGCGAAGTCACGCTCGATATGAATGCCCAGCGACCGGGCCAGCACGCCTTCGTCCGTGCCGATCCACTTGATGCCGGCGTCGGCGATGAGCGGGATGATTTCCTCGGCCACCGAACCCTCGGCGGGCCACATGCCCGCGGGACGCGAACCGAACAGTTTTTCGTGATATTCAACGGCACGGTCGAGCTGGGCTCTGGCGTCCTCGGGATGAGCAAAGCGGTTAGCCGGCAGATGGATATCCGGCGTGGCCACTTTGGCTAAATCCGTGTCGTAGAGAAGCGGCAGGATAGGATGGTAAAAAGGAGTGGTCGTGAGCTCGATCCTGCCCATCCCGGCGAGCTTCCGGTACTCGGGGATAATGAGCGCCATGACCTCCCGTTGCTTCTGAATGAGGAGCACTTTCTCATTTTCGGTAAATCCCGAACCCTTCTGTATAAGCCCTTTGATCAAAGGATCATTATTCTTAAAGAGCGGGTCGAACCAGGTCAGGTTGAACCAGACCTGGAGATCGAGATAGTCCTGAGGCGTGTAGTAACGGATGGCATTCTGAAGATCGTTGGGAGAAACGCTGTAGCCCCTGCGGTCAAGCAGCTGCCAATAGGCCGGATAGGGTTTGATCATGGTGTCCCAGTTGGCCATAAAGGAGTTTTTGAGCAGAAACAGCTTGTCTTCCCGATCGAGCTCAGCCGCAGGTTTGAGCGTGAGGCTAAGAAACTTGTCCGTGGCGCCGTCCTCCACGTAATCCTGTATCTGCTTCAGGAGGGACGGCACGAGATTGAATGTCTGGTGGATGTCGGGGAAATCGGTCAAGAGCGCGGGCATGTCGTAGTAGTCCTTGATCCCGTGCATCCGTACCCAGGGAAGGATGTAGGAGCCTGTGACATCGTCCTTATAATAGGGTTGGTGCATGTGCCAGACGAAGGCTATATAGAGAGGATGGTCCGCCATGGGATTGTGACAAACTCTAAATCCGAAACCCTAAGTCCAAAAGGATGAAGCGTAAAGCAGGTATCGGTGTGATTGCTTCATTTTGATCATCCGATATCGTTGAGCATTTTGAAGTTCGGGCCTGTTTCTCTCAGGGTTTCCCATAATAGTACACGATCTCGCCCGGACGCGCAAGCCCCAGTTTGTCTCTTGCAATCCGTTCGATACAGGCAGGGTCGGATCTGAGGGAACGAACGTCTTTCGTCAGTTTTGCATTGTCCTGCTTCAGTTGTGCGATCTCTTCGATGAGGGCATGATATTGCGCCTTCATGCGGTAATACTTTACCAGTCCCATTTCCCCCAGAGTGAACGATGCGAGAAGGTATACGCCGAGAAGAATGCCGATCGCGTAAAAAACTTTCTTCCGGAGCGCCGTATGGGAACTCCGGTCAACCTTCATATAATTTCGCTTACGCATGATGCGCTCTCTTCCGGCCCCGGGGAGCCGTCCCGTTCGGGGATATGCGTTGTCTGTCGATGAACGCACATTGAAAAACAAAACCACGAAAGTGTTCTTCGTGGTAGAGATTCATGGCTATGGATAGATGTATATCCCATGGCTGAATGAGTTATTTCTTTTTCGTGGTCTTTTTCGCTTTTTTTGCCGGGGCTTTCTTGGTCGCCATTGTCATTCACCCCCTTTCATCACAGGATTGTATCGTCGTCATCATGAACGTATAAAACCGGCATGCCGGATTGCATGAGTGTCGTCTGCGTGAAGGAACGTACCTGGTAATCCGATGAAATACGCCGGGGGCATTCAAGCCCCCGGCGGGCCCCACTCCGGGGACACCTTACAAAAACTACTTCTTTTTGGCTTTCTTCTTCGCCTTCTTCTTGGCCTTCTTCTTGGCTGCCATCAGTTGTCCACCCCCTTTCGGCATACCGCGTTCGGACCTAAGCGGCTTTATCTTGAAACAAGCTGAGGAACATCATTCAGCAGTGACATCTGCGAGTACTTCTCCCGTATCCGGCCGTTTACGATCTTCAGGAACTCTTCGGCGTCCTTGTTGGCCTGGTCCGCCTCATACCGGGAGATAATCCTGCCGGCTTCCTCCATGAAGTTTTGATATTTTCTCCGCATGCGGTCGAATTTGTTGATCATGCTCTTATACTGCTCGCCCAGGATGATGCCCGATGCCGTAACCACCGTCTTGTGGGTGTCCCTGCCGCGGACTCCCTTGGGCCGGAACCCTTCGGAGAGGATAAGCGCCCGTGCAGAACGGGCCATTGCCTGGTAAGCCGCGGCAAACGCCCACTCCTCGTCCTTGTCCTGAAGGAGTTTGCTCGTCGAGAGGTCCCGCTCCGCCCTGGTCACCAGCGCGATGACCTCGGCGATCTCTGCGGTCCGCTCCTCGACGATCCCCATTTCTTTAAGCGCATTATAATTCATCTTCCTTGCCTACCAGAAATATCTTCTTGCCTTTTAGCAACTCCCGGATGAACGGATCTTTCAATTCTTTGCGTTTCCGGTATTCCTGCTCGTCAAAGACCAGATAATCGATCTCCCGCTGCAGCTTCTCCTCCAGGCTCATCACCATGTCGTTCAGTTCCGTGATGTTCGCCTGGCCGATAACCATGAGGTTGATGTTGCTATCCTCTTTTTCGGTGCCCTTGGCGTAAGAGCCGTATATGAAAGCCGCCTGGACTCCCTTCAATCGCGAGAGCGATGCCTTCATCGCCCCCTGCGCTCCCGTGGTCTTGAAGATGAGGCCTTTCATTTCCGAGAAGATGGGGGAGTTCTTGTTCGCGAAATAGTACTTCTGCACCCCCCGCTTCTCTTTAGCCAAGAGCCCTATCCTGACCAGATTGTCAAGCTCCCGTTTGATCCCCGCCGCATCTTTTCCGATGTGGCGCGCGATCTCTCTCAAGTAGAACTTGTCATCCGGATTGTTAAAGAACAGGCCTAAAAGCTCCGCTCTCGTGGAAGAGAAGAGTTTTGTCAGCACGTTTTGTTCACCTCGTAGACAAATATACAACAACAGTGTATGTTTTGTCAACAAAAAAGATTAAGAAATTAGTTTTCCGCATGTTAGACAATTTATCAACACCAAAATTTGTACAAACAAAAAATGTACTAAAAAAAATGGTTAACTGTCATTTTTACCTAATTTTATTGTGAATAAATTTCAGCGCGAGAAGGGACTAAAAAAGCCGACGAGAACTGCGCTCAACATCTCTGATGACAATAATAATTTAATTTTTAAGCAAATCCCCCTGCGAATAGGGGGGATATGTCCGCACGTCGTTTTATATTGTTCGAAGTGGTCGGTGAATACGAGGCCGCACCGAATCCAAGCGCTCTTGACATCGCTCGTTCCTTCACGGGGGTATGCGTCTAAAAAGTCAATCCTCTCAATTCATAGCGACGGCAATCAGAAAAATGACCGCACTTTCCCCTTCTCTCGTTTCTTCACTTATGGTATACTACACAAAATAGTTTGTTGACATAATGTCTTCAACAACGATCGGAGATGTATGAACTTCAGCGAATTTGACCTTCCTTACGAAGTACAGCAAGGCATCGAGCATGTCGGCTTCACGACCTGCACGGCGGTTCAGGAAGCAGTGATCCCGCGCGCAGTTCGCGGTGAAGATGTTGCGGCGCAGGCGCAGACCGGCACCGGCAAAACGGCGGCCTTCCTTATTTCGCTCTTTGCAAGAATGATAAAAATCCGCATTCAGGACAGCGGGGACTCGCCGCAGGCATTGATCATTGCGCCGACCCGCGAGCTTGCGGACCAGATATTCCACGAGGCGGAACGGCTCGGCAAATTCACGGGCTTCCGGTTTCTTGCCGTATACGGCGGCGTCGACTATCAGAAACAAATGGATGCCCTTCAGAAGGGCGTCGACGTTCTTATCGGGACGCCCGGCAGGCTCATCGACTATTACAAGCAGCGTGTGTACAGCCTCAAAAAAACCCGATATCTGATCATCGACGAGGCGGACCGCATGTTCGACATGGGGTTCATCGACGACCTGCGGTACCTCATCAAGAAAATGCCGCCTTATGCCAAGCGCCAGTCCATGCTCTTCTCAGCCACGCTCTCCTATCGCGTGATGGAACTCGCCTATGAGCACATGAACCTGCCGGAAAAGATTTCGATCACGCCCGAGAAGGTCACCGTCGAGCAGGTCGAGCAGGTTCTCTATCATGTGGGCAAGCACGAAAAGATCCCTCTTTTGCTCGGCATCCTCAGGAAGGAAGCTCCGGAGCGCGCCCTCATCTTCGTGAACACGCGCCGCGCCGCAGACATGGCGGTCGAGCGCCTGAACCGAAACGGCTGGAAAGCCGAAGCCATTACCGGCGATATCATGCAAAAAAAGCGGCTCCGGATCCTCGCCGACTTCAAGGAAGGCAAGCTCCCGGTCCTCGTGGCCACCGACGTCGCCAGCCGAGGCATCCATGTCGAGGGGGTGACCCATGTCATCAATTTTGACCTCCCTCAGGACGCGGAGGACTACGTGCATCGCATCGGACGCACAGGCCGCGCCGGCGCAACCGGCAAAGCCATTTCCCTGGCCGATGAAGAATACGTCTATTCGCTCGAAGAGATAGAAAAATATATAGGCCAGAAGATACCTATAGCATGGGCCGAAGACGGCATGTACGTCAGGGAGATCCGCAGAACACAGGAAGAGAAATTAAAAAGCGACAAGGAGCGCCTCGCCCGCGGCCATCCACAACCGAACAAGCGCCGCTTCCAACATTCCCGGGCGAAATCGTAAACTCCGTAAGAGAACGAAGCCCGGAACAATCGCTGATGCGGCTTGTGCCGCTCCCGGTTCCGGGGCATCTTCGGGCCGTCTGAAGCTGAAGTCCTTTTTAAGTTCGCAGCTCGAATGCGGTTAGAGGGCTGTGCCATAATCAAATTGTGAGGCATTTCGGATAGATTAAGTCTGAGATATCTCTTCCGAAATGGTAAATAAGATCCTGGCAGTACCGAGCTGCATTGCATGTATATCATGTATAGAAAGATAGGGGGGGTCTTCTATGGCAGCCGTCATGAGCTATGCCGAACGTCCCTGGACCAAATTCTACGAGCCCGGAGTCCCCGTCAGCATCAACTATCCTGAGATTACCCTGGGCGGCGTACTGGCCCAGACCGCATCGAAATTCCCTTCCCACACCGCGCTGCTGTTCTATGGGAAAAAGATAACCTTCTCGGAGCTTGACCAGCTTGCCAACCGGTTCTCCCGTGCGCTGACCGGCCTCGGGGTCAAAAAGGGAGACCGTGTGGCGCTCATGCTCCCGAACGTTCCGCAGATGGTGATCGCCTACTACGGAACGCTTCGGACGGGCGCCATTGCAGTGTCGACCAACCCCCTTTACCATGAACACGAGTTGGAGGTTCAGCTCAAAGACAGCGGGGCCGGAACTCTGGTCGCCCTGGACATGTTTTATCCCGTCATCGCACACGTTCTGCCCCGGACAAGCGTCAAGAACCTGATCCTGTGCGGCATCAAGGACTACCTCCCCTTTCCCAAAAACCTGCTCTACCCCATCAAGGCAAAGATCGAAAAGCAATGGGTGAACGTAAAACGCGAGACGCCGATTTACGACTTTCTGGACCTCATTAAACGCAAATCGGGCGCCCCGGTGGATACCGATGTGTCGCCCGGCGATACAGCCCTGCTTCAATACACCGGGGGCACAACCGGGATTCCGAAGGGCGCGGTCCTCACACACCGGAATCTGGTGGCAAATGCCGTCCATAACAGGGCATGGCTGACTCTGCGGCACGAAGGACAGGAGCGGGTACTCGCAGCCATACCCTTCTTCCATGTATACGGCATGACCACGGCCATGAACCTGGGGGTCCTTATCGGCGCAGAGCTCGTCCTGATTCCCAAGTTTCATACGAAAGAGGTCCTGAAATTCATCGCCCGGTACCGGCCGACGATCTTCCCCGGGATCCAGGCAATGTACCTCGCGATCGCCAATTATGCGAAGATCCATAAATACGACCTCACCTCGATCAAGGCGGCGATCAGCGGAGCGGGCCCGCTCATGCGCGAGGTGCAGGAACGGTTCGAGCATCTCACCAAGGCCCGGATCGTGGAAGGATACGGACTGTCCGAAGCCTCTCCCGTCACCCACTGCAATCCCATATTCGGCGTGCGGAAACCGGGCAGCATCGGTCTTCCGTTTCCGGACACGGATGCCAGGATCGTGGACATCGAGACGGGCATGAAAGACCTGCCCGTGGGCGAGGCCGGTGAACTCGTGGTCAAAGGACCGCAGGTGATGAAAGGCTACTGGAACAGGCCTGCGGAGACGGCCTATGCGCTTCGCGGCGGATGGCTCCATACGGGCGACGTCGCAAAAATGGATGAAGACGGCTACTTCTACATCGTCGACCGTATCAAGGACATGATCAAGACCGTGGGAGAGAACGTCTATCCGCGCGAAGTCGAGGAAGTGCTGTTCATGCACCCCAAGGTAAAAGACGCAGTCGTCATCGGCTTGCCGCAGGAGTTCATGGGCGAAGAGATCAAGGCGTACGTCGTCCTCAAGGAGGGAGAGACCGCGACGGCCGCGGAGATCATCCAGTTTTGCCGTGAACAGCTTTCGAAGTTCAAGGTGCCGAAGGAAGTGGAGTTCCGCAAGGAGCTGCCCAAGACGCTCGTGGGCAAGGTGCTGAGGCGCGTCCTCAGGGACGAGGAACTGAAGAAGCTGCAAACAAAGCAGTAGCCATTGCCATGGAGGATCGGCCACGCATCCACAAATGTTATCCATGTCGCTTAAAAGCTACTTTTGGTAATCATTGGCTAAATAATCGGTGAGGTCAATCATAATGAAAGACGTCGTCATCATAGACGGTTTTCGCACACCCTACGCCAAGTCAGGCACGGCGTTCAAGAACGTACCGGCCGTCGACCTTGGTGCTGCAGTGATGAAGGAACTCATCGCGCGCACCGGCATCGACAGGGGGCTCATCGATGAGGTAATTGTGGGCAACGCGGGCATGCCGGCGGAAGCTGCGAACATCGCCCGGGTCATTGCGCTCCGCGCGGGCATACCGGAGTCTGTCCCGGCCTACAGCGTCCAGCGAAACTGCGCCTCGGGCATGCAGGCCGCGGCAAGCGCGTTCACGCAGATCCTTGCCGGGATGAGCAAGGTCGTCCTGGTCGGCGGCGTGGAATCCATGTCGAATTACAGCTTCATGATGTCGAGAAAGCTCCAGAACGCCATCACCACGGTCCAACGGACAAAGTCCCCCGGTGCAAAGGTGAAGGCCATGCTTTCCCTCCGGCCGCATGATTTTCTCCCGGTTGCGGGTCTCATGCAGGGCCTCACCGATCCTATTTCCGGCCTCATCATGGGCAAGACAGCCGAAGTGTTGGTGCGTGACTTCGGCATCACGCGCCGCGAGCAGGACGAACTGGCGCTCACGAGCCACCGCCGCTGGACCGCGGCGAACGAGGCCGGCAAATTCAAGAACGAGGTGGTCCCCTTTTACGTGCCGCCGAAAATGGAGGCCGTGGAAGAAGACGTCGGGCCGCGCAAGAACCAGACCATGGAAGCGCTCGAGAAATTGCCGCCCTACTTCGACAAACGATTCGGGACCGTAACAGCCGGGAACTCTTCGCCCATCACCGACGGCGCGGCCGCGGCGCTGGTGATGAGCGCCGATAAGGCAAGAGAACTCGGGTATAAGCCGCTTGGCCATATAAAAACCGTCGCCTTTGCAGGGTTCGACCCCTCGCGCATGGGCATCAGTCCTCTCTATTCGACTCACAAGGCGCTCAAACTTGCGGGTATGACAATGAGAGACATAGAGCTGCTCGAGTTGAACGAGGCCTTTTCGGCGCAGATCATCGCTATTGAACGGGCCGCGGTGTCAAAAGAGTACTTTGCGCAGCACCTGCCGGGCGAGGAGCCGATCGGCGAGTTCAGGCGGGACTTGATGAATGTGAACGGCGGCGCCATCGCGGTTGGTCATCCCGTGGGATCGTCCGGCCTCCGGATCGTGATCACGCTCCTTAAGGAGATGGAGCGGCGCGGCCTCGGGACCGGCCTTGCAACGCTCTGCATCGGCGGCGGCCAGGGCGGCACGATAATCGTGGAGAGAAGATAAATGCAGGTTTTCGCCACGGAGACCGCAGAGCTTGCGGTAAAGCGTTTTTCTTTTTAAATCGTTTCATGAGGACAATCATATGTCGGCCTTCAGCTATGAAATAAATAAAGACGGTATCGCGATCCTCATCTTCGACCTTCCCGGTGAAAGGGTAAATAAGCTCGACACATCGGTCATGGAAGAGCTGAACGCTCTGCTCGGTGAACTCGCTGCGAAGAAAGAGATCAAGGCCCTCGTGATCCGAAGCGGCAAAGACGGAAACTTCATTGTCGGGGCGGACATCGCTGAAATAAAGAACATCACGGACGTTGAAACCGGAGAACGGCTCAGCCGCAAAGGCCAGGCGGTCTTGAACAAGCTTGAGTCCCTGCCCTTTCCTACAATAGCTGCTATCCACGGCCCCTGCATGGGCGGCGGGATGGAGCTTGCCCTGGCCTGCACCTGCCGGATCGTCAGCAACGATCAGAAAACTGCCCTGGCTCTTCCCGAAGTAAAACTCGGCATCATCCCCGGCTTTGGCGGCACGCAGCGGCTGCCGCGCCTGGTGGGTCTCACGAACGCCCTCGACATGATCCTTACGGGAAAGTCCGTCTACGCCAGAAAGGCAAAAAAGATCGGTCTTGCTGATGAGGTGACCTATAAAGAGATCCTCGTGCAGAGGGCACTGGTCATGGCAAAGAAAGCAATCGGGCAGCCGAAAAAAACAGGCGTCCGGGCAAGAATGCCGCTCATCATCAAGCTGCTTGAAGGGAATTCGCTCACGAGGGCACTCATATACCGGACAGCACATCGGAACATACTCAAAGAGACGCACGGCAACTACCCTGCCCCGCTCGCAGCGCTGCAGTCAATCCGCTACGGCATGGCGCATCACGGAGAAGCGGGTTCTATATACGAAGCCAAACTCCTGGGCCGACTTGCGCCCACGGAAGTGTCGAAGAACCTCATTTCCGTCTTTTACTTGAACGAAATGCTCAGGAAGGACCCTCACCCGTCGGCCTTAACGGTCGCCAGCGCCGGCGTGCTCGGTGCCGGCGTCATGGGCGGCGGCATTGCCCAGCTCTTTGCGGAGAGGGGCATCTTGGTCAGAGTAAAAGATATCAATACGAGGGCGGTCGGAGCGGGTCTCAAGGAGGCCTGGGACATTTTCAACAAGAGGGCAAAAAAAGGGGTCCTGACAACACTGCAGGCGCGGGACGGCTTTGACCGGATCACCGGCACCACGGACTATTCAGGCTTCGGGAAAGCCAGCGTAGCTGTCGAGGCGGTGGTCGAGAACATGGATGTCAAGAAATCGGTGCTCCGTGATTTCGAGGTCGTAACGGCAGAACGCGAGATTTTCGCCTCGAACACGTCTTCCCTCTCCATCACCGAGATGGCGACAGCGTCGAAACGTCCCGACAAGGTCGTGGGCATGCATTTCTTTAATCCTGTTGAAAAGATGCCGCTCGTCGAGATCGTGCGCGGAGAGAAGACGTCGGATAAGACCGTTGCGGCAATTGCAACACTCTCCCGCAGGATCGGCAAGCTCCCGGTGGTCGTGAACGACGGCCCCGGTTTTCTCGTGAACCGCATCCTCATGCCTTTTCTCGGCGAAGCGGTCACCTTGCTCGAAGGAGGCGGAAAGATCGACGAGATCGACCGTGCGCTCCTCCAATTCGGCATGCCCATGGGCGCGTTCATTCTTCTCGATGAAATCGGCATCGACATTGCACACAAGGTTTCCGAGATCCTGTACCAGGGCTTGGGCGCACGGGTCAAGCCTTCCGGGCTGCTCGCCGCACTTTATAAGGAAGGATATTACGGTAAAAAGAACGGCAAGGGCTTTTACCAATATCAAGGAAAAAAACGCGGAGAATACAATCCTTCTATATATAGTAAGATACCCACGGACTCTGGGAGCAAAAATGGGGTCAGCCCGGAGGAGATCATTGATCGTACCGTGCTGCTTATGGTAAAAGAGGCCGCGCTCTGCCTTGAAGAAAAGATCATCGACCGGCCGGACCTCCTGGATGCAGCGCTCATTTTCGGCATCGGGTTCCCCCCCTTCCGCGGCGGCCTGCTCAAATACGCGGACACGATCGGCGCGAAGAGGATTGTCGGGAAGCTCGAAGAATACGCGAAAAAATTCGGCGAACGCTTCGCCCCGCCGAAGTCGCTGGTTGAAATGGCGAAAAACGGGAAGAGTTTCTACTCCTAACCAGGACAAACCGGAACCAAAAGGCGTCTCGCGCAAAGCCGCAAAGTCCGCCAAGGAAACCTTTTAATCCTGTTTTTAATCCGCAAGATTTAGCCTTTCTTTGCGAGCTTTGCGGCTCTGCGCGAAATAAAGCCTTTATTCTATTTTGTCTGCATTCAATTGCTCTTCTCAGGAATTGTTCTTTTCTTTACATCCTTCCTTCCATTTGTTAATATACCGGCCTTGTCGCTCCCAAAGAAAAGGACATCCATGACCTCATCATACTGCAACACCATTGCCAGAGAACTCTCATTGCCGGAGCAGCACGTGACAGCGTGCGCCGCACTTTTAGACGAAGGCGCGACAATACCGTTCATCGCACGCTACCGCAAGGAGGCGACCGGATCACTCGACGAAGTCGCAGTCGCGGCGATCCGGGACCGTTTGGTGGAGCTTCGGGAGTTGGACAAACGAAGGGAAGCAATCCTCAAATCGCTTGAAGAGACCGGCAAACTCACCGAGGAGTTGAAGGCAAGGGTCCTCGGAGCAAAGACCCTGACGATCCTTGAGGATATTTACCTGCCCTATCGCCCCAAGCGGCGCACGCGCGCCATGATCGCGCGTGAGAAGGGACTCGAACCTCTGGCGCAGATGCTGTTCTCTCAAGAGCCTGACGTTGATCCGCAAAGAGAGGCGCAAAAGTTCATCGATAGCGAAAAGGGCGTCGAGACCGCCCTTGACGCTCTTGCCGGAGCGCGGGATGTCATTGCGGAATGGGTGAACGAGGACCAGGTCGCGCGCGCTAAGTTGAGGGAGCTTTATCAATCCAAAGCAGAGTTTAAGACCAGGGTGCTCTCCGGCAAGGAAGAAGCCGGGATCAAGTACAAGGACTACTTTGACTGGCAGGAGCCGGTCTCTTCCGCTCCGTCCCACCGGATCCTTGCCATGAGGCGGGGAGAGAAGGAGGGATTCCTTACCATGCGCGCGACACCGCCTGAGGAGGAGGCCATAAGCCTGCTCGAAACGCTCTGTGTGAAAAGCGATAACCCCGCGTCGCAGCAGGTCAAACTCGCTGTCCATGACTGCTACAAGCGGCTCCTTTCCCTGTCCATGGAAACCGAGATCCGGGTCGTAACCAAGGAGCGGGCGGACGCCGAGGCCATCCGTGTGTTTGCGGAGAACCTGCGCCAGCTTTTGCTTTCCCCTCCCCTGGGACAGAAGAACGTCCTGGCCATTGACCCGGGGTTTCGCACCGGGTGCAAGGTCGTATGCGTGGACAAGCAGGGAAAGCTCCTGCACACGGACGTCATCTATCCGCTTTTTACCGAAAAGAACACGAGCGGGGCGGCAAACACGGTGGTGGGCCTCTGCGAACGTTACAAGATCGAGGCAATCGCGATCGGGAACGGCACCGCTGGCCGCGAGACCGAGGCGTTCGTGAGGCAGCTGGGGCTTCCCGCGTCGATCGAGATCGTGATGGTGAACGAGAGCGGGGCCTCGATCTATTCAGCGTCCGAGGCCGCCCGGGAGGAGTTTCCGGACCAGGACTTAACGGTCCGGGGCGCGGTCTCGATCGGGAGGCGCCTGATGGACCCGCTGGCTGAGCTGGTGAAGATCGATCCAAAATCGATCGGCGTGGGCCAGTACCAGCATGACGTGGACCAGCCCGCGCTCAAACGGGGCCTCGACGACGTGGTGGTGAGCTGTGTCAACTCCATCGGCGTGGAGGTGAACACCGCGAGCAAGCAGCTCCTCATGTACGTTTCCGGCCTGGGCCCGCAGCTTGCAGGAAACGTTGTAGAACATCGCAATGAACACGGCCCGTTCCGCTCGCGCGAGGAATTGAAGAAGGTGGCCAAGCTGGGTCCCAAGACCTTTGAACAGGCGGCGGGGTTCCTGCGCATCCGGGACGGCAACAATCCCCTCGACGGCAGCGCGGTGCATCCCGAGACCTATCACATCGTGGATGCCATGGCAAAGGACCTGAACTGCAGCGTAGAGGACCTGATGCAAAACGATGCCTTGCGCAAAAAGATAGACCTCACCAGATATGTAAGCGGGACTATAGGTCTGCCCACGTTAAAGGACATCATGGCGGAGCTTGCCAAGCCGGGCCGGGACCCGCGGGAGCGATTCGAAAGCTTCAGCTTTGCCGAGGGCGTGGAAAAGATCGAGGACGTGAAACCGGGCATGAAACTCCCGGGTGTGGTGACGAACATCACCGCCTTCGGCGCTTTCATCGACATCGGCGTGCACCAGGACGGCCTGGCGCATATCAGCCAGCTTTCGGACCGTTACATCAAGGACCCGAACGAAGCGGTCAAGGTGCATCAGAAGGTGATGGCAACCGTGCTCGAAGTTGATGTGGCGCGGAAAAGGATATCGCTGTCGCTCAAGAAGAACCCGGAAAGGACGAAGCAGGGGGAAAAGAAGGAAAAACCGAAAGCGGATATGAGTATCAGTGCCCTGCAGCAGGCGTTCAGGAAAAACAGGACGTGAGAAGGGATAAAAACAATGAGCTAAGGAGAGCGCGGATTTTTTTACTCTGAAGCAGAGGCGTCCAGCAGCGATCTAATGCTCGTGAACGGTGCGTCAAGAATCACGGGCCGTTTTACGGTCACAGTTCGATTTGTGGAAATCGAGTGAGGGGCTTCTCTTTGATGGTTACGATGATTATAATGCAGTGCGTCGGTATGTCAAGAAATTTGATGGATATTTTTGGGCGGTAGGTTGGATAATCAGGATTCTGCGATTCTATAGATCAGCCGGACTGAGACCCGTTTTCTTTGCAATTCGAGCCAGCATACGTGGCCCTATCTCATCACTATCATGAAAGGCGAATACATAATCAGGCCATCCCGGTCGTGAAAGAATTCGGTGGGAACCGGCGGTCTCTCGTTTGATAGACCAGCCGATACGAAGGAGTGCTGCAAGTACGGTTTTAGCTTTGGAGGACGGCCACTGACTCATGCGGGTAACGCGAAAAGTTCATCGAGTTCGGGGATGGTTTCCCCGTGATCGATCCGATCTGCAATCACTCGCAGGGCCAGTGCCTCAACCTTCGCAACCGCCTCTTCTCGCGTTTTTCCATAAGCCAGGACGCCAGAAAGATCGACAACTTCGGCGATCCAGCGCCCATCTTCCTCTCTTTCGATTTCTATCTTCATTGTTACGCCTCCGTCATAAATTTATCGTATTTCGAGGCAGATTGCAAGCGCAACGTTTTAGCATTAATGGGGCGCATGTCAAGAAATTTGATGGGGTATTTTTGGGCGATACCCTTTCCGGGGCGTGGCAGGAAAGGGACACCTCATGCCTTCTCGATCGTGATGGCGTAGTAGGGACAGACCGTAAGCACGCCCTTGTCCCGCGCGGCGTCGAACTTATCGGCGTTGATGACCCACGCCTTATCGTCGCGCATCTCGAAAAATTGAGGAAAGGCCTCGGCGCATCCTCCGCATCCCTGGCATAAGCCGTAATCGATATTCAAAAACATAACGCTCCTCGCTTTTCTGGACTTGCTGTCCCTTACCTTCGGATCGCTCAGGCTCATTTTTTCGAGATTTTTACTTTCCACGTTATCGGCCCTTGTTCAAGATATTCCCAGTCGAACTGGCCTTCCCGCTCGTGCAAAAAGCTGTAATAAAGCGGCTTCGGGTCGTGGTCGTTGTTCAGGACAAACTCTCCGCCTTTTTTAAGTTCGTCAAAGGTCTTGAAGATCAGCGGGTGCCTGTCTTTCGGTGCCATGGTGGTAACATCCAGCTCTTTCATGATGCGCCTCCTGTTTCGTTTGTCCGGCCGCAAATCCCGCTACCTATAGCATATCACGGTCCTGGCATCAGTATAGGACCCGTCAGGCGCAGCCTATGACCCATATCATATGGTGCTTGTTTTAGAGGAGGGGAAGATGTCTCTTGACAGTGAACGAACGTTCACCTATAATAGGACCATGGCACGAGACACATCGGAAAACACGCTGCGGTCCCGGATCAGGAATATCGCGCAGTTCTACAAAAAAAACGCCCGGATGCCGAGCTTTTCCGAGATCGGGGCAATGACGGGCCTCAAATCGAAGAACGCCGTATTCAAGCTCGTAGGCAGACTCGAAAAGCTCAAAGTCCTCGGGCGGGACAAAAAAGGCAGGCTCATCCCCGGTTCGATCGCCTCCCCGGTGCGGGTCCTCGGCACCATCGAAGCCGGCTTCCCCTCCCCCGCGGAAGAAGAGCTTGTCGATACTCTTTCTCTCGACGATCTTTTGATCCAGAACCGCGAGGCTACGTTCCTGCTGAAAGTATCGGGCGACTCCATGTCCGGCGCCGGAATCCTGCCGGGGGACATGGTGATTGTTGACAAGGGCGGGACAGCCAAGAGCGGCGACATCGTGATCGCGGAGCCGAAGGCACTGATCGGCTTTGCCGGCCCGCGCGTCATCGAGCAGACCGTAAGGCAGAAGCTTCCGGAGGGGTTCCAGCGCGCCGAGTTCCTGGTGGAGCGCGGCCAGGTCGACCGCGTGGTCAACCGCGCCGAGATCCCCGCCGTCCTCGGCTCGATCCTCGTAACCCTGATGAAGGGGCGTGCGCGTTCGAAGCGCGCGGCCGAGCGCGCCGAGCTCGGGGTACATGTGGCGGTTCCCGTAGGCGTCGCGCAGGACGATGAAGCGGCCGAGGTGCTTCGAGTCGCCGATCTTGACGATCACGCCGTCGGCGCGGTTCACCCGGATGGCGCAGGTGTTCCAGCACATGAAACAGGTGGATTTAATCCAGACATCTTCTTTAGGCTGCGGGGGTTGTGACTCGTACATAAAGCCTTACTCCGAGCGGGTTCTTTTATTCCGTATCACAAATCGAAGCCTGGAGTAATGGAATAATGAATTGATGGGTTCAAGCGCGGTGCTCCAGCATTCCAATATTCCACTATTCCATTTCCTTATTTCGGCAGCAGGATTATTAGTTCCAAGATCCCTTGAGAGTCAAGGTCTGTTTGACACCCCGGCGGGCGCGCTGTAGATTCCAACTCCATTAATCGCTGGAATAGCGTACAGACTCTAG
>OFHH01000020.1_pt1 | contig 21527 bp, 19 predicted proteins | sample 1521961 | NCBI WGS metagenome assembly OFHH01 (sample SAMEA2468439, study PRJEB22500) | soil metagenome | biome: Glassland; feature: Farmland; material: Clay | place: Australia | collected 2013-01-31 | depth 0.55 m | reverse complement strand
GTTCCGGACCGATCCTGCTGCCTTGCTCCAGCAATGCCGCACTGCTGCGGCAGCCCACCGGCCTGTGCCAGGGGGCCGAGCGGACTTGTGGCCGGGCCTGCTACACCGCGGCACGGTCGTGCAGCGCCGGGCCGGTGAACGTGCCTGCTGCCTGGCCATGCCGAGAATGCGCGGCGGGCCGGACAGCCAGTCGTGCACGTCCGGGCAGAACTCGCCCGCCAGCGCCGCAGGGACAGCCTCAGCTGGCGCACGTTCTCCGCCAGCGGATGCTCTCCCAGCACCAGCCGGGCGGCGCTGCCTGCAGCGGACTGCATGATGATCGCCCGAACGCTGCGGCGCCTCCACTCGCGCACCTTGCGTGACGGCTGATGGACATGCATCAGGCACGCGGGCGGCCCCGGTTGCGCCGCTCCGGCCGCCGGCGAGACCCGCACGCTCATGCCGCCGACCGGACGATCCGCGGCAGCCTCTGGAACCCGACTTGGCTCAATTAGTGCGCACTGGAATCGCGGTGCATGCGGTCGAGGGCTTCATGCAGGTCGCTGGGCAGGGGGTTGGCAGCGGTGATGGTGTGGTCGTCGGCCCGGATCTCGATGGTGCGGTGCCGATGGTGGCGCCCAACTGCCTTCAGATGGCGGCTACGCGGCCCTGGTGACGGCGGGGGCGCGATGCGATCGAGCAGTTCTGGGGAAAGCCGCCGTGGCGGCGGCTCGCTAGTATAAGGGTCCCCCCATCAGATCTCGCATAGGGGAAACCTGCCATGAAGGACACGCAGAAGTCGGCCAAGAGCACCACCGGCAGGGCGTCCAAGGGATTCACGGACGAGGAACGAGCCGCGATGAGGGAGCGCGCCCAGGAACTGAAGGCCGCCACGCGCCGCGGCCCGCGCGCGGGCAAGGCGGACGGGGAGAGCGACGTGCTTGCGAAGATCGCCGAGATGCCGGAACCGGATCGCGCCATGGCCGAGCGGCTCCATGCCATCATCAGAGCCAGCGCGCCAGCCCTCTCGCCGAGACTCTGGTACGGGATGCCCGCGTATGCCAGGGACGGCAATGTCGTCTGTTTCTTCCAAAGCACGCAGAAGTTCAAAACGAGGTACGCGACGTTCGGCTTCAGCGACAAGGCCAAACTCGACGAAGGCGCCATGTGGCCGACCGCCTTCGCGCTGAAGGAGTTGACCGCCGCCGACGAGGCAAGGATCGGCGCGCTCGTGAAGAAAGCGGTGAGATGAGGACTGAGCGCCGCGCATGGCAGTCGGCGAGCCTCTCCAGCAAGACGTCCGGGTAGGGTTCAGGCCGGGTCACCTCACTCAGCGTGCGTGTGACCGTGCGCGGCGCTGCCGCCAGCGGGGCCGGGTGGGGTCGGCTCGCCGGGCCGGCCCGGGGCGGCCGCCGGCGCAATCAGGTCACCGGCCCGCAGTGGCACCGCCTCGAACCGGCCCTCGTGTGCGAGGATGGGGCGCTGGTCGCCGGTGAGTTCGGGGTGGCGTTCCTCCAGCACCTTCCGGCGTTCGGCTATTCGCCGCAGGTGCGTGACGTACTCGCGGTTCCCTTCGTAGGTCCCGCGCCAGGTCTGCGGCATCGCTTCGGGTGGCGGGGGGAGCGAGCGCGCAGCCTGCCCGGCGAACCCGAAGGTCGAGGGCACCTTCGCCGTCTCCCCGCCGCAGTGCGGGCAGGCGGGCAGCGGCGCGTGCAGCGACTGGATCACCTCGAAGCTGTGCCCGCCCGGGCAGCGGAGCTGGTAGATCGGCATCGGCTACCACAACTCCATGGAACGGGCGAAAATGCCTGCGATGTCGTCCTCGGTGACTGGCTTCGGGCAGGTCGCCAGCAGCCGCTGCTGCTTCATGGTGCCCTCCACCAGATCGGGGATGTCACCGTGGGTGTACCCGACCGCGGCAACGCCGTTCGGGATATCGATGTCCCTCATCAGCGCGACCAGGACGGAGGGGAGGAACTCGGCATCGCGGGAGGGCCGGTCGGCACCGGGTGCGAGAAATTGAGTGGCCTGCAGGTGCCGCTCAGGGGCGGCATCGAACGTGAACCGGAACGCCTCCGGGGCGGTGAGCGCGACTGACATGCCGTGCGGGACCATCGGCTCGTGGGCCGGGTAGTCCTTGGGGTGGAACTCGCGTACCCGCCCGGCGATCGGGTAGGCGTTGGCGTGCGGGATGTGCACGCCGGCGTTGCCGAATCCCATGCCGGCGAAGGTGGCCGCGATCGCCATGTCAGCGCGCGCCTGCTCGTCGTCGCCATGCTTGACGGCGGTGCGGAATGAGGTGGCGAGCAGCCGCATTGCCTTCTCCGACCACATGTCGGAGATCGGGTTCGACCCGCAGTAGGGTACCCGCTGCTGCGGGGTCTTGTGCTCGTAGGTGGTGTACCAGCGGGCGGTGTAGCTTTCCAGGGCGTGGCACAGGATGTCCATGCCCGCCGAGGCGGTCACCCCGGCAGGCTGGCTGAGGGTGAGCCTCGGGTCGATCACCGCCAGGGTGGGGCGCAGCCGGGCGTGGCTGATGCCGGTCTTCACCCTGAGTGCGAGCACGTCCAGCACACACACGGTGGTGGATTCGGCTCCGGTACCGGTCGTGGTCGGCACCGCGATCAGCGGCTTGAGCGGGTTGACGGGGACGGCGGCCCTGCCGACCGGGGCGTTGATGTAGTCCATCAACTCCCCGGGGTTGGTCAGCATCAGATTGACCGCCTTGGCGGTGTCGATGCTGGAGCCGCCGCCGACCGCGACGAACGCGTCCCAGGGGCCGGACTCGCGGGCGTGGGCGACCGCCGCTTCCATGCTGGCGTCGGTGGGTTCGACGTGGGCCCCGTCGAACACGGCGGCCTCGATGCCGAACGCGGCCATCTGGTCGGCGACCCGCTGCGGTGCGCCGGTCGCCGCGACCCCGGGGTCGGTGACGACCAGGGCGCGGCGGGCCCCGTACTGGGCCAGGTCGAACCCGATCTCCTCGGCCGCGCCGGGACCGAACTTGAGCAGCGGCGCCCCGTAGGTGAAGATCGCCTCAGGGTTCGCGGGCGCGGGCAGGCTGGCGGCCACGGTCTTCCCCTTTCGTCAGGCGTAGTACCCGTCGGGCGCGCGGCGCAGTGACCGCAGTTGCTCCGCGTCGTGCCCGAACACCACCGTGGCGTCGGACTGCTCCGCGAGGCGGCGGATCTTCTCCACCGAGGCGTACCAGGCGGACAGGTCGTTGACGATTGCGGCTGGGGTGGCGGGCGGGCCGTAGGCGTCGCCCATGTAGACGGCATCCGAGGTGAAGATCATGGCACCGGTTTCCGGCAAATCCACCTTCATCGCCATCGTGCCCGGCGTGTGCCCAGGTGCCTCGATGAATGAGACCCCAGGCAGGAACTCAACGTCGCCGGAGACGGTCTCGAACTCGATCCCCTCATAATCGGCCTTGAGGTGGGCGCCGTTGAACGCCCCCTCGTACCCAAAGGCCCACTCCTTCTCTTTGTCGTTGACGACCAGGCGCGGGCCTGCCCCGGCAAACGTGCGCACGTTGCCGGCATGGTCGAAGTGCAGGTGCGACAGCACCACGTAGTCCAGGTCGCCTGCCCCGATGCCGAGCTGGCTGAGCCTGGCATCCAGGTACTCATTCTCGGAGACCTGGTCGTAGGGGAAGAACTCCTGCAGCCCGGTCGGCTCCCACCGGGTCTCCCAGTCACGCGGGCAGCTGGTGTCCCAGAGCATCCTCCCCCCGGGTGTCTCCACCACGACCGCGTGGGTGGTGCACGGGTACCACTCGACCGGCTTGTCCTTCTGCGCCCGGGGCCGGATGCTCCGCCCCGGTTTCAGCAGCAGCCAGGTCAGGTCGCAGCTCATCGCCCCGCAGTCGAGCACGTGCAGCTTCGTCGCTGTCGCCATCGGGTACTCCCTCGGATAAGATCTCGGATTCGTAACGTCGCATGTGGCATGCTACGTGTCAAGGATGGGGCCAGATGGGGCGCTGCCGGTATCGTGTCGCCATGCCCGCTCAGCCCACTGCGGTCGCGCTGGAGCCACTTGCGCCGCCTGCTGCATCCTTGACCGACCAGACGGTCGCCGCGATCCGCCAGGCGGTGCGCAGCGGCGCGCTCCAGCCCGGGCAGCTGTACTCCGCCTACCAGATCGCGGCCATGCTGGGCGTCTCCCGGAGCCCGGTGCGTGAGGCACTCATGCGGCTTACTGAGGCCGGCATGGTGAAACTCGAGCGCAATCGCGGGTTCCGGGTGGTGATCCCCGGGCCGACAGACGTCGCGGAGATCTTTCAGTTGCGGCTCCTGTTGGAGGTCCCGGCGGCCCGCCGGGCAGCGCGTCAGGCATCCGCAGACCTGGTGGCTGGGCTCCGGGCGGAACTGACGCAGATGCGGGCGGCGGTGCTCGACCATGACGAGGCCCTGTTCATGCGCCATGACCAGCACCTGCATCACCTGATCCTCAGCGAGACCGGCAACAGCCGAATGATCAGCCTCGTGGACAACCTCCGGGACGTCACCCGCATCCTCGGTGCGTCCACCGTGGACCGCTCCCGCGACCTCGACACGATCGCGAACGAGCACGAACCCATCATCGACGCCATCGCGGCAGGCGACGTGGGCGCTGCGGGGGAGACGATGATGTACCACGTGTCGCATACCGGAAAACTGCTTGTGGCACAGGCGGCCACGGAAGCAGGAGGGCACGTGCGTGCCGAGGACCTGTGGGTGCACATGGGGCCGATCTGAGCCGCGCATACTGCCTCGTCACCGCGTCGAGCGCTGGTCCGGTGTGCCGATCACATTCTGCGTAACTCGCCAGCTCGCCGGGGAGCTGATGTGCCGGTACCTCGCTGCCGCCCACGCCTGGGCCGCCCGGCGATTCGGGACCTTCTGCCCTGGCTTGGTCAGGCTCTGCGCTGGGACGATCGTCGTATCCGGGACGCTGCCCAGGGGGCGACGGTCATGACATTTCGGACCCGCCAACCGCCGACAGCGCCGGCCGACGCGGTGAGCGTTGAGCTTAAGGATCTGCCGGCGGGCGAAGTGACGTTCCTGTTCTCTGACATCGAAGGCAGCACGCGAGCGTGGGAGCAGCACCCGGGCGCGATGCCCGCGGCGCTGGCCAGACATCAGTCGGTCGTGCGCAGCGCGGTTGCCGCATGCGGCGGGACGGTGGTCAAGGACACCGGCGACGGCTTGTTCGCGGTCTTCCGGTCCGCCCATGCGGCGGTGCTCGCGGCCGTCGAGGCACAGCGTGGACTGCGGGCTGTGGCATGGACGGAGACTGGAGCGCTGCGGGCACGGATGGGGCTGCACACCGCCGGTGCGGAGCCCGAGCACGGCGACTACCACGGTGTCCCGGTGAACCGGTGCGCACGGATCATGGGAGTCGCGCACGGCGGTCAGGTGCTGGTGTCCGACGCGGCATACCGACGGCTCGCGCTCGGCCCTGTGCCGGATGTGTCGTTCCTCGACCTCGGCCAGCACCGGCTGCGGGACCTGTCGGTCGCGGTGCGATTGCTGCAGGTGCTCCATCCGGAGCTGGACGCGGAGTTTCCGCCGCTCCGGTCTCTCGATGTGCTGCCGAACAACCTGCCCGCTTTGCCATCGAGCCTGGTCGGACGCGAACAGGAACTCACCGAGCTGGCCGGCCTGCTCGGCCGTACCCGGCTGCTCACGCTGACTGGTGCGGGCGGGGTCGGCAAGACCAGGCTCGCGCTGCAGTTTGCCGCCGAACAGGCAGACGCCTTCACTGACGGCGCATGGGTCGTGGATCTCGCCGGGCTGGGCGAGCCGGAGCTGGTGCCGCAGGCGGTGGCGTCGGCGTTGGGGATCGCTGAGCAGCCGGGGCGGTCGTGGGCCGATAGCGTCTTGGGGTTCCTGCACGAACGCCAGGTGCTCCTCCTGTTGGACAACTGCGAACATCTGCTCGCGGCCGCGGCCTCGCTCACCCGGCAGGTGCTGGAGAGATGTCCGGGCGTCAAGGTGCTCGCGACCAGCCGGGAGGCACTGCACACGCCGGGCGAAGTGGCCTGGCGGGTGCCGTCGCTGTCATTGCCGGGCGGTGTCGCGGTGTCCGACGCCGAGCGATTGTTCCTGGAGCGCGCCGGCGAGACGGATCCCCGGTACCGTCCCATCGGCGCTGATCGTGAGGCGGTGGCGCAGATCTGCGGCCGCCTCGACGGCCTCCCGCTGGCGATCGAACTCGCGGCGGCGCGTGTTCGCGTCCTGTCCGCCAGCGAGATCGCCGATCGGCTCGACGACCGGTTCCGGCTGCTCACCGGTGGTGCCCGGACGTCGCTGCCGCGGCAGCACACGCTGGAGGCGGCGGTCGGGTGGAGCTATGACCTTCTCGATGAGCCGCAGCGGCGCCTGTTCGAGCGGCTGTCGGTGTTCGCCAGTGGGTTCACTCTCACCGCCGCCGAACAAGTCTGCGCCAGCGGCCCGATCCAGGCGCTCGATGTGCTCGACCTGCTCACCGGCCTGGTCGACCGCTCCCTGGTGGTGCACGAGCAGCCGGGTCCGCCCAGCCGGTACCGGCTGCTGGAGACCATGCGTGCCTATGGCAAGGACCGGCTGCTTCGCAACGCAGAGCTGCAAAGCATGCGCGACGCCCACCTCACCTGGGTGAACTCCTTTGCGCGCACGGCTCAGGCGCACCTCGACGGCCCCGGGCAGGAGCGGTGGCTTGACGCCGTCGCCACTGAGCTTGACGACGTGCGGGCCGCGCTGTCGTGGTCCCTGGCGGGCGGGGACACGGCGACGGGGCTGGCCTGTGCCGCGACGCTGTTCCGCTACTGGTACGTCCGCGCCGTCCGGGAGGGCCGGATGTGGCTGGACCGGCTGCTCGCCAACGCTGCCGGGGCCCCGCCGAAAATCCTCGCCAAGGCCCTGTACGCGGCGGGTGAGCTGGCCAGTGACCAGGGGGACTACGCCGTGGGGCGGTCGCGCCACGAGCACGCGCTGAAGCTCTACCAGGAGCTTGGGCACCGGCGTGGCGAGGCGTGGGCGCTGCATGGCCTCGGTATCGCCGAGTGGGGTCTTGGCCGGACGCCGGCCGCGGGGGAGCGGCTGCACGCCGCGCTGCGGGGGTTCCGGGAACTCGGCGACACGGTCGGGATCGCCTTTACCCTGCAGCTCGTCGCCATCTGGGAGTTCATGTACGGCGACCGCACGGCGGGCCTCGAGTACGTCGAGGAGCACGAGAAACTCGTCCGGCCGACCGGGATCCCGCAGCTGGTCGCGCACGCCGCCGAGTTCTCCGCGTACACGCACTGGCAGACTTTGGGTGATCCCTCGCTCGGCCGTGACGGCCTGCGCGAGGCGCTGACGCTCTATCGCAAGATCGGCAGCGTGTTCTGCACGCTGCACTGCGTGGAGAATATCGCCACCTGGGCGGTCGATGCCCGGCCCGATGCGGCCACCCGCCTGCTGGGGGCGGCGGACGCTCTACGGGCAGAGGCGGGCACGCCGGTGCCCCCGTACGAGCACCTGTTCTACGGCAAGACCTGGGACGCGGCACGTTCTGCTCTCGGCGAAGACAGGTTCGCCGCGGAACTGGACCGTGGGCGCAAGCTCGGCCTTACGGCAGCGGTCGATGAGGCGTTCGCGGTCTTGAGCGGCGCGTGAGGCCGGCGATGTACTGGCGCGACAGGCTCTGCTCGGCCGAGGAGGCGACGGCGGTCATCCGGCCCGGGGATCACGTCTTCGTGGGCACCGGCTGCGCGGCGCCGCTGACGCTGCTGCGGGCACTCGAAGCGATGCTGTGTCCACCGCCCGGCGTCGAACTCGTCCACCTGCTGCTGAGCGGAGCGCTGCCAGAGCACTACGCCACGGGTTCGAGCCGTTTCCGCCACCGGGTACTCGTCGTCGGCAGTGGCGACCGGGCGCTCGTCCGCACCGGCCGGGCGCACTACGTGCCTGTGTCACTTGCCGACGTGCCAGATCTCATGCGGACCGGGCGGATGCCCGTCGATGTCGCCCTGGTCCAGGTGAGCACACCGGACGCGGACGGGTTGTGCAGTCTCGGTGTCTCAGTCGACGTCACCCGCGCGGCCGTCGACACCGCGGACCGCGTCGTCGCCGAGATCAACCCCAACATGCCGCGCACTGGGCCCGCCACACTCGTTCCCCTCGATCGGTTCGACCGGCTCGTCGAAGTGGACGCGCCGACGACCGAGTACGTGCATCAGCCGATCGGGGACGCCAGCGTGCAGATAGCCCGCTACGTCGCACGCATCATCCCCGACGGCTCCACGTTGCAGATCGGCCTCGGCCGGGTGCCGAACGAAATGCTCCGGTACCTGCGCAACCGGCACGACCTGGGCATTCACTCCGACGTCGTCACCGACGCCATCATCGACCTCATCGGCGCCGGTGTGATCACCGGCGCCCGCAAGAGCGTCGATCCGGGCACAACGATCGCGAGCTGGGCCCTCGGCACGCGCAAGCTGTACGACCTGATCGACGATAACCCCCACGTCCAGCTGCGGCCGATCGATCAGGTCTGTAACCCCGCTGCGCTCGCCGCGCAGGACCGGCTGGTCTCTGTCACCCAGGCGTTCGCGATCGACCTGACCGGACAGGTATGCGCCGACGAATTCGGCGGCGAACTGTACGGCGGCGTCGCAACGCAGCCGGACTTCCACCATGGTGCGGCACTCTCACGCGGCGGGAAGCCGATCATCTGCCTGGCGTCGCGGACCGACGACGGAGAACCGCGGATCCGGCCCCGGCTGCACGCCAACGAAGGCGTCACCATTCCGCGGTCAGACGTGCACTATGTCGTCACCGAATACGGCGTTGCCTACCTGTTCGGCAAATCACTGCAGGAGCGAGCCGTCGCCCTCACCGAGATCGCCCACCCAGATGACCGCGAGGACCTGCTGAACGAAGCGAAACAACTCAACCTCGTGCCCGGCGGACAACTTCTGCGCAGCCGTAGCGCCTACCCGACCGCCGCCGAGACCACGATCGTCCTGCGGAACGGGACATCCGTCCTCCTCCGGCCGGCACGGACGACAGACGCCGAGCACATGCAAGCCCTCTTCTACGCCATGACCCCGCACGACGTATACACCCGCTTCTTCATCAACCTCGCCTCACTATCGGACCGGAAGGCCCAGCATCTGTGCAGCGTCGACTACCGCAACGAAATGGCGTTCGCCGGCGTCACCGGAGAGGACTGGGAACGCGAGCAGATCATCGCCGGCACCGCCTACTACGTCGACCCCGAAACCCGCCTAGCCGACATCGCCATCATGGTGCACCCCGCCTGGCAGGGAATCGGACTCGGCACCGCGATCCTCCGGCACACCACCGAATACGCCAGAACCCACGGGCTACGCGGGTTCACCGCCGACATCCTCTGCGACAACCATGCCATGCTCCGGACACTCGACAAGATGGGCCTGCAGACCACCAAGTCCATCGTCCAGGGCGCGTACGAAATCGTCGCGCTGTTCAGCAGCACCTGAAACGTGCGCGATCGGTGTTTGTCCAAGTCTGGACACGTTCTCTGAAGCGGATGTGTTCGCGGCCAGGCCCGGCATAACCCGGTCGGTCCTGGAGGACTACCTGCCCCTGCCAGGCTGCGCGGATCGCAGGGGTTCCAAGCATTCCTCATCGATGACGCCAGCAAGGCGGGCACATTGCTGATCCCGCGCCGTCCCGGACCCGCGCCGGCCTGCACCGGCGCCGAGCTGCTCACGATCGCCCTGGTCCGGCACCCGCCCGGCCGCCGAAGCGAGAACGGCTTCCGGAAAGAGATCCGCCGCAACTGGGGCCACCTGTTCCCGCACCTGCCTGACCAGCCCGGCCGGCCCTACCGCAGCTTCGGCGGCCTGCTCGCCCACCTCGGTACCCTGACCCGCAACCAGGTCCTGTTCGCCGGCGCGCCCGCCGCTGTCCCCGTGCTCACCGAGCCAACCAGCGAACAGTGCGAGACGTTCGGCCTCATCGGCGCCCCGATCCCGCTCGTCCTGAAGAAGTAGCCAGGACAGCTCTCGCCAGAATCGATGAAACAGCAGGTCAGCGCCGCACTCGGCTGCCAAACCACCCGTAACCTCGGTCAGATTGCCGGCGTCTTCATCGAGAAGTAGGGCTACCGCATGGCGAGCAGACCCCTTCGGGCGACGAGGCGGTTTCCCTACCCCCGAATCGTGTTCAGGTTCGCGTGTCCTTCTCGACGACACCATCCTTTACCACGAGGACGATGCGGTCGGGATCCGACCAGATCTCCGGGTCGGCCAGCGGATCGCCGTCGACGGCGATGAGGTCAGCGAGCTTACCTGGCGCGATCACGCCCAGGTCAGCGCGGCGCAGGATCTTGGCGCTGGCCGAGGTTGCCGAGACGATCGCCCCCATCGGCCCCATGACTTTTGCTTTCAGGCTGAGCTCCAGTCCGCGCCCGTCCTGGCGCGGGCCACGCAGATCGGTACCAGAGCCGATCGTGACCCCAGCCGCCATGGCCAGTTCGATGCTGTGGAACATGGCATCTTCCAGCCCAGCCGCCCGTGGCAGGAATTCCTCGGGCAGGCCCCATTCCTGCCAGCGCTGACCCAGCAGGTGCACGATCGTCAGGGTCGGGACGAGGGCCGCGCCGGCCTGCGCCATCGCGCGTGCTGTCTGGTCATCCAGCAACGTGCCGTGTTCGAAACAGGCGATCCCGGCGTCGAGACCGTTCCGGATGGCCTGGGGATGATGGGCGTGCGCTGTCACGTACGTCCCCCGGGCCGCGGCCTCCTCGACGGCCGCTCGCAGCTCCTCCACTGTGAACTGGCAGTCTGTCACGTTGTCGCCGTGCGACAGCACTCCTCCCGATGCGCACACTTTCAGTTGCGTGGCACCCGCCCGGAAGGCCTGGCGCGCGGCCAGGCGGACCCCCTCGGGTCCGTCGCAGGTAAGAGTCGGGCGGCTGAGGCCGGTGATGCCCGCGGCTGGCCGCTGCGTGAAGGGCGGCGTCATGTCCCCATGCCCGCCTGTCTGGCTGAGGAGTGGACCGGAGGGCAGCACCCGCGGGCCGGCGACAAGCCCCGCCTCGATCACCGCAGGTAGCGCCCCGTCAGCCCCGCCGACATCCCGGACGGTCGTGTGCCCGGACCACAGGCACCGGCGGCAGTTGTCGAAGAGCAGTGCGGCGGTCATCGCTGGGGAGAGCGCTGGGTTGCCCTCCCATTCGACGACCCCGAGGTGCGTGTGGAGATCGATCAGGCCGGGCAGGACGGTCAGCCCGGTCAGATCAAGCCGCTGCCCGGCGGGCGCGCGGGCACGGCCCCCGACCGCTTCGATCCGGTCACCGGTGATCGTGATCCTCGCCTTGTCACGAGGGTCGGAGCCATTTCCATCCACAACCGTCGCGCCCTCGAGCACCAGTGCCATCGATCTCCTCCTCGACGGTCGCGGCTCCGTCCGGTTTGTGGACGGCTGGAGACGAGGCACGTCACCGCCTATCTCTCTATTGCGATAAATCATCTCATACTGGTATAACCTCCTGTCATGTACCGGTCAGACCAGTCTCCGGAGATCTTCACCCCGATCTCGGTTCCCCGTCGCCGGTACCTGCATGTCGCTGAACAGTTGCTGCAGGCCATTGCCGATGGCACCTACCCGCCGGGTAGCCGCATCCCCAGCGACCGGGAGATCGCCATCTCCACCCAGGTGAGCCGGCCCACGGTGCGCGAGGCCTTGCTGGCTCTGGAAATTGTCGGTGTGGTCGAGGTGCAACCCGGGTCCGGGGTGTTCGTCACGGAACGGTCGGCCGGGCAGCAAGTGCCGGATCCCCTCGCGCTCGACGCGCCCCGCGAACTCATCGAGGCCCGTGCCGGGATCGAGCCTGTCGTCGCTGGTTTGTGTGCGACCCGCATCGACGGGACAGATCTCGTTGAGCTGCGCGGGCTGATCGCACAGTGCGCTGAGGCGACGTCAGAAGGTCAGCAGTCGCTCTCTCGTATGAGCGAACTGGGTCTGCAATTCCACCGCCGGCTCGCCCTCGCCTGCGGCAACCGCATCCTTGCCGAAATGACCTGCGGCCTCGTGGACATGGAGCGCCATCCCTTGTGGGTGCTGGTGAACGAACTTGCCCTGAGGAACCAGGAAGCACGGGATCTGCAGATCCGGGAACATGCCGCGATCCTCGACGCGATCGAGTCACGGAACCCGGCACGTGCCCAGGCGGCGATGGCCGAACACCTCGACAACGCCCGCGTCCTCCTGTTCGACGAGCAGGTCAGTCCGGCAGCGCCGCCAGATTGACACTCCACCAAACCGGGCGCAGCGATGAGCCCGGTGTGAGAGGCAGCAGCCGACCAAGTAGAGAGTAGGAATCACTCATGAAAGAACCACCCCGGTCCCGCGGTAGCGGATTCCGCCGGCTCGCTGTTCCGGCGTTCGCGCTGGCCTCAGTCCTGGCCGGATGCAGCACTTCGTCTTCGGCCCCGTCGACACCCGGATCGGGCTCCACAACAGCAGCGGGATCCGGGGCTGTCGCCTACGCTCGTGCCCAGGTCGCGCGCTACGAAGGCGCGCCGACGTTCGTCGCTCCCGGGCCGGCCTTCAGCGTTTCCAAGCTGCGCGGCAAGAGCATCGCTGTCATCCCTGCGACATCGAACGAGTATGACAATACGATCGAAACGCAGATGAAGGCGATAGCAGCTCAATACGGCGTCCACTACACCGAATACCCCAATCAGGGTCAGCCGACGCAATGGGTATCCAGCCTCAATCAGGCGATCGCCACCAAGCCGAACCTGATCATCCTGAACACGGCACTCGATCCCCGGCAGGTCCTGCCCGAGGTCAAGCAGGCAAAGGCCCAGGGCATCCCCGTCATCGCCACACACTTCTTCGACCAGACCTACTCCAGCACGCTGAAGACGAGTTGCGGTGCGCCCGCCAGCTTGTGCGCCGCCGGGCTCACAGCGACCGTCAATGCGCCCTTCGACCTGGCGACGAAGATCGAGTCCGACTGGATCATCGCGGACTCTAACGCAAATGCTCACGTGCTCGTCATCACTGCGAACGATGCGGCGCCCACCGCAGGCATGGTGTCAGCCGCCAAGGCAGAGTTCGGGCAGCACTGCCCGGCGTGCCAGGTCACGGTGGCCAACGTGCTCGTGAGCGAATGGACCAGCAAGATACCGACCCTGGTGCAGACCGCGCTGGCACGCGACCCCAACCTCCACTACGTCCTGCCAGTTTTCGACTTCGGCGCGCCCTACGCCGCCAACGGCGTGGCCCTGGCCGGCAAGACCGGCCAGGTGAAGATCGTGAGCTACAACGGCACCCAGAGTGTCCTCGCGATGGTCGAGAACCACTCGTCCGTCGCCCTTGATGTGGGTGAACCCCTCGACTGGCTCGCATACGCCTTCATGGACCAAGCCTTCCGAGTCCTCGCGGGTGTTGCCCCCGCGGCCGACGAACACACCCCCTTCCGCGTGTTCACGGCTGCCAACGTCGCGGCGACCGGAACCCCGCCAACAGTGACCGGTGGCTACGGCAACGCCTACATCCAGGGCTACCAGAGCCTCTGGCAGCACTGATAGCCATGGCCAACGCCGACGGTGCCCGGGAGGCCGCTGCCTCCCGGGCACCACGCGTCGAGCAGCCGGTGGCGGTCCCGGGGACCGGCGCGGCACCGGCGCCCCGCGTGGAACTTCTCGGTGTATCGAAGCACTTCGGAGGGGCGCAGGCGCTGAGTGGAGCCAGTATCACCATCGAGCGAGGCGAGGTCCACGGTCTGCTCGGTGAGAACGGTTCGGGCAAATCAACCCTGATAAAGGTGCTGGCCGGCTACCACACTCCCGAGGCGGGTCACTTGCTGGTGGACGGTCAGCCGGAGCGCCTGCCATTGCCTGCTGAGCGCCTGAGAGATCTGGGCATTTCTTTCGTGCACCAGGATCTCGGCCTGATCGACTCCGTGACGGTCGCTGAGAACCTGGCCTTGCGGGAGATAGCCACCAGGCCTGGGATCTTCATCTCCTGGCGCAAGGTTCACCGGGAAGCTACCGCCCTGCTCGCCCGCTACCGCCTTGACGTGGGAAGCCAGAGCCTGCCCTCCGAGCTGACACCGTTCCAGCGGGCGATGGTCGCCATCATCCGGGCACTTGAGGGCATAGGTGAGGTCAAGTCGGCGGGGAAAGGACTGCTCGTGCTCGACGAGGCCATGGCTTTCCTCGCCGATCACGAGCGGGCGCTTCTCGCGTCGACGGCACGGGAACTCGCCGCAGGCGGGACGTCGGTGCTGCTCGTGTCGCATGACCTTGATGACGCGCTCAAGGTCTGTGACCGGATCACGGTGCTTCGGGACGGGCGGGTCGCGGGTACCGTTGACGCCCGTCACACCGACCGGGCTCAGCTGGCGGGGCTGATCCTCGGCAGCCCATCGGCCGGTCACCCTCCGGTGCCGGCCGTTCGCCAGAACCAGGCTACGGCGGTCAGCCTCACCGGTCTTTCAGGCCGTGGCATCCCGCCGATCTCCCTTGAACTCGGGGCGGGTGAGATCGTCGGCCTGACCGGGCTCGCCGGCGAGAGCTTCGCGCGGATCCCTTACCTTATCTACGGGGATGAACCTGGCGCCGAAGGGAAGATCGAGTTCTACGGCCAGGCGTATTCCGTCAGTGAGATGTCCCCGGTGCGGGCACTCCAGGCCGGCATCGTTCTGGTGCCAGGTGACCGGCAGCGCCAAGGCGCGGTCGCGTCACTTTCGATTGGGGAAAACGCCGCACTCCCGCGACTACGTGAGTTCTTCCGGAGAGGCCGCCTGCGAGGCGGTGAGCTAACTGCGGCGATCACCGAACTGCTCATCCGCTTCCAGGTACGGCCCGCGGATCCGGTGGCGCCCATGGGGACCCTCTCCGGCGGCAACCAGCAGAAAGCAATTATCGCGAAATGGCTCCAGCTCGAACCCCGCCTCCTGCTGCTCGATGAACCGACCGTCGGCGTGGACGTGGGCTCGAGAGCCCAGATCTTCGAGGCCATCCGCGGTCTTGCCGCGCATGGAACCGCCGTGCTGTGCGCGAGCAACGACTACGCACAGCTTGCCGAGCTATGCGGCCGCGTCCTCATCTTCGCGGGAGGCCAACTCCGGGCGGCATTGACGGGCCCCGATCTCACCAAACAAGCCATACTCACGCAGTGCCTTCTGCTCAGCGGCGAGGCACGCCGGGCAGAACCCTAAGGCAGGTGCCACGTTGCTGACCGACCGCATCCGATCCTTGCTCCGCGACCCATCAGCCGCCCCCCGCTCGCCAGCCGGCGCCGCTCGAGGCTGGGTGGCGCGTCTGGAGAGGTTCGCATTGCCTATCATCTGGGCACTTCTCCTGGTCGGTTTCTCCATCGCGATGCCCACCACCTTCCCGCACCTGGGGAACATAGCCGCCATTCTCGGCTCGCAGGTGATCGTGCTGCTGCTTTCGCTCGCGCTTCTCATCCCGCTGCTCGCTGGTGACTATGATCTTTCGGTCGCCAGCAACATGGCCCTCAGCGCGATGGTCCTGACAATCCTCAACGTTCAGCATCACTGGCCATGGCCTGCCGCAGCCGGTATCGCCGTTGTGACGGGCCTCCTGGTGGGGTTCCTGAATGGTGCACTCACCATCATCTTCGGAATCGATTCACTTATCGTCACGCTAGGCATCGGCACTCTCATATCGGGAGTTGACGCTTTGATCAGCGGCTCGGCGGTCGTCACCGGCGTCTCCCAGCAGCTCCTCAGCCTCGTCTCGGCCGATCACTTCCTGGGTATTCCCTTGGAATTCTGGTACGGCATCGTGGTGTGCGTCCTCATCTGGTACTTCCTTGCCTTCACGCCCGCTGGCCGAAGGCTTCTCTTCGTTGGCCGCAACCGGGCCGTGGCGCGCCTGAGCGGGATCAGGGTGAGCAGGGTCCGGATGTTCTCTTTTCTTGCTGCCGGGCTGATCTCCGCTTTGTGCGGCATCATCTTCGCCGGCACGCTTGATGGAGCTGATCCGTCTTCGGGCCCGACATACCTCTTGCCTGCATTCGCGGCCGTTTTCCTCGGTGCCACGACCATAACGCCTGGCAGATTCAATCCCTGGGGCGCTTTCATCGCTGTGTATTTTCTCGGCACAGGGATATCCGGCCTGCAGCTCCTCGGGCTCGCAAGCTGGATCCAGCCCGTCTTCTATGGCGGCGCTCTCGTCATAGCTGTTGCGTTCTCTCAGGTGATGAGGGGACGGCAGGCTCTGCAAACCGGAGGGTGAAGCTACACTCATGACCAATAATCTGAACTCCCGGTCCTTTGACCTGGTCGTCAGCGGTGGGGACGTAGCGACCATCGAGGGTGTCCGTACTGCGGACATCGGGGTCCGTGACGGGCGGATCGTGGTCATTGCCGAGCACATTGACGCCTCATCCGCACATCAGGTTGTCAGCGCATCAGGCTGTCTCGTCTTGCCGGGGGCCATCGACGCTCATACGCACTTCGGCAATCAGGTCGGTGACCACGGGACCGCCGATGACTATGAGAGCGGGACCCTTGCCGCCGCCTTCGGTGGCATCACCACGGTGATCAACTACTGCATCCAGCAGCCGGGTGAGGCGCTCACCGCCGCCATCGAACGGGATCGCCGGGCCGCCGAGCCGGGCGCGATGGTCGACTTCGGCCTGCATGTGATCGTCACCGACCCCAGCCCACCCAGCTTCACAGACGACATGCGGGCTGCCGCCGAGGCAGGGTGCCCGAGCGTGAAGATCTTTACGGCTGTCGACGACTTCATGCTGAGTGACGCGGCTATCTTGCGGGTCCTTCGCGCGGCTCGTAGCACTGGTGTGGTCGTGAATCTCCATGCTGAGGATGGGGCGCTGGTGCACGATCTCACGCGGGAACTCATCGCTCAGGGGAAGACCGGCATCGCGTTCCTCCCGCACAGCCGGCCGCCCCTGGCGGAGGCGATCGCCGTCAAGAAGGTCGCCGCCTACGCAACCACGCTCGGCGTTCCCCTCTACATCGTCCACGTGTCGAGCCGCGCCGCGCTGCAGGCGATCGCGGAGGCTCGCGCGGCCGGCGCGGAGGTCTATGCGGAGACCCGCCCGGCATACCTCTTCCTCGATGACGGGATCTACAGCGCCGACGAGGAGCGAGGGCGCTTCGCGGCCTGCTGGCCGCCACTGCGGGACACCGAGGACCAGGGCGCCTTGTGGGACGGGCTGCGCAGCGGGCTTATCCAGACTTACGCCACAGACCACACCAGCTGGATGGCGGTGGAAAAACTCGACCCGGAGCTGACGTTCGCGGGAGTGCCGGGAGGCTTCGCCAACGTCGAGACGAGCATTGGCATGCTCTACAACGAAGGCGTGCGGCTTGGGCGCATCCCTATCGAACGCTTCGTGGCGGTTACGGCGAGCAATCCGGCCAAGGTCTTCGGGCTCTGGCCACGGAAGGGCACCATCGCTATCGGCAGCGATGCGGACCTCGTTCTCCTTGACCCCGAGGCCGAAGTCGTCATCAGCGCGGACAGTATGCACTCACGTTCTGATGTCGAACCATATGCCGGCTACCGGGCGGTTGGCTGGCCAGTTAGCACGATCGCCCGTGGGGAGATCGTCGTCGACCGGGGCAGGCTGCTCGGCCGCTCTGGCAGGGGTCATTTCCTGGTGCGCCAGTCCGCCGACTCACCACGGCGGACCACTATTGGGCAGTGAACGAACCGCGTTTTCAGCACGCCGCGCTTTCGGATGACCCCTCACGTCGGTGGCAACGAGCATTCAGGAGAGGCTTTGCACCAGCTCAGCAACATCCCCCGCAACATCCATTGGGGATATTTTGATCGAACGATTGAGCCTGCACTTACCGTAGAGTCCGGGGCCACCGTCCATCTTGAGGCGATCACCCACCATGCCGGCGACGCGCCGGACCTCCTGATGAATCAGCCGATCCGGCAATTGTTCGAGGAGGTCAGGGACCGTGGGCCCGGGCCTCACATTCTCACCGGGCCGATCGCGGTTGAGGAGGCACGGCCCGGTGACATGCTGGAGGTGGAGATCCAATCCTTGAGACCGCTTTTCGGGCACGGATCCAACCTTGCGGCGAACTGGGGTTATCTCTACCGTGACTTCGGCAAGGAACGCGTCACCATCTGGGCCATCGACCAAGCGGCGATGACGGCACGCGCTGAATTCGCATTCGACTGGACAACGACGCCGATGGTCTCCGCGCCGGGCACAATCGTGCCTCCAGGCTCCACCGAGCGCGTGCCGGTGGCTGGCCGGTTCGAGGTCCCACTGCGCCCGCACCTCGGCACCATGGGTGTGGCGCCTGCCGAGCCCGGCAGGCATAGCAGCGTTCCTCCCGGCGACTATGGCGGCAATATCGACAACTGGAGAGCCGGCCCCGGCACGAAGATGTACTACCCCATCCGGGTACCCGGTGCCCTGCTCTCGGTGGGCGATCCTCATCTCGCCCAGGGCGATGCCGAGTTGAGCGGTACAGCACTTGAAGCATCTCTCGACGTTGTGCTCCGCGTCCGCGTGCGCAAGGATCTCCACTTTCCAGCGCCGCTGCTGGAAACGCCCACACACTGGTACGTCCATGGCTTCGGGGACAACCTCGATGCTGCGATGGGCTCGGCCGCCCGCCGGACCCTGGACTTCCTCCAGGCAATGTGGGGCCTCAGTGCGGACCAGGCTTACTCTCTCACCAGCCTGGCAGTCGACTTCTCCGTGACCCAGGTCGTTGACCAGCGCCTAGGTGTTCACGCCGGAATAGCTAAGTCTCTGTTCGGTGATGAGAACGCACTCTGAACAACAAGTTGACCCGACCCTCGGCTGCGTCCAGAACCACGGGTGCGTTCCTGCCGATACAGCCCGAATGAGGGTACGGCTCATGGTGACTCGTGCACCATGCGTGTGGCCGCCGGACGCGGCTGCCGCGTGCTGATCACCGGCGACCATGAGCAGCTCGCCGCGGTCGAGGGCGGCGGCGCGATGATGATGCTCACCCGGCAGATGGGATACGCCCAGCTCGCCGAACCGGTCAGGTTCGCTCACGAGTGGGAACGCGACGCCAGCCTGCGGCTGCGTTCGGGGGACACGTCGGTGCTGGCGGTCTACCAGGAACAGGGCCGGCTCCGCGGCGCCGACAGCGAGCAGGTCATGGAACTGGCGGCCCGCGCCTGGCTCGCCGACCACCTGTCCGGCAAGGACACGCTGCTGATCGCCCGCACCACCTAGCCGCCGACCACAATCCCTCCATCGAGACCATGCTGGAGTTGTCCCGCAAGCTCGGACTCAAATGCGGATCGAGGTCGCGCCCGGGCCAGGTGTCTCGGTCAAGGTCACCAAGGCCAGAGCCGCCTGACACGGCACAGCCCAGCCACCGCCCGCCAGAGCGGCGCACCCAGCGGCCTGCTTCTGGCCGGATGGGACACCCGGCACCGTCAGCAAATGTGCGCCCCACTGACAGCCGTCCGCCCTGACAGGAACCTTCGACCGCGCCAAGCCGAGCAGGCCATCCTTGACCGAGCGCGGCGGTGAAGCAGAACACCCGCTGGCAGCCGTCGTTCCGCGGCTCCGCGGCGACTGCCGGGCAAGCCGCCAAGGCCGGGCCGGGATGCGCCCCGAAGTCAACCGGATCTGCCGAGATGAGCGTGCGGGCAAGATCAAGGAGGTCCGGGCGGCCAGATCAGCGCATCCTTTCTCGAGGCTACGTAAGTGGGAGTGACAACTTGATATGCAAGCGGGGACTCACCAGTTAGCTGTAAACCAGATCGGCTTGGGGGACGTCAAGATAGTGCTGGCTCGGCGACCACCCGGCGCCATGGCTCTTGGGCATTGTGGTCTATCGTCGCGAAGCACCGTGCTCTCCAGAGGAACCCATCGTGGAAACGGAAATTCTTGCCGGGCTCCTGGCTCTGGTGGCCAGCGGAGGCCTGCCCGCAGCAGCTGCTCGCTTCCTCCGGCGAAGACGCCTTACAGAGGATGAAGATCAGGTGGCGGGCACGCCACATGTCTCCGCAGAAGCGACTTTGGCGGAGGCTGCTGAGATCGCCCATGACGATCGTTCGGATGAGATCACGGCAGTGCAACACAATGAGGCTGTCGGGACTCTGCATGTCAAGCCGACGGTGCCTGATGTCACATTTCGTGTTTCACGTCAGCGGCGTTTCGATATCGCATTCGCTGATGCGATCTATGGAATTGCGATGATCCTGGGGATTGCCGCCAAGGCTGTGTGGGACTACGAAAATCAGTACCATAAAGTCGGCGTGGATTGGCTTCAAATCAACCTCGCGCTGCTCGTAGCCCCTATTGTATACATTGGGGTTAGCAGTACACTTCAATCGTCATCTCTGAGCGGGAAAGTCGGATTGCCTGGATTGGCTCTAGCTTTCCAGAATGGCTTCTTCTGGCAGACTGTATTTTCAACGCTGCAAGAGTCGAATGCCACTAAACTGGCATGAGTGAACGCACTGACGTTGCTTCCCCGGCCCGCCCCACACTCATCTCAAGCCGCTGCGGGCATGTCAGGCTATCCGGGCCAACGCCGCGGTTGAGGCGCGTCCTCAGGGCGGAAGCGAGGCATATCGCTCCTATGGTGATGCCTGCATCTCGGCCCTATCAAGCGTGGTGGTCAGTGAGTTACGATCCAGCCATCAACTTCCCCGTTGGACGCACTGGGCTTCGAGCCTGTGGAGGTTCCCGTTACCCCGGCAAATGACGGGCGTGCCAAGCGTCCCCGACGAGGATGCAGCAGTGACGGCCACACCCAATGCCATGTAGTTCGGCGTTGTCGGCTGGTTCCTGGGCGTCGCTGCCTGGTGGGGCAGTCATGCGGATGCTCTACGGTGAGTGACTGCGGCGGGGCGGGCGCGGCGGGATACCCGGATGTCGCTCGGGGTGTGCGGCCGGGTCTGCGGACCGGCGGGTGCGGCGGTCAGGGGATGCGGTCACGCTGCGTGCTGGCCGCAGATGCTGATCTCGGGTTCGGCTGTGAAGGTGGGGATGCGCGGCCCGCCAGGCGGGAAGGCCGCCCGGGTCTTGGTTTTCCGGTCGCGGTGCCGGCCGCGGTGGATGTCGGTGCGGCAGGGGGGCGGGGCGGGGGGGGCGTTTTTGCGGCCGCGCCCTGGTGCGGCGGGGGGGAGGGCGGGTGGACGGGGCCGTTCCAGGCGCCGAAGGAGGCGACGCCGCGGTGCACGACCGGGGACGACTCGATCGGCGAGCCGGCGTCGTAGCTCCAGAGCTCCCGCCCATTCGCGCGGTCGAGCACGAAGAGGTGCCCGTCTCCCATCGAGTGGTAGACGAGCGCGTTTCCGTCGACGGCCGGCGACGACGCCATCGCGCCGTCCGGCGTGTCGATCGGCGTGCCCGCGGCGACCTGCCCGAGCAGTTCGAGCCGACGCGTGGAATGCGCGGTCTGCGCCGCCATCTCCAGCGCGCGGCTGTGATTGTGCTGGCGGCGGATGAGACCCTTTTGCTCGAGGTTGCGCAGATGATTGTGGGCCGTGGCCACGGAGGAAAGAACGAAGTATTTGCCGTCCTCGGCCAGCGCGGGCGCATATGCGTGCCCGGTTGCACTACCTCACCGGTAACCCACCATTC
>OFHH01000015.1_pt1 | contig 22888 bp, 28 predicted proteins | sample 1521961 | NCBI WGS metagenome assembly OFHH01 (sample SAMEA2468439, study PRJEB22500) | soil metagenome | biome: Glassland; feature: Farmland; material: Clay | place: Australia | collected 2013-01-31 | depth 0.55 m | reverse complement strand
GCCGGGTACCCGAGACTTGAGATCGGCAACCAGGGCAGCGATGTACGTCGCCTCCAGCGTGCACTGCGCCGGGCTGGCCAGGATGTCGGCGTCGATGGGCTGTTCCGCCAGGAGACGTGGGAGGCAGTCTGCTCCTTGCAGCGCTCCCGCGGCCTCAACGCCGACGGCATCGCCGGACCCGGTACCTGGGCTGAACTCCCGTCTGGCGCACCTATGCCCATTCTGCGTTCTGGGTCTCGCGGTGACACAGTCACCCAGCCTCAGCGCGTCCTTGCTGACCAGGCGCAAGATCGCTGGGAGTCCTCACCGCAAGCAGCCACGGGCACGTTCGACGCCAGTACGTCCGCGGCGGTCAAGGCGTTCCAGCAGTGGAACGGCATCGCCAGCGATGGCATAGCCGGCGACCAGACCTGGGCGGCTACGGCCGGGGAGTCCAGCCTTGAGGTCGCCGTCGGACTGGCATTCCTCGCCAACGACAAGCCACACTGATGACACCCGGCAGCAGCACCTGCCGGTCATGCCTGGCCCGGTGGTGAGGCGGCGCGGCCAGCCAGCCAGCCATTCGCGGAAGCTGGTGGCGGTGATCCGCTGGCCGTGAACGCCGGAGGCGTGCGGTGAGGCGAGCCAGACGATGGGCGGCCCCATCACGGCCGGGTCAAGGACGGGCAGTTGCGCGGGGCGGTGCGGGGCGGGTGGGAGCATGCCGGTCTGGGTGGCACCACCGGGCAGCAGGATGTTGACCGTGATCGGAGTGCCGGCCAGGTCGGCGGCCATGATCCTCGACAGCGCCTCGGCCCCGGCGCGGGAGGGCCCGTAGGGCACGAAGCCGCGCCGGTTCATGGTGGCGTGGTTCATCGAGATGTTGACGATGCGCCCGCCGCCCGCGGCCAGCATCCGGGGGGTGACTTCCCGGGCCATCAGGAAGTAGCCGGTGAGGTTGGTGTCGAGCACCGCCCGGAACCCGTCGGCGGGAACCTCCCAGAACCCCTGCGGCTGCGTCATGAAGGCCGGGTTGACAGTTATCATCCCCAGGCCCGCGTTGTTGACCAGCATGTCCAGACCGCCCAGCCGTGACCACACCTGCTCCACAGCCCGGGCAACGCAGCCCTCGTCGCGCGCGTCGGCCGCGATACCAGTCGCGTTCGGCAACTGGGCGGCCGCGGCGGCGGCACGGCCGGCGGATCTGCTGGTCAGCATGACCGTGGCGCCCGCCCCGGCGAGTGCGCCGGCCATGGCCAGGCCCAGCCCGCTGGTCGCGCCGGTGACCAGCACCCGGGTACCGGTCAGGTCAATATCCTGCTCGTCTGCCATCTGCCCGGCAGGGCCCGTCCGGTTCGCCACCATCAGCCCACGATAAGCAGGCGACCGCACAACCTGGCCATCGGCTACCACCGCCGCGGATACTTGACCGGTGCCAGCCACCCCGCAGTGGGCGGCGCGGCACGGGCGCAGCCGTCAGTCACTTTCTCCGCGATGGGGCCATGGAGCGATGACCACCTGTTCCCTGCTGGTTGCGGCACCACCACGATGGTCATGGACTGGGAGTACCTGCTGCTCACCGCCCGCAAGCGGCACTAGCCACCCTCGGGACCGAGCCAGGCGACGGCAGCGACCACACCATTCACCGGACGCCGGGCGCGCCGGAAACCCGCTTCGCATGCCGGCGTCATCCAGGCTGCCAGCGGGTAGGCCCTCGTCTTGCCATGGCCGCCGGTTTACACTCGCACGGAGGGTGATTGCATGGATGATCTCGCTGATGAGTTCCTCGAGCTGATCCACCGCCTTGAGGAGGTCAGGGACGCCATCACCCCTGAGCGTGCCCACGCCGAATTCGATGAGACGACCCTCCAGGTGTTCTGGAAGAAGTGGCCCCACCTCTCAACGTGGGCGGGCTCGCTGTGGAGGATGCTCTCCGAGGAACTGGCTGGGCCAAGCAGCCCCCACCGCGACGCCGAACTGGACGAGGTCGGAGGGAGCGACTGAACATGGCGAGCCCCCGGGCCTCAACCACAGCTGTGCTGCGGGATCTCATGACCACGCGCGTGGCGGCCACCGCGCCGGACACGCCGGTGGCAGCAGCGGCCGCTGACATGGTCAGGGCGGGCGTGGGCTCAGCCGTGGTCATGCAAGGGGCATTCCTCGCTGGCATACTCACCGAGCGCGACGTCTTGAAGGCCGCCGCGTCCGGAGCGGACCTGTCAGCATCGAGGGTTTCGGAGTGGATGACTCCCGACCCGCAAACGGCCAGCCCGGACATGTCCGCGGAAGACGCGGCGCAGATCATGCTTCTGAACGGGTTCCGTCACCTCCCGGTCGTTGACGGCCGCACGGTCTGTGGCGTGGTGAGCCTGCGCGACCTTTTCGCAGCCAGGATCCGCCGCCCGCGGCCGGGCTGAACTCCGCCAGACCGGTCCCGCCCTGGCGCTTTACGGCAGTGCGGGGGCAGGGAACTGAACAGCCCGACGCGCAGATGTTCGGCCGAGGGAAGGGCAACGTGACCGACGTCCGAGGGAACCTTTGGGCGCACGATCCTGGCCCGTCGAGCCCGGGTGGCTGGGCAGAGTTGTTCGCCATGGATGCGTCGCGGCGGATCCTCGGCGACGGCATCGTGTGGGTCGCCGACGGGTCGATCAGCGATGTGACCACCGCCGATCAGGAACCCCCCGCTCACACCGGATCCCCGGTGATCCCGACCGCCGGGACGATCTACCCCGGCATGATCGAACTCCACATCGCCGGCACTACTACGTCGCAGGGTCTCACGCCACGGTCGGCACCGATCAAGCACCTGTACAAGGGCATCGTCCGCAGCGCCGAGTTGCCGGACGCCCCCGGGCTGGATCCGGCCCGGCCCAAGATCGGTGACGTGACGCCCGGCAGCCTCACGTCGTCCCGCAAGTCGCTGGCCAGAAGGGGTGCGCGGATCCTCCACCATGGCGCAGGATCGGGGCGGCAAAGTCCCGGATTGCCTCCGCGTAGCGGGGATCGGCAGCCCCGGCCTGCAGCAGCGGGGTGTCGACGGATCCCGGGGCGACGGTGTTGATGCGGACGCCCGCAGCCCCCCATTCCGCCACCCGGCGGCGCACGGCCACGGTCAGCGCGTTCTTCGAGGCGGCGTACGCGAACTGGCCGCGGTAGTCACCTGCGGACTGCACGGCGGCAGCGGCCAGTGCTTCGTCCCCGCTCTCGACGGCAGCCGAGATCGGATTGTCATCCCAGGTCAGCATCGTTGAGGCAACCGGGGACACCACCACCGCGGCGGGCTGGCTGCCCTTGCGCAGAGCCGGGAACAGCCCGTCGATCAGCGCGACCGTGCCGAAGTAGTTCACGCCCACGATCTTGCTGACGTCGTCGACGTGCGGGCTGCCGGTGACGGCGATGATGGACATCAGGTCCTCCCCGGTGCCGCGAGCACACAGTGAGTGCCGCGGTAGATGGTCGGCATGCACTTGTTGCAGTGAATGCACAGCGATCTCGTCCCGGGATCGGCCTGCATGCGCTGGACGAGATCGGGTTCGCGCAGCAGGGCCCGGGCCAGCGCGACGAACGCGAAGCCCTCCGCCATGGCCAGGTCCATCGTCTCTTTACAGGTGATCCCGCCCAGGAGGATGAGCGGCAGGGTCAGCGCGGCACGGAACTGGCGGGCGCGGTCGAGGAGGGAGGCCTCCTGGGAGGGGTAGCTGCGCAAGAAGCGGCCGCCGGCGAGCTGGATGCCCGCCCGCAGCGGCTGCGGGAACGCAGCGGCGAACTCCCGGATCGGCGCGTCCCCGGTGAACAGGTACATCGGGTTGAGCAGCGAGCTGCCAGCGGTGAGCTCGAGTGCATCCACGCTCCCGTCAGCTTCCAGCCAGTGGGCGACCTGGATGCTTTCGTCCAGCCAGAATCCGCCAGGCACGCCGTCATCCATGTTCAGCTTGGCGGTGATGGCGAGCTGGCCGCCGACCGCGGCCCGCACCGCGCGGGCGACGTCGCGGGCCAGGCGTGCCCGGTTGGCGAGGCTGCCGCCGAACTCGTCGGTGCGCTTGTTGAGCCGGGGGCTCAGGAATGAGCTGACCAGGTAGTTGTGCCCGAAGTGGATCTCGACCGCGTCGAAACCGGCTTCGCGTGCGGTGAGCGCGGCCTCGGCGTGGGCACGGGTGATCCGCTGCAGGTCGCCGGCGGATGCGGCCTTGATCATGCGCATGCTCAGCGGGCTGAGCCGGCGGGCCGGCGCGAGCGCGGGGAGCCGGTTGGAGGCGGCGTTGGCGACCGGGCCCGCATGCCCGATCTGGGCACAGACCGCGGCTCCTTCGGCATGGACCGCTTCGGTGAGCCTGCGCAGCCCGGGCACCGCCTCAGGGCGCATCCAGATCTGGTGGCGGTCGGTGCGGCCCTCGGGCGACACCGCGCAGTACGCGACCGTGGTCATGCCGACCCCGCCGCGGGCGGGCCGCAGGTGGTAGCCGATCAGATCGGAGGTGACCAGGGCGTGCGGGGTCATGCCCTCGAAAGTCGCGGCCTTGATGACCCGGTTGCGCAGCTCTACGGGGCCCAGCCGCGCGGGCGCGAACACGTCGGGGACGGTGGCGTTCACCGCGCGTCCAGCCCCGCCACGACGAAGGTGCGCAGGGCGTCAGCGGAGGCCGGCGGGTTGTCCGGGACGTCCGCCAGCGGATTCCCGAGAACGTGGAGCAGGAGCCGGAAAGCGAGCAGCCAGCGGTCCGCGGCCTCCTGACCGGTCAGGTCCGGCCGGGCGGCACGGAGCAGCTCGACCCACGGGGCCAGGCTGAACCAGCGGGAATTCCATGCCAGCCGCCGTCCGGAAAAAGGACCAGGGCGAGCAAGTGCAAGCGGAGCCAGCGCTCCTCCAGCAGAGCTGCCACCAGCCTGTCCCTGGAACCGAAGTGGTAATGAACGGCGGCCGCGTTCGCCCCTGCTGCGGCGTTGATCGCCCGCACGGACACGTTGTCGTAGCCGGACTCCAGCAGCAGCCGCTCGGCCACCGTCAGCAGCCGTTCCCGGGTCGGCTCTATCGTCGTGCCTCCCAATCACCCGCCGAGTAGAACATGCTTTCCAGCGGCGATTCAAGCATCGATTGAATCAACGATGGAATGCGCGGGCGCCACGTGCCACCCACCTGTTGGCGCCGTGACCTCGCGATAGCCGAAGCTGGCTGAGGCCATCGGGAGCGGTCTGGCCGGTGACGATGTACGACGGCAGTTCCCAGCCAGCGAACTGTAATCACTCGGCCGCGTCACGCAGTTCGCTGCTAAGGCTGAGCCGGACTCCCGCGTGCGGCACTGCCTCAGGGCCGGGCTCCTGGTAGCGTGAGTGACGGCCGTGCTTGCGCCCCTCACCAGGTCAGCTGGCGAGCACAGTCCGCCGAGCCCGGGCGCCTTTCAGGGGAGGCGTCATGGCCACGACCGGGCTTGCTATTGCCGCCGCCGCGTGGGGCGTGCTGATGGCTCTGTCACCGGTTCTGCAGATCCGCCGGATGCTCCGGCAGCGATCCTCGGCTGATGTGTCGATCGGGTACTTCGCGGTCTTGCTGGTGGGATTCCTGCTGTGGATCTGCTACGGCATCGCCGCACGCAACCTGGCCCTCATCGTGCCCAATACGGTCGCCCTGCTTACCGGAGCCAGCACCGTCGCGGTCGCCCTCCGGCTAGGCCGCGGAACTCGCAGTAAGCGGTAGGGGGCCGCAGTCGCGTTGCCCTTGATCACACACGTGATGGCCAGTCCACCGGCAGCCGGGCCACCATCAATTCGACCGCGGACTCCCGGCGCCGAAGCCCGTCACGGCCCCGGACTCCTCAGGGCTGGATCATGACGCTAGCTGCTGGTGCCCGCCCGGGTCCATCGATCTTGAACGCTCGCCGGCGGCCCGCTGTCATGCCGCCGAGGGCGTGATGCGCGGCAGAGGTACTGCCGGCCTAGCGGCCGCTGAGCGTGCCCCGGATCAGCGCGGCGAGCCTGCGGGGCCAGATCACCTCGGCGGTGCTGTCCAGTTCGGCCAGGGTCCACCATCGCCATGCGGCGATGCCATCACTGGCGTGCATCGCGGCCACGTCCCCGAGGTCACGGCACACCTGGTCAGTGCGGGCCAGGAAGAGACGCTCATGCTGGCGGAAAGCCCGGCCTTCGCGGACGATCATCCGCATGTGCCGGTGGATCTCGCCCAGCAGCGCAATATCGTCCCAGCCGGTCTCTTCGGCAAGCTCGCGGCTGGCGGCTGCCGCGTAGGACTCTCCGGGGTTCAGGCCCCCGCCGGGAGTGGCCCAGTGCCGCCCGGCCGGCGGATCATCGTCGTAGCGCAGCAGCAGCACCCGGTCAGCGGGGTCGAGCACGATGACCCGGCCCGCGTGCCGCAGTGGCAGCCCGGCCATATCCCCCATCCCGCGGTCAGGCAGGCCCGCGGGCTGGCATCGGTCCATGCTTATCATTGTGCCGGGCACCGGCGGGCCGGCACCCAGCCGCCAGCCCGCGGCATAGCCATCGCGGCGCGGTCAGCACCGCTCACCTCGTGGGCGGTGCGCTGATCACGGAACAAGACGCGCACGCCGACCGGATGGGTGCACAGGCCACGATGATCGTCCTATGCCAGTTGGTCACGGACCGTGCTGGAACCTGGGCCAGACAGCGCGCGCAGTTCCGTCTTATTGCGCGCCCGATACGGTGGGCCGGGATGCCGCCGGCGCCGCGCCGGACGGGGCGTTCTGGGTGCCGTCAGTCAGTCGGCCGGGGCAATCCGGGCTCGCTCTTGCCGTGCCGGGTGCATGGCTTGAGGGGGCTCAGCTGTTCGTCCAGGTCGCCGGGCGGCTGGCAGGGGAGATCGCGGACGGGACCCTGGCCGGGGGCGAGCGGGTGCCCTCGACCAACGAGCTGGCCGCCTACTACCGGATCGACCCGGCCACCGCGGCGAGGGGGATCAGCATGCTGACCGACGACGGGCTGCTGGGCAAGCGCCGCGGCATCGGGATGTTCGTCGCGGCCGGCGCCCGTGCGCGGCTGCTGGCCGAGCGCCGCAAGCGGTTCGCCGAGCGCTATGTGGAGCCACTGGTCGCTGAGGCCAGCCGGCTCGGGATGGACGCCGATGAGCTGGTCGCGCTGATCCGCGAATCCAGCTAGGCGCAGGAAGGCACGAGGTTATGACGCCAGCGATCTCGGTGGCCGGGCTGTCCCGCCGCTACCGCGGCCAGCTCGCCCTTGACAACGTCAGCTTCGATATCGAGCCCGGGTCGGTCACCGGACTGCTCGGCCGCAACGGCGCGGGCAAGCCCGTGCCGGGATTGTGACCGCCGGGGCCATGAGCGGCTGCGCGCGCCCGGAGCGGGCCCTGACTACGACCTGCCGTTCACCGGCCGGGTCATCGTCACCCTGGTCTGCCTGCGGCTTTAACTCCCGCACGCGGCGCTGGCCGCACTGTACGGGGTGCACCGGTCCACCGTCACGCGCGCGGTCCGGGAGGTGCGGCCGCTGCTGGCCGCCCGCGGGTTTGCCGTGCACGGTGAGCCCGGGGTGCGGCTGCGCACCCTGGCCGGCGTGTTTGCCTACGCGCGGGCTCGCGGCGTGGAACTGCGGCTCGACGGCACCGAAGTGCAGGTCAGGCACCCGCGCGCGGGGAAGCCGGGCCGCCGCGCGTTCGTGTCGGGCAAGAAAAAGCAGAACACGAAGAAGGCCACAGTCGTCACCGGCGAGGACAGCCGCACCCTGCGGGCGGGCGCGTTCCGCCCGGGGCGGACGACCAGACCGCGGTGCGGACCGAGGGCACCGCCGGCCTGTTCCGCCAGTTCCCCCGGGTCAAAGCCAAAGTCGATGCCGGGTACCGCGGCCTGGCCAGGGAATTCCCGGACCAGAGGTCCTGGCCCCGCCGCTGAAGCCGAAGAAGGACGCCGCCCCCGGGGAAACCGCCGCCTGCGAGGCCGAACGCCACCGGCAGTCATCAGAACGCATCTGCGTCGAGCACGCCAGCGCAGAGCACAAGCAATGGCGCGTTCTCCAGCGCTACCCCGGACGACGCGAAGAATTCGACGAGACCTACCTGGCCGTCGCCGGCCTGGTCTCCGACCGCGCCGCCGAGCGGTAACCCCAGCAAGACGACCCGCCAGGCCAGCTCGCCCCAGCGCTAATCGCGCACCACGTCGTAACGAGCAGGTCTAGGCCCTCGTCAGCGGTCAATCCGCAGGATGCTGCGCAGCGTGCCAACTCGCACGTCCTGATTCCCGTGCACAGGAACGGATGTGCCACGCCCGTCTGGGTGGCGCAGGACGCGATGGCTACCGCGGATGCGCACTACCTTGAAGCCAGCCTTTTCGAGCGCGCGGACAACGCGCGAGCCCGCGAGTACGGGCAGCGGTGGCATTAGGCGACCTCGTCGACGCCCACTGCCAGCAGATCGGATCGCACGAGCCACTCCGGAATGCCACCATCGGCCTCGGACGACGCCAGAACCGCCTCGCGGAGATCGTCCAGGGCCTCTTTCCTGGTCCGGCCCTGGCCATTGGCTCCCACGTTGCCACACCCGGCGGCCGCAGCGAGCATGGCCGCCGCGGCGATCCCCGCCGCGGCGACTCGCGGCCGCAAAGCGGGGCCTGGCGGGATAGGGAACAAGTGTCGCTGACCGGGCATGGCAGTCCTTCCCTCATATCGCACTTGGCAGTGTTGGTTGCGTACGCGCGTTTCTTGCCGGCTGCAGCCGGCGGCGCTCTCGGTCTCTTCCGGCTGTCCGGCGGCGGACGCGGGCCCCGGGTGAACTCAACGGAAGGAAGCTCGCTCGGGCGTCGTCACCGCTCCGATGCCGAGCCGTGCGGCGCCGGGCGGGTCTGCACGGTGACGAAGTGGCAGCCACAGACGCAGATGGCGATCAGTGCCGCCAGGACGAGCGCGGCGATAAGCCTTTTCCTCATGATGCGGACACCTGTGCACAGGACCACGTGTAGCAGCGGCGTCCATCGGCGAGCCTGGCTGGTGCCGGTAAGGCGGCGGGCCAGCGGCGCGCCGGGTAGCCTTCCCTCGGTGGCGCCCAGGTAGCTGTCGCTCACTGACGTCTCCTTTCTGTCCACCGCCAAGGGTGCACGCCGCGGCCCGCACCTGTCGTCGGGCGCGTGACCGACACCCGGTATCCGTCTCGCGACCGATACGGCTGGCCTGACGGGCCGGTTAGGATCACGGCATGGCTTCCGGCGCGCCGCTGAGCAGCCGCCTCGGTCTCAGGCAGTGGATGGCGATCGATGCGGCGGTCTCAGTCGCGATGCTCACGGTGCTCGTGGGGATCGCCGTTTCGAGGCATTTCCACCAGTCAGGCGGGGAGCGCACGCTCGCGCTGCTGCTGCTGGCGCCGTTCGCCTCGCTGCCGCTGGCGGTGCGCCGCCGCTGGCCGGTCCCGGTTTTCCTCATCGTGCTGGCCGCATCGGTGGCCTGCACGGTCCTTGGCGCGAGGGTCTCCACGGTGACCGGTCCTGCCTACGCGCTGTACACCGTGGCCGTTCAAGCCGATCGCACGTGGTCGCTGCTGGCACTGGCCGCAGTTGAGGCCGCGGCCCTGGTGAACGGCACCGAGGCCGGGGCCGGGGTGAACGTCGCACTCGCCACGACGGGCAAGGGCAACACGGTGAACGCCGCGTTCACCGCGCTGGTGAATCTGACCGTGTGGATCGCCGCCGACAGCATGCGCCGTCGCCGCGCCTACTCCGCCAGCTTGCGCGAACGCTCACTTCGCGAGGCGCTGTCCGGGCAGCGCCTGCAGATCGCACGGGAACTGCACGACATCGTGGCGCACGCGATGAGCGTCGTCGCGGTACAGGCTGGGGTGGGCAGCCACCTGATCGCCACCCGGCCGGACGAGGCAGCGAAGTCCCTGCGCGCGATCGAGACGACGGCCCGGGCCGCGCTGTCGGAGACGCGGTCCCTGCTCAGCGTGATACGCGACGACGACTACGACCTGGCCAGCCGGTCTCCCGTGCCCGGGCTGGATAACCTGCACGTGCTCGTGCAGCGGGTCACCGACGCCGGGCAGCCGGTGACGCTGCGCGTGGAAGGCCGGCCGCGCCCGCTGCCGCAGAGCCTTGAGCTCTCGCTGTACCGGGTTGTCCAGGAAGCGCTGACCAATGTGGTCAAGCATGCGGCACCGCCGGCTACCGCCACGGTCGTGATCCGCTATGACGACCAAGGCGTGGTCGTGGAGGTGACCGACGACGGGCACGCCTCCGGGAACAAACGCAGTCGCGGCGGTGGCCATGGCCTGGCGGGCATGCAGGAACGAGTCTCCCTGCTCGGCGGTGAGCTGTCCGCGGGCCCGCGCGCCGGGGGAGGCTACCAGGTGCTGGCGCGGCTGCCGGCCCAGGCCGGGGCACGGTGAGCATCCGGGTCGCGATCGCCGACGACCACGCACTGGTGCGCGCGGGCTTCCGGGCGCTCATCGAGGCCGAACCCGGTCTGGAGGTGGTCGGTGAGGCCGCCGACGGAGCCGAGGCCGTCGAGCTTGCCCAGACGGCCGAGCCCGACGTGGTCCTGATGGACATCCGGATGCCAGGAACCGACGGGGTCGCCGCGACCAGCCAGATCACCAGCCAGGAGACGGCCGGACGCCTGGCCCGGGTTCTCATCTTGACCACCTTCGACCTCGATGAGTACGTCTACGCGGCGCTGCGCGCCGGGGCCAGCGGCTTCCTGCTCAAGGACACCCCGCCCGCCGAGTTGCTCGCCGCCATCCGGATCGTCGCGGCGGGCGACGCCCTGCTGGCCCCGAGCGTCACCCGCAAGCTGATCCGCGAGTTCGCCCGCCAGGCACCCGCATCGCCCCGCCCGGCCCTCGACGTGCTCACCGACCGGGAGCAGGACGTACTGGCCCTGGTGGCGCGAGGGCTGACCAACGCCGAGATCGCGACCGACCTGTTCATAACGCTGGCAACGGTCAAGACGCACGTGAGCCGACTGCTGACCAAGCTGGCGGCCCGGGACCGCGCGCAGCTTATCGTCATCGCCTACGAGTCCAGGTTCGTGACCCCGGCTTAGGTCGGCGATCAGCAGAATGTCTACGGCGTCGGCAAGACCACGCTCCTGCGCATCGTCGCGGGGCACGAGTTTCCCTCGGCTCGCCCTTGGCGTGAGCCGGCGCGCCTACTACGCCGGGACCGCGCTGCCCGCAGTCGCCCTCGCCGCGGTCTACGGGCTGGCGCTCGCCGTGCTGCAGGCCATCGAGCAGGCGACCGGCGGCTGGGGAGCGAACCTGTACTTCTTCCGCGTGTCCTACATCCTGACCGGACCCTGGTACCTCACCTGGCTCACCTCGTTCGTCCCGCTGACCCTCATGTTCGTCTACGGCATGTGGTTCGGGCTGGTCTACCGGCGCTGGAACCTACCATCGGCCGCTTCCTCACCACCCTCACCGCGGCCGGGCTGACCGGCCTGCTCGCCGCACTCGCGGTGGCCCTGCTGGCCGGCGGCTACCCCACCATGCGCCGCGTCACCGTCTGACCCCAGACAACCGGGCCTGGTCCGAACCGAAACGAGCCGTGAGATGCCTGTACTCCGCACCGATGACACCCCGCCGCCGCGCTCCGCGGCACGAGCGGCTCGCCCCGCTCGCCCGGTGACCAGGAGACGCATGCCACGCCATGCCTGGGCCGCCGCGCTGGCCGTACTCGCGACGACGGCTCTGCTGACAACGGGATGGTCGGTCGTGCCCGCCCACCCGGGGAGTGTGCAAACGAACGCGCCATGCCTGTCGAGCCTGCCCACGAACCCGAAGGGATGGACGTACGCGACCGCAGGCTTCGTGCAAGGCACCGCGATCCCGGCACTCGGCGAGGTCCTGGCCACCGGCCCGCAAGCTCAGCGATTGTGGCAAAGCCTGGACCGGGCACTAGAAGATCCGGGCAGTCCCTGTCCTCATCGGCATCGGGCTAACCTCCGCGCAGGCGGCTACTGGCGCTGTGCCGCGCCCGGCGGCGACTGTGGCCAACGGCCGTCATCGCGGACCGGTTGGTCATGGTCGCGGTTGTGCGGAGCCCGGGAGGCCGGGGAATCTCACGCCGGTGAGCGCTTCGGAGACCTGCCAGAGACGGCCGGCGAGCTGCTCGTCGTGGGCTGTCTCGGCGTAGCGGACCTTGCGGGGCGAGCCTCTGCCCTCACCGAGCCCGCCGGGCCCGTAGTAGTCGCCGCCGTGGGCCTGGGGGTCGGTGGCGGCTCGCAGCACCGGCAGCGCGCCGCGCGCGGCAGGCTGGCCGAGGAACCGGGTGGCCAGCCCCATCACTCGCGCGAAGGTGCCGCCACCACCGCCCAGCCGCGGCCCGCTGTTTTGCAGCCCGGTGCGGCTGTAGCCCGGGTGGGCGCCGACGCTGAGGGTGCTGGCGGCGGCCGCGCGCAGCCGGCGGTCCAGTTCCAGGGTGAACAGCGCGTTGGCCAGCTTGGACTGGTTGTAGGCCCGCCACCGACCGTAGCCGCGCTCACTTTGCAGGTTCTCCAGCCTGACCGAGCCCATGCGGTGGTTGAGGCTGCTGACCGTCACCACCCGGCTGCCTGGGCAGCGCAGCAGAGCCGGGAGCAGGCGCCCGGTGAGCGCGAAATGCCCCAGGTGATTGGTGCCGAACTGCAGCTCAAACCCCTGGGCCGTGCTCTGCCGGCGGGGCACGGCCATCACCCCGGCATTGTTGGTCAGCAGTGCCAGCCCGCCGCCGCGGTCCAGTAGCCGGCCGGCCAGGCGGGCGACCGAGTCAAGATCAGCCAGATCCAGCTCGACAAGCTCCACGCTGGCGGCGGGCACCTCCCCCACGATCGCCGCACGGGCGGCCTGGCCGCGGCCGGCGTCGCGGCAGGCCAGTAGCACATGCGCACCCTTGCGGGCCAGCTCCAGTGCCTCGTGGAAGCCGATGCCGGAGTTGGCACCCGTCACCAGCGCCGTCCGGCCGTGCTGGCCTGGCATATCGGCGGCGGCCCACCCGGCGGCCATGACGGTTCTCCGATCGTGTCAGCAAGCTAGACCAATCCTGGCATCAGGGCACCGACAGGTACGCATCGGCCGGGTCTCGATCGTGGCAGCCGTGTGGCTACGATGGCCACGGGTGGTGGGCACGTAGCAGGCGAGGCCGCGTCGGGCGCCGGCTGCGCGGTGCAGCGGTGGCCTCATCCGAGGTCCGCGCCTCCGGGCAGGAGGGCGCACGAGAGCATGGTCTCCAGCCACGCGGCGTGCTGGGCCTGGCTCCACCCCTGCACGTCGCAGAGCATGCGGGCGACGTCAGGGCTGGCGAGGACCCAGAGGATCTCGGCGGCGCGGTCCCGGCTCACGCGCAGCGGCCCGCGCCGGGCGAACCAGCCGGCGAGCTGTCTCATGTGGGCGAGCCGATGCCGCTCCATCTCGGCAAAGACCTCACGCACCTCCGGTTCCACGGCGCCGGCCGTGCGCAGCACCTCGTAGATCGGGCGGATCCGGGCCGACACGCCGGCCATGTCGTAGGCGAACCGGTGCAGCTGACGGCGCTGATCGGGTTCGTCGCGCACGGCGCGTGACTCGGGGCGGTCCATGACGCTGGCCTCGCCGGAAGGCGCCAGCCGGGCGTTGAGCACCGCCGTCAGGACGCGCACCTTGCTGCCGAAGACCGCGTACACGGTGTCGGGAGCAACCCCCGCCCGCCCGGCTATGGCCCGGACTGTCGTACGTGCGTAGCCCTCGGACACGAACAGCCCGGCCGCCGCGTCGACAATCAGCATCCGCGTGCGCGCCGCCTGTTCCTTCCGCAGGGCCGACACGTACTGGCGCCTCTTGACGGGCTCCGTCATTTCGTCCTAGCCTCACTTTAACGAATCGAGTCACTCGGATACTCTAGAGGGAGTGCCGCCGTGACGGAACTGCTGACCCTGCCGCCGCCCCCGGAGGCGATCGCGGCGATGGCTGCCATCCCCCGCTCGCAGATCGCTCCCATCGTGCTCGGCACACAGCAGGGACCAGACGGGCACCTTGGCCCGGAAGCAGCAAGCGCGATCCTCATGCTGCAGGCGACCTTCACCGACCCGGACGGCTCCGCCGCGTTCTGGAAGGCATTGGTTCCGCTCTTCGAGTTGCTGGAGTCCGCGCCCGGGTTCATCCGCCGGTACGGCTTCGGGGACGGCCCGCACAACACGCTGATCGCCTTCTGGCGCACCGCGGAGGACGCCAGGGCCTTCGCCGCCCGGCCCGAGCACCGCGCCGCCGTGCGCGGCCTCTACCAGCAGCGCTGGCAGCACAGCCACTTCGCGGCGATCTGGGAGATGACATCCAGCCACGACCGGGTGATCTTCTGCCCTGACTGCCAGGCGGTCACCCCGGCGGCACAGCAGCGGTGCGGCGGGTGCGGCACGGAATTGCCTGACGTCTACAAGGCGTAGCCGAACCCAGGCGCAGTAACCACGACCCGCGAAAAGCAGTATGGCACGCCCGGCCTGCTCACCCTCCAGGACGAGGGCCGGGAAGCCGCCGGCACCGGCACCGGCCATCACCGCAGCGTGCCCAGCCACGGCATCAGCGCGCTTCTACCACAGTGAGGCCACTCCCTTGTCGCAGGCTGGACGTGCAGAAACACTGGCCGGGTGGGAGGCCGCCGACCGGCGGTCGCCGACCGGCGGTCGGCGCATCTTGGAGACGAGCATCCCGCCGCCATGCGCGGGTGGGCATTGAAGCGGGTGGGCATTGAAAGGGTGGACGGGTGTCCTGGCGGACGGTGCCGACATTGGCCGCGGGGGTGCTGGCGACGCTGGCTGGTGCCCTGGTGGTGCGATTCCGCGGACCAGCCCGGGCTGACTCGGCTGTTACCGACCGGGTGGTGCGGTGGTGGGCGGCGGTGTGGCTGCGCACGGCAGGGGCGCGCGTGGTCGTGCATGGCCTTGAGCATGTCGAGCCGGCCGCCACGTACGTCGTTGTGTCTAATCACCAGTCCAACCCCGACCCGATGGCGCACCTGCAGGCGCTGCCGTTGTCGCTGCGTGTCCTGGCCATGCGTGAGCTGTTCCAGATCCTGCTGCTCGGCCGCGCGATGCGCACTATCGGGATGATCGAGGTGGACCGGGGTTCCCCGGACTTCCGCCAGATCGACGATGCTGCCGCCCGGTTGCTGGCGGCCGGGCACTCGCTGCTGGTCTACCCGGAGGGCAGGGCCTCACCGGATGGCACGATCGGTGATTTCAAGGATGGTGCCTTCATCGTCGCGGTCGCCAACCAGGTGCCGATCCTGCCGGCTGCCATCCAGGGCACCTGCCGGATCTGGCAACCGGGGCGACGCGCAATCCACAGCGGCGAGGTGCGTATCGTCGTAGGACGTCCCCTGCAGACCAGCGGCCTGACCCATCACGACATTGCCGGGCTGCGTGACCAGGCACGGGATGTCATCTGGTCGGCCCACCGTGACCTCGTCGAGACGATGTCAGCGAAGGCAGTGTTATGAGCGGCGAACCGCCAGCGGAATGGCCCTAACTCGGCTTGGTGCCCGGCGGTGGGGCAACGGGTGGACGGCTTTCCCGGGGACGCGGTGGCGTGAGTCTGGGGGGCGATGGCCTGATCACGCGGGAGACTGGCGCCACGGTCACGCCGTAGGTATCCACGGTCCACGGTAGTGGACCCGCGCGAGCGGGGCTGGCGCTCGGGCTTTGACAGCCGTTTGACCAGCGGGTGCACCCGTACCTGGTCGGCACGGCAGTGTCCCCGGTCACTGACCTGGGGCGGTCTACAGGTTCACCCAGAGCGATGAGATCTCGGTCCCGCTGAAGCCGTCGTCCCATCACCATGATCACCAGCCTCGGCCAGCCGCATGACCCCCTGGTCATCTGGTAGGCAGGACGTTTTGGCCTCTGGGCCAGCCCGGCCCGGTCTCCTGGAACCTGGGATGTGACGGGTGGTGCTCAGGCAGTTCGGATGATGCCTGCCGGTGTCTCAGCCGATCACTCTGACGTTCTCCGCCTGCGGTCCTTTCGGACTTTGCGTAATGTCGAACTCGACCTTCTGCCCTTCCTCCAGGGTGCGGTAGCCACCAGCCGTGATCGCGCTGAAGTGAACGAACACGTCTGGGCTGCCCTCGACTGCGATGAAGCCGTAGCCCTTATCGCTGTTGAACCACTTCACTGTGCCCTGCGTCATCTTGATCTTCCCCGTTCCGGTGTGGCACCCCGCTCTGACGGCCATCGTCGTGCGCTGATGCGACAGGGAGCCAGCTTCGTTCAGCAGCCCAGGGGCACGATAGGGCCGTTGGTCACGCTGCAGGTCAGGCGCTCGCCGGACCCCTGCTCGATGTGCAGCAGTTGCGCGGTGAGTCGGCCGGCTTCGCCAGCAAAGCCAGCGTTCTCCGCGAAGGTGAGCAGGTCCCGGTAGCGGCAGCTGCGCCGAAGCCGGGGCTGTGCGGCGGCCGTGGTCAGGTGACCAGGTGGGAGTTGCGCGTGAGGTGGGTGATGAACCAGTCCCGCGCCAGTGTGGCGGCGGCCGCCAGAGTGCCGGGTTCCTCGAACAGGTGGGTGGCGCCGGGAACGATCGCCAGCTGGTTCTCGCAGCGCAGTTCGGCCTGGGCCCGGCGGTTGAGGTCGAGGACCACCTCGTCGTGCCCGCCGGTGATGAGCAGGGTGGGCGCGGTCACGGCGGCTAGCCGGGGCCAGGCGAGATCGGGACGGCCACCGCGGGACACCACAGCCGCGATGCCAGATCCGGGCTCGGCAGCAGCCCACAGCGCCGCCGCCGCGCCGGTGCTGGCACCGAAGTAACCGATAGCGGCTCCTGCCGCGCGTGGCTGGGTGGGCAGCCACCTGGTTACCCGGGCGAGGCGGCCGCCGAGCAGCTCAATGTCGAACACGTTGGCCCGGCCGGATTCCTCCTCCGGGGTGAGCAGGTCGAACAGCAAAGTGCCCAGGCCAGCCTCATTCAGGATGCTGGCGGCGTACCGGTTGCGGGGGCTGTGCCGGCTGCTGCCGCTGCCGTGGGCGAACACCACGATCCCGGGTGCCTTTCTGCGGCACGGTCAGGTACCCGGCCAGCTGGACCAGCCCAGCGGTGGCCTGGACCTCGGCGCCCCCGGCAGGCGGGTCAGCCGCAGGCGCCGTACTGGCGTGCGCGGGGGGGAACCGGGGTGGCCGCACGCTCCAGGCAGGCGATCACCTCGTCGTCGCTTACCTGGGCGAAGTCGGCGTAGAACTGGCCGATAGCGAAGAACCATTCCGGGGTATCCACGCAGACCAGGTCGTCGGCCTCACCGGCGAACCCCGCCTCCCAGCCGGGCGGTGCGACGGGCACCGCAAGCACCACCCGCGCTGCCCCCTGCGCCCGGGCAACCTGGCAGGCAGCCCGGGCGGTGGACCCGGTGGCGATACCGTCATCGACCACCACCGCGACCCGCCCCTCCAGTGGCAGGCGCGCCCGATAGGCCCGGTAGCGTGCGGCGCGGGCGTCCACCTGCGCCTGCTCCCGGGCCTGGGCCGCGGCCAGCTCGTCCTCAGACACCCCAGCCACGCGGACGAGCCCGGTGTTGATGACCCGCACCCCGTCCTCGCCGACCGCACCCATCCCCAGTTCGGGCTGGAACGGCACCCCAAGCTTGCGCACGACGATCACATCCAGCGGCGCGTCAAGCGCCTGGGCGACTTGCAGGGCCACCGGGACCCCTCCACGTGGCAGGCCAAGGACAACAACCCGCTCGCCGCGCAAATGCCCCAGCTTCGCGGCCAGCTGCCGCCCCGCATCCACGCGATCAGCGAAAACCATGACAGCCCCCGGCCTCCAGCTTCCCCCGGACCTGGCAACGCCACCAGGGACCATGGTCATAATCCGGGGAATCACCCTGACCGCACACTCACCGCTGGCCCAGACCCCTGTCCCTGGCCCATGGCCGCTTGCCGGGGAATGCCGCCAGGCAGGACTGAACCGGCGGTAGCGGTGCCGCAGCTGACGAGCCAGCCGGGATACCGCCTCGCGGCGGCCCGCCGCACAGCCCTTTCCACAGCGGGTACACCGCCCCAACGCCATCGCCGCCCCGTTCGATCCCACCCGGATCGAAGGCGCGGCATCCCGCGCCGCCCGCGAGGCGGGCCGGCCCGACCCAGCGATGTGGCGCGCGCCTACGTTGTCCACCGGCACCGGCACGCGGAACTGCGCCAGGCGAAGAGGAACTGCTCGGGGTGCGTGACGATCTCAAGCTCGGCCTTGCACGCCGTTCAGGAATTTCCTGCTGCCGCAGTTCGCTGACACCAGTAGACGACGCGGGGTGGAGCAGTTCGGTAGCTCGCTGGGCTCATAACCCAGAGGCCGCAGGTTCAAATCCTGCCCCCGCTACCAGTAGTTGAAGGTCAGAGGCCTGATCACCAGCACGGTGGTTGGGCCTCTTGATCGTTTGTCCGTGGTTCGTCCGCGGGATCAGGTCGCACAAACGCCGACCGTCGGCACTCAGAAGTCCAGATTGGCCCGTCGCCGACACGTCCAGGGGCTCCTGCTGGATCGGGAGTTGGACAGGCTCGGAGGCGGCCCCAGGCCGCGCCGGGCTGACCGCCGAGGGATCCGGCGGCACCCAGCAGGTCGTATGCCTGCTGGACTCCGGCCTAATCTATGAGGGGAGGCGGATGCGGCGGTGCCTTAACCCGCCATCCGGTTATCCGCCGTAAAACTACGTGAGTAGCATCGGTGTCTCTCGCGCCCCGCGTAGTCACGAATACACGCACGCACCCCGGAGGTGCAGCTTCATGACCCTCAGTGAGGCAGGCCGTGCCATCGACCGGTTGCGCAAGCACCTGACCGCCGACGCCGTGCGCCTAGACTCGCTGGCGGAGTCGTTTTCCCTTTTCGTCTACGAAGCGCTGCAAGACAAGCTGGCCAATGTCGACCTGCGCCTGCTCCTGCATGACCTTAGTCTCGAGCAGTTTCCCCTCAACGGGCTTGAGGCGGAGAACCTCAAACGTGCACGGCTGGATCAGCACCGCATCGCCCGCGCGTTTGTGGCCTGGGCCGAAGGGCACCTGCAGGCGAGAACGCTGACGCGGCGAACGCGCGGTATGTGGACGAGTGTCGACGGCCCGTTTCCTTACGTCGTCGATGGCGCTGGTCTCGACGCGGAGAGTATCGGCCTGGTCGTCTCCCAGAACCTGTACTTCCCGCAAGAGTCCACGGACGCAGACCGGGTCGCGCAGAGCATCGTCAACTTCGAGCGGATGTGGTTCGACGATGCGACTACTCGGACCGTCCAGGACTCCTTCCTCGACGCTGCTCGCGCTCTCTTCCAGAACAGGAGCCCCGAGTCCGTCTATCTGCGCATCCTTATACTACAGTCGCGGTTTTCCGGTACGTGGCCGCGCTGCCGCTCAGCGTGAGGTCTTGGCTGGCTGCGGGTGTTATATTCCGTCACCTCCTTCCTGGCTGCGGCTGGCTATCCTGACGCGGCGAGGAACCGGGCGCTGTAGTGATGCCACCGGGCGGCGGCCTGGTGGCGACGTCGTCGCAGCGACCAGCGCAGAGCAAAGGCCAGGCGGGCGCGGGTGATCAGCCCGGCGGCGTACTGCCTGGCGAGGCCGGCGAGCCGGGCGGTCTCGGCGATCGACAGCTTGATGGGGGCGATGCCGGGCGGGCAGGGCTGGCCGCTGCGGGCCGGGACGGGCGAGTCGCCGAGAGGAATCTGCAGGTCAGCGTCGCTGATGTGGTCATCTCCGCCCGTCACGCAGCCGTCGTGACCTGTGCCGCCGGGGGCGGCGGGAAGGGCGATGCTGCCGGTCAGTGCGTTGCGGATGGCGGCGGCCCGGAGCTGGGCAAGGGCGGCCAGGGCGGTGTGCCGGCAGATCCCGTCCCAGCTGCGGGCCTGGGTCTGGTCCCATCCGAGCACGTCCTTGCCGGTCTTGAACGTTTCTTCCACCGGCCATCTCCGCCCGGCGATGGTGATGAAATAGGTCATGGTGGCGGGCCGGCCTGGCGGCGCCCAGCACAGGTAGAAGGTGAGCTGGCCTGGGCGGGAGATCAGCCGCCGGATCAGCAGGCACTGCCCTTTGATGGCGGTGGCGGTCATCGCCCAGTCGCTGTAGCGGGGGCCTTTGGACCCGTTCCCGCACGAGCGGCGCTCGAACACTGCGTCCTTGACGGCGTGATCAGCCCGGATCGCCGTGCCGGACGGCATGGTGACCATGTAGTCGCATGGCACGATCGCCGCATACGCCAGCCCGGCCTTCGCGGCTTGCTTGCGCAGCTCCTCGCTGCGCCCGTAGACCTCGTCGAACGCGGCCCACCTGGCGGGCAGCCCGGCCGCGGTCAGCCGGCCGAGCTGGTTCATGGCCAGCTGCGGCTTGGTGGCGAACTCCAGGTCATCGGGGATCCCCGCCGCGCGGCGGCGCGGAAGATCCCGCGCCCAGCGCTCGGGCATGTACACACCGAAGTCCGCCCACGCCTGCCCGCTGGCGGTGACGTAGGCGGAGAACACCGTGGTCACGCAGTTCTCCACCTTGCCGGTGATCCCGGCGTGCTGCGGCGCCACGCACGCGGTGGCGTCCCCGTGCTTGAGCTGCGCGGTCTCGTCGATCGCGATGCCCGGGCCGATCAAGTCCCCCGCAGGATCGGGGATCCACGCGACGGCCAGCGCCGGCAGCGCCGCGCGCAGTTCCGTCCAGTCCCACCGGTAGGAGCTCAGCAGCGCCTGCATCCGGTACTGGCCCTCGTGACCAGCCGATTCCGCCAGCGACCAGCAGTTCGCCTTCGTCCCTGGCGACAGCGCCGCCACGTAATCCAGTGCCGCCGCCGCGCTGCGCCGCTGCGCCATCACGGTCCGCAGCACCCTCGTGACCTGGCCATCTGCCCTCGCCGCGCAATCCGCGACATCTCCTATGCTGGCCTGCGCGGCCGTGTCGTATCCGTCTTGTTCCACAAACCAGGCAACGCGCCACGGCCGCCCCAGATCACACGGCTGTAACTCCCGCAGCAACCGCGCTGCCCTGGCCCCCAGGAACCACCACTCACCGTAACCCCGCCGCGAAGGGACCGGCAGCTACTCATCCGACATCAACGGCAACTCAACGTGAAACCGCGACTGTAATATTAAGGTGGAAAGCCTTCCAGATCCGGCCGATGGTAGACCGGGACAAACCGGAGCGTTCCGCCATGGATGCCCGCGACCAGTGGGTCGCGTTATCCGGCGTTCCCTCCAATGTATCGACGACGACTTTTTCCACCTGCTCGTCGGTAATCGTCGGCACACGTCCGGGGCGCGGCTCATCGGCCAGCCCGTCCAGGCGCTTGTCAGTAAACCGCTTACGCCATTTTCCAACCGTTGTCTGATGACACCGGAGCATGGCTGCGGTTTCCTTATTGTCATGACCTTCTGCGCAGGTCAAGATGATTCTGGCGCGCAACGCGAGAACCTGGGATGATTTCGCCCGGCGCGCCCACCTTTGAAGGATGGCACGCTCGTCATCAGAAAGCATCAATTCGGCTTTGGGCCGCCCCGTCCTTGCCATACCTGTAACTCTATTAATATTCCAGGCTACGCTCAGTTACGACACGCGATGGCATGACGTGATCTGGCTCACTTTTATGGCGGATCAAGGGCGCAGGACACTAGCGGACGCTAGACAAGCCAGGCAAGTTTGCGACAGCGTGCACGGAGCACCATCCTCCGCATAGGAATATCAGCAATTGTCACAGTGGCTGCAGTTGGTAATCCAGTCACACCGTCGCAACTTGATGTTGCTGTCGGACCAGTCCTGGTTATCCGGCGATCTTCGCCACCGGTCCGGGGTATCGGGTTGCATGGCGTCTCTTTTTCCTGGATCGCTCACAGCCCGTGATGACGGCCGACTGCCTCGAGAGCTTGGATCGTGGCCATGCCCAGTCCGGTCCAAGGTCCGTAGCGGACGAGCACGAATAGGCAAAGTCTCGTGGTCGCCTGCCAGCCATCAGCGATGGCGAACTGCACTGTTTCCCACATACCCTGCTCACGGGTCACCTTTCTCATGCCATCCGCCGTCCACCCACGACCGACCTTTCGCCGATCTTCAATCGCCTGCTCAATACGTCTTCCCTTCAAGGTGAAGCGCAACATCGCGCACTAGGGACAACGTTGGATTCGCCGGCATTTTTAACCTGTTTGGCTTAGAACCGCAAAACCATACTATACTAGGACAATATAGGGCAAAAATTTCCCATAATTGAGCCGGATTCAGGGAATAGGGCTAGTGCGGTGCGCCTCTCCCTGCCGGGAGAGGACACCAAGTTGGTCATGACCATCGGCTGACTGGCAAGAGGAGGGCCCAGCATCACACCGTCCAGTTGTGACTGCACGGAATTGTGGGAGCACGCACTCTCATAGCCGCCGTGAGGGCGATCTGGGTGGCCGCTGGCCGCTGCGGGCACGTGCCTGAACCACGCGGCAGGGGCACCCGCCGTGGTTCCGGCCAGGGCAGGAAATAATCGGGAAGGGCCGTCGTGTGCTGCGGTCCGTGGCCACGCCGCGCCGGTTCTGGAGGAGGCTGTTATGGAGGAGCACTTCGTCTGGATGACAACACGCCGGATCAAGCCAGGCACGCTGACCGAGTTCGAGAGTGCCTGGCGGCCGGACAGGCATCCCGGGGGGATGCTGCGCGCCTACGCATACTGGTCTGAAGACGAGCAGCAGATCATCGGCGTGTCCTTTTGGTCCTCAAAACAATCATGCGATGCGTGGCGGGCGTCGGAGGCGGAGGCGCACCGGCGTCAGGCCATGGCCCCCCACGTTCTTGACGAGCAGGAGGCGTTCTACCGGGGACGCGAGCTGATCGTGCCAGCTCGCTAGCAGAGGCGCCGGGGATTCCTGCCAGGGCGTCACGTTCCGTGGTCGCGGGCTGACGGGCTTACAGTCGTACCCGCCGGATGCTGCGCCTCCTGGAGGATGAAACCCCCGGCCGGTCCGCACCCCGCGTACCGCCGGCTGCCGTCAGCCGGCCGGCCGGGTACCCGCGA
>OFHH01000013.1_pt1 | contig 23246 bp, 20 predicted proteins | sample 1521961 | NCBI WGS metagenome assembly OFHH01 (sample SAMEA2468439, study PRJEB22500) | soil metagenome | biome: Glassland; feature: Farmland; material: Clay | place: Australia | collected 2013-01-31 | depth 0.55 m | reverse complement strand
GACCGGCACCCCGGCGGGCGGCACCCCGCAGACCGGCACCCCGGCGGGCGGCACCCGGCGGGCGGCACCCCGGCCGTGGCGCTCATTCGTAGCTCTTCTCGAACCGGCTGACCGCGATGAGCCCGGCGACGAACACGATCACCATCGCGATATCCAGGCCGAGTTCGACGTTGTTGACCTTCGCCTCACTGCTGAGCAGGAAGAGAATGCGGCGGATGACGGCGACCAGCCCGACAACGATGAACGGCTGCGCGGCCAGGCGGTGCGCGCGCAGCGACAGCACCACCGTATGCACGATCTCCACCAGGATCAGCACCAGCAGGATCTGGTCCAGCAGGCCGCTGGCGGCCACCAGCACCGATTGGCCCGCATGGCGGAAGAATTCGACCAGCCCCGACACGACCAGGATCACAGCCAGCCCGATGAGCAGGACTCCGACAGTGACCATGACGAAATCCTGGGCGTGCTCCAGCGCCCAGATGGATCCGGCTACCCCGCGGCGGCGGGGCCTTGCGGCAACTGCCTGCTCACCCGCGTCGGGCATGAGTTCCCCTCCCATCCCGTCAACCCCGGACCTTCCGTTATGTCGCTATCTGAGGTCATTAGACCAGAGGCGGAACAGATCTGGCAGGGCCCATCGCCGGTGGCAGCAAGGACCGTCAGGAAGCGGGGTGGCGGTGCTGCTTGCCGTGCCCGCGGCGGCCTGCCTTGCGCTCAAGGGTGGCCGCATGGTCAGGCACGTATGTCTGCATGTCGCGCGGTACCCGCACATAGCCCTTGGGCGGCGGGCGGTGCGGCAACCGCAGCGGTGGCCGGGGCAGGGCGCGGTAGGGGATGGTGGACAGCAGGTGGGCAATCATGTTGATCCGTGCCCGCCGTTTGTCGTCGCTGTCCACCACGTACCACGGCGCCTCCGGGACGTCGGTGTGCACGAACATCTCGTCCTTGGCCCGCGAGTAGTCCTCCCACCGCGTGATGGATTCCAGGTCGAGCCCGGACAGCTTCCACTGCCGGACGGGGTCTTCCACGCGGGCAGCCAGCCGCCGTTCCTGCTCCTCATCGCTGACCGAGAACCAGTACTTGCGCAGCAAGATGCCGTCCTCAACCAGCAGTCGCTCAAAAATCGGGCATTGGTGCAGGAATCGCCCGTACTCCTCCTTGGTGCAGTAACCCATGACGCGTTCCACCCCGGCCCGGTTGTACCAGCTGCGGTCGAACAGGACGATCTGGCCGCCGGACGGCAGATGGTCGATGTAGCGCTGGAAGTACCACTGGGTCCGCTCCCGCTCGGTCGGTGCGGGCAGCGCCACGATCCGGGCAACCCGGGGGTTGAGGTACTGGGTGACCCGCTTGATGGTGCTGCCCTTGCCGGCTGCATCGCGCCCCTCGAATATGACCACGATCCGGGCGCCCTCGGCGCGCACCCACTCCTGCGCGGTGACCAGTTCGGCCTGAAGGCGGTAGAGCTCCTGCTCGTAGAGCTTGCTGGCCATCCGCCGCGGAAGCTGGGTCTCGCCGGCCGGCTTGCCGTCTCTGGGTGTCACGGGCGCACCTCCCCACCCGTGAGTCAACCACTCATCCGGCCCGGGGCAAGCCCGGCCTCATGCAAACGGCGTACCGCAACTCACCCGGCCAGCGGAGGGTTACGCCCCAGGGCCGGCCTACCGTCGGGTGCCAGGCAGTATCTCAGCCACGGAAGGGGGACCGTGCGCGTGCGGGCATGGGCGCCGCGGTGGCCACGGATCAGCCGTGCCTGGCGGCTGGCTGCCCGCGCTCTCCCCGTGGCCCTCCTGCTGACCACGGCGGCCTGGGCCCAGCCGGGCAGTGCGCGGGCGGCGGCCCGTCCCACGGTCGTGACCCTCACCTTCGACGACGGCACCGCCGACCAGATGACGGCTGCCCGGGTGCTGCACACGTACGGCGTTCGCGGCACCTTCTTCGTCATCACCGGCGCCATCGGCTCGCCGCATTACCTGACCCGCGCTGACCTGCGCTGGCTTGCCGCGGCCGGGGACGAGATCGGCGGGCACACGGTGTCACATCTCGACCTGCTGAACACATCGGTGCCGGAAACCCGCCGCCAGCTGTGCGCCGGCCGCGCGATCCTGTCCCACTGGGGCTTTCCGGTGACCTCGTTCGCCTACCCGGACGGAGCCTACAATCGCGCCACCGAAGCACTCGTCCACGGCTGCGGGTACACCAGCGCGCGGATCGCCGGCGGGCTGCGTGGCAGCGACTGCCCCGGCTGCGCGGTGACCGAAAGCATCCCGCCGGCCGACCCCTACGCGATCCGGACCGCCGGGCAGGTGGACACCTCCTGGACCCTGGCGGACCTGGAGCAGGTGGTGATCAGGGCGGAACAGGCGGGCGGCGGCTGGGTGCCGCTCATCTTCCATCACATCTGCCGGGCAGACGGCTGCGGGCAGCTGTCGATCCGGGCGAGCACGTTCAGCGCCTTCGTACAGTGGCTTGCCCAGCGCAGCCCGCGCGGCACGGTGGTCAGGACTGTGCATGATGTCCTCGCGGGCCCGGTGCGGCCGCTCGTGCCAGCGCCAGCGGCCCGCCCCCACGGCGTCGCCAACCCGTCGCTGGAGCAGGCCGGGCCGGCCGCGGAGACCAACCCGTGGATGGAGACCCCCGACAGGTCCGGCGCCCCGGCCTGCTGGATGCCGGGCGGATACGGGCACAACACCGTCCGGTGGCAGCGGACCCAGGACGCCCACACCGGCCGCTGGGCGGAGCGGCTGACGATGACCAATTACCACAGCGGCGGCGCAGAACTGCTGCCGCTTTTCGACCTGGGCGCCTGCTCGCTACCCGTGGTGGCGGGCAGGTCCTACCAGCTGGGGGCCTGGTACACAAGCAGCGCGAAGACCCAGTTCTCGGTCTACTACCGGGACGCGGCAGGCCGCTGGCACTACTGGACGGCGAGCCCCTACTTTCCCCCGGCCGCGAACTGGGTCCGGGCATCCTGGCAGACCCCCGCTGTCCCGGCCGGTGCCACCGGGCTGAGTTACGGCCTGTCGCTGTTCTCCGCCGGAACGCTGACCACCGACGGCTACAGCTTCGCCGCGGCACCGCCGGACATCGTTCGCAGCATCCTGGACTGGGGGCTGCTGGCCGCGGTGTCGCTGATCACGCTGATCGCGATAGCGCGCCGGCTCACCCGTGGACCGCGCGCGGACCCCCCTCAAGCAGCCGGTAGCGCACCGCAAAGGACGCGGCCTCGAGCCGCGAGTGAACGCCGAGCTTCGTGAGCAGCGCCTGGACATGGGTGCGGACCGTGGCACGCGACACCCCGAGCTTGCGCGCCATGGCGGCCGTATCCAGCCCCTCGACCAGCAGTGCGAGGCACTGGCGCTCCCGGCCGGTCAGGAAGGAGGCGAGCCGCTGCGCATCATCGGCGGCTCGTACCCGGCGGCCCTGCGCCTTGGGGACGTCGACCACCACCTCACCCCGCAGCGCCCGGCTGATCGCCGCGGTGAGGGCGGTCACCCCCCGGGTCTTGTGCAGGTAACCGGACGCACCGGCCCGCAGCGCCGCCAGGATGCCTTCGGTGTCGGGGTCGGCGCTGAGCACGAGCACCTTCGTGCCGGGGCTGGCAGCGATCATCTCCTCGATGGTGGCGACGCTGTCCTCGCCGCCGAAGTGCCGGTCGATCAGGCACAGGTCAGGCTGCTGCTCCGACATGGCGCTTATGGTCCCGGGGACGGTGTGCGTCACCGTGACGGTGTAGCCGTGCTGGGCCAGGACCACCGCCAGCGCATCCAGGAACACCTTGTGGTCGTCCCCCACCACCAGGCTGGTCACCGCGGTCACCGGTCCAGGTGCTGACGGGCCCCGGCGGAGATGGTGACCTGCCCGGGCAGGATCACCCGGACGGTCGTGCCCTGGCCGGCCGCTGACGCCACTTCCAGCGCGCCGCCGGTCGCCTCCAGCAGTGACGTCACGATGCCCAGCCCCAGGGAGGCGGTGCCGCGCGGCCCCGCGCCGAACCCGGGGCCGTCATCGGTCACCTCGATGATCGTCCTGCCCTCCTGGTGAATCTCCACCGTCACCTGGCCGCCCAGACCTGCGGCACGTGCGGCGTTGTCGATCACGTTGGACAGCACCCGCCACAACAGGACCGCATTCATCTCCGGCTGCGGCTCGGGCCCCGGCCGCACTTCCACGGCCGCACCATGAGCGAAGCTGGCCAGCCTGCCCAGCTGGGTCACCATCTCCCGCAGGTTGACCGGCTCGGCCCCAGCCGTTTCGTCCATGCCGGTCAGGCCGTGGCTGATCCGTTCCAGCAGGCGGGACATCTCCAGGGCGAGCAGTTCGAGCCGGTAGCTGGAATCGTTGGGCAGGGAGACGTCGCCGCGCACCGCCTCGACCAGGTACGACAACGTGGTCATCTCATGCCCGAGATCATGCAGCAGACCGCGCACCGCGCGTGTGTCCCGGGTATCGGACCGCCGCCGGCCCGCTCCCCGGCGCCGGTCGAGCGGCGCTTCCATCGCATCCCCCGTTCCGAAGGCCCAGTCCCAGGCCCTCACACTCCTGTGCCCCCGCAGACCTCTGCGGCCCCTCAGGCACCCCCAGTGACCTGCCTTTATGTTAAGCCATCACTAAATGCGATATTTTAGCTACGGATAAGAGCCATAGGTCCCGGACGAAGGCCCTCCGCTGGCCGCCCACGCCAGCATCCGCCTCCGCGGGGGCGTAGGCGGCCGTGAGCGCCTCACGCAGGGCAGCCACCGTGTAGGAATCACCGAGCCGGGTGCGGGCGGCCAGGGCCATCCGGGCGGCCGCCGCCGGGTCGTCAAGCAGGTACCGCACCGCTCCCGCCAGCAGATCGGGGCGCCGGGGCGGTACCAGCAGGCCGGTCTCGCCCGGCACGACCAGATCGGCCACCGCGTTGACGGCGGTCGCCACCACCGGCACGCCGCTGACCATCGCCTCCACGACAGCCGTCGGCAGGCCCTCATAGCGGCTCGGGAGCGTGAAGACGTCGAAGGCCGGCAGCAGCGCCGGCACATCTGTGCGCTGGCCGGCCAGGATCACCGGGGCCCCCGGCTGCCGCCCGGCCAGGCTGGCGACCCGCCCGGCCAGCTCGCCCCCGCCCACCCAGACGCCGACCGCACCGGGCCGCCCGAGCAGGCGCAGGGCGGCGAGGAAATCCTCGGGCGCCTTCTGGTAGGTGAGCCGCCCCACCGCCCCGACCACGATCGCGTCCTCGGGCAGGCCCAGCGCCCGCCGGGCGCGGGAGCGGGCGGCCGGGCCGCGGGCAGGCAGGCCGCTGCCGGCAGTGCCGCTGCCGGCTCCCTCGACGGCCACCCCGATGGTCCGGATCCGCTGCGGCGGCACCAGCCTGCGCCGTACCGCCTCGGCCGCCACGCCCGTCCCTACGCAGAGCGCCAGATCGGTGATCCTGCCCAGCCGCCGCTCGATCGCCACGTACGCGCCCCGCCGGGCCGGCGACTGGAACTCGTGGAAGGGAAAGCCGTGGTAGGTGTGAATGATCCTGCCCACCCCGGCCCGGTGGGCGGCGAGGCGGCCCAGCGCCCCCGCTTTCGCCGTGTGTGTGTGCACGATGCCGAAATCCCGCCCACCCAGCAGCGTGCCCAGGCGCCGCAACGCGGTCCGGTCGGCCCACGGGTCGATAGGTGTGCGCAGGGACGGTTCCAGCACGACTTCCAGCCCTGCCGCCGCGGCCTCGCCGAGCAGGCGGTCACCGCTCCCGGTGATGATCGTGACCGCGAACGCGGCCGGATCCAGGGCCTTGGCTCCCCGGAGTGCCAGCACCCCGGCCCCGCCCTCCAGCCGGGTGATGATGGTCGCCACCCGCAGCGGGCACCCGGCCCCGGTCATGACGCGGCCCACGCCGGGCCTGGGTGGGCCCCGCCGCCCCGCCGGGTCACCGGGAAGGCTCCGGCGGGCGCAGCCCGGCCGCCCTCGCCACCCGCACCGCCTCCAGGCGGCTGTGCACGTCAAGCTTGGCGAAAATGTTGCGGATGTGGGTCCGCACGGTATCGGTCGAGATGCTCAGGTCGTGGGCGATCTGGCGGCCGCGGGCGCCGTCCATCATGGCCACCAGCACGTCTTTCTCCCGCGGGCTGAGCACGTCCAGTGAGTCCTCCTGCTGGCGGGCCCGGCTCACGTCGGCGCGCAGTTCGCGCATGATCGCGCCGAGCATGGCCGGCGGGAACCAGGACTCGCCCCTGGCCACACCCCGCAGCACCGTCTCGAGCTCGGCGGCGCCCTGCTCCTTGGCAACCCAGGCCGACACCCCCGCGCGCGCGGCCTCGACCGCGTGCGCCTGGTCGTGGTCGGCGCTGAGCACCACCACCCGCGCTTCCGGCCGCACCGCGACCAGGCGCTCCAGGAACTCCCCGATCGCGGCGCCGAGCGGCTCGACCTCGATGGTGATCACATCGGGCCGCAGCCCACGGACGATGTCGAGGAGGTTGGGCTCGGCCGTGGTGGAGCGGCCGGCTACCCACAGGTCAGGAGCCGATGACAGGCGCGATGCGAGAGCCTCGGTGACCATCAGGTGGTCATCGACGAGCAGCAGGCGCAAGGGGGTCACGGGCTGACTCTGCCTGCCCGGCGCCAGGTTGTCCTCATGCAGATGCATGAGGACCTTCTCCTGCGAATGCCGGAGCGGGGCGGCCGGGACCGGCCCGGCCGGGAGCGGGCCGGCCGGGAGCGGGCCGGCCCGGGCTGGCCGGCGCTGCCCGCCGCGCCGGGCTCTTCCAGCGCCCGCTGGAAGCGGACAGCCAGGCAACCGGCACCGCGTACAGTCCGATCGCCGCGTCAAGCAGGCGCAGCAGCGGGAAGAACAGGCCGAGCAGCAGCAGCCGCGGCTGCCGCTCCACCACCGCTGCGACGCAGGTCAGCGTGAAGTCGGGCACCAGGATCCCGAAGAACACGCCGGACAGCGTCAGGTGGGACGCGACGATCGCGTGGGCCTCACCGAAGCCGGGCCACGACAGCGCGCCGCTTACCAGGTCCGGGACGACCAGCACCACCATCAGCAGCGGAAGCAGCAGCAACAGCAGGCTGGAGGTGACCAGTTCCAGCAGCAGCAGCGCCAGCATGCCGGTGAACAGGTTCGCCCGGGGCGGGTGGCGCCGTACGGTCTGCCACAGGCCGATGGCCCAGCGCTTGGTCTGGCGGACATAGTCACGGACGTTGTCGGGGTCCTGGGTGACGGCCACGGCCGCGAGCGAGAAGCCGACCTTGCCCAGCCGCTTCTGGTAGACCTCGAACGTCATGTTGAAGTCCTCGATCACCAGGCCCGGCGGGTTCATGTCGATGTGCGGCAGCACCTCGGTGCGGTACATGCTGGCGAACCCGGGCACGATGTGGGTGGCGTTGGTGTGCAGCCAGGTCTGGCCGAACTTCAGCACCCGCTGCCCGATCGCATAGATCCGCTGCCGGTGGCCCACCAGCACGTTCCCGGTGAACGTGAGGGAGCGCCCGGGGGCGGTTTTGACACAGCCCGCTACGGCGGCCACGCGCGGATCATCGAACATCGGCAGCCCGGCGGCGAAATAGCCCGGCTGGACCCGGGTGTCAGCGTCGAGCAGCATCACGACCGGGAACCGCTTGATCAGCTTGAAGCGCGCGATGGCCTCCTGCAGGGCGCCCGCCTTGCCGACGTTGGCCTTGGTTTTGATCACCTTCGCGCCGGCCTTGCGGGCGATCCTGACCGTGTCGTCGGTGGACCCGTCCGAGACCACGTGCACGTTCTGGCGCGGTACCAGGGCCATGATGGCCTTGAGGCTGTCCCCGATCACGACTGCCTCGTTGTGTGCCGGGATGAGGACGGCGACGTCGTTCACGGTCAGCGGCTCCCGGCGGGCGGGGAGGTTCGCGCCCCCGCCGGCGACGGCAGCCAGCTGGCCGGCCCCGCCGCCCGGCCCGGCCACAGTGCCCGCCCGCGCCTCGCCGCCCGGCCCGGCCACAGTGCCCGCCCGCGCCTCACCGCCCGGCCCGGCCACAGTGCCCGCCCGCGCCTCGCCGCCCGGCCCGGCCAGGGGGGCCGTCGCGGCCTCGCCGCCCGGCCCGGCCAGCGCCAGCCGCCGGGCTGACCGCCGCTGGCGGAGCCGCCTGATCACGATCCCGGACTGGCGGCACAGCCCCACCGACCCCCATAGGGCGAAGTTCGCGCCGAGGATCAGCACCGCCAGCCCCCACCACGGGATCACGGTGTGCCTCCCGCGGAGGTGGGCGGCCGCCCCGGCGCCGGCAGGGTGCGGCCCAGGGCGGCCCAGGTCCCGGTGTCCTCGTAGCCGAACATCCACAAGAACACGCCGCCGATCTGCGAGCCCTGTGCGGCGCCGAATTTCGCGCGGGCGCTGGCCTCGTTCTCGAACCAGACCACATGCCGGTGGCCGGCCGCGTCGGTGTAGGTGAACCACGGCGCCTGGCTGGTGGTGTCATAGTGCGCCGCCGCGTGGTAGCGGTTCGACAGCTGGAAGGCGCGCAGCCAGCTCACCGCCGTCCCGCGCCCGCCCGACCAGTCATAGCCGTACAGCCCGACGCCAAGGATGATCTTGCTCGCCGGGATCTGGCTCCTGGCGTAACGCAGCACGGCGCCGACCCAGCCGATAGGGGCCACTGGCCCCGGGGCTGAGCTGCCCCAGTGATAGTCGTAGGCCATGATCCGCACCTGGTCGGCGACGCGGCCGAGCGCGGCGTAGTCCTGTGCGACGTTGCGCTGGTCGTATCCGGTGTTGGTGGTCTTGGCGAACAGCGCGACCGAGAGGATCTTGCCCTCGGCGTGCAGCGCCGCGGCCAGCTCGGCGATGAACCTCGTGAACGCCTGCCGGTCGCTGGCCCGCAGGTTCTCGTAGTCGATGTCGATCCCGGCGTAGCCGTGCGAGCGGACCAGGGCGGCTATCGACGCCACGTTCTGCCTCATCCGGGCCGGGTCGTGCAGGATCTGCGCAACGTTCTGATACGACCAGCGGCCCGCGGTGATGTTCGCCAGGGTGGGCACCACCCGCAGCCCTGCCGCCCGCAGCCGCGCGATCTGCGCATTCACTGAGGCCGCCTGCCCCGGGGGGTACTGCGGGACGATCTGCCCATCGGCAGCGAGCCCGTACACCCACGGCGAGACTTCGGTGAAGTCCCTGCGGTAGGCCAGGACCGTCGCTGCCCCGTGCGTGATGTTCCAGTACGGCAGGGAGGCGACGACGACTCTGGCGGGCCTGGCGGGAGCCTGGTGGGGCAGCAGGGTCAGCCCCACCAGCAGTGCCCCGGCCAGCACCAGCGCCAGCCACACCACACCGGCGAACCGCCGGGCGGGCCGGCGGCCGGTCCCGGCGCCCCTGCCGGAGCTGAGGCCGCTCCGGGCGCCCCTGCCGGAGCTGGCGCCGGTCCGGGCGCCCCTGCTGATGTCCCGGCCGGCCAGGCGGTTGTCGTTACCCATGGCGCACCGCCCTCACCGGGCGGCGGCCGCCGCGCTCCTGCGTCCAGCCGCCTGGTCGTCGATGACCGCCCCGATGATGTCGTCCAGCGTCCGGGCCGGCACGAAACCGACCAGGTCACGCGCGAGTGTGCAGTCGGGCACGCGGCGCAGCATGTCCTCGTAGCCGGCGCCGTAGGCCTCCAGGTAGGAGCTGCGCACGATGCCGCTGGCCGACCCGGTCGCCGCGATCACCCGCTGTGCGAGCTGCGAGATCGACACCTGCTCGGAGCTGCCGAGGTTCACCGCCCGGCCGCATGCGGCATCCGAGCCGATCAGCGCGGTCAGCGCGGGCACCACGTCGTGCACGTGGCAGAAGCAGCGGATCTGGCCGCCGGTGCCGAACACGGTCAGCGGCTCACCTGCCAGCGCCTGGCGGACGAAACGCGGGATGACCATCCCGTACCGCCCGGTCTGCCGGGGGCCGACCGTGTTGAAGAGGCGCACGATCACCGCCCGCAGCCCGCGTTCCCGGACATAGGCCCCGACAAGGCTCTCGTCGATCGCCTTCGCCTCGGCGTAGCTCCACCGGGACTTCAGCGGTGAGCCGGCTATCCGGTCATCGTCCTCGCGCAGCCCGACCTTGTCGTTCTTGCCGTAGATCTCGCTGGTGGATGCCACCAGCAGGCGGGCCCCGGCCCGGTCCGCGGCCGCCACCACGTTCTCGGTGCCACCGATGTTGGTGCGCAGGCTCTCCAGGGTGCGGTCGCGGATGACGAACGCGCCGACCGCGGCGGCCAGGTGGAAGACCTGCCCGGCGTCCGCGCTGAGTCCGTCCACCAGGGTGCTGTCCAGGATCGAGCCCTCAACCAGCCGGAAGCGGGGGTGGCTGGCGACGGTGGCCAGGTTCTCCCGCCGCCCGGTGCTGAAATCGTCCAGGCCGGCCACCTCGTGTCCGGCCCCGAGCAGCGCCTCGACCAGGTGGGATCCGATGAAACCGGCTGCGCCGGTCACGAAAGACTTCATCGCGGGTTTCCTTCCAGTGCGGCCGCTGTGTCCAGGGGCACGGTGACGCCCTGGAGTGGCCACTGCCGCCGCCACAGACGGCGGCGGGCCTGCGCCAGTTCCTCGTACAGGTCGTCGATGCGGGCGGTGACCGCCTCGATGCCGTAGGCCTCACGGATGGCCGGCACGGCTGCCCGCTCCCGGGGCCCGGCACGCCGTTCCTGCTCCAGGGCCGCGCGCATGCCAGGCACGGTGGAGGGAATCCGCGTGGCCCGGTCGACGTCGAGACCGTCCAGGGCGGGGCAGGTCGTGTACAGCACCGGTGCCCCGTTGGCGAGTGCCTCCAGCACCGACAGGCCGAACGTCTCCTGCCGCGAGGAGGCCACGAACAGGTCGATCGCGGACAGCATCGCCGCCACGTCGTGCCGCTCACCGGCGAAGATGACATGGTCGGCGGCGCCGCAGGCCCGGGCCACCTCCCGCAGCCGGGCGTCCTCGTCACCCTTGCCGACGATCAGCAGCTTGGCGGAGCCGTCCAGCAACGGGGCGGCGGCCTCGATCACCAGGTCGAACTGCTTGTTCGGGTCGAGGCGGCCCAGCACGCCGATGACGTAGTCGCCGGGGCCGATCCCGAACTCGGCGCGGATCCGGGCCCGCGCGTCAGGATCGAAGCTGACCCGGTCGAGGTCCACGCCGTTGGGGATGACGGTCATCCGGCGCGGGCGCACTCCCCACTTCTCCAGCCGCTCATGCACCGTCGCGGAGACCGCGATGGTCGCGTCCGAAAGCCGCTCGGTGGCGAGGTAGAGGGCGCGCACACCGCCGGTCATGGGCCGGCGTTCCAGGTGCGTTTCCCCGATCGAATGCTCGGTGCTCACCACCACCGGGGTCCGGGCCAGCCAGGCTGCTGGCCGGCCGTAGATCTGCGACCGGTACAGGTGGGTGTGCACCACGTCGAAACCGCCGCCGCGGATCAGCCGGTGCAGCCGCAGCAAGGCCGGCAGTTCGGTGTTGCTCTTCATCCCCAGGTCGGTCACCCGGCCGCCGTCAGCACGGATCATGTCCGCGACCGGGCCCGGGTTGTACAGCGTCACCACCTCGGCGTCGTGCCGGGTGTGCTGGAGGATGGACCGCAGCTGAAGTTCGGCGCCGCCAACCCCCAGCCCGGTGATCATGTGCAGGACCTTCACCGCTGGCCTCCTCGGAAGGGAACGGGCACCCACATGGCAGCGGTCCGGGCGAGGATCACCAGATCCAGCCAGAACGTCCAGTTCTCGATGTAGGCGTTGTCGAAGACGGCCCGGTCGGCGACCGAGGTGTCCCCGGTCAGGCCGTGTACCTGGGCCCAGCCGGTCAGGCCGGATCTCACCCGGTGCCGGTCGCGGTAGCCGGGGATCTCGGTGGCGAACCGCCGGACGAAGTAGGGACGCTCCGGCCGTGGCCCGACCAGCGACATCTGGCCGCGCAGCACGTTGAGCAGTTGCGGTAGCTCGTCGGCATGCGAGGCCCGCAGGAACCGGCCCAGCCTGGTCGCCTGCTCCAGTGGCACGACCCAGCAGGTGTCCGGGTCGGTGTGACCGCCGAGGGTGCGCAGCTTGAAGATCTCGGCCAGCCCATCCGGACCGGTGACCCGGACCTGGCGGAACAGGGCCGGCCGGCGCAGCTGCCAGCGCCCGGCGAGCCCGGTGACAAGCAGCGGGATCCCGGACAGGGCGAGCAGCGCGGTGGCGGCCGCCACGTCGAACGCCCGCTTCGCCGCCAGCCCGGCCGGGCTGGGCCTGCGCAGCGGGAGCAGCGGGATACCCCAGACCTCGTCCCGGCAGGCACGGGGCACGGCCATGCCCACCTCGTGCAGCCTGGGCACCACGCAGACGTCGGCCGGCAGCGCGCGGGCGGCCCGGAGCACGGGTACCAGTTCCTCATCCCGCCCGTCCGGGAACGCCACAATGACCCGCCCGATCCCGTGCGCGCGGACAAGGTCGCCGAGATCTGCAGGGCGGCCCAGCAGCGGTACCGGCACGGGCTGCGCCGGCGGCTGGCCATCAACGAGCCCATGTGGCAGCAGGCCCAGTTCGGGGTGCTCACGCAGCAGCCCGGCGATCCGCGTGCCGGTCTGCCCGGCGCCGCCCCCCAGCGCCCGCTCAGCGAGCAGGCCACGCCGCCGGAGAGCGCGCACCGCGGCGTAGGCAGCCACCCGCCCCGCCACCAGCGCCGCGGCTCCGGCAACCACCAGACGCAACGCGTGCCCGGCCGACAGCAACAGCAGCAGCAGCGGCAGCGGCAGCAGGGCGGCGGCTGCCAGGCGCCCTAGCTGTTCGGACACTCGCAGGGTGAGCGGCAGCCGGTGCAGCCCGGTGCCAGCCAGGATCGCCAGCACAGCGCCGGCATAGGCCAGCGCCACCCAGCCCACCGCCCCGGTCACGGCCACCCGGCCCACCGCCCCGGTCACGGCTGCCCGGCCCCCTGCCCCGGTCACGGCTGCCCGGTCCCCTGCCCCGGTCACGGCCACCCAGCCCACTGCGCCGGCCATGGCCACGCCCACCACGAGTGCGGCCAGGTCAGCCGCTGGCAGCACCAGCCGCGAGAGGAGCCGTGCCCTCGCAGCCCCGGCCAGGGATGCCGACGGCCGGCCAACGGATGCCGCCGGGGACGCCAGTTCCGCAGCGGCGGGTGACGCCTGAGCCGCCCGGCCGGACACCCCGACGACGCCCGGCATCCGGGGGCCGGGCCTGTCCCCGGCACCGGGCGTGGGCCGCCGTGCCGCGCGGGGCGCGTGCACCCTCGTCACCGGCCTGCTCCCACCTTTGCCCCCGCCCTGCTGGCAGTGGCGGCCAGCCGGGGGGCGACCGCCCGCGCGGCGTGGTCCGCGCCGTAGACGAAACGCATGACCGGCCCGAACGTCGGGGCCACTGCGGGACCGATGAAATACAGCCCCGGCACCGTGGACTGATAGTCGGCGCCGACGGCCGGAGTGCCTGCCACCGTGCGCAGCCGCGGGCGCAGCTGATCGCCGAGGAACGCCAGCCTGTTCAGGTCGGACCGGTACCCGGTGGCCGCGATGACGTGATCAGCGGCGAGTTCGCGCCAGCCACCGTCGCGGCTGGCCAGGCCCAGCGCCACCCCAGCCGAACCGGCCTTGGCCCAGCTCACCGTCTGGCCGGCCAGGATCGGGATGACTCCTTCCACCCGGGCCCGCAGCCAGCTTGCCCCGGCCGGCCCGAGCGCGGTCCTGGCCCGGTAGATCCGGGTCGCCTGGGGCAGGTGCCGGAAGAGCTTCGGGTGCCGCGAGTAGAACCACGTGCTCCAGCCGGACCCCAGCCCGGCCTCGGGCTCGGCGATCCGCTGCCAGACCGGCCGGTCCGGGGCCAGCGGCGGCCCGTTCCACACCACATCCAGTTCCCGCATCACGATCTGGGCGCTGGCACCGTGCTCGTGCAGCAGCGCTGCGGTTTCCAGCGCCGACTGGCCCGCCCCGACCACGGCAACCTGCTGCCCGCGCAGCACCGACAGGTCGGTGTGGGCGCTGGCGTGGGTGACCCGCGAGGCGGGAAGCCCGGCGAACTCGTCCGGGACATGGGCGAAGTGCTCGATCCCGGTGGCGACCACGACCCGCCGGGCGCGGAACCTCTCCCCGGTGCCCAGGGTCACCCCGAAGCCGTCCCCGGCCGGGGCGATCCCGGTGACCAGGGTTTCCTCCAGGCCGGGCACGAGCTCGGCGGCGAACCACCGGCCGTAGGAGATGAAGGTCGACAGCGGCACCGGCAGGCCGTAATCGGCATAGGGCTGCCCGCTGGTCCGGCAGAACGCTGCCAGCGTGTGCGTGCCGTCCGGATCGGAGAGGTTGGAGGCGAATCCTTGCGACTTCAGGAACATGCCCTCGGGCATCGCGGTCCGCCAGGGATGCATCACCATCCCGAACGCCCGGAAGTTCACACCGGCCCGGCGCAGGTGCGCGGCAAGCGAAAGCCCGTAGGGGCCTGCCCCCACAATGGCCACGTCGGTGTCAGTCATCATCATCCCCCTTGGTGAGAGTCGGCGGGCCTGCCTTCCGGCCCGCGGGGTCCGGCGCTGCGGGCCGGAAGGTCGTGCCGTCAGGACTGGCCGGCTGTGGCCGGCCCGGCAGGGCGGGGCCGCGCCCCTCAGCCAGCCGGCCGGGCCGGAAGCGGGGCTCGCCCGCGTAGCGGCCGCCCGGCCGGGTGAGCCGGCGGCTGACCGCGCGCCAGCCCATCCGCGCGCACATCAGGCCGAAGGGCCGCAGGTCGTCGCGGGCGAACCAGGCGGTCTCGTCAGCTGCCCGGACCGAGTCCAGCCAGGCCCGCGGCCCGAGTTCGCCGCGCCGCCAGTACGCCAGGGCGCCCAGCGGGTCGTAGTTCTCCACCAGGAAGCGGCGTCCCGCCTGCTCGTCGGCGGTGACCGGCTGGCCGGTCAGGTCCAGGTAGGCGGCGAGCACCACATCCACCCCCGCCTGGTCGCGGAACAGCCGGAACTGCGCGCCGAGCCGCGGGTTGAAGTCGAGCAGCTTGTACTCACCCGTCCGGGCGTCACGGCGCAGGTCCAGGTCGGCGATGCCCTGATAGGACAGCCGCGCCAGCAGCACGCGCATGTCCTCGCGCAGATCGTCGTTGCGGACCGCACGGCCCAGGCTGGTCAGGCCGGCCTGGGCGGGGTAGGAGCGGTCCTTGATCCCGGTGAAGGCCGCCCGGCTGGCCGAGCCGGCGTCGCAGTAGCCGTGGAAGAACCAGTCGTCCCCCGGCCCGCCGGGCACGTACTCCTGGAGCATCAGTCCCGCGCCAGCGCGTTCGCGGGCACGCAGGACGCCGTCGAGTTCCGCCTGGCTGGTGATGATCGTGGTACTGCGCAGCCGGGAACCCGCTGCCCGCCACGGCGTGGTCAGCTTGGCGATCAGCGGGAAGCCCATCAGGGCGGCGAATTCGCCGGCCTGGCCGGGCGCGTCCGCCAGGGCCGTCAGCGGTGCGGGCACGCCCAGTTCCTGGCACAGCGCATACAGCGAGTACTTGCCGGCCAGCCGCCTGGGCAGGCCGGCCGGCGGTGCCGGGAAAAGGAACGATTCCCGCAGCGAGCCGCCATGCTCGGCAAGGAAGATCGCCCCCGCATCATCGGTTGGGATCAGCACCGCGCGGCGGCCGATCAGCTCGGCGAGGCGCATCAGCCCCGCGAGCGTGCGTTCTGCCTGATCGGGATCGGGCCGCCAGAACAGGCGCCCACGCAGGTAGCGGGAGTTCGCGGCAGGTGCCCACCGCGCCTCATGGACCCCGTACACGGGAACGCCGAGCCGGCCCAGGCTGCGGATCGCCCCCAGCCCCCCGTGGTGCAGCACATTCGGGTCGAACTTCAGCACCACCGCCGGGGTGGTGGTGTCGGCTCCGGACAGGCTGGTCGTCATCACGGCCCGGCCTCTCAGACCACCGTCCGGTGGGGGGCCAGGTCGAACTGGTAGGTGGCGTCCAGCACCCGCGGGCAGTCCGCCACCCACGAGTAGCTGACCCCGGGGTGGACAGTGTGCACGATCGCGAGGTCGAAACCGGAGCCCTGCGGGGCGGCCACGCTTTCCAGGACGCCGCCACCGGGCAGGTCGATCACGGGTACCAGCGGGTCGTAGCAGCTGACGTCGGCGCCCTGGTCCAGCAGGCCGGCGATGAGCGGGAGCGCGGGAGATTCCCGCAGGTCGCGGACCCCGGCCTTGTAGCTGGCGCCGACCACGACGACCCTGGCCCCGGCCAGGTCCTGCCCGTCGGCGGCGAGCACCTCCCGGGCCCGCTGCGTGACCCGGGCCGGGCGCAGGTCGATCGACCGCATCGCCTGCTTGATCAGCGGCAAGCTCCGGCCGGAGCTGGCCAGCTGCCACAGCAGGTAGTGGGGATCGCAGGGGATACAGTGCCCGCCCACCCCGGGCCCGGGAAACGCGCCGAGGAAGCCGTAGGGCTTGGTCCCCGCGGCGAGTGTCACCTCGACCGGGTCCAGGCCCAGCGCGCCGCAGGCGTCGGCGAACTCGTTGGCCAGCGCCAGTGAGACGGCGCGGAAGACGTTCTCGTACAGCTTGGTCGCCTCGGCCGCATCCGGCGAGCTCACCAGGTACACCACGTCGGTCAGGTGACCGACCACCCAGGCCGCCCGGCCGGTGCACGCCTTGGTGGCCCCACCCACCACGCGCGGGGTTTCCCGCTGCACGTGGTCGGGATTGCCGGGGTCGATCCGCTCAGGGCTGAAGGCCACGAACACATCGGTCCCGGCCACCAGCCCGCGTGCGGCCAGCGGCTCGGTGAGCAGTTCGGTGGTGGTGCCTGCGTAGGTGGTGGAGGTGAGGATGATCGTCTGCCCGGCCCGGGCGTGGCTGACCACCGCGGCGCAGGCGCCGCGCAGGGCGGCCAGGTCAGGGACCCGGGAGTCGTCCACCGGGGTGGGCACGCAGATGATGACCGCGTCGGCCGCGGCGATCGCGGCCATGTCGCTGGTCAGCTCGAGCGTGCCGTCCGCCAGGGCGGCCACCAGCCGCGGCCGGTCGGTCTCGGCCAGGTCGGCGTCATGCGCGGCGATGGCGGCGAGCCGGTTTTCGCTGATGTCGACGCCGATGATGCGCGGGCACCGGCCGTGCAGGGCGAGCGCGGTCGGCAGCCCGACGTAGCCCAGCCCGACGATGGCCACCGACCATGTGCCTGCGTTATGCCCGCTGCCGTTCCCGTTTCCGGGCCCGGCTGCAGGCAGATCGGTGACGGGCAGCTGGTAGGAGACGAGCTTGCCGTGAAGCTGCCGCTCCCTGCCGTTGACCGCGAGCGAAAGCCGGTGCTCAGACACGATGTGGTTCCCCCCTGACCCAAACGGCGGGATGTCCCCGCCGGCCTCTATTTGGGTGACGTAGCACCGACCCTGCCAGCGGCGTCCCCCTCGGAAGTACGCCAATCGGGGTAGCAGACCTACGCTGAGTGATGGAAAGCCGGCCGCCCCTGGCGGCGGTAGTCCCAGGTCAGGCGGTGGCGGATCGCCTTCGCCCACAGCCGCCAGGGCGAATCCGCGTCGCCGACGTAGGTGCGGGGCAGCGCGTGACGGCCGGTGTGGGCACTGCGCCAGATGGCGCAGCCGTACTCGTAACCGGCCACCCGCACGCCCGCCACGACACGCTCGTCGACGTCCCCGTACGGGTAGCAGAAGCCCGCCACCGGCTGGCCGCTCACGCCCTGCAGGACCGCGCGGCTGTTCTCAACCTCCGCCGTCAGCGCCGGTGCGGACACCCCGGGCAGCGACACGTGCCGGAGCCCGTGCGAGCCGATCTCGATTCCGGCGTCCGCCACCTGCCGGACCTGCCGCGCCGTCATCAGCGGCTTGCGGGGTCCCCCGGCGTCCCAGGCATTGTCTCCGCCGAGCCGGCCGGCGATGACGAACACCGTCGCGCTGAACCCATGGCGGGCCAGCACGGGCAGGGCATGCTCGGTGAAGTCGGCATATCCGTCGTCGAAGGTGAGCCCCACCAGATTGCCCGCTGAGCCGCGCTCACGGGCCGCCAGCAGTTCCGCCACCGAGACCCCCCGCAGACCGCGCCGCCGCAGCCAGCGCATCTGCTGCGCGAAACGCTGCGGGCTCACCGTGACCAGGTATGGATCGTGCTGGTACGGGGTGACCGAGTGGTACATCAGTACCGCGGGCATGCTGCCGCCCGCCCATCCGGTGTAGCTGGTCCGGCCGTAACCGATCTGTTGTGCCATGTCGTTTGCCCCCTCGTGACTGACCGCTGCTGCGGGCAGGTTAGGGGCATGCGGATGCCTGGCAGCTCCGTTTTTCGGCTGGTTCTTGTTACCTCATCCGCAGGTGCGGGCCGCGCCCAGGCACCTCCGGTCACGGAGACGGCAGCGTGGCAGCACGTGCCACAGGCCGCCCGGCATATCCGGGCCCGATGCGTAGAGTTCGGCAATGCCCGACTATGACCGGGAAGCACGGCACTACGACGCGACCAGGGGTGGCGACGCCCGCGCGGAGGCTGCGGCCCAGGCCATCCGCACGCTCCTCCCGGCCAGGGAGCCTGGGGAGGCCGGGCAGGCTGGCGCGGCTGCCGGGCAGTTCACTGTGACCCGGCCGCTCACCGTGGCCGATGTCGGGTGCGGCACCGGCATTGTGACCATGCGCCTGGCCGGACCTGGCCGCAGGGTGCTCGGGATTGACCGGTCCGCCGGCATGGCCGCGGTGGCGGAGGCCCGGCTGCCGGGCAGGATCGCGCTGGGCAGCGCCCTGCGCCTGCCGCTGGCCGACGCGTCGGTGGATGTGGTCACCATGGTCTGGCTGCTCCACCTGCTGGACGAGGCCGGCTCCGCGGCCGCGATCGCGGAAACGGCCCGGGTGCTGCGGCCTGGCGGCTTCTTCATCACCACCGTCGCCAAGAACGAGGCCGCCTGGGCGACAGCGAACGATCTCGCCGCCCTGGTGGCCCCCGTGCAGGCCGCCCACGCCGGGCCGCCGACGGACGGCTTGTCCCGGGTGACCGGGCTCGCCGAGGGCCACGGCCTGCGGTTCACCGGAGGCAGCCGCTTCACCGGCTGCGGGCAGGGGCGCAGTCCCCGGCGATGGCGGGAGAACCTGCGCAGCGGCCGGATCAGCTGGGCCGGCAGAGCGGGCCAGGACCGGATAGCTGGGCTGTGCGCCGCCCTGGCTGCCCTGCCCGGCCAGGATGTGCCCCGGCCCGACCCCGTCTACCAGCTCGTCGCGCTGCACAAGAAAGGGGCAGCCTGACCGGAACCCGCTGACCCGGCCCGCCCTCAGACGTCCGCGACCCCACAAACATGATCACGGACGATTTGGTGCGCTATCTACCGAGAATCATCCGCGATCATGAAGTAGCGATGGTCAGAGGTCGATGCTGGAGCCATCTTCCAGTTGGGCGAACGTCGCGCCAGTGGCGCCTGTCGCCATCGGGAGGAAGTTGTCCAGCACCTGATGACCGATGGTGCTGAGCAGGGCGTCGTGGATCCCGTACCCGCGCTGCGGCGCGACTGTCCGCGCGTAGTCGATCATCTCGGACAGCTTGAGCCAGGGCGCGTTGACGGGCAGCAGCAGCGTCCGCACCGGGTCCTCGGGCACGGTGAGCGCGTCGCCCGGATGGAAGACGTCACCGTCGAGCAGGAAGCCGACGTTGGCGATGATGGGGATGTCCTGGTGCAGCACCGCGTGCTCGGAGCCGTAGACATGCACGCCGAACCCGGCAGTGGTGAAGGCGTCACCGTGCGTGACCGTATGCACACGGTTCCCGTAGGCGGCGAACTGGCTGGCGACCGCCTCGGTCGACCACAGCTGCAAGCTGGGGTCGGTGGCCAGCGCAGCGCTCAGCTTGTCGGGCACCAGATGGTCGAAGTGCTCGTGGGTGATGAGGACCGCGTTCGCTCCGGCCAGGGCCTCCGGGTCGCTGAACGGGCCTGGGTCGATGACCAGCACCGCCCCGTCCTTGTCCAGCCGGACACAGGCATGTCCCAGTTTGGTGAGCCGCATCGTCACTTCCCTTGTACTCAACGGGTGCGAAGAACATACCGGAATCAGCCTTTACGAGATACCCCTTGCGGCACTGCGGCCGGCCGGCCACACCCGGGCGTGACGAACGGCGCACCACGGTTACCGTCCGGATCCCGTTGCGGATGACGGGCGATGAGCCCGCCGGGTGGGACGTGGTCGATAAGGGCTGCTAGAGCAGCCCGAACTGACCACGCCGGGCCAGCACCAGACCCGTTCCCCCCGCGCCGTGGTCAATGACGGTCGTGATAGCAGCCCTAACTGGCCACGCGCTACTCGGTCTGAGCCGCGACGTGGTCGATAAGGGCTGGCCACGACCCGTATTGACCACGTTCGCGCCTGCGCCTGGCTGGTCCTTGGCCGGTGTCGTCTTACCGGGTACCGCAGCAGTTTCTGACTCCGGAAGAAGCCGGCACGCGCGGTAGGTTGACATCGTCCCGATCGCACCACTGATACTGTTTTCATCCCCGCAAATCTCCCCAATGACCCACGACCAATCCTGACGCCAGCCGCTGCGTAGCCCCTGGCCCGCATCGGAAACGGCAGGCGCCGCTGGAGGCGCGATGAGCGAGGAAACTCCCACGGCACCAGGTCAGATCGGGGTCGGCTCGCGGCTGGCGGGCTACCGGTGCGAGAAAGAGATCGGCCACGGCGGCATGGCCGTCGTCTACCGCGCCTACGACGACCATCTGGACCGGCGGGTGGCGCTCAAGGTCCTCGCTCCCGAACTCGCCCGTGACGAAGTCTTCCGTGCCCGGTTCATCCAGGAGTCCCGGATTGCGGCAGCCACCGAGCATCCGCACATCATCCCGGTGTTCAACGCCGGTGAAGCCGACGGCGTGCTGTATATCGCCATGCGCTACGTGCCCGACGGGGACGTGCGTACGCTGATCGACCAGATCGGGCCGCTGCCTGTCGCGCGGGCATGCGCGCTCATCGCCCAGGTTGCCTCCGCGCTGGACGCGGCGCACGCCCGCGGATTGGTCCACCGTGACGTCAAGCCCACCAACATGCTGCTGGAGATCTCAAACCGGACCAGCCGGCCCGACCACCTCTACCTGTCCGACTTTGGGCTGGCCAAGCCCTCGTCGGCGGCTACCGGCCTCACGATGACCGGGCAGTTCTTCGGCACCGTCGATTACGTGGCGCCCGAGCAGATCCAGGGGCAGCCACTTGATGGGCGCACTGACCAGTACGCCCTGGCCTGCGCCAGCTACGAGATGCTCTGCGGTACCCCGCCGTTCAAGCGGGATAACGGGATGGCTGTCATCTCCGCCCAGCTTTCCGAGCCGCCACCCTCGCTGAGCGCCCGCCGGCCCGAGTTGCCACCGGCCATTGACCAGGTGATCGCCAAGGCATTGGCGAAATCACCGGCGGACCGATATGAACGGTGCCTCGACTTCGCCGAGGCGCTGCTCGCTGCGTACCGGTCGGGGCAGGCCGGGCAAGGTCAGTCCCCAGCGGGGGAATCACATCCGCCGACACAGATCGCTATGCCGGTATCCCCGGTGACCGTCGCGGACGCGGGTCCCCCGGCTGGCAGCCCGGGTGGTCCCGCCGCCACCCGGGCGGCCGTCGGCATCCCAGCCGCCCCTCCCGGCGCGGGTGCCGCGGGCGCCGCCGCGGGTGCAGCCGCAGCCGGTGCGGCTGGCGCGGCCGGTCCAGGAGGCGCAGCCGGTCCAGGAGGCGCAGCCGGTCCAGGAGGCGCAGCCGGTCCAGGAGGCGCAGCCGGTCCAGGAGGCGCAGCCGGTCCAGGAGGCGCAGCCGGTCCAGGAGGCGCAGCCGGTCCAGGAGGCGCCGGCGCCGGCGTGGGCACTGCCCCGGCCTACGAGCGGCCAGGCGGCGTGGGCGCTCCCGGTGGCAGGCCCGATGATCAGTCCATCGTTCCCGGATTTCCCCCACCGCCACCTTCACCCCCCGCTGGCTGGCCGCCCGCGGGCGGGCAGCCGACCGCGATGCAGCCACCGAACGGGCCAGAGCCGGCCACGGCTGGCTTGTGGGCAGGCCAGCCCTGGCCCCCGCCAGGCCAGGGCGGAGGGCCCCGGCGCCGCTCCCGGGCCGGCGTCGTAATCGGTGTGGCCGCCATCCTCATCGTGGTCTTCCTCGTCGCGGCCGGGGTGTCCTATGTCGTGCTGCGCGGCCACCGGACCACGGGCACCCCGACCCCAGTGGTCACCGTCACCTCCAGCGCCACGCCCAGCACGCCTTCGGCCAGTCCCAGCAACGCCGCCAGCCCCAGCGGCTCGGCCAGCGCCAGCAATGCTGGCAATTCAGGCGGCCCGGCGGCGACGGTGCAGGCGTACTACACGGCGATCAACGAGCACCACTACGCCCGGGCCTGGCGGCTGGGCGGGAAGAACACCGGGTCGACCTACAGCAGTTTCGTCAGCGGCTTCGCCGGCACCGCCCAGGACACCGTGACCATCCAGTCGGTTTCGGGGAACACGGTGACCGCCCAGCTCACCGCACAGCAGACCGACGGGAGCGTCAAGACCTATCAGGGCACCTACGTCGTGACCAACGGCGTCATCACCCAGTTCAACGTGCAGCAGACCGGCTGAGCCCTTCACTGCCCGGCTCGGCCAGGCCGGCAGATCAGCCGAGCCCAGCGCTGGGCCCGTGCCGCGACCGGCGCAGCCGGGCAGTGTCGGCCCGCTCGAGTTCCTCCAGCGAGAACTCCACCGCCGCGAGCGCCTCCGACAGGCGCGGGATCCAGCGGTCCCGCACCGCCCGCAGCCGGTACCTGGTGGCAGTCGTCTCGGACTCGACCACGCCCACGGCGGCGGCCGCCGCCGCATGCTGGACCGCTGCCGTCAGCGCCGTACGGTATGCCTGCCTGGCCTCCGCAACGGCCGCACCCTCCCAGCCTTCCGCCCGGCCCACCGCGCACCGCGCACCGGCCGGGTGCCTGGCCCCCATGGTCACCGTGTACCAGACCGTCACGTCGGCCTCGTCCACGTCGCTGGCCAGCCTGACCGCCCGCTCCCCGCCGAGCAGCACCGCCCGCAGCAGCCGGCGTTCAGCCTCCCGGCAGGCCGCCTCCCAGTCGGCTCTTGTCTGCTCCGCCGCTGCCCGCAACGTGTCCAGTTCGCGGGTGAGGACCTGCAGTTTGCGGTCGAGCAGGCCGGCGGCCCGGTGGGCGACCGCGAGCCGCTGCACCAGCCAGAGCCGGCCGGCCCGGCCCGGTGGCACGGCCAGCCTGGTGGTACTCACGGCTGCCCCGGGGAAGGCGTTCGGCCGCTATCGGGGGGGGGGGAACGAGCCGGTGCCGGGTCCGCCTGCCCGGCCGGGTAGCGGCCATCGCGGGCGGGCCGCGGCCGCGTTGGCCGCTCGGGGG
>OFHH01000012.1_pt1 | contig 23292 bp, 25 predicted proteins | sample 1521961 | NCBI WGS metagenome assembly OFHH01 (sample SAMEA2468439, study PRJEB22500) | soil metagenome | biome: Glassland; feature: Farmland; material: Clay | place: Australia | collected 2013-01-31 | depth 0.55 m | reverse complement strand
GCCTGCGGGGGGGGGGTGGTGTGCGGCGGGCTGGTGCTGGTACGTGCCGCCGGCATGCTGGTCGGGGCGGGAGTGGCCCAGGCCGCCGCGGTCGGGGTGGCTGAGCCCCGCGCGGCATTCGCGTTCGGCGCCCTCGTCGCCCTCGGGGAACTGCTGCGGCTCGCCCTGCCAGGGGGCAGGGAATCGGCGCCGATCGGCAGCGCCGGCGCCCTCGCGTACGCGCTGCTGCTGGAGGTTGGCGGCCAGCAGGTGGCCCAGCCTGCCACCCAGCCGGCCCTGCAGGTAGTCGCCGTGGCCGCCGCTGGGATGACTGTCGGTGCACTGCCACACCTGGCGGCAGGCAGGCCCGCCGGGGTGGCCGGGATGGCGTCGCGGCTGATCGCGGTCGCGGCGGTGGCGCTGCTCTTCCGGCCGCTGGCCGGGATCGAAGCCGTCAGGGCCCACTTGTGGGTGGCGCTGGCGGTGATGGCCGGCCTGCTCGTGGCCGGATGGTGGGCGGAGTGCCTGATCAGGGCGCTGATCCGGGCGGACGCGCTGCGCGCCAGGTTCGGGGTGGCGCTGTGGGACGAGATGCGGGTCCAGCTGCCGCTCGGGGTGGCGGTGGCGGCGACCGCGATGCTCATCGCGTTCGCCGCCGAGGAGATGGGGTTGGTGGCCCTCGCCCTGTTCATCGCTCCGCTGCTGGTGACCCAGGTCGCCTTCCGGCGTTATGCCGGGATCCGCGCGACCTACCTGCAAACCGTGCGTGCGCTGGCCAGGGTCACCGAAGTCGGTGGCTATGTCGAAGACGGGCACGCCCACCGGGTGGGCCAGCTCGCGGTGGCGGTTGGCCGGGAGCTTGGCATGAGCGAGCCCGACCTGCTGGAACTGGAGTACGCCGCGCTCATGCACGACATCGGCCAGCTGTCGCTGGCCGACCCCATCCCCGGCGGCGCGACGGTCCTGGCCTCCCCTGATGACCAGCGCCGCATCGCCGAACTGGGCGCTAGCGTGATCGAGGAGGCTGGCGTGCTGGACCGGGTAGCCGAGATCGTGCGCTGCCAGGGCTGGCCCTGGCGGGGACCCGGCGGCGAGCCCCCGGTCGGCAGCCGCATCGTCCGTGCCGCCAACGCGTTCGATGACCTCGTCGGTGCCTCGGCCGACAGTGGCCGGGTGACGACGGCCCTGGAACGCCTGCGGCTGGATACCGCGACCGAGTACGACCCGGGCGTGGTGGAGGCACTATCCAAGGTGGCCGGGCGCGGCCACGCGGGCCGCCGGTAGCGACTCGCAACTGGCCAGGCAGGTGCTGCCCTTCGCCCGCTGGGGCAGGAGCGATTATGCTGCGCTGCGTGCTGGAGTCCGTGCTCGTCGCCAACCGGGGTGAAATCGCCCGCCGTGTCATCGCCACCTCCCGCCGGCTGGGGGTCGCGACGGTAGCTGTCTACTCTGAGGCCGACGCCGACCTGCCCTTCGTCCGGGAAGCGGACGAGGCGGTGCTGCTCGGCCCGCCGCCCCCAGCCAGCAGTTACCTGGATGTGAGCGCCGTCCTGTCCGCCGCCCGGCGGACCGGGGTCCGCGCCATCCACCCTGGCTACGGCTTCTTGTCGGAGAACCACGATTTCGCGCGCCGGGTCATGGACGAAGGCCTCACCTGGATCGGGCCACCGCCGGAAGCCATGGAGCAGATGGGCGACAAGATCAACGCCCGGAACCTGATGGAGGCGGCCGGGGTGCCCGTCGCGGCGGGCAGCGCGCAGCCGCTCACCGATCCGGACGACGCGCTCGCTGAGGCCGCGCGGATCGGCTACCCGGTCATGGTCAAGGCAGCGGCGGGCGGGGGAGGGATCGGCATGAGCGCCGCCGCCGGCCCCGCGGCGCTGCGGGCCGCCTTCGAGACGGCACGCACCCGCGCCGAGCGGTTCTTCGGCAGCCCCGCGATCCTGCTTGAGCGCTACCTGCCGCGGGCGCGGCACGTGGAGGTCCAGATCATGGGCTGCGCCGATGGCACGGTGGTGGCCCTGGGCGAGCGCGACTGCTCGGTACAGCGGCGGCACCAGAAGGTCGCCGAAGAGACTCCCTCCCCCGGCGTCAGCCCGGAACTGCGGGAACGGATGCTGGCAGCGGCGATCCGGGCCGGGGAGGCGGTCGGCTACCGCGGTGCGGGCACAGTCGAGTTCCTGCTCGATGTGACCACCGGTGAGTTCGTGTTCCTGGAGATGAACACCCGGCTGCAGGTCGAGCACCCGGTGACGGAGATGGTCACCGGTATTGATCTTGTCGAGCAGCAGTTCCTCGTCGCCTCGGGTGAGCCGGTGAGTTTCGACCCGCTCGGCGTTCGGCATGATGGGCATGCACTTGAACTGCGGGTGTATGCCGAGGATCCGGTGCGCTTCCTGCCCAGCCCGGGCGCGATCACCGAATGGGAGCATCCGGTCGGCCCGGGGATCCGGGTCGACGCGGGTTACGAGGCCGGCAATCACGTCACCCCGTTCTACGATCCGCTGCTGGCGAAGCTGTGCGTGCTCGGCGACAGCCGGGAGGAGGCGCTGGCCCGGGCGCGGGAGGCGGTGGCCGCGTTCCGGCTTGCCGGGCCGCGCACGAACCTGCCCTTCCACGCTGACCTGCTCACCCACGACGTGTTCATCAGCGGCAGTTACGACACTTCCGTGGTGGCGGGGCTGCGGCCCTGACCGCGGTGGCAGCACAATGATGGCGGCGGCATCCGGCAGGGTGCCGCGCCCGGCCAAGGAGAGGAGCCACGGGTGACCGAAGTCCGCGCGGAGATGGTGGCCAATGTCTGGAAGGTGGTGGCCACCGAGGGGGACCAGGTCGAGGACGGAGACACCCTGGTCATCCTGGAGTCGATGAAGATGGAGATCCCCGTCCTGGCCGAGGGGTCCGGGACTTTGACCAAGCTGCATGTGGGTGAGGGGGACGTGATCCAGGAGGGTGACCTGATCGCGACGATCGACTGAGACACCCCAGGGCTGGGGGACGCGGGCGGGGGGCGCCCTGCGCTTCGCCTTCGGCTCTTACAGTAGACGCTCCGGGCACCCCCCCGCCCGCGCCTGTGCCAGGTCCCGGGCCGGTCACCCGCCCGCGCCTGTGCCAGGTCCCGGGCCGGTCACCCGCCCGCGCAAGCCTGCTCTGGCCAGGTCATAGTACGGTCAGGGTCAGGAGCCGGTGGTCTGGCCGTGCTGGGAGCAGTGGCTGGACCAGCCGGTGGGGGTCACCTTGACGATCATGCGGCGACCGCAGCGGGGGCAGTAGCGGGGCGGTTCCAGGGTCCGGGCGGTGCGGCAGGCTTCGTGGTCCGCGACCGCTCCTGCCGCGTCGGCTGCCCCGGGCCGGCTGCCCGTCTCGCCAAGTGGCTGGCCGCAGTGGTCGCAGAAGTCCAGGCTGTCGTTCATCGCGGGCCAGCCTACGCATGATCATCGTGGCATTTCACGGGTTCGGCACGCACCTTCCGGGCTAACCGGGCGCAGGAGCGGGCCCGAGACGTGAAAGTCGTCTGCCGCGGGCCCGGCGGGCTGGTTTGGGGCGCTGGGGCTGGTTCGGGGGGGCCTAGGGTTGTTCTATGGGACTTGCGGCAGGGCAGCGGGCGGTCGTGCGGGTCGTGGTAGCCGACGCGGACACCGCGATTGAGGCCGGGAGCGGCGATGTGCCAGTGCTCGCGACTCCGCGGCTACTGGCGCTGGCAGAGGCGGCCTCGGTGGCGGCGATCGCGCCGCAACTGGCTCCCGGGGTGACCTCGGTGGGAACGGCGGTGGCGCTGGAGCACCGGCGCGCAAGCCCGGTTGGCACCGAGATCATGGTGGAGGCAGAACTCACCGCGGTGGATGGGCGCAGGCTGGTGTTCAGCTTCATCGCCCGGGAGGGCGGGCGCCCTGGCGACGGCGGCCCCGGCCGTGGCGGTGAGGATGACGACGGCGTTGTGGTCGGCGCGGGAACTGTCGAGCGGGTGCTGGTGGACCGCGAGGTCTTCCTCGGCCGGGTGACCCGCGCGGAGGGCTGACCCATTCCCGCCTTGTGAGCGAGGTTCGGCCTGCTCGATGCGGACATTTGTGCCATTCTCAGGTGCCGGCACGGGCCAACCACGGCGGCCCCGTCGGCGTCGTATCTGTCAGGCGGCTCGCAGAGCCACCCTGGGCACAAGGAAACCGCGATGACTTCATCACTTCGTATTGCCCGGCGAGCGGTCGCCGGAGGGGCTCTCACCTGCATCGCGGCGCTCGTTGGCGCATGCGGCTCCGGCAGTCCATCCGCGACGCCGACCAGGACCGTCACCGTCTCTGCCAGCACGCCAGCCAGCGCTGCGGCGGCCTCGCCCGCTCCGGCCACGTCGGCTGCCGCACCGCCTTCCTCCCCGGCGCCTGCGGGTCCGGCGCCGTGCCCGACCCGTTCCCTGGGAGTGAAGCTCGGGCTCGGGCAGGGGGCGGCCGGCAGCACCTATACCGTGATCGACTTCACGAACATCTCGAACGTAACGTGCACCCTCTATGGCTACCCCGGCGTCTCCCTGGGTGGCGGGCATCCGGTCACCCAGATCGGCCTCGCGGCCGCCGAGAGCCCGGTCACTCCGCGGCAACTCGTCACGCTCGCGCCGGGGGCGGTTGCCAACGCACTGCTGCGGATCGTGCACGCGGAGAACTACCCGGCTTCCACGTGCGGCCCGGTAACAGCGACCTGGCTGGTGATCTACCCGCCGAACCAGACGACGCCGGTCTACCTCAAGTACAGCTCGCTGACCTGCTCCAAGCATGTCCAGATCCTGAGCATCAGCGTGGTTCAGCCAGGATCGGGCGGCTGAGCGGACCGGCCGGATGCGGGGTGAGGCGGGTGGTCAGATGCCGGTGGTGGAGCGGGGGTAGGCGATCTTCGGGTCGGTGATCACATTGACCAGGTAGGGGACGCCCGAGCCGAAGGCCCGGCGCAGGGCACGCCCGATGGCCTCGGGCCGGGTGACCATCTCCCCGTCCCCGCCCCGGGCGCGGACCACCTCCTCGTAGCGGCACTCCGCCTGGAGGTCGGCCGCGACGTCGTACCCGTACACCGCTTGCATGGGGTGCTTCTCCAGGCCCCAGATCCCGTTGTTGCCGCAGATGATGACGACCGGCAGCCGGTGCCGGACGAGGGTGTCGGCGTCCATCAGCGAAAAGCCCGCCGCGCCGTCTCCTAGCAAGAGCACCACCTGGGCCGACGGCCGGGCGATACGGGCCGCGATCGCGTAGCCGAGGCCAGTCCCCAGGCAGCCATACGGGCCAGGGTCGAGCCACCCGCCGGGACGTTGCGGCTCGACGTATTTCCCCGCGTAGGACACGAAGTCCCCGCCATCACCGATCACCACGGCATCCGTTTCGAGGAGGCGGGCGAGTTCCCCGTAAACGCGCATCGGATGGATCGGGTCAGCGTCGCTGGCCAGCAGTGCGCTGTCGGCAGCCATCGCGCTGGCGCGGGCGGCCTGCAGTCTGGGCAGCCAGGACTCCCCCCGGGGCAGCGCCGGCCCGGCAGCGCCGGCCCCGCCGCGTGCCCGGCGCACCGCGTCCGGGAGCGCCGTGAAGAAGGCTGCCAGGTCACCGGCGGCAGCCGCAGCGAGCGGGCAGTGTGCAGCGACCTGGTCCGGGGCGTCGGTGACATGCACCACCTGGGCTCGCGGGGCGCCGTTCGCCCCGCCGAACTCCCCGTAGCCGAGCCGGAAGTCCAGCGGGGTGCCGGCCACCACCACCAGGTCCGCCTCCCGGAAGGCCGCTGCCCGGGCCCGGGTGACCAGGAGGTCATGACCGGCCGGCAGCACCCCCCGCGCCTGGCCGTTGGTGATCACAGGCAGCCGCAGCTCCTCGGCTGCTGCCCGGGCGGCGGCCTCCGCGCCGTCCAGCCACACGTCAGAGCCGAGTACCAGGACCGGGCGGCTGGCGCCGGCCAGAAGGCTGCCGATCGCGTCCAGGGAATCCGGGTCAGGGCCGGCCGCCGGCCCTTCCCCGGGGTGGCTGCCCCCGGCGGGCACGGCCGGGGCAGCTGCCTCGCCGAACAGGGCCTCCAGCGCGAAGTCGAGGAACACCGGTCCCCGGTGCGGGGTGGTGGCGAGACGGAACGCCTCATCAGCAGCGGCACCCACCTGGTCGGCCTGATGTTCTGTCCAGGCGCGTTTGGTGACCGGGCTGAGCAGCCGTGGGTGGTCGATCTCCTGGAGGCTGCCCGACCCCCAGCGGTAGTCGGGTGCCCGGCCCGCGAGAATCACCACCGGTGACCCGTTGAAGTGCGCGGTGGTGATCGCACTGACCCCGTTTGTCACCCCGGGGCCAGCGGTCAGGACCGCCAGCCCAGGGCGGCGGGTGAGCCGCGCGGTCGCCTCAGCGGCGAACACCGCCGTCTGCTCGTGCCGGACGTCCACCAGCCGCATCGCCGGGTCGGCCTTGACCGCCCCGTCGTAGAGCGGGAAGACGTGCCCGCCGGACAAGGTGAACATGGTGCTCACGCCGTGGCGGCGGGCTGCCGCGACGGCCTGTGCCCCGCCATGACGGGCGGGTCCGGGAGCCTGCGCAGAGCTCGTCCCGCCGGATTCCTGAGTGCCCTCGGCCATGGCGGCGACGTTACCAGCAAGTCACTTCCGGCAGCCGGCGCGCCGGCCCAGCACGGCCGGAGCGGCGGCGTGATTGGCGGCGTGGACCGCGGCGTGGACCGCGGCGTGGACCGCGGCGTGGACCGCGGCGTCGGCCGCCGCGAGGTCTGCGGCCGGCTGGTCAGCGGCGAGCGCCTGCTCAGCCTTTGACCGCGCCCAGGGTGAAGCCGCGGATGAAGCGGCCGAGGAAGATGTTGTAGAGCAGGGCAACCGGCAACGCGACGATGATTGCCGACGCCATCAGTGACTGCCAGTAGAAAACGTCGCCGCGGATGAGGACGGTCGGCACTCCCACGCTGACCGTCATGTTCGATGAACTCGACACGAACGCAAGTGCATAGATGAAGTCCTGCATGGTGAGCGTGAAGGTGAACACTACGACGGTGAAGATCCCCGGCAGCGCGAGCGGGAAGACGGTGCGCACCACCGCCCCCATCCGGCTGTAGCCGTCTACCTGAGCCTGTTCCTCGATGTCCCGCGGTATCGACCTGAAGAAGCCCATCAGGAGCCAGGTCGACAGCGGGATCGTGAAGCCCGGGTAGACCACGACCAGTGACCAGATGGAGTCCTGCAGGCCAATGGTCGTGATCAGGCGCGACAGCGGCAGGAACAGCAGCGTGGGCGGCACCAGGTAGGTGACGAAGATCCCGATGCCCACGCGCTCCCCCCACCTGCCCGCCAGCCGGGCGAGGGCGTAGGCCGCCGGCAGGCTCAGTGCCAGCGTGATGACGACGGTCGCCAGCCCGATCACGATGTTGTTCAGGATGAACTGGAGGTAGGGCGTGTTCCGGAGAAGGTCGGTGATGTGGCTGAACGTCGCCGGCTTAGCGAGCACGAACGGGTTGTGGGTGGTGACGTAGAGATCGGAGTCCTGCCGGAACATGGTCAGGGCGGCCCACAGGAACGGGAAGCCGGCGAACACCGCGAACGCGAGGGCAAGCAGGTACACGGCGACCCGGCCGCGGACGGTCCGGGCCCGGACGGCAGCCATCTCAGCCCACCTCGGCCCGGCTGGCGAGCCTCAGCATGAGCGCGGCCAGCCCGAGCAGCACGGGGAACATGAAGAGCGCGTCGGCGGCGCCGACGCCAAGGTCGCCGCCGTTGATGCCCTTGTAGAACGCCCAGCTCGACAGGACCTGGGTCGCATTTCCCGGGCCACCCCCGGTGAGGACATATACCACCGCCATGTCGGTGAAGGTGAACACGATCCCGAACAGCAGCGCTACCGTCATCACCGGGCTCAGCAGCGGCAGCGTGATCCCGAACAGGCGCCGCCAGAAGCCCGCCCCGTCGACCTCGGCCGCGTCGTTGACATCGGCCGGGATGGCCGACAGCCCGGCCATGAGAATCACCGTGGCCAGTGGCAGGATCCGCCATGTCTGCAGCGCGATGACCGAGCCCATCGCCAGGCCGTTCTGCCCGAGGAAGACGATGTGGCCGCCGGGTGGGACGATGCCCAGCACCTGGGCGAACCAGTCGAACGGGCTGAATATCGAATCCAGCATCCACAGCCAGATGACGGCGCTGAGCGCGACTGGGGTCGTCCACGGCATGAGGACCAGGAACCGCACGAACCACCGGCCGCGGAAATTCGCCGTGAGGACGAAGGCCAGCACGGTCGAGAGCACTACCACGAGAAACTGTGAGATGGCCGTGAAGATCACGGTGTTGGTCAGCGCACTGAGGAAGACCGGGTCCTTGACCGCCGCGATGAAGGTCTGGAAGCCGACGAAGTTCAGGCTCTGGCTGCCGGTTGTCACATCGCTGAACGCGTACAGGAATGCCAGCACCAGTGGATACGCCACGACGAGGACGAGGTAGACGACGGCGGGCGTGACCAGCGCAGGGCCGAGCAGCCGTTCCCGGTCCAGCAGGTACCGTGCCCGCCGCGGTTTCCCCGTGATCGTCTGGGCCGGACGCTCGGTGACCGTCATGGCTTCACCTTCGAGGTGCCAACGGCCAGTTCCCCGGTCTTCCGGTCGAAGTGGCGCAGATTGGCGCCATCGACCGCGAACGGCATCCGGTCCCCGGCAGCGACCGGCGTGGTGACGGTCGACGGCAGCTTCGCGATGACCCTCGCCTCGGGATCCACCTCCGGGAGGTGCCCGTACACGTACCGGTCCGAGCCCAGGTTCTCCACCCGGATCACCGCGAATTCGAAGATCTCCTGGCCGGGCCGTTCCCCCGTGACCGAGACGGGGAGGAATTCCTCCGGCCGGAACCCCAGCAGCATGGGTTCGCGGCTGAGGAGGTTCATCGGAGGTGAGCCGACGAACGTGGCCACGAACGTGTTGGCGGGGTGATGGTAGATCTCGTCGGGCGTGCCGATCTGCTGGATCTTCCCCTCGTTGAGGACGGCGATGCGGTCACCGAGGCCCATCGCCTCCACCTGGTCGTGGGTGACGTAGATGGTGGTGATCCCGACCCGCTGCTGGAACTCCTTCAGGTCCTCGCGGGCCGACGAGCGCAGCTTGGCGTCGAGGTTGGAGAGCGGCTCGTCGAGCAGGAACACCTGCGGCTCCCGCACCAGGGCGCGGGCCAGGGCGACCCGCTGGCGCTCCCCGCCGGACAGCTGCCGGGGCCTGCGGTCGAGCAGCCGCTCGATCCCGAGCCGTCTGGCGGCCCACCGCACCTTCTCCGGCCGTTCCTGCCTCGGCACCCCGGCCGCCGCGAGCGGGAACGCGATGTTCGCGAAGACGGTCTTGTGCGGGTACAGCGCGTAGCTCTGGAACACCATGGCGATCTGCCGTGCCCTGGGGGGCAGGTGCGTGACCACCTGCCCCCCGATGAGCACGTCCCCGCCACTGGGCCGTTCCAGGCCCGCGATGAGCCGCAGCAAGGTTGTCTTGCCGCAGCCGGACGGCCCGAGCAGGACGAGGTACTCGCCCTCGCCGGTCACCAGGTCGATGCCGTCCACCGCAGGGATGACCCCAAACTCCTTGCGCAATGACTTGGTTTCCACCACGGCCATCGGGGTTACCTGCCGCCCGGGTGGTGGGGGATCATCAGCGTTCTCACACGAGTCCCTTACCCCGCCACTTGCTGAAAATGGCCTCACATTGGCTCGCCGCGGATGCGACGGCGTCCTTCGGGGAAGCCTTCCCCTGCGCCGCGCTCGCCATCATGGTCGGGAGCACATTGGTGGTGAAGATCTCCCCGATCGCCGCGTTCGCCGCGCCCGGGTACCCGACGTTCGTGGTCCACTGCTGCGCGCTGGCGAGCAACGCGAGCTTGCTGGCCGGCCTGGACCCGAAGGGATCTGACTGGAGCCAGCCGGGCAGCGCCGATGCCGCGCCCGTATTGGGGAAGGCTGGGAAGTCGTACAGCTCGGAGTTATAGACCGCGCCGTGCGCCGCGCCTACCAGGTCGATCAGGAACTGCTTGGCCTTGTCCACGTTCGACGCCCACTTGGGGATCATGTAACTGCGGACGACATGCTGGCTGGCCAGGCCCTTCCCGCCGGGCCCCTTCAGCGCGGGCACGAAGAAGATGTCATCGGCGACGCTCGGGCTGGTGGTCTGGGCCGTCCGGTAGGCGGAGATCGAGTTGAGGATGTAGGAGAGCTGGCCGGCGACCAGGCCCTGGTTGTTGGAGGCCGCGGTCCAGCTGAACACTTCGGAGGTCATGGTCTGCTTGAAGAGCTTGGCCATATAGGTGACGGCGTCGATCACCTCGGGTGAGTTGAGGGTGACGTTCCCCTGCGCGTCCTGGACGCTGCCACCGTAGGACCAGATGAGCGCGCGGGCGGCCATGTTGGAGTCCACCTCGGGTGACATGCCGATGCCCATGCGGACGTGCTGCTTGGTGTAGATCGCGGTGCCACCGGTCAGGAGATCGTCGTATGTCGCCGGGCCATTGGCCAGGCCGGCCTTCGTCCACAGGCCCTTGCGGTAGTCGCCCGGGTCGGGCGTCCACGAGTGGCAGAAGGCGTAGTACTTGCTGGTCTTGGGGTTGTAGCTGGACAGCTTGCAGAAGCTGATCTGGTCGCCGTATTTCGCCTGCGCCTCGGTGACCACGTCGGTCAGGTCATGGACGCTGGGCTCATACGCCGAGGCCGGGGTGATCCACTCGATCAGGTCGTGGCCGGCGCCCGCCGCGAACTCAGCCGCGGTGCGGGCAGGCAGGTCTGCCTGGTTGATGTGGTCGACGATGACATTGACGCCGTTCTTCTTACCCCAGGCCTTCGCCCACGGGTCGTACCACGTGTCGTAGCGCGGGACGAAATGGCTCCACAGCAAGATCTTGATCGTGCCACTGCTGGTCTTCTTCGCGCCACCAACCCCGGCCGCGGTACTGCAGGCCGACAGCAGGGCCGAGCCAGACCCGAGAGCCACTCCGGCGGTCCCCGCCCTCTTGAGGAAATCGCGCCGGCTGGGCTGCGCGGCTTGTGCCCCTGCGGGGGTGAATCCGGGGGGCGAATTGTCTCTGCTATGGCTCATGACAACCTCCTCGCATCGCTTCATCGCGTGGCCACTTGTGTGCCGGTGAAGGTCGTCCCCGGGGTGTCCCGCTTGGTCAGCGGCGACATGCACAGGGACAGGACCGTCATGATCGGCGCCCGCCCGGGCGGGCGCCAGTGGACGAGGGGGAGTCCCCCCGGAGCCAGGATCCGGTGTGAGCGGAAGACCGTGAGCGCGCTTGCGGCGGCAGCTAACGGGACGATGACCGGGATCCAGGTCCCGACGTGCATGCGCTGGGGCGGGGGCTGCGCCATCACGTCCTCTTCCATCGTGCGTACATGATTAGCGTACGTCCGCCTGGCCACATCGCTGGGCGGGCGCGATGCGACTAATGTCGCGTGATGATGTCTATGGTGCAGCCAAAGATCACAGGGGGCAATGGCCAAGCTACCGAAATATGGAAGGATCTTCACGCCGGCCAAGTGATTGGCGGGCGTCCCGGGCTGCCAGCTGCCCCTCGGGCAGGTGATATGACCAGCTGATTAGAGGATGGCGGAGAGCGCCTTGATCGGCATCCTCAGGCGGCCGAGCATCTCCAGGTCGTCCTGCGCGGGACGGCCCAGGGTCGTCAGGTAGTTGCCCACGATGATGGCGTTGATGCCGCCCAGCAGGCCGGCCTCGGTGCCCAGATCGCCCAGGGTGAGCTCGCGCCCCCCGGCGTACCGCAGGACGGTGCGCGGCAGCGCCAGCCGGAAGGCGGCGATCGTCCGCAGCGCATCGGCAGCATCTGGGCCTGGGCGGCCGGCCAGGGGTGTGCCGGGACGCGGGTTGAGGAAGTTCAGCGGCACCTCAGCCGGCCCCAGGCTGGCCAGTTGCCCGGCAAGTTCTGCCCGCTGCTCGAGCGTCTCGCCCATGCCGATGATGCCCCCGCAGCACAGTTCCATCCCGGCCGACTTCACCAGTTCACACGTGGCGTAACGCTCTTCCCAGCCATGGGTGGTCACCACCTGGCCGAAGTAGGACCGGGCGGTCTCGAGGTTGTGGTTGTAGCGGTGCACGCCCAGGGCGGCGAGCTCATCCGCCTGCGCGGGGGTGAGGATGCCCAGCGAGCAGGCCACGTTGATCGGCACCTCGCCGGTGATCGCCCGGACCGCCTCGCTGACCTGGGACATCAGCCGCCCGTCCGGGCCGCGGACGGCGGCCACGATGCAGAACTCGGTTGCCCCGGCAGCCGCCGTTGCCTTCGCCGCGGCAACGAGTTCGGCGGTGTCAAGCCAGACCGAGCGGACCGGCGATTCGAACCGCCCGGACTGGGAGCAGAAATGGCAGTCCTCCGGGCAGCCGCCGGTCTTCACCGACACGATCCCTTCGACCTCGACCTCTGGGCCGCACCAGCGCATCCGCACCTCGTGGGCGAGCAGGAGCGCCTCGTCCAGCCGGCCGCCGGGCAGGCGCAGGCACTGCAGCACCTGATCTGCGTCCAGCCCGGTGCCGTCGGCGAGGACCTGGCTGCGGGCCTGGTCGAGGATGTCGGTGATCACATGAGCTCCTTCACCAGCGTGTTCTTCTCCCGGAATACTGCCGGATCGAACCGGCCACCCAGTGGGGAGGCCAGCCCTTCGGCGGCCAGGCACCCGAACGCGGCGCGGTCCAGCCTGGCGGCACCCTCCGGGAGCACCCCGGACAGTGCCGCGCCTGCAAGGGAAGCGAGATCGGCGAGATTGCTGCGTTCGGCCATCCCGGGTTGCCCGGGCCAGGACCCGATGACCAGGCCGGCCAGTGGCAGGCGGCGGGCGGCCAGCGCCTCCAGGGTCAGGGCGGTGTGATTGAGTGTGCCCAGGCCGGGCGCCGTCACCACCAGGACCGTGGCGGCCACCGCCCGCGCCAGGTCGGCGAGGGTGGCTCCGGCGGGGTCGTAGCGGACCAGGAGCCCGCCCGCGCCCTCGACCAGGACCCGGTCCCTGCTGGCCGCCAGTGCCCGCACCTGCCGGGCTGCGGCGTGCAGGTCCAGCGGCGGCAGCCCGGCGGCGCGGGCCGCGGCTTCCGGTGACAGCGGATCGGGGAAACGGGCGAGTTCGTGGGTGTCGTGGATCCCCGCCAGCCGCCGGACCTCGTCCAGGTCGCCCGGTTCACCGGGGGCCACCCCAGTCTGCGCCGGCTTGACGACCGCGACCTTTTCCCCGCGGGCGCAGGCGAGAGCAGCGAGGGCGGCGGTGACCACCGTCTTGCCCACGCCGGTGCCGGTACCGGTGACGACCAGGACGCTGATGGCTACCCTCCGTCCCCGCCGCGCCGGTTACCCCGGTGCAGCCGGGTCACCAGTTTGTACCGGTCCCCGCGGTAACGCGATTGCGCCCACTCCACCGGTGTGCCCGTGGCGTCGAACGCGTGCCTCGACAGCAGCAGCAGCGGCATGCCGACGTCGACCCGGAGCAGGGGGGCATCCCTGGGGTCGGCCAGCACGGTTTCGATGGTTTCCTGCGCCTCGGCGATCTCGACGCCGTAGTCAGTGGCCAGCGCCTCATACAGGGACGGATGCCTGTCCAGGTTGCGGCGCAGCCCGGGGAACCGCTGCGCGGACAGGTGTGAGGCGTCCACGGACATCGGTTCCCCGTCGGCGAGCCGCAGCCGGTGGATACGCAGCACCCGGCTGCCTGCCCTGATGCCGAGCAGCCCAGCCAGTTCGTCGTCGGCGGCGACGTAACCGGTGTCCAGGACCACCGTCTGCGGGTCCAGGCCCTGCGCCCGCATGCCCTCCGTGTAACTGGACAGTTCCAGCATCTGGGCCACCTTGGGCATGGCCACGAATGTGCCTTTGCCCTGCATCCGCAGCAGCCGCCCCTCCACCACCAGTTCGGCCAGTGCCTGCCGGACCGTGGTGCGGGACGTCTCGTAGCGCAGGGCGAGTTCACGTTCCGGCGGAACGGGGGTACCGGGCGGCATCGCCCGGGTCAGTTCGAGCAGTTGCCGCTTGACCACGTAGTACTTGGGGACCCGCGCGCCGGGCTGGCCGGGCGGGGGCCTGCCCTCATCGGCGTCACCGGGAGCGGGGAAGGCGGTCACTGTCACTTCCTTCCCGCTGGGGATGCCGTGCGGACATGATCCCGCACTGCGGCCAGTGCCCGCGCGGCGGTGCCGAAGTCGTCCTCGGTCAGGTCGGCCCGGGCGGTAAGCCTCAGGCAGGAGCCGCCGGCCGGGACCGAGGGCGGCCTGAAGCAGCCAACCCGTGCGCCTTCGCCGGCGCAGATGCGCTGGGCCGCAACGGCCAGCTCAGGCTCGCCCAGCACGACCGCGACCACAGCGGCGGCGGGTTCGGTGACGGCCAGGCCGCAGTCACGGGCCAGGGCGGCCAGCCGCCGGGCGTTCTCGCGGGCCTGACCGGCCAGCCGGGGCTGGGCGGACAGCAGGCGCAGGGCGGCCAGTGCTGCGGCGGCACTGGGCGGGGCCAGGGCTGTGTCGAAGATGAAGGACCGGCCTGTGCTCACCAGAGTGTCAATCACCTCCCGGGCACCCAGCACGGCGCCTCCCTGGCCGCCGAGCGCCTTGGACAGGGTGACGGTCCGCACGACGTCGGGTTCGGCGGCGATCCCAGCCGCCAGGGCGGCTCCCCGGCCTCCTGGTCCCACCACGCCGAGGGCGTGTGCCTCATCGATCACCAGCATCGCGCCGTGGGCGCGGGTCACCCGGTGCAGCGCGGCGAGCGGTGCGAGGCTGCCCCCCGTCGAGAAGGCCGACTCGGTGATCACCAGCGCGGCGGGTTCGGGCCGGCGGGCAAGCGCACGCTCCACCGCGGCCACGTCCTGGTGGCCGACGACCTCGACCCGCGCCCGCGCCAGCCGGCAGGCGTCCACCAGCGAGGCGTGGCTGGCCGCATCGGAAACCACGAGTGTGGCCGGCGCCCGGTGGGGTGCTGTCTGCGGGCGGTGCGTTCCGGCCGGGCCAGGCGTTCCGGCCGGGCCTGGTGCCGCCACGGCGCCAAGCGCCGCCGCCAGGGCGGTGATCGCAGCGAGGTTGGCCAGGTAACCGGAGGAGAAGACCAGCGCGCTCTGCGCGCCGCAGAAGCCGGCCAGGGCGTGCTCCAGCGCGCCGTGCAGGACAGTACTGCCGGTGACCAGGCGCGATCCGGTGGCACCTGTGCCCCACTGACGGGCGGCCACGATGGCTGCCTCGATGACCTCCGGGTTCGTGGACAGGCCGAGGTAGTCGTTGGAGGCCAGGTCAACGGGCCCGGCCGGGCCCACGCCCCCGGTGTCCCGGGGATGCAGGGCGCGCTGGAGGCCGGCCGCCTCCCGGGCGGCAGCTGCCTCCCGGAGGCTGATCAGTGGGTCACGCACCGCAGGCATGGGGGCATCCTCCCAGCTAGGTCTGCTCAGGTGGGAAGGTACTCCCCAGGGTGATGGGCCAGCCGCTCCTGGGGCTGGTGACAGGCGAAGCCTGGACGGCCGGAGCTGGGCGGCCAGGATGCGATGATGAAACGTGCCAACCCTGACCGATCTGGCCCGCGGGCTCACGCCGCTGACCGAGGTCGATATCGAGTGGCTGCATGCGCTGGTGTCGGACTGGCAATTGCTCGCCGACCTGTCGTTCGCTGACCTGGTGCTGTGGGCGCCGATGCGGGACGGGTCCGGCTGGGTGGCGCTGGCTCAGATGCGCCCCACCACCGGGCCGACCACCTTCCACGACGACATGGTCGGCAGCAGGGCAGCTACCGGAGAGCGGCCCTTCGTCGATGCGGCGTATGGGGAGCGGCGCATCTGCCGGGAAGGCGACCCGGAGTGGACCCGGGGTGTACCCGTCCGGCGGGAGTCGATCCCGGTGACGCGCAAGGGCCGGGTGATTGCTGTGATCGAGCGGAGCACGAATCTCAGCTCGGCCCGCACCCCGAGCCGGCTGGAGCTGACCTACCTCAAGGGCGCCGACGATCTTGCTCAGATGATCGCGGTCGGCATGTTCCCGCATTCCGGCGAGGAACCGGCCCTGGTCCGCTCTCCCCGGGTAGGGGACGGGCTGCTGCGGCTGGGCCGGTCCGGCAAGGTCAGTTACGCCAGCCCGAACGCGCTGTCGGCCTACCGCAGGCTTGGTCTGTCCGCGGACCTGGTCGGAGCGGAGCTAGGCCCGGTGACCGCGAGGCTGTGCGCCCCCGGCCGGCCTGCCGACGACTCGCTGATGGTGACGGCCAGCGGGCGGGCACCGCGGGAGACCGAGGTGGAGGGGAATGGCTCGGTTGTCCAGCTGCGGTCGATACCGCTGGTTGTGGGCGGCTTGCGGACAGGTGCCCTGATTCTCGTGCGCGACGTCACCGAACTGCGGCGCCGCGAGCGGGAGTTGATGACCAAGGATGCGACGATCCGTGAGATCCATCACCGGGTCAAGAACAACCTCCAGACCGTGGCCGCGCTGCTGCGGCTGCAGGCGCGCAGGCTGGCCGCACCGGAGGCCCGGGCCGCGCTGGAGGAGGCGGTGCGCAGGGTCGGGTCGATCGCGATCGTCCACGAGACCCTCTCGCACACCCCCGATGAGATCGTCGATTTCGACGACATCGCTGAACGCGTCGTCGCGATGGCAGGGGAGGTGTCGGCGCCGGAAGTCCGTGTCCTCCCGGCCATTTCCGGGCAGTTCGGATTGCTGCCGGCCGCCGTGGCGACGCCGTTGGCGCTTGTCCTCACGGAATTGCTCCAGAACGCGCTCCAGCACGGCCTTGCTCAGTGGCCCGGTCCCGCGACGGCGGGAATACTGCAGGTGATCGTCAGCCGCACGGCCGATCGGCTCACCATCACCGTTGAGGACAATGGCGTCGGATTGCCGGAGGGATTCAGCCTTGACACTGCGACGAGGCTGGGCCTGCAGATCGTGCGCACGCTCGTGGAGTCCGAACTCGGTGGCCGCCTGGAAATCTCACCCAGGGCCAAGGGCGGCACCGCGGTCCTGGTCGACCTCCCGCTGGAAGTGCCCGCTGCCCCGGTGGGCAGACGGGCACCAGAAGACACCGACTGAGACAGGTCCCGTTACGCCCTAGGCGTGGGCGCGGGCGCGGATGCGGCCAGCCCGGCGCTTGTATGCACGGCGTTCGTCTTCGCTCAGGCCACCCCAGACCCCCGCGTCCTGACCGCTTTCCACCGCCCACTGCAGGCACGGTTCCATCACCGGGCAACGCCGGCACACCTGCTTCGCCTCGTCGATCTGGAGCAGGGCAGGGCCCGTATTGCCGATCGGGAAGAACAGTTCCGGGTCCACCTCGCGGCACGCGGCGTGGTGACGCCAGTCCATGCGCTCCACTCCTTTACGACTGCCGGGCACAGCCCGGATCCGCTGGCCCCAGCTCTGCTTGTGAAGGATTTCACGAGCTAGGCCATATGTCAGGACCTCATCGGGTCCTGGAAATCGCATAATACCTTTGGGTCATAGAGCCTTCGCCCCCGCTTGGCTCCCGGCCGAGGCCTTGAGGCCAGGTCACGTACCCGGCCCTCCAGACGACAGCATGCAACACGCATCCTGCTCGCTCGAACCAGACCAAGCCTCTCAATCTCGTGGATCAATCGCAAGACCCTTTGGCAAAGGCTTGGCTGTTTCCGGTGTCAGATGGGTCACATTCCGGTGGAAGTGTCCCCTTCTGTCCTTCTTCCTGCCCGGCTCCCGGCGGCGGCTCCGCCCGGCCGCCAGCATGCCCGCCACCAGCGGGGAAGTTCCCGGCACGCCAGCCCAGGCAGGCCGCCAGCGGGGCCGGCCCTCAGGCGATCACCCGCAAAGCATCAGGAACCGCTTGGAAGGTGACATGTTCGCGCTCGCCCACGTACTCCCCGTCAACCTGGAACGCGATCGGGCGGGCTGCCCGGAGCGTGAAGCAGGTCTGGTCGTGCAGGCTGAGGTTGTACTTCCCGGCGGGGCTGCCTCCCCCGAAGCCGAGCATCTGCCGCAGCGTGTTCAGCGCGTGAAACGTGTTCATGGAGCGCAAGGCGAACACGTCGAGCCCGGTGTCGAAGCCAGCCGCGGGGCTGGGGTTGACAGGCCGGCGGCCCAGGTAGGTCCAGGGGGCGGCGTTGGAAACGATCACGAAGAACAACCGGTCGGCAACTGGCTTCCCGTCGCGCTCGAGGGTGAGCGAGGGCTGGCGCCGGTCGGTGACCCCATAGAAATGGCGGATCGCGGTCCACAGGTAGAGCGCGGCGGTCGCTGTCTGCCCGTCCGCGCGCAGGCCCTCTACCGCCCGGACCACCTCGGCATCGAAGCCCAGCCCGGCGTTGAAGGTGAAGTACCGGTCGTCTGCCAGCCCGACGCTGATGCTCCGTTCCCTGCCCGCGACCAGCGCCGCGAGGATGCGTCCCGTTGCGTCCACCGCGTCAGCAGGCAGCCCGAGCGCACGCGTGAAGACGTTCGCGCTCCCGCCCGGTATCGCAGCCAGGGCTGGCCGCGCTGCCTGCGCGCCGGGCCCCGGCGGGTGGGCACGAAGGAGCCCGTTCACAGCCTCGTTGACAGTGCCGTCCCCGCCGAGCGTGAGAACCAGGCCGTAACCTGCCTGTGCCGCCTCCTCGGCGAAGGTGCATGCGTGTCCCCGGTACCGTGTCAGCACGACCTCGAGAACGAGTTCGGAGGCCAGCGCCCGTGCGATGACGTCTCTGCGCAATTGCGTGGTAGACGTTGCACGTGGGTTGACGATGAGCAGCGCGCGCACCCTGCCAGGGTAGGCGAGAACGAGGAGGTACCCGGGGAATGGGGCATAGCCCGCCAGCGCTTCGCACCGCCGCTGGGATAGAGGCGGCCGAGTCGGCCGTCGTGCTGGGAGCTGCCGTGCTCGCTGGTGTCGCTACCGCCGCCGGGCGGTCCTACCAGCTCAGCAGCGGCATCGCGATCACCGTGATCGGGGTGGCCGCGGCCGGTGCGCTGGCCTTCGTAGCGGCCGGCCTGGCCCGGGCCCGGCGGTGGAGCCGCACGCCAGCCCTGCTGACCCAGTTGTTCGTCGGCATCGTGGGTATCTACCTGCTCCAGGGCCAGCGGTTCGACTGGGGGGTGCCATCGGTGGTGCTGGCTGTGGCCGGGTTCATCGCCTTGCTGACCCCCGCCAGCCTGCGTGCGCTGATGGCCGATCAGCAGCCCGAACCCGGACCTAAGCCGCCTGGCGGGTAACCCGCAGTGGCCGCCGCGGGCGCGGCTGTCCCGCGGAGAGGCCCCCCGTAGGCGCGCTGGCCCACCCGGGCCCCCGTAGGCGCGGTGGCCCACCGGGGCACCCGGGGCTGCCAGCGCGGCCCCACGAGCCACCTGGGACGGCACAGCGCGCCACGCTAGTCCTCGTCGGTCAGCCCGGCGCGTAGCTGGGTCAGCGTCCTGGCGAGCAGCCGGGACACATGCATCTGGGAGATGCCCAGTTCGCTGGCGATCTGTGACTGGGTCATATTGCCGAAGAAGCGCAGCAGCAGGATCCGCTTCTCGCGCGACTGGAGCTGCTCCAGCAGCGGCTTCAGCGACTCGCGGTACTCCACGCCTTCCAGCGCATCGTCCAGCATCCCCAGCGACTCGGCGACCGCGGGCGCATCATCGTCACCCGAGTCCGGGGCATCCAGGGACACGGTCGAGTAGGCGTTGGCCGACTCCAGGCCTTCCAGCACCTCTTCCTCGGTCATCTGGAGGTGGGCGGCAATTTCCGCGATGGTCGGTGCCCGGCCTTCTCGCTGGGCAAGGTCACCGATGGCTTTCGTCAGCGCCAGCTTGAGTTCCTGGAGCCGGCGCGGCACCCGGACCGCCCAGCCCTTGTCGCGGAAGTGACGCTTGATCTCGCCCACGATGGTGGGGGTCGCGTAGGTGGAGAACTCAACGCCGCGTGCCAGGTCGAACCGGTCGATGGACTTGATCAGGCCGATCGTGGCGACCTGGGTCAGGTCGTCCAGCCATTCGCCCCGGTTGCGGAACCTCCGGGCCAGGTACTCCACCAGCGGCAGATGCAGTTCGACGAGTTCGCCGCGGAGGCGCAGCCGCTCCTCGTCCCCTTCGGGCAGGGCGGCGAGCTGCTCGAACAGCTCCCTGGCCCGGCCCCTGTCGGGTACCGCGTGCTGGATCTTCGGTGGCGGGGGCAGCCCGGCTTCATCCGCTTGGGCGTCAAAACCCTCGGCGACGGCGAGATCGATGTCGTCGGTCACCTGCGCGCCCATGCCCTCGGGCAGCTGGGTGTCGGTTTCCCCGGTCACCCGGGCCTCGACGACTCTCGGGTCTTGCGCAGCATGACCGTGACCTTGTCGCCCGGCTCCACCCACGCGTCGGCGCTGCCTGCCAGCGCTGACAGGACAGTCCATGCGAACGTGTCACGGGCTGGTGGGCGGGGCTGCGCGGCGAGGGTGGAGACGGCGATGCTCATATTGTCCTCGCCGAGGGTGAAGTCACATTCCAGATCGGCGCCAGGCGCGGCCTGGGCGAGCAGCATGCCGCATGCCTCGTCCACCGCGATGCGCAGATCCTCGATCTCATCCAGCGTGAAGTCGAGGCGGGCCGCCAGGCCCGCGGTAGCTGTCCGCAGGACTGACAGGTACGCCCCCTCGGCCGGCATCCGGATGGTTACCTGATCCTGCACGTCACGGTCGGGCGATGGGCCACCCTCAGCCATAACTGCCGTGGGCGCCGTCCCAGCCCGCCGCGCGGTCGTCTCTCCGGTCACGTCTGTCCTCCACTGGCGGTGGCCGCCCCATCGGTGCCGGCCGCCGTCGGCTCTTGCCTGCAACCTACCGTCCACAGCGAGTGGTGCTGACGCGCCGCCCCGCCCGAACGTCTACGATGCCTGCTACGCCTGGCCAGACGGCTCGTGCCGGAGTGGCGTGAACGCCGGAGGCCGCGCGGGTCTCCGCGCGGCCTCCGGCGTCAGGATCGGTGCAGTCCGGTGTCAGCCCTGCTTGGTCTCCCAGAAGATCTTGGAGATTTCCTCGATCTTGCCGAGCAGTTCGTCTGCCTTGCTCACGTCTGCGCTGCCCTTGGTGCCACCCGCTCCCGCGAGCTTGGTGGCCTCGTTGAACAGCTGGTGGAGCTGAGGGTACTTCTCGAAGTGCGGTGGCTTGAAGTAGTCGGTCCACAGCACCCACAGGTGGTGCTTGACGAGTTCGGAGCGCTCCTCCTTGATCTGCAGCGCGCGGGTCCGGAACTCGGGGTCGGCGTTGTCGGCGTACTTCTGGCAGATCGCCTTGACGGACTCGGCCTCTATCCGCGCCTGCGCCGGGTCGTACACCCCGCACGGCAGGTCGCAGTGCGCGTACGCCGTTGCCTTCGGCTCGAGGAGACGTGCGAGCAGCCTCATCGATCTCCTTCTCTCATGTCGGATCATGGGTACCGGTGTCCGACACTACCCCGTCGGGTGCCCGGTAGTCCGGGAGGGATCAGGACATGATGCGCTGGCCCATCTGGCGGATCGCGGTGGCCGAGCGGTCCATGCAGCCTGCCCTGAACCCGGGTGACTGGCTTTTCGTCCGCCGAACGATACGGCCGGGGCGGACGTTGCGGGTACGCCCGGGCCAGCTTGTGGTCGCTCAGCATCCCGGCCGGCCGGATCTGCTCGTCATCAAACGGGCATCCCGGCGGGAGCCGGGCGGCTGGTGGCTGTCCTCGGACAACCCGGGAGCCGGCGCGGTGGACAGCCGGGCCTTCGGGCCGGTGCCGGCCGGCCTGATCCAGGGCACAGTCGTGCTGCGCTATCACCGTGGCCGCCCACGGGTTCCTTACCGGGAAGACGGGTGGGGTCCCTTCCCGTAGCGGGAAGGGACCCCACCCAGGCCCTCACGGCTTGGACGATCCTGTCGGCCAGCTGCTGCCGGGCAGGGCAGCGGGATCAGCCGGCCGCCGTCGGCGCCTCTTCCATCTCAGGTGCTGCCTGCCGCTCGACCAGCGCGAGCATCTCTTCCCTGGGCAGCCGGACGGCCCGGGCCCAGTAGTAGATGACCAGGGCGAACGCGGCGACGACCAGCATGTCCCACCCGAACGGGATGTGGTTGGTGTTGATCGGCGCCTTCACGGCACCACCGCTGAACTGGCCCTGCCACGAGATGATGCCCATGCCGATCAGGTAGACCGGCAGCCACTGCGCCGACTTCCAGTTCAGCGGCGGTCGCTCCTTGTCGAACGCCATGGCGATGCCGATCAGCACGTAGCCAATGACAAGCGCGACGCCGAGCTTCCAGAGCACCTCCAAGCCGGACCAGTAGATGATCAGGTTGGCGATGATGAAGGCGATCGGTCCCAGGACGGCCGCTCCGGGCATCTTGTACGGGCGGTGGGTGTCAGGGACCTGCAGGCGGAACGCGCCCATGGACAGCGGAGCGCCCGCGTACATCAGCACCGAGGCCGAGGTGACCAGGCCGACCAGGGAGTGCCAGCTCGGGAACGGCAGCAGGAAGACCAGGCCGAACAGGAACGCGAAGATCAGGCTGATCCAGGGCACGCCCCGGGTGTCGACCCTGGAGAAGATCTGCGGGTAGTACCGGTTCCTGGCCAGGCCGTAGCCGACCCGCGACGTCGAGGTCACGTACATCAGGCCGGTGGCGGAGGGGGAGATGACCGCGTCGAGCCGCAGGAGGAACGCCAGCCAGGCGAGCACGACCGCGCCGGCCAGGCCGGCGAACGGCCCGACGGCGATGGGGTTGGTGGAAGGTATGCCCGCCCACCCCTTGGGGCCCGTGATGAGGCTGTGCGGTATCGCGCCGATGAACACGACCTGGAGCAGGATGTAGACCGCGGTGCCGATCAGGATCGCGAAGATGATCGCGCGGGGCAGGTTCCGCTGTGGGTTCTTGACCTCGGCGGCCAATTGGTCGGCCTGCTCGAAGCCGAGGTAGGCGAAGATGATGCCCGCTGACGGGATTGCCGCGAATAGGGCCTTCCACCCGAACGGCGCGAAGCCGCCCGTTCCGAAGTTGCTGCCGTGAAACTTGAACAGCAGCACGACGATGGCGAGGATGGGAATCGCGACCTTCCACCAGGTGAGGGCGTTGTTCACTCGCGCGAACATGCGCATAGCGAGGAAGTTGACCGCGGTGAAGATGGCCATCAGGACAATGGTCATCACGAAGCCGACGCCCGTGATCACACCTGTCTTCGCATTGAAGAGGCCGTGCCACCAGTAAGACAGGTAGGTGAGCACGGCATAGCACTCGACCGGCGCCACGGTGACGGCCTGCAGCCAGGAAAAGAAGCCGAACGAGATGCCACTCACGCTGCCGAACGCGAAGTGCGGGAATCTCGCGGTGCCGCCGGCGACCGGGCAAATTCGTATCGGCGTATTCGCCTTTGCTGACAACAGTTTTGCGGGCGTGGGCTACGCGCCAC
>OFHH01000011.1_pt1 | contig 24048 bp, 25 predicted proteins | sample 1521961 | NCBI WGS metagenome assembly OFHH01 (sample SAMEA2468439, study PRJEB22500) | soil metagenome | biome: Glassland; feature: Farmland; material: Clay | place: Australia | collected 2013-01-31 | depth 0.55 m | reverse complement strand
GGGCCAGGGTGCGCGTGCGCTGCTGCGGCGCCGGCTCCGGCATCGGCGGCGGCGTGCGGGGCCCGGTCCCGGCTCGGCCGAGAATGCCGCCCCGCACCACCAAGGCGGCCCGCGCTGACGCCCGCCGCTACGACGCAAGTGGCCACGACGAAACACCACGCTCGTCGTGGCCACCAACTGCGACCAGACGTATCACCGTTACCTCGAGCCGGGCGAGCAGGTCGCGCAGGCGCCGGTCGTTGTCGATCCAGGCCTGGTAGTCGTGGCGCTGGTCAAGGCTGAGCCAGCGGCAGACCGTTTTGGCGGCCACCTTGCGGGTCCACTGCCAGTAGGGGCCGTGAAGGCGGGGCGGGGTGGCCCGGCAGGCACAGCCGGGCCGGCCGCAGCGGGTGTGCCGCTGGGTGATCGAGCCGGGCAGCACCATGCCCGAGCGAGCGATCTTTGCGAGTTCCGCGGCGATCTCGCGGGCACTGGCCTGGTGGTCGGCGGCGACACGCACTGTCTCAGGGTGGCATAGGTCCCGCGCCACGTGCGCGAGGCGGCACCGGGACCATCATGGCCCGAGGCTGTCCAGCAGCTCACCGGCCGGAAGATCGCCACCGTGCTGCAGAACACCCGGGCCTGGGGCGCCAACCCCTTCGAAGCCGACGCGTTCGGCATTCCCGATGGCACCGCCGTCTTCGTCACCCACCTGACCACGTACGACGCCAAGCGCCGCCCGGTCGAGCACTCCCGCTACACCTGGCCCACCGACGCTGTCCGGATGAGCGATTACTACAGCTGGAACCCGTCGAGGTGAGGGGCCCTGGCTGCAGAAGCATCCGGGCACATACGGAAAGTGATAATTTGCGTCGCGTGCGTATCGGTGTGTACATAGACGGGTTCAACCTCTACTACGGCGCCAGAGGACTGTGCGGCCGGGGGACACCGGGGTGGCGATGGCTGGACCTGCGTGCCCTGGCGACGTCCCTGATCGCCCGGCGCTCTGACTGGCCGGGCGCCCAGGTGACCCGGATCGGGCGGCCCGGTCAACGGGGCGGTATTCATGGTGTCCTACGCCAACCGGGAGGAAAAAGGCTCCGATGTCAACGTCGCCGCTCATCTCCTGCTCGACGTCCTCGCTGGCGCGGTTGACGGCGCCCTGGCCATGTCCAACGACAGCGACCTGCGGTTCCCCATCCAGCAAGCCCGCCAGCGCGTCCCCGTCGCTATCATCAACCCCTCTCCCAGCCAGCTCGCCGGGGCTCTGCGCGGCGACCCAGCGGCCGGGGCGGGGCGGCACTGGTGGGCCCGGCTGACCCCTGCCGACCTGAAGAACCACCAGTTGCCAGACCCAGTCGGACGCTACGGCCGACCACAGGACTGGTGAACCATGGCGGGAAGACGGCCATGCGCGCCCGCGTTATACTGAGCACATAGGCCACCCGGCTCCTTGTGGGCCGGGTCTTTCTTATGTACGGCACGAATCCCCGGGCTGCCGCAGTGCGCTCCGTCCCACACGCTTGCGGCTATTGGATCGAACCCGAGCGCCCCTCGATAACGTCGCCGACTTCGACTGCCTGTACCTCTCCCGCCGATGATCCTCCCTGCGCTTATGGCCGCCCTGAATCTAGACGCACGGGCTGAAGATTATGGTTACAGCAGGCAGCCTGCCGATTTGTGGGCTGACGATACGGAGATCTCCACCCGCGTGCCCAGCCAGCCGTCCTGGCCTGTAACTCACGGTGCGACAGGCGCAGAGGGCCTCCTACAGCGAGCCCGTTGCTCGTACTCGCAAGTGCCGGGGCGGAGATCGGGCCGTCACCTTCCTGGAGACTGCCTGCGGCGGCGACCTCGGAGACATCGGCATCTGCGTGACGACGTTGGCTATCTCAGCAATCACCTCGGAGTGCTCACATCCCGTCCGGTCAGCGACGCGGACGATCTGGCAGATGGCCCCGGCATCCAGGTGTCCCGCGATCTCCGGCAGCTCGGGGTTGACCGCGGGCCGCAGGTTCTCATCCAGGACGGCGAGGCTTCGTCCGCCAGTGACCCGTCGGATGGCCTCTGCCGCCGCAGGCGGGAGCGTGCTGGCAATAAGCCCGGCCGCGCCGCGCATGGCCGCGAGCTGCCCTTCCACGTGATCAAGCTGCCGGCCCCAGCGGTCCAGGTGCGCGTCGATGACCACCTGGGCGAGCGGTTCGCTGCGTTGAAAGGCATCACACAACGCGGTCAGCCCGTCGGCCTGCAGGATGTCCGCCGGGTCGCGCCCGGTGGGCAGGATCGCCCTGGTCAGCTTGCCGGCATGGGCGAGCAGGATCTCGTAGGCCTTCACAATGCCGTCGCGGCCGGCACAGTCGCCATCGAGTGCCACCAGCACCCCCGCCTGGTCAAGATCGGCGATCCCGGCGAGGGCCATCACCTGCCGGGCGGTGAGCGCCGTCCCGCAGGGCGCCAGCCCCACGCACCTCCCGGCACCGGCCTCGCTGACGGCGATCGCGTCGAAGGGGCCTTCCACGATGACGGGCATGGCGCCGCAGGCAAGCTGCTCACGTGCCTCGTGCAGCCCGAACAGCAGGTCACCCTTGGTGTACAGGGCGGTCTCCGGGCTGTTCAGGTACTTGGGCACGCCGGGCCCGGTGTCGGGGCGTGCACGGCCGACGAACCCGGTGATCGTGCCCCGCTCGTCGCGGATCGCGAGCATGACGCGGTCGCGGAAGTGGTCGATGAGCGTTCCCCGGGAGGAGCGGCGGGCCAGGCCTGCCGCCTCGACCGCGGCGTCGCCGTGGCCGAGCCTGCGCAGGTGGCTGGTGAGCGTGGTCCACCCGCCCGGGGCGTACCCAATGCGCCACTGCCCGGCCGTGGCCGGGCCAAGGCCCCGCGCTGCCAGGTACCCGGGGACCCAGCTGCCGCCGAGGCGGGCACGGTAGAAGCGTTCGGCGTCCAGAAGCACTTTGCTGAGAACGGCGGCCGGTGGCGCGCCGTCCGTCACCGGGCGCCGGGCAGTGACGGAGCGCTCGCGCGTTCCGCTCACAAGAACATCAGGCCGAACGCCTGGCGCCTGCTGACCCGCCGTCCCGTATAAGGCGGCATCGAGGTGGGTGACGGCAATCCCGGCCGCCTGGGTGATGTGGTCGCCAGCGGACCGGATGGTGTCTTCCGGCCGGGCGCGCGGGTCACTGCCCGCCCAGCTCGCCACGTACGGCCACATGTAGATAGCAGTATCCATCCCGAGGTGGCCCGCGACGGCGCAGGCGATCGAGTCGGCCTCGATCTTCCGGGCGCCGCGGCATCCAGCGGTGCCCACATCTGGCGGGTGAGCGAGGCTGGCGTGGGCCAGCACGTGGCCGAGTTCATGGAGCAGCGCCCGGGCGGCCGCTTCCGTGCCCAGCCCGGGCCGGACCCGGATACGGTGCACACCCCACCTGGTCTGACTGTCGCCCAGAACGCAATCAGCCCGCTCGACCGTGAACCCTTCCCGCCGGGCGAGCCAGGTGAGGGCATCCCACAACCCCGCCGGCGCCGCTCCCCCAGCAGCCAGCGGCAGCGACTTGCGGTTCAGAACGGCCGGCCCGCTGGTCTGGGAGACGTTCCACATGCGGGTGAGCCGTGGAGCACCTCCACCTCGCTGACCAGCGTCACGGGCAGCGTGGGCAGTCCCCCGTGTGGGAGTACCGTCAGCCGGTCCCGGGCAGGGTTCTGCGATGAGCTGGATGCCTGGCTGGCGCTTGCGGACCTGGCGGCCGCGGTCCTGCCATTCCTCGTAGCCGGCCAGGAGAGTCGCATCCAGCACCTCGACCGCGACCGCCGGGCCCGCGAAATGTGCCCGCGACAGCGCCGCCTGGGCACGCCGCTCGGCCCGGTGGACGCGGCGTACCGCGACCGGCCGTGGTCTTGCTGCCGGCTGGGCAGTGAGAGCCTGACGCAGAACGTGCAGCCGCCGCGCAGCCGACTCCACCCGGACCCGCCGGGTCGCCACCTCGGCCGCAACCTTCCCGTCGGCTGCCAGGTGCATCCGCACCCGGACTCGCTCAACGGGGCGCAGCCAGGCCAGCCCCGGCAGGATGCGTTCGGCGTGCTGGGCGGTGTGGCGGGTTTCCCGGAGGGAGAATTCGAACAGGGTCGCGGCGATGACCGGCATGAGCGCGAACGCCTCGCGGGCACCCGGGTGGGCGGGGGCGTGCGTCCAGTTGAACAGGCTGGACGCGGCGACCAGGCCCCACACCGCCAGCCGGGGCGCGACCGCCGGCTCCCCGCGCGCCGCGCGCCGCATCAGCACGACCGCGCACAACCCGGCCGCGCCGTCCAGGGCACCCCACAGCAGGTAAGGCCACGGGCCGGGCAGGCCCATGTTGACACGGGCGAACCCGACCAGGCCATGCGCGGAGATCGCCGCCGCCACCGCGGCGAACCCGAACAGTAACCCGTACTGGACAGCCGACCCGATCGCCTCCCTGGCGCGGGCCCGGCGTCCTGCATCAGTGGTCATCCGTCCCGCGCCCGGTGGATGCGGTGGTGGGGCCGGCCTGGGCATGGCGTGTGGTAATCCGCACAGCGCACCTCGCCGGTTGTAAACTGAAAATGTTGGTTGATCTCTAGCTATCAATCTGAGTTGATGTCACTATAGACAACTGGAGCGTGGGACTGTCAATCAGAGAGTCTGAGCAGATAAGGTTGTGTTGATCTAAGATGATGAGCAGGCACGCGGGAAGGATCGTCATGGCTGGCGCCGCAACCGCAGGCGAACCCGCTGAGCAGCCCCTGCGCACGCTCGCCGACAAGGTCAACTGGCTTATCGACCGGGCCCACCCCGCCGGGCGCGGCCCCTACTCCAACGCCGAGATCAGCGCGCTGATCGAGAAGGTCACCGGCGAGCAGTTCTCACACACCACCATCTGGAAGCTGCGCAACGGCCAGGCCAGCAACCCACAGATGCGCCTCATCCAGGCCCTCGCCCGCACCTTCGGCGTCCCGCCCGCCTTCTTCTTCGACGACTACGACGAGCAGCAGGCCGGGCTGCTCCGCGACCAGGTCGAACTGCTTGCCCTCATGCGCGACTCCGGCGTCACCGGCGCCCAGCTCCGCGCCCTCGCCGCCCTTCCTCCAGCCGCCCGCCAGGCCGTCGCCGACCTCATCGAGCACACCGCGCAAGGCGAAGCGCAGCATCCAAGACGACGGAGCTAGTGCCGATAGCCTCGCCGACGATAGAGATTCGAGCCTGGCCATTCTCCCATTTCCGGCCCAGGGAGCCAGCCATCCATTCCGCCTGGATCAGCGTCTTCGATGCTGCCGTCTTGTTGGCCCCAGACCAGCCATGGGACGTCGGCTCCGGTCAAGTAGCAGCTTGACGAGGTACCTGGCGTCCCGGCGGCGCTCGGGCTGACGAGACCAGACCGCCGGATAGATGACCCCAAGGACCATGAGGACGATAGCTCCGCCTGTGATCGCCAGAGTGAGACGGCTGTCGGCAATCAGGTTGGCTGAGACGCCGCCGCAAGCGAAGCACCATATGCCACGGCGGGCAACACGCGCCCCCGCCTGCCGCCCTGACACGGGATGGCAGGGACGCAAGTCACCAGGATGGGCATCGCAACGGCGCCCCATTCGCGAGGGAAGGGATAGTCTGTGCACCACGCTCACCTGGCAAAACGGCTTTCGTTGCATCTGCATAATGCAGATGCAAGTGCATACTACTCGCACCTATACGTAGGTGGGCGAGAATGGCAAACGGGAATCGGCAATCACGTTGCGCCGCCGGTGCCAGGCTCGCCCGGGCGGCGTGGCGGGTTGGTGTAGAGGCGCCAGCCGGTCGCCTCCGCGCCCAAGATCGCGCCGCGGGACTCATAGATCTGTTTGAGCCCGCATGGCGTTCAGTAACCGAGCAGAGGCGGCGACTGCCAGCCGCGCTGTGGACGGCTACCAGAAGATGTCGGTGGGGCTGCCTATGACGCTGATAGCGGCTGCAGGTGTGTTCGACTCACCAATCTTGCAGCCCGAGGAGTGACAGCTTGCCAGGTCGCTGCCATTGTGACGGTGTGCGGCGTTTCGTCGATGATGACTGCGGCTACCTTGACTGGCTCGCTGCCAACCCTCAGGGCTTTGTCATCAACGCGGCCCGGAACACGACAGCGGCATACCTAGTCCTGCATCGTGCCAGCTGTTACACCATTGGCGGGCGTCCAGCGCGCGGCTCACAGTGGACGGCGGACTACATCAAGTTCTGTGGTGGCCGCGCTGAGTTGGAAGCGTTCGCTAGCGCGCATCTGGCCGGGAACGCGCATCCCCACGGGATCTGCCTCCACGGTCTGACTTCAGATCACCAACCGTCAGCTGACTCCCCCAGCCAGGCGGGCGCACCGCCGGGCACTCTGGGTCCACTGTGGGCATCCGGGCTGACCTTCCAGCCAACTGCTGCACCTTTCTACCCGCGGGGCTTGACTGTCGTCCTGGCTGACCCGCCGGTGATGTCCGCCCGGCCGAGCGGGCAGCCGCTGCAGCTGACAACCGCGCCAAGGCTGGCCAGCTGGAACGAGGCTGGTGACCCGGACCAGGTCCGGCTTGAAGCGTTCCTGGCCGGTGCTGAGCGGCTTCTCCGGTCGCAGTATGAGCCCCTGAGCGACGGCCTGCTTGCGCTCAGGCTCGACGTTGGCCTGCCGCAGACCACTGCCCTGCTTGGTCAGCGTGATCTGGACAACTACCTCTTCCCGCTCGCAGCCACCATCGACAAATGAGCCGGTGGCCGCCTCGTTTGCGTCTGGGGCACCAAACAGCATTCCCCTGCCTCGTTCGCCCGGATCGAGCGGGCCATCCCAGTCCAGGATCCGCAGCCGTCCGGTAAGCGCTATACCGTCCGGACTGACAGATCGAGCCAGTCGACCGCTTTCAAACAGCAGATCCACGATCAGCTCACCGGCGCATCGTCGAAGTTGGCCTCCACTGTCAGGTCGACGTCGCTCTCGGTAACGAAGTGCTCATCACCATTGACGCGAACACCCAGCGATGGGCTTGAGGACCTCGCACCCCACTACGGGACGTGCGCCCGGCCGGATACGGAATGAAAGACTCGACAGGTGGCAGCCCAAGGCCTTCCTGAGCTGGACGTGGCGCGGGTCCAACGGTGGTGTGACCAACGCGTCCCTGATCACGCCCGGGACAAGCTGCGGATCGAATGCGAGACTGAGCTGCGGCATCTCACGATCGTCGAGCGCAGACCACCCTGGCGTGAGGGCGTTGGCCCCAAGTGGACTCGATCCCCGGTTGCTCGGCTTCATTACACCAAGGCGAACCGGGCCTGGACCCTGTACTGGCACGACCGCAACTCACGCTTCCACCTCTACGACCGACTCGCGCCATCTCCACGCGTGGACGACCTTCGATCTTCTGGGGATAGCCAGCCCAGTCGGCGGCACAGGCGCCACTCACCACGATCGCGCCGCTCCACTGAAATAGCGGCGCGACGCTGCGCCCATATAAGCCCTATCGCGTCGTGCGGTCGAGGTCATCCGTAAACATCTTCTCGACCTCACTGGCCAAGGTCATCGTGTCACTGGCGGTAAGGGGGAAGTGCTAGCGCCCAGCCAGTGCCCTGCGGGTGCGTCCCCAGGGCTTGACCGTGTTGATCACGGCGACTGTGATGAGCACCACCATTTCGGCCGACGCCGCGATGATGATCGAGAATCGCCTTCCGCCGATCTCGGCGGCGACCGAGGTATGCGTCGCCGCGACGTGCGCCGCGTCCTGCAGCAGTGGGAGCTGCGCGAAGATCACAGCAGCGGTCATCGGTGTGGTGAGCAGCAGGGAGACCAGCACCCAGCGGTATTTGACAAGGCCCCAGCGGGTTCCGGCGGCCAGTGCGACTCCGGTGACCAGCGCGGTTACGCTGACCGGGATGATGAGTGTCCCGCCGAGCTGCCCGAGTGCCAGGTAGGCGGCACGCCGCAGCAGCGGATCGTCCGTGACCGCGGCGGTGACAGCGAGCACGAGCAGGCACCCGTCTAGGCCGATCCACGCAACTGCGACGATCACGTGGACGGCCAGCAGCGCCTTACGGGGCCCAGGCGGCAGCAGCCAGCGAGCGCGCCCGCCCGCGCGCTGCTGCAACGCCGGCGCCGACATTTGGGCACTTCCAGGCGCAGCGGAGAACTGCACCCGAGCCGGGTCACCATGGTCACTGGCCGCATTCTCCGCCTTGGCGCACATAGCTCGCCACCCTTCACGCACTACCCCGGGCCGGGCGCCGCTGAGCGGCGTCAGGCCTGGCGGGGGCTGACAGCCCAGGATGGACGCCGGGCCTGGCCTGCCCTGGCTGCGTGAGCCTGGCCAGCAAGCCGAGCAGTTGCTCGCGCTCCGCCGGCTCCAGGCCGGCGCACAGGCCCGCCTCGACCCCGATGGCAACCTCCAGCGCCTTGCCCAGCAGCCGCTCGCCCGCTGGCGTGAGGTACAGGGCGTGCGCGCGGCGATCCCTGGGGTGGGGGCGCCGTCTCACCAGACGCCGTTTCTCAAGATCGTCCACGAGGGTGACCATGCGGTTGGGCGGGATGTTCAGCGACAGCCCGATCGAGCGCTGCGATTCGCCCTCAGCATGCGCCAGCGCCCGCAGCAGCCCGAAGTGCCTCGGCTCGATGCCGAGCGGCGCCAGCCCCTCAGCCAGCTTCGTGCTGACCTCAAAGCCGAGCCTGGAGACCATGAACGCGACGCTGGGCGGGGGCTGTCCCATGCCAGGCCCCTTCACGCCGTTGTCCTCCAGCATTGTATAATCTCCATGACTTATTATCTCGAACTAGTACTATAGTAGCCTTCCCTGATGCGATCGTCGCCAGCGGATCTTGCCCTGATCTGATGCACCGCCGGTCAGCTTCCAAGGGCCCGATTCAGGTAGCCGGGCAGCAGGGCTCCCGGCGGTGCCAGTGAACCGGATCCTGCTGGGTCTTCACGGCGCGCAGGCGGGGCGGTGTTCTCCGCTCCGGCGAGGCCGGTCAGCCTCCGATGCGGGGAGGCTCCTACCGGTGGCCGGGCGCACAGCCCGAGGCACTCCGCACCCATGCCCTCGCCGCCCGACCCGCGATCATCTTCGCGGGTGAGCCAACCGGGGGGCGGCGCCCGTGGCGCCCGGGCCCGGCGCGGTCACCGCCAGCCGGGAGATCACCGGTGCCACCTGCTCATATGGCCGCGTGGTCCCGGCGATGCTATCGAGGGTCTCGAAGGCGACGAGCGCATAAAGGATGCCCACCGCCTCGTCAATCGTGCCGGGACCTGGCTGGCCATGCGTCTGGGCGATCCGTTCGGCGAGGGCTTGGAGACCCTGGCGGCGCAGCGCCTCGCGGGCTTGCCAGACCTGTTCGAAGTCGGGGTCGATCGCCGCCAGTCCCTGAAGGCGGCGGACGAGGGGACGGTCTGAGCTCCAGAAGCGGCCGAGGGCCTCGATGAACTCCGCCAGCCCCGCTAGCGGGTCAGGGCGGTGTATCGCAGTGACGAGCTGGCCGGCGCCGCGGTGGGAGGCGAGGGTGTCGAAGAGCGCCTCGAGGAGTCCCATCCTGGAGCCGAACTGGTAGTAGACCGTCATCCGTGCGACGCCGGCCTCGCGCGCCACGGCATCGACCGTGAAGCCCGCCAGCCCGCCCTTTGCCGTGAGGAGCTCGCGGGCTGCGGCGATGATCCGCGCGCGGGTCTCCTCGGCGGCGGCTTGCCGGCGGCCGAGTTGGTAGGGGCGAGGACACACGAGCTTGAGTGTAGGGCATTTGGTGTTACAGTCTGATTAGACAGATCGTCTATACAAATAGTCGGGCCGCTGCCGGGAAGCCACCAGTTCAAGTACAAGATAGTTCAGATTTGCTATTATATTGATACGTGACTAATGTGGATGTCTCGGGGGAGTCCCGGAGCATCCCAGGAGGCGGGCGATGAACCAGAGAGCCACCACGCGCAGTACCGCCGCGGCCCGGGCGGTGGACGCAACGAAGCGCTACGCCAGCGGGGGCATGGCAGTCACCGCGCTCGACAACGTGTCGGTGTCGTTCGCCAGGGGCGGCTTCACGGCGGTCATGGGCCCGTCGGGATCAGGGAAGTCGACCCTGATGCACTGCCTGGCCGGTCTGGACGGCCTCGATTCCGGCCAGGCGTTCATCGGCGATGTCGAGCTCGGGACACTTAGTGACCATCAGCGGACCGTGCTGCGGCGAGACCGGATTGGGTTCGTCTTCCAGGCGTTCAACCTGTTGCCGGCGCTGACCGCCGAAGAGAACATCGCGCTGCCGCTGCTGCTCGCGGGCAGGAGGCCCGACCTTGCGTGGACCAGCCAGGTGATCAGCACGCTTGGCCTCGGGGACCGGCGGCATCACCGTCCCTCGCAACTGTCGGGCGGGGAGCAGCAGCGCGTGGCAGTCGCGCGTGCCCTCGCCGCCAGGCCCGAGATCATCTTCGCCGACGAGCCAACCGGGAACCTGGACTCCCACGCCAGCTGGGAGCTGCTGTCCTTCCTCCGCCAGGCCGTCACCGATCTGGGGCAGACGGTCGTGATGGTTACCCACGACCCTCGCGCGGCGTCCGCCGCGCAGATCGCCATCTTCCTTGCGGACGGCAAGATCGCCGGCCAGCTCGTGTCACCAGCACCCGACACGGTGCTCGACCGTCTCAAGTCGCTCGCGGCCTAAGGGGGCCACTATGCTCGCGCTAGCGATCAGGGGCCTGTGGGCCCGGAAGCGGATGTTCGCCGGGACCTTCCTGGCCGTGGTCCTCGGGGTAGCGTTCCTGTCAGGTGCACTGGCCCTAGGCGACACGCTCACCGCGAACTTCAACAAGCTGTTCACCAGCGCCGGCGCGGGCACGAGTGCGGTCGTCCGGAGCGCGACGGCGGTGGGCTCGGGGATCAAAGCACCCCGGACCCCCATCCCGGCATCTCTCCTTACAACGGTGAGAAACGTGCCCGGCGTCGCCGACGCGCAGCCCTCCATCACCGGCTACGGCCAGATCCTCGGGGCGGACGGCAACGCCGTCGGCGGCAACGGCCCTCCTCGGACCGCCGGGAACTGGGTCTCTGACCCGGCGCTCAATCCCTACCGGATCGTGCAGGGACGGGCCCCCAGGTCCCCGGATGAGGTGCTGATCAACCGCGGGGCGGCCACCAGCGGGCACCTGAGGGTCGGAGACGTCACGACGGTCGAGACACCCCAGCCCATCAGAGCCAGGATCGTCGGACTGGCCGACTTCGGCACCGCCCCCGGCTTCGGTCAGTCCACCTTCACCGCGTTCACCCTGCAGGCAGCGGAGAAATACCTGACGCAGCCCGGGAAGATATCCGAAGTGCTGGTGGCGGCAGCCCCGGGCATCAGCCAGCCCGAGCTCGTTTCCAGGATCGCCCGCGTGCTTCCCCCCGGCGTGCAGGTCGTCAGCGGCACAGACGTCATCCGGGATAACACGGACGCCGTCAACTCGCAGTTCCTCGGGTTCCTCGACGACTTCCTGCTCGTATTCGCCGCGATCGCCCTGCTGGTGGCAGTCCTGACCATCGCCAACACCTTCTCGATCCTGGTGGTCCAGCGCACCAGGGAATCCGCCCTGCTCCGGACGGTCGGGGCGGCCCGCCGCCAGGAGCTCGGGACGGTCCTCACCGAGGCCGTGATCGTCGGGGACCTGGCGTCCGCAGTAGGGCTGGCCGCCGGGCTCGGGCTGGCCGGGCTGCTCAAGGGGGTCTTCGACAGCTTCGGGTTCGCGCTGCCGGCCGGGGGTCTCGACTTGACCGCCCGTTCCATCCTCATGGCGTTCCTGACCGGGCTCCTGGCGACCGTCGTCGCAGGTCTCGTGCCCGCGTTCCGGGCCTCCCGGGTTCCGCCGCTGGCCGCGCTGCGGGAAGGAGCCGCCGAGGCCAGCACCGTCCCCACGGCAAGGACGGTGACCGGCGCCGCCCTGTCGCTCCTGGGCCTGGCCGGGGTCGTCGCCGGAGCCGTGGGAAGCACGAGCCCGCTGGCTTACACCGGATCGGGGGCGATGCTGCTGGTAGTCGGCTTCGCCGTGATGGGACCTGGCACCGTACGGCTCGCCGCTGGCATCACCGGGTCGCTGATCGCCGCGATCAGAGGGCTGCCGGGGAAGCTGGCCAGGGCCAACGCGATGCAAAGCCCACGCCGCAGCGCGGCAGCGGCGATGTCGGTCATGGTCGGGGTGGGGGTCGTGACCCTGTTCACGGTGGTTGGCGCTTCGCTCAAGCCCTCCCTGACCGAGAACGTCTCCAGTGCGTTCCGGGGCGATGTCGCCATCACCACCGGGAGCTTCGGCGGGGGGATGCTCCCGCCACAGCTCGCGACTGCCGTGGGACGGGTTCCCGGGGTGGCCGTGGCGGCCGGGATCGGAACCGGCAATGCCCGGATCGACGGGAAAGGCCAAACCGTGGCCGCCGTGGACCTTGGCCGCGCCAGCGCGGTCCTGGACCTGCATACGGCTGCGGGCTCGCTCGCCAGCCTCAGCGGTGATCAGCTGGCCGTCTCCGAGCACGTGGCAAGCGCACAGCACTGGCACATCGGCACCACGCTACCGGTGGTCTTCCCCGATGGCACCATCACCAGGCTGCACATCGGTGCCATCTACCGCTCCCGAGACCTCATCGGCGACTACCTCCTTCCCGCCTCAGCCTGGGACCCGCACGCCAGCCAGCCCCTCGACAAGTACGTATTCGCCACCCTCGCACCAGGCACCGGCCACGCCACGGCGGAGCAAGCGATCAAGCACGTCGCCGCCGCCTACGGGAACCCCACTGTGCAGGACCGTACCGCATTCGTGAAATCGGCAGCCCGGAATGTCAACCTGATCCTCGGCATCGTCTACGTCATGCTGGTGCTCGCGGTCGTCATCGCCGTGTTCGGCATCACCAACACCCTGTCGCTGTCGGTGTATGAGCGCACGCGAGAACTGGGCCTGCTGCGGGCCGTGGGACAGACGCGGCGCCAGCTCCGCTCCATGGTCCGCCTCGAATCGCTCATCGTCGCCATCCAGGGAACAATCAGCGGCATCGTGCTCGGAGTGCTGATCGGCTGGGGAATATCCCGGGCAGCCAGCACCACCGAGGGCATCACGACCTTCACGCTTCCCCCAGCCCAGGTCGCGGTGATCCTGGCCGCCGGGATCGCCGCCGGGTTCCTGGCGGCCATCCGCCCAGCCCAGCGGGCCGCCCGGCTCCCGGTCCTCGCCGCCATCGCCAGCGAGTAGCCGACAGCGGGCCGCAAAGAGTTCAAAGAGGCCGGAGCCATGCATGTTCTGATCTACGTGGCCGGCTTTCTCTTGTGGCCGATCCTGTTCGGCGCGCTAGCTGGGCGGCTTCTCGGCGTCGAGGTGGGCCCCGTACGGGGAGCACTGTGCGGATTGGCCGGTGTCGGGGTCGGGGCTGTCATGAGCGATGTGGTAACCGGCGGGGTCAGGGGAGCGCAGAACTTCATCGCATATGTCACCTTCGCGGTCCTGGGGACACTCGCCGCGATCGCGCTGCTTGACTTCCTGGTCCGGCCTGCGACCGTCGGCCGCCTCCCGCAGTCGTTCGGGTCGATCCCGCATCCAGTCCGGGCAGTCCAGCGGCGAGTGGCGCGCGGCCGCCGTTACGCCTCGATCATCTCGGCGGTCCGGCGGCATGGCCTGGTCTCCACGCTGTCGCGCCGGAACCGGGAGGCGACGATCGAGCACGTACATGCGCGGGAGCGTCGCCTCGGGGTGCAGCTCAGCCAGGTCCTGCAGGAGGCCGGCGGGGTGTTCGTGAAGCTCGGGCAGGCGCTCTCGACGCGCCCGGACCTGCTGGGAGAACGTGCCGCCGAGCAATTGTCGGTACTTCAGGATCGTGTCGCACCCGCCGATCAGACCGCGGTCGGGCGGCTGTTGCGCGCGGAGTTCGGCCGATCCCCAGAGGAGGTTTTTGCGTGGTTCGACGCGGTGCCGCTCGCTGCCGCCTCGATCGGCCAGGTGCACCGCGCGCGGCTGCACAGCGGGCCGGAGGTGGTCGTGAAGATCCAGCGCCCGGGCATCGAAGAGCTGGTCGAGCGCGACCTCGACATCATCCTCGCGCTCGCCCGCCGACTCGACGCCACGGGCGGCGTGGGGCGGCGGGTGGGGGCCGCGGACCTGGCCCAGGGGTTCGCCGAGAGCCTGCGCCAGGAGCTCGATTACACGATCGAAGCGCGCAACACGCAAGTGATGAGCGAGTTCCTCGAACGATCGGGAATACGCGTGCCAAGGGTCTTCGAGCAGTTCTCCACCCGGCGGGTGCTGGTGCTGGAGTTCATTGATGGCACACCACTGCGCGACGCCGGCGCGGTCCTGGCAAACCTCGGCATCCACCGGGCCGACCTGGCCCGTCGCCTGCTCGAGACCTTCCTCGCCCAGGTTCTGGAGGCAGGTGTGGTCAACGCCGATCCCCACCCCGGCAACGTCCTCGTGCTCGCAGGCGGCACGCTCGCGCAGGTCGACTTCGGATCGGTTGTGCGGCTGCACGCGACCCAGCGAACACCGGGTTCCGCGCCGCCGAGCTCGCCAGGGCGGCCGAAGACGCGGAGGATGCTCCCGGTGACGAGCCGGATGGGGCGGGCGATGGGCTGGAGGGACCGCGTGACCCCGGACCGCACCGCCGCCGCCATCGAGGCTCGCCGCCACGCCACCGGGCAGAAACTGGGCCAAGTCCGCGACGCCATCGCCTGGCTACGGCGCAGCAAGACGACCGTCACCTACCCAGCCGTCGCACGCCGTGCCGGGGTATCGCGCACCTTCCTCTACGACAACCCTGACGCCCGCGTGCTGATGGAGGCCGCTGGCATGGCGCACACCGCCCGGCGGCAGCACGACCAGGCCGAACAGGATTTCCAGGCCGAGGCGTCATGGCGGGAGCGGGCACTCAACGCCGAAGACGCCCTCACCGCCGCCCACGCCGAGATCCGCGCCCAGCGTGCCCGCATCGGACAGCTACTCGGTCAGCTCCGCGACGCCGAACACGAACTCACCCCAGACGCCATCCAGCGGATCACCACCGAGAACACCACGCTCAAACAGCGTGTCCGCCAGCTCACCCAGGACAACAGAACGCTTGAGGAACGGCTGCAAGCCGCGCGCTCCAACAACCTGTTCGCTGACCGGCGCATCGCCCAGCTCGAAGCCCAGCTCGCCGAACGGGACCCCGCCCAGTGAGCACACTGGCGGCCCGGTCACGACGCGGGATGCTCCTTCACCGCGAGATTGGATGGTCACGGCAGCACCAGCTGTCAGCCTGGATTGACACCTCTCCCTTTGTCAGTCTAGACTGACAGGCGTGGAGCAGACAGAACTGACGGCGGCCTTGAAGTCAGACGACCCCGCGGTCGGCCTGCGGGCAGTCGGCGCACTGCACCGGCTCGCCGAGCAGATCGAGGCGCGCAGCGTCCGCACCGCCCGGGAGCGCGGCTGGTCGTGGGAACAGGTCGGTGACGCCCTCGGCGTCTCCCGCCAGTCGGTCCACGCCAAGTACGGAAAGCGAGAGCAGTAATGCCCAAACGCCTTAGCGCCGACGCCAGGAAGCTGGTGCTGGCCTCAGCCACCGGGGAAGCGCGCCGCCGCGGCGACCGCCGGCTCGGCACCGATCACCTGCTGCTCGGGCTCTTGCACGAGCAGGATTCCCGGGCGGCACAGGCCCTGGGGGTGTCCCTCGCCGAGGCCCGTGCCGCATTGGATGCGCTCGACCGGGCGGCGCTCACCGCCGCCGGCATCGAGGCCGGGGCACTCGGCGAGAGCCCGCCGGTCTCGTTCGGCCGCCGTCTGCCACCCCTAACCTCGGGGGCGCGGGCGGTTATCAAGCGCGCCATCGACGAGGCCCGCCCGGTCAAGAGCGGGCGGATCGACACCACCCACTTCCTGCTCGCCCTGCTGTCGCGGCAGCGCCCCGACCCGGCTGCCGAGCTGCTGGACGCGCTCGGGGTCGACCCGGCGGCGGTGCGCGAGCGCCTCGGCGGCCCGGCTGAAGGCGAGGTCGCATGAACCGCCGCGGCGTCTGCTACGACGTCGGGAGGGTGATGTGGGGGCAGGACTGGCGCCCGGAGTTCTCGCCGGACGAAGCGCGCCGTGAACTGCAGATCATCAGGGACGGCCTGCATTGCAACGCGGTGAGAATCTGCGGCCAGGACCCCGGCCGGGTAATGGCCGCGGGGGAACATGCGCTCGACTGCGGCCTGCAGGTGTGGCTATCACCCGAGCTGTGGGACCACAGCCCGAGCGACACCCTCGACTACATTGCCAAGGCGGCCGCGGCTGCGGAGGAACTGCACCGGCACCGCCCGGGCCAGGTGGTGTTCAGCGTCGGTTCCGAGGCGACGCTGCTTATGGCTGGCATCGTCGAAGGCGGCTCGGTCTTCGAGCGGCTGGAGCACCCGGACTTCTGGCAGCGCGTCCAGGCGGGCGAGCACAACGGGCCGCTCAACGCCTTCCTCGCCGAGGCGGCCGGACGGGTACGCGAGGTCTTCCACGGGCTGGTCACCTATGCCTCGGTGCCGCTGGAAACGGTCGACTGGAGCCGGTTCGACTTTGTCAGCGCCGACCTCTACCGGGACGCCCGGCTCAAAGACCGGTTCGCCGAAATACTGCGCCGCTACTTTGCCTTCGGGCGCCCCGTCGCGATCACCGAGTTCGGGTGCTGCACCTACCGGGGCGCGGCCGACGCCGGGGGCAGGGGATTCGCCATCCTCGACACGCAGAGCACGCCACCGCGGCTCAACGGCCCCTACGTCCGCGACGAAACCGAGCAGGCTCATGAGCTTACCGAGATGCTCTCGATCTTCGATGCTGCCGGAGTAGACGCCACGTTCGTCATGACGTTCGTCGCCCCGCTCGACCCGACGAGCGACGACCCGCTCTACGACCTCGACATGGCCAGCTACAGCCTGGTGAAGAGCTTCGGCGGCCGACTCGGCCCGCTTGGCGCCGCCCACCCCGAAGCGCCGTGGGACCGCAGCCGCCTCGGCACGACCTACCCCGGCATGCCGTGGGAGCCCAAGCAGTCCTTTGGAGCTGTCGCGGACTTCTACACCGCACAGGCGGCACCACCCTCACAGCCCCTCCGCCCGCCCGACCAGCCGCAGCGCTTCGTCACGAACATGTTCGCGACGTAAAACAGCAGCTCATTCAACATGCTGATCTTGAAACGGTCGGAAAAGTGGTCTACCACCGCAGCCGCCACGACGGGCTGGCCGTCCCGGAATGGCCGCAGCTGAAGCTGTCGCCGAACCAGATGTATGAGAGTCGAAGGTGGCCTCAAGGGCTGGCACCGGCTGCAACGATTCGAGATCGCCATGACCTTCCCCACCATCGAAGCCGCCGCCGCCCATCTCGGCACCCACCAGTCCGCGCTCATCCACCAGTTCAAACGACTCGAACGCGACATCGGCGCCAGGCTCTACCACCGGTCCACCCCCCGCCAGCCGATGCGGCCCACCCAGCGCGGCAGCTCGCTCCTGCGGGCATTGTCGAGGTCAGAGATCCAGTCCCTCGCCACCAGGCAAGACCCGCCAGAATCATCGCCGTCAAGTCCGCCTGAACGCACTCCATCCAGGCGCGGCCGGGCAGGCCCACCGTTAGCCGGACAAGCTCCGCTACGCCAGCTTGCCAGTCACTTTGCAAAGCAGGAGACTTTGCAAAGTGACAGAAGAAGAGATCAGGGACCGGCCCGGCCGCGCCGCAGCCGGCGCCCTGCCGGAGCATCCGGTGCGCGGCGCCTTGCTCGACCTGCTCGCCGATGCGGGCACGATCACGTCCACTGAAGCGGCACGGCGTCTCGGCTACAGCTCTGGCCTGTGCTCGTTCCACCTGCGGCAACTGGCACGCTACGGGCGCATAGAAGAAGCCCCCCGCGCTGGCGGCCGGGAACGGCCCTGGCGCATCCGCCAGGCGCCGCCGCCGGCCGGCTCCCCGCCCGCCGAGCCCTTCGGCGAACTGGCCCGCGGGCTGGAAGACGACAGCTACCACCGCTGGCTGGCCCGGCGGGACCAAACGCCCGCCGAGTGGCGGCGCGACGAGGCGTTCAGCGCCGTCGCCTACCTGACCCCCGCAGAGATGACAGCGGTAGCCGGCGCGGTGCGACAGGTACTGGCCGGCTAGCAGCACGGGCAGCAGCAGCCGGCCACCGCCCCGCACGCAGCCCGGCCGGGGGCCCTCATCGCCCGGCTGTTCCCCCTGCTGCCCGGGGCGGCAGACGCCGAAAGCTGAGGCGGACATGCTGGGAACAGTAACCATGCTGCGCCGCTACCCGGTCAAGTCAATGCTCGGCGAGGACGTGCCCGCCAGCGACGTGACCAGCGGCGGCCTGACTCATGACCGGGCGCTCGCTCTCGTCCACCAGGAAACCGGCAAGGTCGCCAGCGCGAAGAACCCGCGCCTGTGGCGCGGCATGCTCAAGCTCGCCGCCACCGTGGCGGACTCCGGCGTCCAGATCACCCTCCCCGACGGCGGGACCATCTGGAGCACCGATCCCGGCATCGACACCGTGCTGTCGGAACTACTCGGCCAGCCGGTGGTGCTGACCGGCACCCCACCGCCAGGCGCCATGCTGGACCGGGCGGAACCTGAGGAAGTACTGCGCCGCGGCGTCACCGCCCGGGTGCCGGTCGAGACTGGCACGCTCGCCGCTGGCTCTCCGGATGGCACGTTCTTTGATTTCGCGCCGATCCACCTGCTCACCACCTCGGCGCTCGACCGGATCGCCGGGCTCCATCCCCGTCGCACCGCCGAGACGGAGCGCTACCGGCCCAACATCGTCATCCGTACCAACGTCCCGGGCTTCGCCGAGAACGGCTGGGTCGGCCACGACCTTCGCATCGGCAGCGAACTCACTCTCCGCGTGATCGCGCTGACCCCCCGGTGCGCCATTCCCACCCTTGAGCACGGCGACCTGCCCCGCGACAGCGCCGCCCTCCGGGTGCTCGCCGACCACAACCGGGTGATACCCCTTGAGCACCTCGCCCCCCAGCCCTGCGCCGGCGCCTACGCCCAGGTCCTGCACCCGGGCCGGATCAACGTCGGCGACGTGGTGCGCCTTGCCTGACCACAGGCCATGCTGATGGCGCCCAGCGGCCCCGCAGGCCGGCACGGACCTCATGCGCCCGAGGGAAGCGAAAAATCGACGAGACGAATCGCACGAAGAATCGATGAGAACCCGAGCAGGCGCCCAGGTCACCGCCATGACGGACGAAATGTTTGGTGAGAACCTACACACCAACCGTGACGAGAAAGCCGAAGGGAAGGTAGGCACGCTATGACCGCGCAGGCAGACGGGCCAGAACGTAGGCCTGTGCGGCTGGTCTACTCCATCGAGGAGGCGGCTGACCTGCTCGGCATAGGCCGCACCTTCATGTTCCAGCTCGTCGCCACTGGCGAGATCGACTCGTTCAAGATCGGCAATCGGCGGAAGATCCCCCGCGATGCCATCGATGGATACATCGACCGGCTGCGCGCCGAGCAGGCTGCTGCTGCCGAGGACCGCCGGGTGCCCTCGCTGCCTAACCAGGACTACCGAAGGGGGGCCGACTGGGGCGTGATGACTGGTGATGTGCAGTGTACATACACTGCACAATCTGCTAGCCCTCCAAAGGAGGTCGTATCTGTTCATTTGAGTTGACAGGATCGCTATTAGCTGCGCATTATCCTTGCGTCATCACCGGCAAGAGAGATGTTCCCGGATGTGCACTGTGCACACTCCCGGTTGAGCACAAGGGGCCATCATGAGCGTGCAGCCCGGGCCGCCTGCTGAGGCGGAACTCATCCAGCAGCGGCGCGAGGAGTCGGCCCCGCCGCTGTCGCGCCGCCAAGGCCGGCATCAGCCCGCCCCAGTGGAGCGACGTCGAGCGTGGCCATAAGAGGGCAGGATCCGGCGTCATCGTCCCCGTCCAGGCCACGGCGGAGACCCTCGCCCGGATGGCGCGGACTGTCGGCGTCAGCGCTGAGGAACTCGCCGCGGCAGGCCGCGAAGACGCTGCTCAGCAACTGCGCGCCCTGGAGCACGAACGTGGTCTGCGCGGGCGCATCACGGCCATTCCTGGGTTGGGCGTCATCGGCCCGCACCCGCTCACCAGCATGTTCGTCGACAACCTGATCTATGACGCCGCCAGGCGGCATGCCGAGTTGCTTCTCATGCTCCGCATCGCCACCGGTGACGTCCAGCCTGGCTGAACTTCGCGCGGTCAGCCAACCCCTGCCGTTGGCGGAAGGACGAATCGACCTGGCTACGCGGAAACCTAACCAGCGGTCGTCGATCTACTACAGCGAGGCCGATGGCCGCTGGCACGGCTGGGTGGTGATGGGGGTCCGGGATGACGGCTCACCCTACCGGCGGCACCGCAAAGGCAGAACCGAGGCCGAGGTCACCCGCAAGGTCCAAGAGTTGGAGGCCAACCGCAGTGATGGCCACGCTGAGAAACCCGGCCGGCCGTTGACGGTAGCGGCCTGGTTCGACACATGGCTGACCACGATTGCGCCACGAACCGTGTCCCAGAGCACGATCGACAGCACGTATGAGCCCAAGGTTCGGCGCTGGATCATCCCCCGGCTGGGCCGGCACCGGCTCGACCAGCTCCAGCCCGAGCACCTCGACGCCTTCTACGCCTGGCTCGTCAGGCAGGGTTTAAAGCCAAACACGGTCGGTCGTGCAGATCCACCGGATCGTCTCCCGCGGGCTGAAGATCGCCTGGAAACGCGGCAAGATCGCTAGCAATGTTGCCAGCCTGGTCGACGCACCCATCGGCGGACTTACCGACATCGAGCCGCTGACCCGTGACGAGGCACGCCGCATCCTCAGCGCAGCCGTAAGCCGGCGCAACTGCGCCCGCTGGTCGGTCGCCCTCGCAGTCGGCATCCGGCAGTCCGAGGCGATCGGGCTCCGCTGGCAGTACGTGGACCTGGACACGGGCACGATCGAGGTCGGCTGGCAGCTCAAGCGGGCCCGCTACCGGCACGGCTGCGCCGACCCAGCCGCCTGCACCGTCGGCCGTCACCGCATCCCCTGCCGACCCGGCTGCGCCACCCACCGCCACCGTGACGACTGCCCCACCACGGTGCACCAAGCGCGGGCACCAGTACCCTGAGGTCAAGCGGCCGTGCCCGAATGGCTGCGTCAATCACGCCCGGGAATGCCCCCAGCGCACCGGCGGCGGCTGGCACTTCACCCGCGACAAAGGCGTCAAGGCCGGGCAAGGAAAGGCCACCCTCACCCTCGCTCTGCCTGCCCCGCTCATCACCCAGCTCCGGGCACACCGTCTCCAGCAGACCGCCGAACGGCTAGCCGCCGGATCCGCCTGGCAGGACTGGGACCTGATCTTCTGCACTCCCACCGGATCGCCGGTCAACTCCCACGACGACTGGGAGGACTGGCACGCACTCCTTGCCGAAGCCAGCGTCCGTACCGCACGGGTGCACGACGCCCGGCACACCGCCGCCACCCTCCTGCTGGAGCAGGGCATCGACATCCGGCGTTGTCCAGCAGATCCTCGGCCACTCCCAGCTCAGCCAGACCCAGCGCTACACCCACGTCACCGCTCAGCTGAGCAGGAACGCCGCCGACCGCATGAGCGAGGCACCGTGGGGCTGAGTACCGAAGCATGGTCACAGAACAGCAACTGCAACCCGAAAGGATCTTGATGCACACGCTAATCGCAAACTACCAGGTCAGAGCGTGCACAATGTGTGGGGCGGCTGGGACTCGAACCCAGGACCGGCGGATTATGAGTCCGCTGCTCTAACCGGCTGAGCTACCGCCCCCGTATGCATGCACCATCGCGCGTGCACCTTACCGCAGCATCAGCCCCCCCGTGCCGGACCTCTCCCGGTTAGCGGACGCTCATCTGCATCGTCATGGCGTGCTCGACCAAGGCGATCAGCGCCGACTTGGTCGAGGCGCGGCCACGCGCATCGCACTCCACAATGGGCACCTTCGGGCTGACCGACAGGGCTTCCTGAACGTCGTGCACGCGGTGCGGGAACTCGCCATGGAAACCGTTGATCGCAACGACGAAGGGCAGCCCGGCCGTCTCGAAGTAGTCAACGGCAGGGAAGGAGTCCGCGAGCCGGCGCGTGTCGACAAGGACGACCGCGCCGATGGCGCCCTGGATGAGGTCATCCCACATGAACCAGAATCGGTGCTGGCCGGGCGTGCCGAACAGATACAGGATGAGCCCAGCGTCCAGGGTCACACGGCCGAAGTCCATCGCCACCGTGGTGGTCGTCTTGTCCGGCACGTGTGACAGATCATCTACTCCGGCACTGGCGGCGGTCATGACCGCCTCAGTGGTGAGCGGGGTGATCTCAGAGACCGACCCGACGAAAGTGGTCTTGCCCACGCCGAAACCGCCTGCGACCACGATCTTGACCGAGGTCATCGCGGTCTCCCCCGGGTTGCTCCGGGGAGGCCTAGAGCTTGCGAAGTCCACTTAGCACCCTTTCGAGCAGGTTGAGATCCGGACGGCCCTGGGCGTGATCAAGCTGGTGGACTCTGACCAGTCCCTCCACCGCCATGTCGGCGATGAGGACGCGGGCCACACCCAAAGGCATCCTGAGCACTGCGGATATCTCCGCCACGGAGCGCCAGTCCCGGCAGAAACCGAGGATAGCCTGACACTCGGGACTGAGGACTGATAGATCGCGCGCCTCGTAGTGAGACGCGGCGACCATGGCCTCGATCTGAAGCTGATAACGGGGCTTGGTACGCCCTCCGGTCACCGCATAGGGCCGGACCAGGGAACTCCCCGGGTTGGTGTCGCCGCTGGCCGCGCGCATCCCGTTCGAGGAGCCACGTTTTCCGCCGGCCTGCGGCCAGTCATCCGGGCCGGGGCCGGACACAAGTCTCTCCAGACACTACCTGCCATCCTCCGACCGGAGCGCGCCTCGCATGTCCGGGGTGAGCGCACGGCCCACCCGTTCCACGAGCAGCGCCATCTCGTAGGCAACCAAGCCCATGTCACAATCAGCCGCAGCGAGCACAGCCAGGCTCGACCCGTCGCTGATCGCCATTACGAGCAGCAGACCGCGTTCCATCTCCACAACCGTCTGGCTGACGGGGCCACCCTCGAAAACCCGAGCAGCGCCCTGCGTCAGGCTGGTCAGCCCTGAGGTCACCGCCGCAAGCTGGTCCACGCGGTCAGGCGGGAAGCCGTTGGAGAACGCCATCGGCAAGCCATCGGCCGAGACGACGATCGCGTGCGCGACGGATGGGACCCGCTCGACGAAGTTCGTGATCAGCCAGTTCAGGTCCTGGACCGGACGGGCTATGGGGCTCACCTCTCCCCCTCTCTCCGTGGCCTCAGCGTGACCACCTCCATCACGTCACGGGGACTGCTTAGTGAAGCGTTAGATAGCACTGTTGTCCTCACCGCTGGGTAGATCGCCGTCGCGCACGGCTGCCCGCCCCTCCCGCACACCTCGCTGGAAGCTGGCCAGCCGTTCTCTTGCCTGTGCCGCCGACCGGGTGGGCGCCGGAGCAGACGGCGCCTGCGGCGTCTCCGCGCCCACCGTGCCTGGGACCAGGTTCGCCTTTGGCACTCGCTTAGGCAACCCGGACAGGGTGACTCCGCCGGAAGTAGGGGCATGCGCCGCCTCTGCCGCACGCCACCCTTCGTCCGCGGGGGAGGTCCAGCTACTGGTACTGGCTGTGCTGGCCACCTGGCCGGTGCGCGCGGCCCCGTGACGGCCGCGACGGAACCAGTCGGATTCCACCGACTCGAAGATAGGTAGCCGGTGCTCCTCCCCTGTGCTCACCGCAGGCGGCACGATCACCCCGCGCTGCGCCTGGGATGGCTGCGTGCGGAAGGGCCGATCGCTCTCGGTACGCGATCCCGCGGTGAACTGCTGTCCCTCGCTGCGGGCCGGGGTCGGGGCACCGAACACAGGCAGCGGTCCGGTGGCCGTCACCGATGGCATGGACCCGGTCCCCAGCATGGATGTGCTGCCCCTGTCGTAAGACGATGTCCCGGCCGAGTCGTATGCCGACGTCCCGGCCGTGTCGTACGCCGACGCGGCACCAGAATCGTAGGCCGACGTCCCACCCGCGCCGTACGCCAACACGGCCCCCGAATCGTCGTCCGACGTCCCAGCACC
>OFHH01000007.1_pt1 | contig 26846 bp, 27 predicted proteins | sample 1521961 | NCBI WGS metagenome assembly OFHH01 (sample SAMEA2468439, study PRJEB22500) | soil metagenome | biome: Glassland; feature: Farmland; material: Clay | place: Australia | collected 2013-01-31 | depth 0.55 m | reverse complement strand
ATGCGTCCGCACAACCGCCAACAAAAAAGGCGCCCCAGGGGCGCCTTTTTCAAACGTAAGATCATTTTATGGTTTATTTGTTGATGGCGTGAATGGCGCGTTTGTCGACTGCCAGAGACGCCTCGTGCATGGATTCAGACAGCGTCGGATGCGCATGGATGGTGCGCTGGATATCCTCGGCACTGGCACGGAATTCCATCGCCACGACGGCTTCCGCGATCATTTCCGACGCCATGGGCCCCACGATATGGACGCCCAGAATTTCGTCGGTGTCGGCATGCGACAGCATTTTAACCATGCCGCTGGCCGCTTCCATGGCCTTGGCGCGGCCGTTGGCGGTCATCGGAAACTTGCCGACATTGTAGGCGACGCCGGCGGCTTTGAGTTCCTCTTCGCTTTTGCCGACGGTGGCGATTTCCGGATAGGTGTAGACCACGTTGGGGATGGCGTCGTAGTTCACGTGCCCCGCCTGCCCCGCCAAAATATCGGCGACCGCCACGCCTTCGTCCTCGGCCTTGTGCGCCAGCATGGGACCGGCGATGACGTCGCCGATCGCCCGGATGCCGCGCACATTGGTGGCGTAATGCGAATCGACCGCGACGCGGCCGCGTTCGTCGCGCTTAACGCCCACCTCATCGAGGCCGAGCCCTTCGGTGTACGGCACGCGGCCGATGGCGACCAACCCCCCGTCGGCCTCGATGGTCTCGACGGCGCCACCTTGGGCCGGCTCGATGGTCGCCTTCGCGAAGCTGCAGGAGCTGATCGGCGGCCGCCCGATCACGTACCCGGGACAGCAGTTCGTCAACGGCGCGGTCTGCCTCGTCGCGGTCGCCTCCGGCCTCGCGCTCGTCTCCGGCGTCCAGGACGAGTGGCTGCTCTGGATCCTGATCGGCGCCTCGCTGCTCGGCATCCTCGGCGCCCTGGTCGCGATCCCGATCGCCGCGGCGATGCTCGCCGGGCAGGCGTTCGGCTTCGATGACCCGTTCAGCGGTTCAGCCGGCTGGCTGGCCCGGTACGGCGAGCAGGAGATCTCCCAGTTCCGTGCCGCCGACATGATCGCTGGCAAGTGGGCGATCAGCCGCGCCGAGATGGAGCAGTTCGCGCTGAGCAGTCACCAGCGGGCGGTAGCGGCTATCGCCGGGGGAGCGTTTGGTGGCGAGGTCGTGCCCTACGGCGAGGTGGTGGCCGACGAGTGCCCGCGGCCGGACACCTCAGCCGGGAAGATGGCCGCCTTGGCGCCGTTGCGCGAGGGCGGGCTTATCACCGCCGCGCTCTCCAGCCAGATCGCGGACGCCGCCGCCGCCCTGCTGATCGCTTCGGAGCGGGCGGTGCACGCGTACGGGCTGCGCCCGCTGGCCCGGATCCACCACCTGTCCGCCCGCGGCGATGACCCGGTCATGATGCTCGCCGCGCCGATCGCGGCCACCGCCCACGCGCTGCGCCGCGCGGGGATGACCCTGGCCGAGATCGATCTCATCGAGATCAACGAGGCGTTCGCGTCGGTCGTGCTGGCCTGGCAGCGGGAGACGGGGGCTGACCTGGCGCGGGTCAACGTTTGCGGCGGGGCGATCGCGCTGGGGCATCCGCTGGGCGCGACCGGTGCGCGGCTGCTGACCACGCTCCTGCACTCGCTGGTGCGGACCGGCGGCCGGTACGGGATGGTGACGATGTGCGAGGGCGGCGGCCAGGCGAACGTCACGATCATCGAGCGGCTGTGACCGGTCAGGCCGGGGCTGGCCCGGCGGGTGGGGCCGGGCCGGCGGGTGGGGCCGGGCCGGTGAGCCTGCCCAGGCTGGCCAGGCGCTGCCCGGCTTCGGTCATGATCGCCCCGATCAGTTCCGCGCAGGACGGCAGGTCCTCGATCAGCCCAGCCACCTGGCCGGAGGACATGAGGCCGAGGTCGGGCCGGCCGTCCACCATCGCCGCCCGCAGCAGCATCGGCGTGTTCGCGGCCATCAGCACCTGTGCCCAGCTCAGCTCCGTGCCGCGGCGCATCGCCCGGCCCTGCCGGATCAGCTCCCGCCAGGTCAGCCCGGACACACCGCGGAAGGCGGATGCGCTGCGGGCCGAGCGCAGCAGGCCGGCCACCCGGCCGGCCCGGTCCAGGCGCTCCACCAGCGGCGTGCGCAGCACCCGGTGCGGCACCCCGTCGACCCGGGTGGTGACCACCGTGCCGGTGACGTCGCTGGCGAGGTAGACCTGCTTCACCGCGTCGGCTACCGGGCTGTCACTGGTCAGCAGGAACCGGGTGCCCATCGCGATCCCGGCGGCACCGTAGGCGAGCGCGGCGGCCAGGCCCCGGCCGTCGAAGAACCCGCCGGCCGCGACGACCGGGACCTCGACCGCGTCCACGATCTGGGGGATCAGCAGGCTGGTCGGCACGGCGCCGGTGTGCCCGCCGCCTTCGGCGCCGGTCGCGATCACGGCGTCGATGCCCCAGGCTGCCACCTTCTCCGCGTGCCTGCGGGCGCCGACCGACGCGATGGTGATCACCCCGGCGTCGCGCAGCCTGCCGATCAGCTCGGGCCGCGGGGCGAGCGCGAACGAGGCGACCGGCACCCGTTCGGCAATGATCATCTCGGCCCGCTCGCCGGCGTCCGGGGCGTCGGCCCGCAGGTTCACGCCGAACGGGGCCTCGGTCCGTGCCTTCACTTCCTTTATCGCCGAACGCAACTCGCCGGGGCTCATCGTCGCCGACGCGATGATGCCGAGCCCGCCGGCCTGTGAGGTCGCCGCGGTCAGCCGCGCTCCGGACACATAGCCCATCCCGGTCTGGACGATCGGGCAGTCGATGCCGAGCAGGTCAGTGAGCCGCGTGCGGATCATGCGAGTTCCCGCTCCCGCCGTCCGCCCGGGTCGAGCACGTCGCGGATCAGCGCCAGCTCCGCCGGCGAGGGCAGCCGGGTGGACGGCACCTCGTCCGGCACAGAGAGCGGGAACCCGGTGGCCGCCACCACCTCGCTGACCGCCACCCCGGGGTGGACCGAGCGCAGCCGCATGCGGTGATCCGGCGTGGCGAAGTCCAGCACCGCAAGGTTGCTGACCACCACCCGCACCTCGTGGAACCGGGCAGCCCGCGGGCCGAGACCGGCCGCGCGGTCGTAGCCGACACCGCTGACCATGTCCACGTGCTCCACGAACACGCGGGGCGAATGCCGTGGCACCCAGTAGCTGGTCGGGTGGTTGATCGTGTTGCAGGGCGCGCCCCGCACACCCAGTAGCTGGGCCCTGGGCCGGTGCCAGTCACCGATGCAGGAGATGTTCTGGTTGCCGAACTGGTCGAGCTGGGACGCGCCCATCATGACGTGCCGGCGCCCGGCGTCGGCCAGCCGCAGCACCAGGCGGAAGGGCAGCCAGCCCTCGATCACCCGGTCCATGCCGGGAGCGAGCAGGTAGGCCTGCCCGTCGGAGACCAGCAGGCCCGGCTCGAAGGTGAGCTGCGCCAGCCGGGCGGCCAGGGCCGGGATCAGGCCCATCGGGCTGGCCAGCAGCGCGCCGTCGCCGCGCCAGGCCTCGGCGCACGCGGCCACGCAGATCTCGGCCCGGGTCGGCTCGCTCATGGTGTCCGCGCGGGCTCTTCCGTGAACCGCCGCACGGCTTCCTGGTAGCCGGCTTCGCCGCCGGCCAGGTACCCGGCGTGGAACCGCTGCCAGGCGTCCGGGTCGCCAGCCGCCGCCGCGTAGTGGGCCTGGAACGCTTCGTCGCGCTCATAGTCCGGCACACAGCTGGTGAAGTGCGCGCCGCCCGGGGTCTCGGCCACACCGGCCACCATCGCCCGGTTGATCAGCAGGCTCTGCGGCGGCCCGGACTCCAGCAGGCTCGCGGTGGGCACGATCCGTTCACAGGACACGAAGGCCCGGTCGGCCGCCAGGCAGTACAGGTCGTCGAAGTACGGGTCAGGCCCCAGGTACTGGCCGTTCCCGGTGGCGTCGGCGCGGTTCACATGGACCAGGGCCACGTCCAGCCGCAGCGCGGGCATGGCGACCAGTTCCTCGCCGTCGGCGTACGGGGAACGGACCGTGCGCAGCTCCGGATTGACCCGCAGCACGTCCGAGCCCAGCCCGGCGCGCAGCGGCAGGAACGGCAGCCGGTGCGCGGCGGCGAGCAGGCCCCAGTGCAGCATCTGCTCGTCCACCTCGGTGAGCTCGATGGCCCCGCGCTGGCGGCCGAGCCGGAAGTGGGGCTCCAGCGGGATCGAGTCGAGCGACACGAACCCGGTGACCACCCGGCGGACGTGCCCGCCCGCGATCAGCAGCCCCACGTCCGGGCCGCCGTAGGACACGATCGTGAGGTCTTTCAGGTCCGTGCGCAGGATCGCGCGCACCAGCGCCATCGGCTTGCGCCGCGAACCCCAGCCGCCGATGCCGATGGTCATCCCCGGGCACAACTCGCCGGCGATCTCGGCCGGGGTCATCAGCTTCGCGCTCACCGCTGCCCGTCCACGAACGCCTGGCGCGCGGCGTCGGAGACGCCGGTGAGGTTGAGTTCGAAGGTGAACCCCTGCTCGTACCGGTAGGAGCGCTTGACGTCGACCGGGTCGATGCCGTTGAGCGACTGCTTGGCGAGGCGGATGACGGCCGGGTCCTTGGCGGCGATCTCGCCTGCCACGGCGAGTGCGGCCGGGCGCAGGCCGGGGGCTGGCACGACGTCGAGCACGGTGCCGAAGGCCAGCAGTTGCTGAGCCGTGACGGTGCGGCAGGTGTACACCATGGCGCGCATCAGCTGCTGGGGCACCAGCCGTGACAGGTGGGTCGCCGCGCCGAGGGCACCCCGGTCGACCTCGGGCAGGCCGAACGTGGCATCGCTAGCCGCGATGACGATGTCAGCGTTGCCGGCCAGGCCGACGCCGCCGCCGAGGCAGAAACCGTGCACAGCGGCGATCACCGGGACCTCGCAGTCGTAGACCGCGGCGAACGCTGCGAAGCAGCCACGGTTGGCGCCGACCAGTGCCTCGTGGCCGGCGGTCCGCTGCATCTCCTTGACGTCCACGCCCGCGCAGAAGCCCCGGCCCTCGGCGGCGATGATGACGGCCCGTACGTCAGGGTCGGCGCCCGCCCCCGTCACCGCGCTGGCCAGGTCGAACCAGCCCTGCACCGGCAGCGCGTTGACCGGGGGGAAGTCGATGACGATCTCGGCGACGCCGCCGCTGGCGCGCAACCCGATTCCCATCGCCGCGTCCTCGCAATCGTCGCCGGTGGCCTGCCGGATACGCGGTCATGGCAGGTGGACTGCCTGACGCCCCGCGCCTGGTCAAGCACTACTCGACCTAGCGTTTGCTTGGTGGCGAGCCTAACATGTGGCGCATGCGCGTCGTCGATTACGCGGGCCGGGCAGTGATCGTCACGGGGGGTGCCAGGGGTGTGGGGGCGGGTATCGCGCGCGCGTTCCTGGAGGCCGGTGCCCAGGTGCTGGCCTGTGGCCGTACCGAGCCCACCGAGGTAGCCCAGCTGCCAGACGCGGACGGGCGCACTGCCGCCTACACCCGCGCCGACGTCCGGGACCCGGCCCAGGCCCAGCGGCTCGTCAGTGAGGCCGCTGACCGCTTCGGCCGGGTGGACGTTGTGGTCAGCAACGCGGGGGGATCCCCCTACGCCGATGCCGCCACCGCGTCCCCCCGCTTCCACGCCAGGATCATCGAGCTGAACCTGATCGCGCCGCTGCATGTCGCGCAGAGCGCCAACGCGGTGATGCAGGGCCAGCCCGACGGCGGGTCGATCATCATGATCGGCAGTGTGAGCGGCGCGCGGCCTTCGCCGGGGACCGCCGCGTACGGCGCGGCCAAGGCAGGCCTGCACCATCTCGCCACCAGCCTCGCCGCCGAATGGGCGCCGAAGGTCAGGGTGAACAGCGTGGTGGCAGGACCGGTGGCCACCGGGTCGGGCGCTGCCGCTCACTACGGGGATGCCGAGGGGGTGGCCGCGGTCGGTGCGACCGTGCCGCTGGGCCGGATGGCGACCCCGGACGACGTCGCGGACGCCTGCCTTTTCCTGGCCTCGCCGCTGGCGTCCTATGTCAGCGGCGCGGCTCTGCTGCTGCACGGCGGCGGCGAGCGGCCCGCGTACCTGGCGGCGGCACAGGGCCCGGGGTACGCTCCAGACAACTAGAACGTGTTCTACCTTCGACCACCACGCCGGCTGGGTGGACGAGCTGGCCGGCTGGTCTGCGCGGGCAGCCTGTCTTCTTCGCGGCCAGTCACCCGGCTACCTCCGCCAGGGTGCCGGTGGCGAAGACCAGCCCGTGCCCCGGCCCGGTCTGCGCCTGCAGGCTGTCGCCGGTGACCACCACCCCGCTGGGCCGGGCCAGCGCGCCGAGCGCGGCGAAGGATCCTTCGTCGATGTCCTCGACCATCCCCGGCAGTGGCAGGCACAGCGCCAGCTGCCCGGAGATGTCGGGCAGCAGGTGTGGCATGACCGGGACGGAGAACAGGCGGGCGAGCCTGGCGATGCGCAGGAACGGGGTGATGCCGCCGACCCGGCAGACATTCGGCTGGAGGTAGTCGACAGCGCCGGCCAGCAGCACGTCCCGGAACTGGGCTTCGGTGTACAGGCTCTCACCGGCCGCGACCGGGATGTCGATGGTGGCCCGCAGCCGGGTGTAGGCCTGGATGTCCTCGGCCGGCAGCGGCTCTTCCAGCCAGTGGATGCCGTACGCCGACAGGGTCCTCGCGGCCCGGCGGGCGGTCGGCAGGTCCCACAACTGGTTCGCGTCCACCATGAGCAGCCGGCCGGGCCCGATGATCCGCCGCACCGCGGCCACCCGTTCGACGTCCTCATCCAGGCCGGGCAGGCCGACTTTGATCTTGAACCTGGTATGTCCTGCCGCGACCCAGCGGCTCACCTGTTCTTTGAGTTCTTCCAGCGTCAGGTGCCGGTTGACGCCGCTGGCGTAGACCGGCACCCGGTCGCGCTGCCGGCCGAGCAGGTCGACCAGGCTCAGCCCGGCGGCTTTGTCCCGCAGGTCCCACAGGCCGGTGTCGATCGCCGCCATCGCCAGCGTGGCGATGCCCCCGCCCGCCTCCCGCAGGTGCCACCACAGCCGGTCCCACGCCGCAGCGGGCGCCACCGGGCCGCCCTCGGCGACCGGCCGGCAGTCCGCGTCGACCATGGCCTGGATCGCCTGCGCCCCGGCGCGGACAGCCCAGCTGAAGCCCTGCCCGCTGCCACCGTCGCTGCTTTCGACGGTGGTCGCGATCAGGTACTGGCAGGTGACGTCCGGACCCCACGGCCGCGGCATCGGCAGCCGGTAGGTCCTGCTGGTCACCTCGGTGATGCGCGTGCTCACGACAGATGTCGTCCTGGTGGTTGTCCGGGCGGTGGCGGGTCAGCCTGTGAGGCTCAGGTTACGACGATCATGAGGAGCTGGATGCTGATGCCGGAGCTGTTCTTGGCGGCGATGGCGATGTAGTAGGTGCCGGCGCGGCCGGCCGCCGGTGTGCCGGTGATCGTCCTGGCGCCGGCATGGAAGATGAGGCCCTTGGGCAGGGGGCCGAGCCCGGAGAACCTGGGCGCCGGGTAGCCGGGACCTCTGCGCAGGGGTCACAGCGCCTGGCGGCCGGCCGTTCGCCGGCTGCCCGCTGCCAGTGCGGAAGACCCTGCCGGCGCCAACCAAAGCCCCTAGCGGGTGGGCGGGGGCAGCGTTATTCAGGCGTTATAAGCAGCCAATCGTCTGGAGGCCCGCGATGAGCATTCGTTCCGTTACCGATCTGGCCGTCGAGCGTGACATGACGGAACCAGGCACACCTGTGACGTCGCGGAGTCCTGGACGCGACTACGAGCGGCTGAGGGATGTCGTCATCAGCGCTATCCCCATTGAGGTGCTCGCGCTCTACACCGCGGTGACGAGCGGCGCCCTCGCCCTCATGATCCGGGATCAGCCGACCTCATACCTTCCTTACCGGTGGACGCTGTTCGCCTTCGCGCTGGCGCTGACACCCGCCGCGATCTACCTGGCCTACCGGCGGAAGTTCGATGACAGGAAGAAGCACCCCCTCGGCGGCCACCTGCTGGCGGACAAGCACCGGGTGCCATACCTGGAGATGGCGGCCTCGACCCTGGCAGCCGCGGCCTGGTTCCTGGTCGTGCCGGGCTCGCCTCTGCTCGCGACCTTGTCTGTGAGTGCCGCGGAGATGACGTCGGTAACGATCATCGTCGTCACGGCAGCAATCCTGGGGCTCGGGTTCGGCCGTCCGCTCAGCACCGGAAGCAGCCTGCCGGTCACCACGCCGGACCATGTTCCGGCGGAGGCCTCCGCCGAGCAGGCGGCTGGCTCGTGATGAACGGCGCGGCAGCTTCGTCAGCTCGGGGACGGGCCGGACTGCTCAACGGCATGCCGGAGCCAGAGGTGACCCGCGAAGACCGCATCGCCGCTGACGAGCCGGAGCCGGGTGGGGAACCCGGGAACAGCGAACGGCTCCGCGACGGACAGCGCCGGGGTTCCGAGGCCTTCCATCATTGCCGGGAGTACCGCGAGGCCTATTTCGTCGGTTAGGCCGTTTTGCCGTCGGCAATCATTGAGGTGTGCGCGGGCCGGCCGAGGCGAACCTGCCGTTCCGGTGGGATCTGGTCTCTGGTGACCAGCTCGGTTCGATGCTGGCTGGCACAGCCGAGCCGGACCTGTGGTTCCTTGATGCCCTGGTGACTCACCAGATCGTTTCGGCCTGACCAGTGGCTGGCCGACGCCAGCGGGCCGGACCGTGCTGTTCACTCGCGCTGGAAGACGCGCCGACTTCCTGCATGTCGCCATGACGCCCGCTAACGGGAAGTGCAGCGAAGCGGGGCGGCCAGGCAGGTGACCACCCTGCTTATATGCCGCCGCCCTACTGCACGGGAATCTCGTAGACCAGCGAGTACCGCTCGACCGGGATGGTGATGTCTGCCGTCTCCACAGGCCGCTGGTCGGTGTGGTAGGTCCGCGCAATCGTCAGCACGAGGCCACCGGGCCGTATCTTCAGCCTGCCGGCTTCGGCGGCCAGCGCCGGGCGGGCGCTCACGGCTTCCTCGGCGTGCGTGATCTGCTGGCCGATCACGGCCATGCGCCCCACCACGCCGCACCCGGCGTGCGGTCCTTCCTCGGGGAGCATGACCGGCGTCCCCTCGGTCAGGTACAGCGGTTCCCAGCTTTGCGAGAGCATCACGGGCTCATTGTCTGCCAGGAACGTGTACCACGTCCGCATGGCCGGGTCACCAGGGCGGGCGGCCAGCCGTGCCGCGATGGGGGGGGTCATGGGAGCGCGCTCGGTAGAGGATTCCCACGTGCCGGGGCGCCCGGCGGCGGCCATTGCGGCCCGGAACGGTGAGCCACCGTTGCGGTGGGTGTACCAGGAACGGGTAAGGCGCTGCATCTCCGGGCGGTGGCGCACGTAAGACCCGGACCCCGACTTGGCCTCTACGAACCCTTCGGCCACCAGCAGGCGCACAGCCTCAACCGCCACCCGGTCGGAGACCTCGTACTGGCGGGCCAGCTCGTGACGGCTGGGCAGTTTGCTGCCGGGCGGCAACTCGCCATCAACGATGGCCCGCCTCAGGTCGTCAGCTATGCGCTGGTATGTGGGTGACGGCACACGACAAGCTTGACGAAGGTGTGTACTCAGGTGCAAGCTGTGTACTCAGCTTTGTGTCGCCTGAGGCAAGGGAGCACCGGGCATGGAGACCTCCGTCACCTTCCCCGGCCTGCCCGCCATCGTCCCATCCGCACGCCACTTCGTGCGCGGCATTCTGGCTGACTCGCCGCGCGCCGACGACATGGAATTAATCGCCGCCGAACTGATCAGCAACGCCATCTGCCACAGCCCGGCTGGTGAGGCTGATGGCGAGTTCGCCGTCATCATCCGCACCGAACCCGGGTGGGCACGCATCGAAGTCTCCGACTCAGGAACGGGTGAATGGCACCCCCGCCCGGACGACACGCGCCCCGACGACGAGTACGGGCGCGGCATGGCCATCATCGCCGCTCTGGCGGACAAGTTCGGCCACGATGTCACTGCCACAGGCCAGACCGTATGGGCGGAGGTCGGCTGGCCAACCGTGGAATAGCGGTCTTTGTGACGAGGCTCAGGGCAGCCCAGCCGCAGTCACCCTTGGGACGGCCTGGGTAGCGCTCCCAGCGCGATCAGCGATCCGTCGGATCTTCCTTGCCTCACGCATTCCGACTGCGCCAGGGCCGGGCTCCCTACTCATGGTCGTACAAGCGGTTGAACTCAGGCTCAATCCAGAGCACGTGATAGACGTCATCTACCCGAGCACCCGCCATCGGGAGCCTTCCGTCATAGCGGAAGACGAGGAATCGCTCCCTATCCTGAAACCGGGCCGGGATGGACGCCTTGATCTGGGCGGCAGGGATGAACTCGCTGCCCGTGCCATGGCGAGGGGCGGTGATGAGATCCACCCAGCGGCGAGCCGCAAGCCGCTGGAGCGTCCTGGCGAACGCAGCCTGCCGCTGAGCGCTTAAGGCAGTTACGTCAAACTCGCGAACTACATGATGCAGGCAAAACTTCGGCGTCTCGTTGTCGTAGTTCCGCACCTCAGGTGCTGGGCGGAGGATTCCGCTCGCTGCCGGCGGCCGTCTTCCCCGGTCCTTCTTCGCCATCAGCCAGCGGCAGCCGGAAGTCGGCTGAAGTACTGCTGCATGTCAGCAGAGGGGATCACCACACCCCGGTCATCCTCGCCCCGCCAGTTGTCGCGCCAAGGCGGCTCGGCATGCGTCATGTTACGGAGGCGCCCTGCGGAGAACCCACCATAGGTGTTCCAGACCTGGCTGAGAAACTGAGCCGTGGACGGATCGACATCATCCCAGGTGAAGGGGTCCGAGTCTGGCAGGACAATAGAAGAGGCTCCGAAGCGCTTGAACTCCCGGTACACCGATAGCACCACTGGCCCGTGTGACCATGCCTGCACCTGCTCCGTGAACAGCGAGGTACCGTAGCGGGCCAGGTGGTGGCCATGGGCATAGTAGAGCAACTTCTGGAGCTTGAGGTTAGACAGCTCCTCATCCTCTGCCTCCGCCCAGGCGATGAACCACTTGGCGATAGTCATGGCTGAGTAAGGCGGCGTATCCATGACAGCCTCCTTCGCCTCGCCTCCCGGCACCGCGCACGAAGCGCGATCTTCTACAAAGTATTGACGCACAGTGGGGGCAGAAGTATGCCCAGCAGCCAGCAAAGCCTTACCTGACAGCAAGTCAGCCCATAGTGAACATCTGTTCGAGTCACTAGCCGCTTAGCCAGCACTGGTGTGCACCGGCTGCCGGGGGTAACGATCAAGAAAACCTGGGGTCTGCCCTGACCAACGGTCCAGCCTTACCGCAGGCTGGACGGGTTTCGCAGATCTCTCCCAGAGAGGCTCCGCCCACTCGGCCGGGCTGAAGTGCAGTACCTCGCCGTCTCCAGATATCAAGTGAAATGATGTTGTCCCTAGTCAGTTACCGTCCTCCCGTGATCATCGACCCCAACATCCCCGTGCTCCGGTGGCGGCAAGTCGCCGACATCCTGCGCGGCCAGATCGAGCGCGGGGAACTGTCCGGCAAGCTGCCGGGAGAGCGGTGCCTGTCCTAGGAGTACGGCGTGGCTATGGGGACGGTGCGTCAGGCGCTCGAAGCATTGCGGGAAGAGGGGTTGATCGAGACAGTTCACGGCATCGGCAGTTTTGTCGTCAGGCCGGGCAGCTAGGACCGCCCGCCGGCTGCTGCAAGACAGGGCGCCCGAGGTGGCGGAACTCCCGCGCCTTTCCGGTCAGAACTCCAGGACCAGCCGGCCCCGGGTGCCGCCCGCTTCCAGGATGCGGTGAGCCTCGGCGGCCTGCTCGGCCGGGAATGTGCGTGCCACCCGGAGCGTGAGGATGCCGTCCTCCGCCTGCTGGCGCAGCCGGTCGAGTTTTGACTGTTCATGGGCGTAGCTGCGGACGAGTACCGGATAAAAGGCGATGCCTCGTTCCTCTTCGCCCCGGAAACCGTGCAGCGTCGCGATCCGGCCACGGTCACGTACCGCCGCGACCACCGCGTCATTGAGGAGGGCGGCATCGATGACCCCGTCAGCCCCATCCGGGCTTGCCTCCCGGACCTGCTCGCTGAAATCCTCACCCCGCCTGACCACGACGTCGGCTCCCAGATCGGTGACGAGCTGCTCATCGGCTGGTGAGGCGTCCGCGATGACGAACAGGCCCTCGGCCTTCGCAAGCTGCACCGCGTAACCGCCGACCGCGCCGGCCGCCCCGGTGACCGCGAGCGTCTGCCCCGGCCGGAGGCCGAGGACGTCGAGAGCCAGCCGTACAGTCAGGCCATTCATCGGCAGTGTCGCCGCCGCCACGTCGCTCGCGCCGGCCGGCACCCGGGCGACGGACTCAGCCGGGACCGCGATCCGTTCCGAATAAGCGCCATGGGAGCCCGCGGGCACCACGATGGCCATCACGTGATCGCCGATCCGCAGGTCCGTGCTGGTGCCCTCGCCGATCTGCTCGAGCACACCGGCGGCGTCCATCCCCGGCACGTAGGGCGGTGGCACGTCCTTGTACAGGTCAGGCCGCGCGCCACTGCGCACCCCGGTGTCGGTCGGATTCACCGCTGCCGCATGCACCCGGATGCGCACCTGGCCGGGCCCGGCCACCGGGCCTGGCAGCTCCACGATGCGCAACGCCTCCGGCCCGCCGAACTCGGTTACCCCAACAGCCCTCATGCCCGGATCCAACCGCTGCCGCTGTGCCATATTCCCCAAGCTTGCGGTGATCCCAGGGGATTGGCCCGGCGGGGTGGCGGCGTGGGCCCGCAGGCTTGCCGGAACCCTGCCCGCAGTCAGTTTGCTCTCAGTTTCCCCCCAGGTTTGCGAGCCACCGTAGAAGTACGGCAGGACGAATGTGGCGTACCAAGGGGGCATATCCCGATGAGCACGATCTACGATCCACGGCTCCCAGCGGGGCAGGGGCAATGGGGGGCGTCACCACCAGCAGGCTGGCCCGGCCCGGGCGGGCCGCCCGGTCCCGGCAGCCCGCCCGGCGACGGCGGTGGCGGCGAAGGCCCGGGCGGGCATGTCCGGCACCCGCGCCGGCGCCGCTTCCTGGCAGCGGGCGCGATCGTCATCGCTGGCCTGCTCACGGTGGGCGGGCTATGGGGAGGAACGGCGGGCGGGCTATGGGGAGGAAAGGCCATCTCGGGCAGTTCCGCGCTGACTACGTCCCAGATTGCCGCGCAGACAGATCCAGGCCTGGTCGATGTCGTCACGACCCTCGGCTACCAGCAGGCCCAGGCGGCCGGCACCGGCCTGGTGCTGACGCCATCGGGTGAGGTGCTGACCAACAACCACGTCATCAGGGGCGCCACGTCGATCGCGGTCACCGATGTCGGCAACGGCCGCACCTACCAGGCCACCGTGACCGGCTACGACCAGAGCCACGACATCGCGGTCCTGCAACTGCGCGGGGCGTCCGGTCTGAAGACCGTGACCCTGGGCGACTCCACCAGGGCCGCGGTCGGCCAGAAGGTGGTCGCACTGGGCAACGCCGGCGGAAAGGGCGGTACCCCGTCGGTCGTCACCGGCACGATAACCGGCCTCGGTGCGTCCATCACCGCGGCGGACCAGTCGTCAGGCACCGCCGAGCAGCTGACCGGCCTCATCCACCACAACGCTGCCATCCAGCCGGGTGACTCGGGTGGGCCGCTGGTCAACACCGCGGGGCAGGTGATCGGCATCAACACCGCAGGGCGGGTAGACGGAGCCAGCACCGAGGGGTTCCAGATCCAGTCCGGGCAGACCAGGACCGAGGCGTTCGCCATCCCCATCAACCAGGCGACCGCCATCGCCAGCCAGATCGAGGCGGGCAGATCCTCCGCCACGGTGCACACCGGCGCCACCGCGTTCCTCGGTGTGGCGATCATGTCCGAGGACACCGCCGCTGCCAGCGGCATCGCTGCTGGCTCAGGGGCGGTGGTCTCCGGGGTCGTCCCCGGCTCACCCGCCGACGGTGCCGGCCTGGCAGCAGGCGACGTCATCACATCGGCCGGCGGTCACCCCATCTCCTCGCCGTCCGGCCTCCAGGTGGCGCTGGGCCAGCACCATCCCGGGGACAGCGTCACCATCGGCTGGACAGACCAGGCCGGCCTGACGCATTCCGCGGCGCTGGTTCTCGCCAGCGGCCCGGCCGCCTGAGCAGACGTGGGCGCTGGCGGCTTCCCCCGAGGCCGCCGGCGCCCACCTTCCCGTCGGGGGTGGGCCGCTGCCCCGCCAGCCAGGCTAGGTCAGCTTGCGGTGATCCCAGGAGATGGTCCGCCGCGGCTCGACGATGTACCCCACCCGTTTGCGGGCGGCGTGTGCCACGTACTCCTCGACCGCGTCTTCGGGCACGCCTGCCATCCCGCCGGCGACACCCCGGCCTATCTCCAGCACGCCGGCCGGGTCCTCGACCCCCCGGGCAAGGCCGGAAACCGCCACCCCGCGCAGGTCGAAGTACTCCTCCCCGGTCTCCACCAGGCAGGTCACCCGCGGGTCACGGGCCAGGTTGCGTGCTTTCTGCGAGGAGCGGTAGGTCCAGAACGCGATCTTGCCGCCGAGCAGCACATAGAACATGGTCACCAGGTGCGGCGTCCCGTCCTGGTTGATCGTCGCCAGCTGGACCTTGCGCGACTCTGCCAGCAGGGCCGATACCTCGTCAGCCGTCATGGCGACCCGGTCGCGCTGCTTCATCCTTGGGTCCCGGGAAAGCCGATGGTCCCGGTGGCCAGGGCAAGGGTGCCCTCGCAGGCGAAACCGGCCGCGGGGGGCTCACCGGCGGACGCCGGTCCCAGGGCTGCCGCCACCGAGTCCAGTGTCCACATGCCGTTGGCCGAGCCGTGATCGGCGGCCAGGAACGTCGCCCGGATCCTGGGCGGCTCCATCACCGCGGCGACACCGCCGTGCACCACGAACACCTCACCGTTGATCCCGGCTGCCGCTGGGCCCGCGAGATATACCACCAGCGGCGCGACGTGCTCGGGGGCGAGCGGGTCCACCGCGCCACTGGGTGGTGCGCCCATCAGCTCCGCCGTCATGGCGGTCCGCGCGCGCGGGCAGATGGCGTTGGCACGCACGCCATACCGCCCGCAGCTGCGCGCGGTGGTCACGGTCAGCGAGGTGATGCCGGCCTTGGCCGCGGCGTAATTGGGCTGGCCGGGGGAGCCGAGCAGGAACGCCTCGGATGAGGTGTTCACGATCCTGCCGTAAACGGGCCCGCCTGACCGCTTGCTCTCCTCCCGCCAGTGAGCCGTGGCGAAGCGGGTGGTCACGAAGTGGCCGCGCAGGTGCACCCGCAGGACCAGGTCCCACTCCTCGGCGGACATCGTGAAGATCATCCGGTCCCTGAGCACCCCGGCGTTGTTGACGACGATGTCCAGCCGCCCATACACGTCAAGCGCGGCCGTCACGAGCTGCTCACCCGTCGCCCATTCCCCGATGTCCCCGGCGGACACGAGTGCCTGCCCACCTGCCGCCGTGATCTCGTCGGCCACCGCATGCACCGCGTCCCCCGGCAGGTCGTTGAGCACGAGGTGCGCCCCGGCCGCGGCCCGCGCGAGCGCCTCCGCCCGGCCCAGCCCGTTCCCCGCGCCGGTCACGATCGCCGCCCGCCCGTCCAGTGTCAGCACCTGGTCCATTCCGGGATGCTCCTTGTCGTCAGTAACCGGGCCCGGCCAGGATGCCGCCATCGGCGATGAACTCGCTGCCGGTCGAGTAGGACGACTCGTCGGAGGCCAGGAAGGCCACCAGCCGCGAGATTTCCACCGGCTCGGCGAACCGGGACAAAGGCATTGACTTAACGAATGCGCCGCCGTCAGCCTGCTCGAACGACTCGGCTTGCGCAAGGGTCATGCTGGTGAGCACCCCGCCGGGGTGGACCGAGTTGACCCGGATGCCGAACTGGCCGAGTTCGCGGGCGGCCACCTTGGTCATGCCGCGGACCGCGAACTTGCTCGCGCTGTAGGCCGAGAGGCCGGCCGCCCCGGTGAAGCCCTCGATCGAGGAGATGTTGACGATCGACCCGCCGCCGGCGGCGGTCATCGGCTCGGTCACCGCTTTCATGCCCAGCCAGCAGCCGACCGCGTTGACCTCAAGGATCCGCCGGAAATCGGCCAGCGTCATGTCGGCGATCCTGGCGAACTTCAGTACGCCCGCGTTGTTGACCAGCACGTCCAGCCGGCCGAAAGCCTCCACCGTGGCAGCGACAGCGGCGGCCCAGTCCGTTTCGCTGGTGACGTCGTGGTGCACGTACCGGCAGGACTGCTCGCCGAGCTTGCTGGCGACGTGCTCGCCCCTGTCATCGAGCACGTCGCCGAACACGACCCGCGCGCCTTCGGCGACGAAGTGGCGCACGTGGGATTTGCCCATTCCCCGGGCGCCACCGGTGATCAGCGCGACCTTGCCGTCGAGCCGGCCCATGATTCCTCCCGGTCCGCTCTGGCCTGAAACACCCAGCTCCACCTGGAACCAAACGCTTGCTTGGTGCGAGCGTAACAGTCATCCGGCTCAGCGTCGCTGGTGAAGAGCCCCTAAGGCCGGGCCGCGATCCCTTCGAAGAGGATGCGCAGGAATCCGTCCACGACCTGATCGGTGCGGTAGCGGCTGGTCCGGCGCCACTGGCCGGGAATCCACAGGACGTCCTGTATCAGCCGGTAGGTGAGCTTCGCGTCCAGATCGGCCCGGAACAGGCCATGCTCCCTGCCAAGCTCCAGTTGGGCGATCCAGATCCGCTCGATCTCGCGCAGCGCCATGGGCAGGTAGGCGAACCGGGGCTGGGTGCTGAAGTAATTCCAGTCGTTCTGCAGCATCGCGAGGGCCGCCCGGTGCTGGGAGAGCGTGCGGCTTGTCGAGCGCACGATCTGCTCGATCGCGGCCCGTGGGCTGTCCGCCGACGCGACGGCCCTGTGGTAGTCGGCGAGAATCTCGTTGATGAAGCCGGACAGGATCTCGTCGCCGATGGACTCCTTGGAGTCGAAGTGGTGGTACAGGCTGCCAGACAGGATCCCGGCGGCGTCGGCGATCTCGCGCACGGTTGTCGCGCGGTAGCCCTTCTGGGCGAAGAGTTCGCCGGCGAGCAGGACCAGGTGGGTGCGGCGTTCGGACCGCGTGGACCCGTCGGCGGGGGCGGCGCCCGCGGGGGCGGTGGCACCCGGTGGGGCGGTGGCGCCCGGCGGGGCTGCCGTGTCCGCTGGCCCGTTCCGGCCGCCTGCCTGGCTCTTCCTGGTCGTTGCCACGGGATCAGTATCTCAGGCCCTGGCCGAACCTCCCTAGCGCTTGCTCGGTACGCGCCGCATGCCTTGCCGCTGACTGAAACCTGTTCTACTTTTGTCGGGAGTGATCACCGCCGAGCGTACCCAGACCGTGGAGGCAGGCTCTTGATCCTCGATCGTTTCCGGATCACCGGCAAGGTGGCCGTCGTGACCGGTGCTGGGCGGGGAATCGGCGCGGCGACGGCGGTCGCCCTGGCGCAGGCCGGAGCTGACGTGGTGATCTCAGCGCGCACCGAGGACCAGCTGGCCAAGGTCGCACGCGAGGTGGAAGCCTGCGGGCGCAGCGCCGTGGTTGTTCCCGCCGACCTGAGCGACCTCGACACTGCGGCCGGGCTGGCCGCGGCGGCGGTCGACGCGTTCGGCCGGCTGGACATCGTGGTCAACAACGCCGGCGGCGCGCTGCCGCGGCCGTTCCTCGCGACCAGGCCGAAGCATCTGCTGAGTGCCTTCCAGTTCAACGTCGCGGTCGTGCACAGCCTGACCGAGGCGGCGGTTCCCCATCTGCTCACCGGTGCCGCGGATGGCGGGACCGGCGCGGTGATCAACATCTCCTCGGCGGTCGGGCGGGTCGCCGGCCGAGGCTATCTCGCCTACGGCACCGCCAAAGCTGCGCTGGCCCACTACACCCGGCTGGCCGCTGCCGACCTGGCCCCCCGGATCAGGGTGAACGCGATCGCCGTCGGTGCCGCGGCGACCTCGGCGCTGGACATCGTGCTCACTGACGACACCCTGCGCGGGCAGATGGAACGGGCCACCCCGCTGGGCAGGATCGGCGACCCGGAAGACGTCGCGGCCGCGGCCGTGTTCCTCGCCTCACCGGCCGCCGGCTACATCACCGGGAAGATCCTCGAGGTCGACGGCGGCATCGAGCAGCCCAATCTCGATCTTTGCATCCCGGACCTCTGACCCGGATACGGTGCTGCTTAACTGCTGACACCGAATCCGCCCGGTGGGATCATGACCACGCTACGCGCCGACTGTGAGCGCTGCTTCGGGCTGTGCTGTGTCGTGCCAGCCTTCTCGGTGTCGGCGGACTTCGCCATCGACAAGGAGGCCGGGCAGCCCTGCCCGAACCTGCGGCCAGGCTTCCGCTGCGCCATCCACGATCATCTCCGGCGGGCCGGGTTTGGCGGCTGCGCCGCCTACGACTGCTTTGGTGCCGGGCAGAAGGTCGCCCAGGTCACATTCGGCGGGCAGGACTGGCGGCGGGAGCCAGCAATCGCGGACCAGATGTTCGCAGTCTTCACGGTCATGCGGCAGCTCCATGAGCTGCTCTGGTACCTCAGCGAGGCACTGACGCTGCCGCCCGCCCGGCCGCTGCCTGGTGAACTCAGCCGCGCCTTCGCCGCCACCGAACGGCTCGGTTACGGCAGTCCCGGTGCCCTGGCCGCGCTGGATGTCTCAGCGCACCGGCGGACCGTCAATACGCTGCTGCTTCGCGCCAGCGAACTGGTGCGGGCCGGTACCCGGGGGCAGGGAGGCGATCTCAGCGGCGCCGACCTCATCGGGAAAAATCTCCGGGGAGCCGATCTCGCCGGCGCCAGCCTGCGCGGCGCGCGTCTGATCGGCGCTGACCTGCGCGGCGCCGACCTCAGGATGGCCGACTTCACCGGGGCTGACCTCAGGGGCGCTGACCTTGGTGGCGCCGACCTCACCGGGAGCATCTTTCTTACCCAGGCTCAGCTCGATGCGGCGAAGGGCGGCCCGCACACCAGGCTTCCACCGTCACTCACCAGTCCAGCGCACTGGCCGCCGCCGGTCACGGCCGGCTGATGCGCCGGGCCGCTGATGGCTGGTCACCAGGGGAAGAGGCCTTTGTGCCCTGGCCCGGAGCCGGTGGACGGTGATCGGCTGAGCAGGATACGAGGGGGTGGCCCCGATGAGCGCTCCGGCCGGCACCGCCGCCGCTGCTTCGCTACGGCCACCCGCCGTTCTGGCGTCCTTCGACGGCCCGGTCGGCGCCTATGTGCATGTGCCGTTCTGCCCGTGGATCTGCCCGTTCTGCCCGTACAACAAGGTGCTCGCGGAGGAGGACCTGGCCCGCCGGTATTTCGCGGCGCTGCGCCGCGAGGTCGACTGGTACGTGGCGGCGCACGGCGAGGCTCACGGCGCGCCGTTCACGTCGCTGTATATCGGCGGCGGCACGCCAACGATGTACCCGGACGAACTGGCCGAGGTGATCCAGCGGATCCCGGTATCCGGCGAGCGAGCGGTGGAAGTGCTGCCGGATCATGGCACCCCGGAGCGGCTCGACCGGCTGGCCGCGATGGGGATCACGGCGGTCAGCATCGGGGCCCAGTCATTTCACGATGGGGTGCTTCGCCGGCTCGGCCGGCCGCATGACGCGGCGGCCAGCCGGGCGGCGGTCGAGACCGCGCTCGGCCGGTTCGCCTGCGTGGACGTCGACCTGATCGTCGACGTGGCGTGGGAGGACGAGGACGCGTTTCCCGGGGCCTTCCTGGACGATGTGCGCACCTGCCTGGAACTCGGCGTAGACCAGGTGTCCACGTACCCGCTGATGCGCTTTGGCTTCACGCCGTTCGGCACCGCCCGGCACGACCGCCGCCGCGAGCACGCGGTGCTTGGCCAGGCGACCGAACTCGCGCAGTCAATGGGCTACGAACGCCGATCGGTCTGGACGCTGAACAAGCGAGGGTCCGTGCCGTACACCTCGATCACACGGCGCCGCTTCCTGGGCATGGGCGCGGGCAGTTCCTCATTCGCCGGCCGCGACTTCTACGTCAATCACTTCGGGGTCGCCACCTACGCCGACGCGGTCGAGCAGGGCCAGCTACCGATCGCCCGGTGGCTGCACCTGGGCCGGTGGGGCGGCGCGGCGTACGACGCGTTCTGGCAGGCCTATGCTGGCGGGGTCGACCGGCATGCCATGACGCAGTCCTACGGCAGGGCCGTGGCAGCAGCGGCCCACGCCGGGCTCTCCCCGTTCGTGCTCGCCAGGATGCTGCGCCAGGCTCCCGGCGGCTACCGGCTCACCCCACGTGGCTTCGACGCCTACCACGACCTGGAACGGCTGGTGACCTACCAGTTCATCGAGCCGCTGTGGGCCGAGATGCTCACAGAGCATCTCGCGGAGCCCGGCGCGGCGGAGGGGCGCGCGCGCTGGGTGGCTCCGGAGCGGGCTCGCCCCGGCCGAGCCTGGTCGCTGGCACGTCGCCTCTTCGAGCGGTAGCCGGTGACCGCGCGCCGGAGTTCCCGGCCGGATCGGCTTGCTGACCGCTGGTGGACGTTCGCCGCGCCCGGCAGGGGCGCCGTCGTCCGTGCCGACGTCACCGCGCTGCCCTTCCGGGACGCGTCCTCGCCGAACTGGCCGAGGCCGGCCTGGCGCCAGAGGTTCGCGGCGCACCACTGCCCGCCGGGGTGTACTCCGTGGTCCGCGCGACCAGACGCTGACTCGCGGCATCACGTCTGGCATGCCTGTCCCCGGCGAGGACGCCCGGCATGCCCTCGGCCGCATATGGGGCAGACAGGACGGGCGGGCCAGGTGGGAAACTGTGCTCGCGCGGGCCGATTCCCATCCTGCGGCGGCCCCATAGGAAGCGAGGCGTCATGGACAGAATTGGCGAGGTGCCGGACAGGTATCTCTCGCAGGAGCAGCGGCTGATGCGGGAGACCTGCCGTCGCTACGTCGATGATGTGGTCCGGCCGTTCATCGAGGCGGACCGGGAACGCGAGTGGTCGTTCGACGCGGCTGCCCGGCTGCCGGCGCAGATCCTCGCGGAGGCCGACCGGGCGGGGCTGCGCGGCCTGGGGGTGCCGGAAGAGTTCGGCGGTGTCGGGCTCGATCCGGCCACCCAGTCCCAGACCTTCTCGATCATCGCGACCGAGCTCGCCCGCGGCGACTCGGGGCTCGCCGACAAGCTCGTCCAGAACTGGAAGATCTCCGTGCTGCTGCGCGCGCTCGCGCCGCGGCACCTGCAGGAAGAGTGGTTCTCCCGTTACCTGGCGGACCCGCAGTTCCTGATGGCCCACTGCCTCACCGAGCCGCGGGGCGCCTCCGACCGCTGGCTGCCCTACAACGTGCCGGAGGCGGGTATGGACACCCGGGCCGTCCACGAGGACGGCTACTGGAAGATCAACGGCCGCAAGCAGTTCATCAGCAACGGCTATGACGCGAGCCTGTTCGTGGTGTACGCCAACACCGATCCGTCCGTCGGCATGCTCCAGGGCACGAGCAGCTTCCTGGTGCCACGGGACACGCCGGGGCTCGAGATCACCCGGTGCAACGAGACCGTGGGCGCCCGCTATATGAACAACGGTGAGATCGTCTTCGAGGACTGCCGCGTGCCCGACGATCACCTGCTCGCGCACGGCGACGCCCTGGGAAAGGCGGGTGTCTACTTCCGGCCCGGCAAGATCATCGTGGCGGCGAAGAACCTCGGGGTCGGCATCGCCGCCTACGAGGACACGGCGGCCTGGGTCCAGCAGCGCGTTCAGGGTGGGCGGATCCTCATCAAGCACCAGGCGGTCGCCTTGCGGGTGGCCACCATGGCGACCAAGCTCGAAGCGGTCGGCGCACTGCTTCGGCGGGCGGCCATCGCGGTCGACGGGGACACCCCGGATGCGGCCCGCCTGTGCGACATGGTGAAGGTGTTCGCATCCCAGGAAATCCTCGCGGTCTGCCAGCACGCGGTCGAACTGCACGGCGGTTACGGGGCAATGCTGGAGGTCGGGGTCGAGAAGTACTTCCGGGACGCCGCGGTCTACCTGCACACCGACGCGACCGTCGACGTGGCGAACTTCAAGATCACCAAAGCGCTGTTCCCCGGCACCGCGGGAGCCTACGCCGGGCCCGGGTAGGCCCGGTCAGCTTCCTCTCCCGCTGGGCCAGCTCGCAGGGCCAGGATCAGCCGCCCGATCCGGGCCGGACCGCGTCCACGGTCAGGATGCGGACCGGCTTGGCGCAGGCGGTGGAGGTGTAGCCGAGATAGATCGGCACGGTCTGGTTCGGCGGGATGATCTGGAGCCACTGGGTGGCGACCGGCTTGCACTTGGTGGGCGGGTAGCTGGCCGCCTCGACTATCCGCAGCAGCGCGTTGGCGTCCTTGTGCGGTCCGAGAATGACCAGTTCCCGGGGGGTGGCCGGGTTCTCAGCGGCGGCCAGGCCGACCTCGGTGGCCGGCTTGCCGGCGTCCAGGGCGACCCCGGGGTAACCGTAGAGGGAACAGGGGTAGTTGTTGAGGTTCTTGAAGACGATCACGACGTAGGTGCTGCCGAGCCCGCCCTGCGACAGGCCGGTCTTCGCCCCGAGGTAACGGGTCAGGCAGGGAGCGGGTGGCGGTGCCGGGGCGGGCGCCTGCGCGCCGGCCGGGGCGGCCGCGGGGGCTGTTCCGGCCGGCTGGGATGCCTGGGCCGGCGGGCTGCTGGTGACGGCGGTCTGCGCGTGAGCGGTCACGGTCACCGTGGCCTGCGGCGTGGCGGAACTGCCCTGGCTGGTGCATGCACAGGTCATCAGGCCGACGGCGGTGAGGGCGGCGGTCAGGAAAGTCTTCATCGGGAGGTCCTCTTCACAACGGGTGCGGACACTGGTAGGAGCCGGCCGCAGCCGCCATGCCAACAACAAACCGCGGAAAGATTCTCCGCCTACCCGGAGTCCGCGAGCGCCTGCCTGGAAGAGGCCGGGCCACCGGGCGACCGGAAGATGTTCCCGGAGCCCTCGGCATGTCCGTGCCGAGCAGCGCGTAAGGCCCAGTGCACGACTCGCCCGGGTTGAAGGTCGCTGTCACGCCGGGGCATCCCGGTCCCCAGGTTGCCGGCCCCGGTACCGGAAACGATCGCCGCCCGGATGGACGCCCTGCCCTATCTGGAGGTTTACAGCGCCAGGCGGCGGGCACGGCCCGGGGGCAGCGGGGCAGGAGCGGTCAGCGCGTCGCGGATCGACTCACCCAGGGCCCTGGCTACCGGCGGCGGGAACGCGTTGCCGACCTGGCGGTAGGCGGCAGTCTTACGTCCGGAGAAGGCCCAGGTGTCGGGGAAGCCCTGGATGCGCGCGACCATCCGGGTGGTCAGCTTGGGCAGGCCGCCGGGGGGGAAGTCCGGGCCCGGTGCCTCGCCGGCTATCCCCAGCCCGTCCACCCCGAGCCGCTTCCATGCCGCGCGTGCCCGGGTGGGGCCGAGATCAGGGCCACCGTGTTTCTTGCTGCCGCCGACGATCGTCGGCGCGATGCCGTGCGCGCCGTCGCGCCATGCGTCCGCTCCCGGCCAGCCACGGCCGCTCATGAGGTCGTGCAGGGCGCCGCCGACGGTGGGCGGGGGGCAGGGCGAGGGCTGCGGCCACCGGAAATAGCCAGCCCAGGGCTGCCTGATCGCCACCAGCACGAACCTGGGCCGGAGCTGAGGCACACCATGGTCGCTGGCCTGGACCAGGTCCCACCAGGTCTGGTACCCCAGCGCCTGCAGCCGCGCCAGCACCTGGGCCCGGTAGGTGCCGAACCGGCTGGTGGCGAGCCCGCGAACGTTCTCCAGCAGGACCGCACGCGGGCCGGCCTCTGCGATCAGCCGCAGCGCCTGCGGGAACAGGTCCCGTTCGTCATCGGCGCCGAGTTGCCGGCCGGCGATGGAGAACGGCGGGCACGGCACGCCGCCGGAGAACAGGTCGATACCCGCGTACCCGTGCCCGTCCACGTTGCGGACGTCGTCTTCGATGATCTTCCAGTGCGAGCCCCGGTTGCGGCGCAGCGTCTCACACGCGTCCGGGTCCACTTCGACGGCCGCTTCGTGGCTGAATCCCGCCTGCTCCAGGCCCAGGGACTGGCCGCCGGCCCCGGCGCAGATCTCCAGGCAGGTCACCTCGGCCACAGGTCCGTCCTCCACCGCTCGGGCTATGCCTGATTGTGCCTGCGGGCACCGGCCGCTGAGCGTATCCCACGCCGCGCCGGCGGCATGAAGATATGTCCGGCATCAGATCCGGCGAACAGTATTCATCATTATGTATGCTGCAGAATCGTATATCCCCTGCGTCGAGCCGATCCCGGGCCAGCGGAACATATGATAATCCTGCCGTACACCAACGAAGCGTTCCCCGGCTCGCCGCTCGGTTCCGGAATTGGCGATGTGACCGGTCTTCCTGTGTTAGTTCGGAAACTGGTAGCGTCCTGACCTGCGAGTATGCCTCGCGATATGTATCGGGCACAAAGGCCGTGCGCCACGCGTCATCACGAGGGGGAAAATTATGCTTATCTGGCACCGAAACCGCCTCACCGGATTCACCAGCCTCATCCTCGCCTTTGTGGCAGCTTTTGTGATGCCCGCCTTCGTGTGCCCTGCCCCCGCGCAGGCGGATGAAGACGTGGTCCAGATCGTGCACCTGCCAGCCTCCGAACTCCCCGAGAGCATCGCCATCGATCAGCAGGGCAACAAGTACCTGTCGATATACACGAAGGCAGAGATCATGAAGATCACCCCTGGCGGCGATCGATCGGTCTTCGCGACGTTCCCGGCCGGCTCGTCCCCGCTGGGGATCAGGCTGGATGCGGCCGGCAACTTCTACGTCGCCCTTGTCGGCAGCACCGCCGCCGACACCGGTGTGTGGCGGATCCCGGCCGGTGGCGGCACCCCGGCCGAATTCGCCCCGATCCCGGGCTCTTTCCCCAACGGCCTCGCCTTCGGCCGCAGGGGCATCCTGTTCGTATCGGAGTCGGTGGGCGGGGTGATCTACCGCGTCAGCCGCGGTGGTTCGGTGTCGGTGTGGTCGAACAGCTCCCTGCTGGCCGGAACGGCCGGGGACGGGCCGTGCGGCCAGCCCCATCCGTCAGGGTTCCCGCTCGGCCCTAACGGCCTGGCCTTCAACAGGCATGGTGACCTGCTCGTCGCCAACACAACTCTGGGCACGATCGTCCGCATCCCGGTGGAGAAGGACGGCGGCGCCGGCCCCGCGAGCGTCTTCGCGGGCCCGGACTGCCGGCTGTGGGGAGCCGACGGCGTCGCCATGGACACCCGGGACAACCTCTACGTCGCAGCGAACGCCGAACGCGACATCGTGCGGGTGAGCCCGGCCGGCAGGCTCCACGTGCTGGCGTCGTCCGCGGCCGGCGATCCCCTGTACACGCCCTCTGACATCGCCTTCGGGACCGGCCGGGGTACCCGCGACCACATCTTCATCACGAACTTCGCGCTGTTCACCAGCGGTGTGGGCGCGGGTGTGGCGACCACCGACGTCGGCATCCCCGGCCGCCCGCTTCCCTAGCAGCACCGATGGGCCGCCCCGGGCCTGGCTGCGCCATGGCCCGGGGGTGCCCCTCAGGCGTTGCGCACGAAGGCGTTGGCAACCGGCCCGGAGGCATCCGCGCCGACGCCCCCGCCCTCGACCAGCACCGCGAAGGCGAGGTCCCCGCGGTAGCCGACGAACCACGCGTGGGTGGGCGGGTTGCGGCCGGTTCCGTACTCGGCGGTGCCGGTCTTGCCGTAGACCCCGGGTGGGAAGCCGACATGGGACGCGGTGCCGATGGTGACCACTGCCCGCATCATCGGCCGGAGCGCGTTCAGGATGGTGGGACTGAGTTTGTGTGGCCCGGTCGTCTGCGGCGGCGCCGGGCTGATCACCAGTTGCGGCGGCCGCCAGCTGCCGTCCTCGATGGCGGCTGCCATGCTGGCCTGGCTGAGCGGATTGACGATGTCAGTTCCCTGGCCGAAGGCGTCCGCCGCCAGATCGACCGGGTCGTGAGGCGTCGTGAACCGCCCCAGCGTGGCCGGGATGCCCAGGGCCGGGCTGGCGTTGAAGCCGAACCGGCGCGCCATCGACGCGAGCGACGACCCGTTCAGCCGCTGCGTGGCAAGCATGGCAAAGGTGGTGTTGCACGAGATCGCGAACGCGGTCTGCAGGCTGGTCGTGCCGAGTTGCTCGTTGTCGAAGTTGTGGAAGGTCCTGCCCCCGATGTTGGTCTGGCCCGGGCACTGCACAGTGCTCGACGGCCCGAGCCCGGTCTTCGCCAGCGCCGAGGCGGTCACGACCTTGAAGGTCGAGCCGGGCGGGAACTCTCCCTGGAGCGCCCGGTTGAACCCGCCGGGCCGCTCGACCACGGCGAGTACCCGGCCGGTGGAGGGCTGGATGGCGACCAGGTCGATCGGCTTGGATGTCGCCGCGGACGCCACCGCGTGCGAGGCGGCGATCTGGTCGGCCATGACGATGCTGGTCCTGACCGGCGTGCCGGGGGAATTGGGGAACCGGGTAGCGGTCGCGTCGAGACGGCTGCCCGGCCCCTCGATCTTGATCGTGAGGGACGGGTGCCCGGCCAGCTGCTTCTGGTAGGCCTGCTCGATCCCGCCGAGGCCGACCTGGTCGCCGGCCTGGTATGGCGCCCCGAGCGCCTTCGCCTGGGCGGCGGTGGCGCTGGCCACAATGCCGGTGAGCAGCGCGAGGGAGCCGGACTGCGCGGTCGCGGCGGGCGAGCGCAGGACGGGGCCGTCGGGCGCGAGGGGCTGCGCCCGGGGCGGCGACACGGGGCCGAGCACGAACCGCGCACCCGCCCGCAGGCCCGGGGAGGTATCGCCCGGGGCCCAGCTCCCCCACCAGAGGCGGGTCCGCGTTGTCAAGGGCAGCGGGCCCGGGGAGGTCCAAGTCCGTCCGGCGGCGGGGGGCGCCGTGGCGG
>OFHH01000006.1_pt1 | contig 29027 bp, 29 predicted proteins | sample 1521961 | NCBI WGS metagenome assembly OFHH01 (sample SAMEA2468439, study PRJEB22500) | soil metagenome | biome: Glassland; feature: Farmland; material: Clay | place: Australia | collected 2013-01-31 | depth 0.55 m | reverse complement strand
CGGGCGGCGGGGGGCGGGGGGGTGGGGCGGGGCGGGGGGCTTGGCGGCCGGGGTGGATGGGGCATTCCTCCAGCACCCACCGGAGGAAGCCGGGGAGGGTGGAGGCCGGGGCCAGGGCCAGCCGCAGCAGCCATAGCAGGAACCCGCCGAGGATGGCGATGGGGGTGGCCTCAACCTCGCCGAGCACCTGCCCGGTGTGGTGGGCGCGGGCGATCACCCAGGCACGCACGACGCCGATGAGGGTGTCGGACGCGAGCGCGTAGACCGCGGAGGGCATGACCCAGATGGCCAGGTCCCGCCAGCCGGGGGCGGAGGCAAGAGCGTTCATGGCCAGGCTGATGCCGACGCAGATGAGGTTCAGCGCGCGGGCGCGGATGGCGCGCTTGGCGTGCAGGGCCAGCGCGATGCCGAGCGCGGCGAAGATCAGCGCGCCGACGTCGGGGATGCCGGCTTCCAGGGTGGCGATGGCCGGGGTGTGCTTGACGTGGCTGACCAGGACGTACTGGGCGTCCCAGCTCACCGCCGCTGCGGCCGCCGCGAGGACGGCCAGGGCGGCCATCGCGCTGCGCAGCCACGCCTGCGCCCGGTCACTGCTGCCGTCCCGTACTGGGGTCACTGTCCGCGCCTTCACCGTGCGGGAGTCCGGCCCGCCGCCGCCGTGGCCGTGAGGCCTTGACCGGTGCCTGCCGCCCGCCGCGTGCCGGATGATGCCTGCTGCGGCGGGAGTTCTGGGCCGGTGCTGGTGAGGTGAGCGAACTGGGCTGCCAGGTCCTCGCTGGTCGGCAGGGCCGCGTCCAGGACCTCGTCGAGAAGGTGGCTGATGCGCCGTCTGCGCAGCAGGGCGAGCTGCCGGAGCCGGGTGCCGACGCTGGTGGTGATCCGCGTGGCCAGCCGCGCGTTGTAGCTCTTGGTCACCTGGTGTCTCCTTCGCAGAACCGTGCTGTGATGTCACATACAACAAGCTACTAGTCTTATGTGACACACGCAAGCCATCCTGTGTATTCCGCGCATCTCGCGGCACTAGGCGTGGGCAGGCTGGCAGCTAGTAGGCTGTGGCAGAACGCCAGATGGGTGGAGGGACGATGCTGAACCGGGACGCACCGTACGTGCAGATCATCGAGCACTACCGGCAGGAGATCCGCGACGGGCGGCTCCAGGACGGCGACATGCTGCCCTCGGGCCGGGAGATCGCCGAGCGGTTCGGCGTGTCGCTGGCCACCGCAGCGAAAGTCGCCACCGGGCTGCAGGCCCTCGGGCTCGTCACCCCCCGGCCCGGCGCGGGCACCGTCGTCACCGCCCCGCGCCCGCCCGGCGACCGGGCCCGGGGCGGCCCACTCCTGATCACTCTTGCCTCCCGGACCCCGGCCCGCCCCGGGGACCGGGCCCGCGTGCTAGACGCCGAAATCGTGCCGGCACCGCAGAACGTGGCCGCCCAATTCGGAGCTGAGCCGCCCGCCCAGGTGATCCGCCGCCGCCAGGCAACTGTCCGGGACGGCGACACCGTCGCCCTGCTGACGTCCTGGTTCCCCGCCTCGCTCGCCGAGGCCGTCCCGGACCTGCTCACCCGGACCCGGCTCACCGAAGAGATCCCCGGATACCACCCCGCCTGGGGTGAAGACTGGGTCTCCGCCCGGCCGCCAACCTCCGCCGAGGCCAGGGAGTTCGGCATCAAACGCGGCCACCCAGTGACGGTCGTGCACACCCGCCGGTTCGACACCAGCGACAGCATCATCGAGTATGCGGAGCTGATTGCCCGCGCCGACACCCGGGTTGTCTACCGGTACCACTATTCTCCGGCGGTCGCGCTGTAGCGCGCCCACTACCCCCGCTCCCCGGACGTCGCCCAGCTCTGCACCATGTTGCGTGGTGCGAGCGCCGAGAACTCTGAGGCCAGGCTCAGCGCGTCGAGTTGGTCAATGACGAGCACGCTCGGCCCACCTTGGGCGACAGCCGCCAAGGCCGTCACTGGCGAAACATCCAGGTTCCGCCGTTGGCCAAGCTCGGTGGTAGACGAGAACGGTTCAATACGATCGAGACGCAGGGCCAAGACAGGCCAGCCGTCTGCCTCGATCCGATCCACAGCCTGGTACAGGACAGCGCTCTTGCCACCACCACCTGACCCGATAACAAACAGCGGCAGCCCTCGGCTGTCTTGCAACTGGTCGACGAGATCCCTGGCCTCAGCGCGCGGAATCGCCGGTTGCAGTAGCTCGCGCTCAACGCTCTCCTTCCAACTGGTCAGGATCGTGCTGACGCTTTGGCGGATGGTCGGGTTGCCAAGGAGCCGTTTGGGCCTCAGCCCAAACGGCTCCAGGAGTTCCGTCAGCTTGTGCGCGTCGAGCGGCGTCCGTAGATGATCCTTGACCAAGTTGCCAAGGCCGACCGCGGCAAGTTCTGGCGCTGCCCCTTCGAGCAGTAGGCCGGCCAGAACGGCGTTCATGCGCGTAAGGTCGCGCTCATCTGGCCACAGGACCTCCAGCCCTTGCAAAGTCCGCCAGGCTTTTTCGGCCGATCCATAGGCCTTTCCACTGGGATAGTCGAAGCCAGTACGCAACCGTTGGCTGGTCAACATGTGTTCAACGAACGATTGGAGGTCAGGCGATCGTCGAGCCGCATCGGCCACGCTGTTAAGCACTGCGGCCGGAATAGTAGATACAAACCAGAACTGTCGGCCCCTGGATACATGGTGTTGGGCGGCCGTGCAACAGGCCGTTGGCCTTGAGTACGTGCAACTCCCACTCGTTGGCTTCGCCGATCTGCCGCTTGACCTGATGAATCCCGACCTTGTCGCCGCGCCGTACGGTGAACTCCGCGCCGAGGCTGATCTCACCCACGTCCTCAACCGTCACCGAGTCGACGTCGCCGAGCAGAACATACAGGAGGTGGCGAGCGGTCCAGCGGCCTTCGTAACGCTCACCGAACTTGGCAGCCTCACCACCTGAACGTGGACTCATTCCTCGTCTCCCGCCGACTGCTGGACGATTGGCCGCACCTCAGCGCTCATCTATCTTTCCGGGCCAAGGCGATCAGCGGCGTCGAGTCGCAGAAGCTCGTCGAGAGCCCGCGTGACGCACCGTGACCGGCACTGGTCTACTCCCGGCGAGCAAGCAGCCGCCGATCAGGGCGGCTGCAGTGGCACTGGCCGATCTCGCGTAACCCGCGCGGATCGGGTGGTTCTGCTGCGCGGGGCGTGGGCGGTGACCGGTGTACTGTTCCGGCCCGACGCTGGCCCGGTGTGCCGGGTGACCGCGGCCGGGTATGACGAGAGGACCCGCCTCTGCTGCTTGCGGATCTCGATTGCGCGGTGCGGGAGCTGGCCCGTGTCTCCGCGCCTGCCTGGGGTCCTCTGTCATGGTCCTTCCATCCCGCCGCTGGGTGGCCCGCCACGGGCCAGTGGCCCTGCCACGGGGGACCTCTGGCCCTCGCGGGCAAGGCGCACGCTGATACTCCGATTACGCCAGCAAGACCTGCGCTGAGGCCCCAGCGTCCATCCGGGCAGTCTGGGTGCGCGGGAGGATGCGGCAGCTGAAGACGGGCAGGCGGATGGCGAACGGGCTCGGCGATGGCTGCCTGCCGCAGGCTCGGGTCCCCGCGCACGCCGCCGCCGGCGGGTATGCCTGTTCGCCCTCGGCGCCAGGCGGGCTGGCCGGGGTGCAGGGGGAACGGCAGAGCGGGCATGACCTCCGCTCCGGCCCCAAGCGGTCAGCCGAAGGCGCGAACGGCGCAGTAGACCCCGGACCCGAGCATGACGGCTGAACCCAGGGCCAGGAGGAAAGCGTCGAAGACCCGCGGGTCATCCCCTGCCGGTACGACCGAGTCCGGCTGGGCGGGATCATAGGTGATCCGGACTGTCTGGCCCGCCTTTTTCCCTTTGGCTAGAGCATGGCCGGTGTACCCGGCATTGACCAGCTGACCCCTTACATCGGTGAAAGAGAGCCTGACCGTGGTGACCCAGCTCTGGAACCCGGACGGGACGGAGACGTAACGCTCAGTAAGACTCACGATGGTCGCCTCCGCGGTCAGGCCGTGCCTGCGCAGATGCCGGGCCGCCGCCAGCCGGCCGGCCGCATCTGCGGCGCCCAGCGCGGCAGCCACCGCAGATACCGCCGCGGCGGCCAGCAAGCCCCCGGTGCCGAGAGTGATGCCCCCAGCAACTGCAATAAGCGCCAGGACGGCCAGGAAGCTCAACCCGCACCCAGCGAAGCTTGCCACCCGGCGCCTGGCGTTATGGGTTGCCATCGCGGACCGCCCCTCCTGCACTCTTGCGGCCTCAACCATTTACCCTCAATCCCGGCAGCGTGTCAGCCCCTGACTGCCTGCTGTCCAGGCGCAGACCCGGGTATCAGCATGCGAACGTGTCCCGCGTAGCGGTCTCAGCCCTGAGGCGCTCGCCGCGGCGCCCTCGGCCCCGATCTTGATGCACTGCCCGGCCAGGCCAGCAACCCAGTGGGCGTCAACCGCGGCCGATCTCCGCACTGTGCCGCCTGGCAGGGCACCCACCCGGGCCCGGTGCCGGGAAACGAACGGTGGCCCGGCCGGGCATGCGCTCCATAATTTCTCCGGGTGAGGCGGCTGACCGCCGTGCGCTCTCGACTGGATAATCCGTGCCCCCTTCAGCGCCCTGACCCTGCTCAGTGAACGACCGCAAATATTCGGCGTTATACGGGTGATCGAAGATCACCAAGCCCTTCGGGCCGTATAACGCTAGATACACGGGTGATCATCGCCGGCTTCCGAGTCCGATATGCGGAGATGACCACCCGTGTATCACTCGATCCGGCGCCGCGCTGGCCGATGAACCGATCACGCTCCGCAACCAGCGCTGGTCTGCGGCCAGTGCGCGAGATCCGTTCGGTGCGGCCGTGAGCGGCGGGCTACTCACTGCATGGCTGTCTGTGCTAACGTCGCTGCTCGATTGCCCCCCTACCATATAGACGATTGATCCGAGACATCCGAGTAGCGAGAGTCATGATGAGAGTTGAGTGGCGTGTCCAGCGCTGACGCCTGGCAGAAGGTGACAGAGCTGGCGCGTGAGCGACCAGACTGGCTCCCGGTCCTGCGAGCAGCATGCGAGGAGGCGGAGCAGAGTGAACGCTTCGGCGGTCGCTTCGCCGGCCGGTGGGTACTCCAGCGGCTGGCCACGCCAGGTGGGCCACCGCAACACCGGCCCGGGCTACGGCTCTTGGTGGGCTACGGCTTCCTGGAGAAGGCCGGGGAGTCGTCCAGGGGGGGCAGGAGGGCTTATTACCGCATGCCCGAATGGCGCAACGTCAAGCACGCGCTCGACAGGCTGGAATCCGCCGAAGAGGAGCCACCCGGCCAGTAACAAAATCAATCACTCAACTGCTTCTATGTAAGGAGGACGATATGAGCCTGCATAACTTTCAGCTGCAGTACATCCCAGAACCGGCAGGGCAGAAGCTATCACTCAATACAGCCGAGCCTCGTGTGCGGGAAGCCACCGTGCGACAGGCATCAGATATTGTTACGCCCATCTACCATTCCTGGGAAGAAGCACTGAAGACTGGCGGCGTGAACTGGCAGCGGTTCCAGGCTGCAGGCTCAAAGAATCATGCAGCGTGGCAGGGGTGGATCAATAGCACGCTCTCATGGCACGCTGCCCCAGAGTGCTTCGTTGAGGAGCTCAACCTGAGCTCGGACGGGCAGCTTAAGTTCACGCTTTCACAGTCATAGCACCGGCGTGGTCTCGCCGAACTCCAGATCCCGCTGATCGGATGGGAGCCCGACGCGTGGGTAAGCAGAACTGGAAATTCTGTACGGGTCACACTGGCACGTACGGTCCGCGACTTGAGGCACCGAGTCGGCGATCTGTTTGGGTGACTCCGTGCCGAAAGTCACTTTGCGTGAACGTCACTCGCCGAGTCGCGGGGATATGGCTCGCGCGTCCGAAGCGCGATGATCTGCACCGGGGGCCGGGCCGGCCACCCCCGGCTGCCCGGGTGGTGTTGGCGAGGGGCGGGGTGAACCGGTCTGCGGACCTGGCGTGGGGTGCCAGGGCGGGTTGCCCTCAGGGGTGACGGTGCGGTGGCTGATGATGTCGTGCTGAGCCGCGGCGGCTGCCAGAACGGGGCCATTTGCATCTGGGGTGAACGTACTGTGTGAGTAGCTCCCAGGTCCTGCCAGGTCGGCCGGTTGCGGGTCGCTTGCCAGGCGGGACCATGCATTGACGTGTCAGCGGGGGCCGACCGCGACCAGACCGAGCGCCGCCTCGTGCCGGCCGTCGATCCGGAGGAGGTCGTTGAGCGTTCCGTCGAAGAACGCGCCGACCATGCACGCTCCCAACCCGGCGGCTTCCGCAGCGAGGTAGAGGTTCTGGGCCACGTGGCCTCCTTCCCAGCAGATGTACCGGTAGTGGCGTTCGTGGTATTTCCATCGCGTCCGCTGGAACAGGCCGGTAAGCACGAACACCGCCGGCGCTGTGCGCAGGAACTCCTGGCCCAGACCGGCGATCATCAGGTCACCGGCGACCGAACCGGCGCGTACCGGCTCGAGTGCCTGCGCCCGGACGTCGACGTGGTAGAGGCCGGCGTCGATGCCCTCGACCCGGCTGACCGCCACGTAGGTTTCGATCGGGTAGAGCGCGCCGGCTGACGGGGCGGTGCGGTAGTCGGCGCTCGAGGTGATGGCGGTGGCCGCGTGGACCAGCCAGGCGAGCTCTTGCGCGGTCAGCATCCGGTCGCGGTAGTCCCGGAGCGACCGGCGCTGTTGCAGCGCCTGGCCGACGCTCAGTTCGGGCAGCGGGAGGCCGGCAGCAAGCGCGACGGTTGCGCCACCAGCGACGCGCTTGTAACGGGCGGGCTGGCTCCCCCAGCTGACTACGCTGCGCAGCAGGCTGCGCAGACCAAGAGAGCTCTCCCGGTGGTAGAACAGCCCGACGTCACCGCCGTTGTAAGGATCGGGCGAGATCCCGGTCTTCACAAACCAGCCGGCGGCGGCGCCCACGACACCCGCCCCGGCCGCTGCCAGTGCTGCCCGGCGCGCCGGCCCGGAGCGCACGTGCTCCGAAACCGCCGGGGCCACGCCAACGACGGCACCCTCGGGTGGTGCCGCCGGGGCCCGGCGCCGCGACGCGAACGGTACCAGGAAAAACCTCCAGTGCGTCGCCACGTGGACCACGACGAGCGCCGCCAGGACGTACCCGGCCCACCGGTGGAGAACGAACTGGCTGAGACCGAGCCTGTCCACCAGCAGCCCGGTCAAGAACACGACGACCGCCGCACCGAGCAGCACGACATCAAGGGCGTATCTCAGGAACCTGCGAGACATCTCGGAGGCCTCCTTGAACCACCACGGCCCGCCGCGAGACTAGCGTGATCGGGCCGGTGACGAACACAACACCAGCTCACCGGGCCACGCCCGCCCGGGGCCAGAGGCACAGGTCCTGCCCGCACCTGCCGGACGTCTGCCCCTGCGCCCACCAGGCCCCGGATTCCCAACCGGACCACCGGATCGCCGGCCCACTCACACTCGGCGCCAGGCGTTCCCAAAAGCGCCGCATGCGGCGGGGCTGGACGCCGGCGCAGGAAGGCGCCCCGCCCGACAACTTGCAGGCCAGTAAGACGCCCCAGTCACAGTCTGTCACGAGGCTTTATCGCAGTTGACGCACTCGCCGTCGACGGCGACACCCTCCTGGTCCACCTGGCCCGGCCCAACAAGGTCTGGGCTGCGATACAGGCGCGGCCAATCGTATTGATGAGCGTCGTCGACGACTACGCGTACATCCCGACGACGTGGCGCGCGAAGGCCGGCGGACCAGACGAGGACGGGGTGCCAACCAGCTACTACACCGCCGTCCATCTGACCTGCCACGCCGAGATCGTAGACGACACCCAGGCCAAGGCCGAGTTCTTGCGCCGCCAGCTGGCGCACTTCCAGCCACGAAGCGACCACGCCCAAGCCGGAGTGGACATGCCCCCATATGGCCGGATGCTCTCAGGAATCCGCGGCCTGCGCCTGCACATCGCCAGCGTTGCCGCCAAGTTCAAATACGACGACCACAACCCGCCAGAACACCGCGCCCGGGTCGCCGAACGCCTCGAAAGCCGCAGAACCGGCCGGGACCGCTCCGCCGCCGCAAGCAACGCCGGCGCCTCAAGGAAATCGGCGAATGGAAACCCGCCACTAACCGCGGCGCCGCAGTCACTGCGGATCAGCGCGGAGGGATTAGTTGGCTCCCCCGACGGCCCGCCCCGGCATCGCGTGAGAAATGGGCCTGGCGCCTGCTTTGCCGGGCTCTATGGTCCTTCCCGAGGGCTCCCTGAGGGGTGCATATGTGGAGCATCCCGGTGAGTTGCAGCACTCTGCTGACGAGGGGCTGGGCGAGCGGATGACCTGGCGGCCGGCCTACTCGCCACCAGTGAGCGGTTCCCCAGGCGGCTCGTCGCGGAACGGCGCATGCGCTTTGTCTGCGTCGGCGCTCCATGATTCGCCTGTCATTAGACCGCCCGGGGTTCCTGGCAGGCGGGCCATTTTCCGGAGACGCTGCTCATCGGTCCGTGGTTTTGCGGTGGGCGGCTGATACCGGTCATGATGGCTTCGATGGTCGTGAGTTCGTCATGTCGTGGGCTGCGCCATCCGGCATGGAACCGCAGGAAGGCGCGTTCGCGTCTCATGGCCATGAAGGTTCCCGCGGTGGGCAGGCCCATGGCCTGGCACGCGTACGTGCTTGCCGCGGCCGGCGCGGTGGCTGTGATGTGCACAGCGTGCGGTAGTCAGGGTGGCGCGAAGGCGGCTAGCCCGGTGACGCCGTCCACCTCGCTTGCGATCACGTTCACAGCTGGACCGGGAGTTACGCCGCAGCGTTGGACCCTCACCTGTCGGCCGGTGGGGGGGAGCCTGCCCCATGCGCGGGCCGCGTGCTCTGCCCTCGGTGCCGCTCATGACCCGTTCGCGCCAGTGCCGCGTGGCGTGATGTGCAGCCAGATCTACTTTGGCCAGCAGAAGGTGACGGTCACCGGGTACTGGCAGGGCCAGCGTGTATCGGCACACTTCAGCCGGGTCAACGGCTGCCAGGATGAAAGGTGGAAGAAGGTGGCCGCGTTGTTTGGCCTGCCCTCGTGAGCCGGGGTGCTGGTAGCGGGGCGCTTCTTGACCGGCCGCGTGAGGACGCGGCTTCGGTGGCGGGGCAGGGCGGGCCATGGTGTGTTTCATGCTGCCGGGCACCCGGATGTGCTTGAGTGGTGGGAGGTTCCCACGCCCAATGACCCTTGGGGATCGATCGTCTGGCGGCCGCCTAGTGGATGGTTCCCGGCCGCTCCGCGACATGGCCGACGGAGCGGCCGGGTTCCCGTTTACGGGTAATTCACCGGGCTGCCGAGGCCGGTCACGAGGTCGTAGCCGGTGCCCGCGGTGCAGTCGGTGCCGCAGGTTCCGTTGGTGCCGCTGGTGATGTCACGCAGGTTCGTCTTGTAGCCGCCGGAGTAGATGGCCGAGTCGCCCTCCAGCGCGGTCGAGCCCGCTGCCTTGCCGGCGGCCAGGACGCCGGCCCAGTTGGGGGCGCCGACGCTGGTGCCGCCCAGCGTGAACCAGCCCGACTGGCCCTGGTAGCTGGTGCTGTCATAGACCGACACGCCGGTGCTGGGGTTGGCGTCGAAGGAGACGTCGGGGATGCCCCGCTTGGCACCGGTCAGGGCGGAGATCGTCGAGGCGCCGGAGACCGGGCCGGAGTAGCCGGACTGGTAGCCGGGGATCGCCTCGACCGAGGAGATCCCGCCGCCCGACGATGACCACGTGGTCTCGCTGGTGAAGCCGGAACAGGAGGTGCCGCTGCAGCCGTTGAGGGTGGTGCCGCCGACCGCGATGACGTTGGGCGAGGCGGCGGGGTATTCGGCGCCGTGCCCGCTGTCACCTGCGGACGCCGTGTAGAAGGTGTCGGCGTGGGTCATGTCGGCGTCAAAGGACGTCTCACCGCTGGACTCACCGCCGCCCCAGCTCATGGAGACCTCGGTGGCGCCGAGGCTGTTCGCGTAGGAGACCGCGCCGAACAAGTTGGAGTTGCTGTTGCTGGCCGCCTCGACCAGCACGATCTTGGCGCCGGGAGCCTCTGCGTGCGCCCACTCGATGTCGAGCGATTCCTCCAGCACCCAGCCGCTGTTGGTCCTGGGCGTGCCCTGCGGGTCGGCCTGCTCGAAGCAGGGGCCGGACTGGGTCAGCGAGGTGCAGGTGGACAGCGCCGGGTAACCGTACTGGGCGTTGAACGTGTTGAGGTCCGACAGGGCGTGCGGGTCGTGATAGGCGTCGACGATGGCGATGATCTGGCCCGTGCCGGCGGTGCTGGACGAGGACAGACCGCTCAGGTTGTACACCGAGGCGATCGCGCTGGGCGGCAGCCCGGTCGGCTTGGTGCTGGACAGTCTGGGCTTCCCGTCCGGCAGGCGGCCGATCACCTTGACCCGGAACGGCGGGTTTGCCGTCCTGGCCGCGCTTGAGGTCCCGGCCAGGGCGGTAGCTGCAGCCGACAGTGCCGCCATGACTGTGAGTGCAGTCCCGGCTGCGAGAATGGTCATCCGTCGAGGCCACCTCATGAGCGTTCCTCCTTTGCCGTGCCGCTGAGTGCGGGCGATCCAGCGCATCTTCTGGCACCCAATTTCAGGCGTCAAGACCCCAGATCGCGCCAGTCCTGTACTGATTGCGGCATGGACCGGGCCGTCACCTGGATACCTGGCCTTCGCAGTGCGGCATGAGCCAGTCGCTGGCTCAGCAACTGGTTGCCAAGGCGAGCTGGCCGATGAGGCTGGCGATCAGGGTGATGGCGGTCGTCACCGAGCCAGGCGCCGCGGCGCTCGGCAACCATGGCGAGGGCGCCGTCGATCAGGTCGCAGGTATCGTCGCCGCTGCGCGGACCGGGTCCGGGTGAAGCAGAGGGCTGGCGGCGGGCCGGGCGGTCACCGCCACGGTGCGCAGCCGCCGAAAGGCCTGGCTGAGGTGTGTCTGCGCAAGCCGTGACCATCCGCTTGGCCGGGGCGGGTCACTTGGCGCACGGCCTGAACGTTCGCACCGTCGCCACTTCCCGGCACTCAGCCCAGCAGACTGCCCGGCAAATTAGGTCAATTCCGTGTGAACGGGCGTGCCGCGTGCCAACCCGGGCTAGTGCGCAGATCCCGCGCCTTACCAGGGTGAACCCGCAGGTCAGGAAGCCGCAGCCTGCGAAACTCCTCGACGCTGATAAAAGTCGGGTATCGCGGCCCGCACGGTCCCTGCCTGTCGACGCGTCGCTGGGCAATCCGGTCGGCGGAGTGAAAGCAGGGCACCCATCACGGTGCGCAGTACGGCGACACGATGAGCATGACTGACCGGTTATGGCCAGGACCTGTCACGGCCCCATCGTCATCTGTCAGCAGTGACGTTCCATGCTCATAACGAGTGGGCGGATGTTCTCAGGGGTGCGACGAGGTAAAGCGGGCCGTTTTCGCGGTTCTGCTAGGTGGCGCCTGATCAACATCTGGGTAGCACGCCACAGGTGTTGTGCAACGTGGCGGTCCGGATCGCTGTGCCTCTGATCGGCAGCGGTGACGAGCGCCACCCCACGGAGACGTGCCGCAAAGCTATCCGCCAAACCCCCGGCGCAAACCTGGTGCGACAGCTAGGCGACTGGAGAACGCCAGCAGCTGGGCCTGTTGCTGAGGTTGAGGTGGGGCGGGATCGCCGTCGCGCGGGGGGAGGTGTGGGGACGCTCTCGCCCGGACACCACGGTTACGGCAGCCTTGCGAGTGCGACATACACCAATTAGCTTTGTACTTGTGACAATTCTTGGTGCGCCGGGAGTGCCGGGCGTGAGCGGGCCGCCGCGACGCTCACCAGCGCGGCTGGCCGGCCCGCATGTGTCAGGGCCAGCATGAAAGCCGGACTGTCCCCGGCGATCCGGGCGGAGCAGGCGCTGCTCGGCGCGGTGCTCTTGGACCCTTCTGGGCAAGGGCACCTGCTGCGCCTGGTCCAGCCCGGGGACATGGCCAGGCCCTTTCACGGCCAGGTGCTAACTGCCATGCAGCGGCTGCAGGAACAAGGAGTGCCGCCGGGGCCGATGGCGGTGCACGAGGAGGTCAAGAAGGACCCGGACTTGCGGACCGGGTGTCCCACGACGGTGTCCTGCTGGCGGACCTGATGGAAGCCGCGCCGCGCGCCGGGCACGCACCCGCCTACGCCGCGATGGTGATCGGCGGTGGCATCCGCCAGCGGATGGCGCTGAGGGCGGCGCGGATGAGCCAGGCAGCGCGCGGCGGCGACCCAGTGGTCGCGCTGCGGATGGCTGCGCAGGCCAGGGCGGAGCTGGGCCGGTGCCAGGCACGGTGGCAAGCCCTGCCGGAGCAGATACGCCGGGAATTGCCCCGGCGCACCCAGGACCGTCGCGGGCACACCGATGTTGCCCGCCAGCTGAACGCGGTGCGCGATGAGATCCGCCGGCTGCGCCACGACCTGGAGCTGGAGACGCAGCACGGGCTGGAGGAACGGCTGGCCTTGATCGCGGTACGGCTAGCCGGGGCGGCGGCTGCCAGCGCGGCCCTGCGGGAGCGGCAGGCCACGGTGCGGGCAGCGGGGGAGCCCCGGCCCGGTGGGCCCGGGGCGCGGGCTGCTGGAGCCCAGGCGCTGCGCGACCTTGCCGCCAGCCCCTCCCAGCTTCACGCCGTGCGGGGGTGGCTGCGGCCCGGGCATTTTGGCTGCCCCGAACACGGTGAGCTGTACGCGGTCATGCGTGACCTTGCCGTTGCGGGCCAGCCGGTGGACCCGGTGACGGTGAGCTGGGAGGCGTCGCGGCGGGGAGTCACCGTGGACGCCGCGGACCTGGCCGGTGGGATGGGCCCCCTCGCGGTGGCAAGCGCGCGGGAGGTGCACCGGCGCGGGCTGCTGGCCCAGGTGGACCAGGCTGGCCGCGACATCCAGGCCAGTGCCAGCGAGCCTGCCGTATCCACCGCCGGGTTCCTGCGCTCAGCGCATGACCACCTGGCCCGCCTGGAACCCGGCCCAGCACGCTGGCCCGCTCATCACGCAGGTTCCCTTCCTGCCGATCCCGCACGCCAGCACGGCATCCCCGCTGCCTCCCGGCAGACGCCGGCGGACCGGGAACCAGTCCGTGAGGCCGCCTCGTGACCGGGACTTCAGGCACCGGCGTTGTCCGGGGCGTTTCGGCCATGACAACGCCACACGCGAGCACGCGCCTTCACCGGGACTACTGCCGGTGGCGCGCCCGGCAGATCGCCTACGGGCGGTGGCGGCCGGGGGCCGACGCCACCCCTGTCCGCGGCCATCGGCGGATGCTCCGGGCGGGCGGGGCCAGTTACCAGGCGATCGCCCGCGCGGCTGGGGTCAGCCCAATGACCGTGCACTGGTTGCTGCACGGTGAACCCTCCAGGAGGCAGGGTGTCACCGGGCGCGTCCGCGCCGCGCCTGCCGGACGCCTGCTCGCCATCACCCCAGCAATGCTGGACGAGGTGGCCAGACGGCGAGATGCCACCGGGACCAGGCGGCGGCTGCAAGCCCTCATCGCGATGGGCCACCCTGCGGCCAGCCTGGCCCGCCACCTCGGCCTGACCCCGCGCACAGTGCCAGGCATCGTCCGCGGCACCACGGTGACGGTCACGCCAGCCACACACGCGGCAATCCGCGACCTCTACGGCCGGATATGGGACATGCCACCGGCCGGGCGCACCCCGGCCGAACGCCGCGCTGCTCCCGCCGCCCGTGCCCGGGCGGCGGGAAACGGGTGGCCAACGCCGATGGGGCTCGACGACGACCACATCGACGACCCCGCCTACCGGCCACGCACCCGCTGGCGGGCCGCCACCGGCACTGCCGTCACACCACCAGCATGCCAATCTGCCCAGACGCCACGACCGGGCCGCCCCCAAGTCCGGCGCAACGGCACGAAAACAGCATCATGACCAGCCGGGCGCGCAGCCCACGTCCCGCCCAGCCAGCCGTTATGCACAAGCGGCGGCAAGCCGGGAAATCTGTCCACAGCCGCTGGCGCGCCCGGCCACGGCGGAGGACCTGGCTGCCACACTCGCCGCACCCGGCCACAGCAGGAGCGCCAGCATGACCAGCATCGCCGCCGTAGCGGAACGCCTTGCCCAAGCCCGTGAGCTGCCAGAACTCCTTGATGCCGCCTACGAGGCGTTCGAGGTCCTGCTCTCGGCCATCGAGGACCACGAGAACCCCAGTGACCCCAGGTTCGTCTCGTTCGTCATGGCGGCCACGTGCGCCGCCAACGGCCGCGATGCTGTCCTGTTCGCTCCGTCGCTGCCCCCGCGCCAGCTCCTGCGGGCACCGGCCGGGAGCGGCACCATGCACCCAGAAGGCGCGGAGAGCGGCGCGGCCGCTGTTGTGGCCGTCAGCACGCTGCTAACGGCCCGGCTAGCACAGGCCGCTGAGCAGGCGGCCGATCCCGGTGACCGGGCTGGGTGCCAGAACGCAGCGCGGTACGCCCGCCAGATCCAGGCCATGCTCACCGGTAGCGGGCCGTGATGGGCAGGGCCACATTCGGGGAGCTCGTCCAGTCGGCCCACCGCCACCTGGCCGGAACAGCCGCGCCTCACCACGCGGGCGGCACCGGGGGAAACGTAGAGGAAGTCTCCCGCAGCCTGCTGCGGGTGGTCACCGTCATGGGCCGTTACCTGCGCGACATCGCCACCTCGTTCCACGATTTGCCGGGGGACACCGGGCCGGCGCTGGCCCCGTGGTCCCGTGCGTGCCTGCAAGCGAACGAGGCCGCGACCAACGCGGCAGGGTTCTTGATCCGGCGGCGCCCACCCAGCCGATGGCCTGCCGCCCCGGCGGCAAGCCCGCTGGCCCAGCGGCTAGATGCAGTCGCGGTGTCGCTGGCAACCGGGCGTGATCTGCTGCAAACTCACTTCGCCGCCGATTCCCACGGTGCCCCGCAACAGCGTTCGGAATGGGGGCTTGTCATTACCTCCGCGCCGGTCACCCGGGCGCTGCTGGCCGAGATCGGCGCGCTGGCACGCCAGACCGCGCAGCACGGCGCGAACCTGGCACTCTCGCCGTTCCCAGGCACACGCGGGAACGGGAACGCGCGGCGCCGGCTGAGCGCGGCCTGCCAATGGCTGTGGGTGCTGGATGCCTCCGTCCGGGCCGCGCACCAGCTCGAACCGGTCACCGAAGCCGACCGTGAGCTGCTGCGGGCGATCCCGTCAACGCCATTCCCGAGCGCCCCCTGCTGACCGGCGGCGAACCGGTCAGTTCGCTGCGCGAGGCAGTGACCAGCACCGCCGAACGGGCCCGCCACCTTGCCTGGGCATCCGCCTACCGGGCCTCCCGGCCGCCTGGGGTATCGGCGATGTCGCTGCGCAAGGTCGCCGACGCCGGCACCGTGACCAGCCACCATTGCCACCTCCTGCTCCACGCCCTCGCCGCCCGCAGCGCGCAAGCCGGGCTCACCGAGGTCAGCGGGCACCTGTCCGCGGCAGCCGACGCCGCCGCGCATGCCCGCGACCGGTGGTTGCAGGCTGCACGCGCGGTCCGCCGCATCACCACCGACACGCCGGCCTACCTGTCGGCCGTGGCTGGCGAGGCCAGCGACCTGGCGTTGTGGACCGGGCGGCTGGCCTACGCCGACCCAGCATGGACGCTCGCCAGCGGCCCCGCCCATCCAGCGCGCCCTCCCGACAGCCTGGCGCCCCAGCCACACGACCTGCCGCTGGCCGTCGCGGCGGTGCACCAGGCATGCCACACCCTGACCAGCCTCACCCACACCGAGCAGGACCGGATCCGCACCGCGGCGCAAGCCGGGTGCATCCTCGTTCCCACCCAGTCACTCCCCGATACCTACGACATCCCGCACCCCTTCGCGCGGGCACCCCACGACCGCATCGACCTGCTGCTCGCCCAATACGCGGATGCCGGGCAGGCCAGCCGCCAGGCCACGGCGGCGGTCGAGGAGGCCGCCGAGGCCACCGGGGCGCCCAGCCGGGTGCTAACCGCCGCACGAGCCGCCGCCACCGGCGCCAGCCGCCAGGCCAGCCCCGAGCACGCTCCGGGCCGCCCCGCCGCGCCAGCCAGCCGGCCTCGAGCTGCTGACGACCGGCCCGAGCCAGCCGACCGGCCTGGGCCGGTGGAACACACCCTGCGCCGCCTCGGGATCACCCGCCCAGGGCTGCTCTCCCGCGGAGCCGACATCGACCGGGCCGGCGAGCGTCTGATCATCGACGCCGCTGCCGACCTGGAACCATCGCAGCATCGCCCCAGCGCCGTCGAGCTGAACACATCGGCCGGAACCACCGCGCTGATCAACCACGCGCTCGCCTCCGGCGACCCCCGCGCCACCGCCCTGCTCCGGCGACCGGACCCACCGTCGCGGGAACCGCCAGAACCAGAAGCAGAACCCTGACCGCGCAGCCAGACGACCAGCCGTCGTCAGGCGTGCCGCCCTGGGGCGGCGCGAGGACGCGCTGGCCGCCATCGAGGAAGCCGCGGACCTGTACCGGCAGCTGGCCGCCGCCCGCCCGGACGCCTTCACCCCCGACCTGGCCACGTCGCTCTTGACATATGGTGCCCATCTGACGGAACTGGATCGGCATCACGACGCACTCACCGCAGATCGCGAGGCTGTCGCTCGATTCCGCTGGCTGCATGCCGCACATCCAGACGCTTTCCGCGAAGACCTCGTGAACGCGCTGCACAATCTGGAGATCGACCTGCATAACCTGAACCTCAACGATGAGGCACAGCAGGTCGCGCAAGAGCTTGCGACGCTGACTGACGATCCCCAGTAGCCGGATGGACCGCGAGGGTGCGGCCTGCCACCCGAGGGACCAAGCCCTGGCGGACTGCTTCGAAGACGAGACACCCCCACAAGCCGACGATGATTGCGCGGCAACGTGCTGCCCGATCATGGGAGCAGAATGGGAGCGGCAAGGCTCGGTCAGGCGGCCTCAGACGCGGTGATCGTATTCTCGTACAGGTCGCTGACCTGGGCGGAGGCTGTTACCCGGCCTGTTTGTACGGTGACACGCTGAGTTGTGGTCCTGGATGTCGGGAGTTCAAAGTACTTTCATGACCTAAAGCAAGCCCCGGGCAGAGTCCGTCCGAGAGTCCACGGTGAGGTCCGCTTCGCCGTCAGGACCCGACACGCTGGTCTCGGCCACCTCGACTGGCTGAACTCCGAGTCATGCTTCCACCTCGGCACAGGCGAATCGCATGGCCTCCCGTGAGGCCCACAAAATCCCCACAAGTCCGCGCTCCGGCGGACCCCACCACTGGAAACCCACAGACAAAACGGTATTACGCGGCACACGGCGGCACGGTTGCTATCATGGCCGCGTAAGCCTACTGACCAGCATGAATGCGGGTGAGCTGGGCTAGCACAGTTGTTACGGGATCATGGTCCTAGGGGCGATAGAACCCCTGTAAACGGCAGGTCAGCGGTTCGAATCCGCTCACCGGCTCCTGGTAGTACCCGCGCTGACCAGCGCGTTCTGTTCTGTCTGCCGTGCTCCCGGACGCCCCGCCGGCGCTGGCGGAGTCCAAAGGGAGTCCAGGGGTTCCTGCGTGCCATCTCCCGGCGCGCCCCCCGCCCCTCTCACAGCAGCGGCCTCCCCGTCGCGTCTGCGCGCTGCGGTGGGCCTGCGCTGCCACTCCCTTCGGAGGAGGACCAGTTCATGAAAGGCGTAATGCCGCAGCCATCGGCCTCCGCCACGCCAAGTGCTGTCACAGGGGGCACAAGCAGTCCGCGTGAGTCCGTGACGTCGCCGGGCTCCCGCCCCCATGGAGTAACGCCAGGCCAGTACATGCGAGCGAACGACGCCGTGACCCGTTCCCCTGCTGGCCGTGTGTCGTCGTCCAGTGGCTGCTGGACCGCCGCCCTGCTGGCTGCCGTGCTGCTGGCGGTGGAGGCGGTCATCGTGGCCGGGTCGTGGCGCGGTCTCACGGGGCTCGCCTACCTGATCGGGCGTCAGCGGGGTGGCCGCGTGGGGTGTGCCGGTCACCCTCGACGGCGTGTCGCTTGTCGCGGCACTCGTCGCGTTACGCGCCGGGCTGGCCGGGGAAGCTTCCGGTCTTTACCGGGCAGTCCTGTTCGTGTTCACCGCCGCGTCGGCGACCGCGAACTGCTGGCACGGGCACGTCACAGGCGGCCAGCAGGCGGCGCTGTACCTGGGCGGCATGAGTGTCGCAGTCGCGGTCGTGTTCGCGCTGGTGCTGCGGCAGATCCGGCACGAGGGCCGGCGCCGTGCCGGGACTGTGACCGCCCGCCTGCCCCGGTTCGGCGTGGCGCACTGGGCGCGCTATCCCGGGCTGGCGTGTGCGCCTGGTCGCTGGCTGTCCGGGACGGTCACACCTCGCCACGTGCGGCGCTGGATGCGGTCCTTGACCTGCGCGAGCGCTCCCGCGCTGGCGCGCCAGAAGGCGGCGGTGACGCTTGCGTGACGGCGGGGTGTGACCGGCCAGGGATCGCAGCCAGCGGCGCGCCACCGGTCCGCAGCGTCTTCGGCCATGTCACAGGAGATGGCGCGTCACCGGTATGTCCGCCGCAGCGGCGTCGCGCGCCGCAGCGGCGTCAGGGCCGCCGGCCGAAGGCCGACAGCGAGGCAGCGGCGCTCGCGGTGCTGTCCGCCCGGCCCGGCATCAGCGGCGCGGACCTTGGCCGCGCCATCGGCGTGTCGCCGCGCACCGGGCAGCGCCTTCTCGCCGCGCTCGGAAGCCGTACAGCCGGAGAGGCCGAGACCGGCACGTAGAAGGGCTGCGGTGACCAACTCCGCCATGTCAGACCGTCTTCTTGCGAGCGCAGATGGGCCAGCCATGCGCGGATGGGCACACCCAAACGCGCACATGCCGACGAGCGGATGTTGCCCATGTTCACAGATCATCCGTCGGCGCATGTCCCTGCACGCGAATTCCGCACGAGGATGGAATCGCGCGCCTCACGCTGCTTCAGGTCGCCAGGGTGGCTAAGGCGTCGCTTGGGGCGCGGGTCGGCCGCAGCTGCGCTCGACGAACTCGGGCGGCCAGGTGGCCATGGTCTTCCCGGGAATCGTCCAGCGGAAGTCGCACCGGTCGCAGAACGCCACGGCCAGGACATCGACTGTGATGCCATGGACGGCCATGGCCGTGATCGTGCCGCCCATGCCGAAGGTTTCGTCGCCAGGCCAGGCGGCGATGACCAGCGCCCGCTCACCTGGGAGGAGCCCCAGCACCATGTCCGTCTTTTCTTACCGAACCTGCGGGACGATTCGGCGTTCTCGGTTGCGGATCACCTTGATTCCTCGGGGGTGAGGCACCATACGACCTTCCCTTTCATCTGTTGCGGGACATACCAGTCCCACTGCTCGCTGAACGCTTCCACGAGCAGCAGCCCGCGGCCGCTCTCGGCTTCTGCGTCGTGGTCCTTGCGCACCGGGGGCTCCGGGCTGGCATCCCAGACCAAGATCAGGACTTGCGTCTTGTCGGACAGCATCCAGAGCCGGACCGAGGGGATCCAGTTCGTGATCTGGGAGGCGGTGATGGCGTTGGTGACCAGCTCCGCGACAAGCAGCTCAACGCCGTCACGCAGGCATCTCTTCCTGGATGGCGTGCCCCGGCGCCCAGGTGCAGATGACCGCCGCCGAGCTGGCAGCAGCAGACCGCACCGGGCTCATCATCCGCCTGGAGGGCAGGTTGCAGCGGCTGGAGGCCGCCAAGGCCAAGGCGCTCGCCGACGTCGGGAGTGCCCGCAGCGAACTCACCCATGCCGAAGAAGGGATCGGCAAGCCCTTCGCGCAGGCCACCCAGCTCGCGGCAGCCCGGGAACGATCTGCCCGGATCAGCAAGCAGCTTGCCGCCAAGGCTGCGGAAGCAGCCCCAGGCGATGGTGAGCCCCGAGCGACCAGCCTGGCGCGGAGTCAGCTACCACCGCCGCCCCCGGCAGTGGACAGACCACGACCGGCCCGCAACGGCACGAACTTGAGGTGACCCGCCACCTGGCGGTCAGCGACTCCTGGCTCGGTGCACGAGCTGCTGAGGCAGGCGCTGGCAACCGCGGGCCCGGCTTCGAGGCAGGCCAGTGACCAATCCGGGCAGAAGGCCACCCGTGCCTCCAGTCTGGGCGTTTGCCTGTCGGCTGCCGGTTCGCGACGTCCAGCCGCGATTCAAGCTCGGGCGCAACCATGGGCTCAGCTCCCTGGCGGCAACACCAGGTGCACGAGCTTCCGGGTGGCGCGGGCGAGGCATGGTCTTCGTTTGCCACTGCCCTGCCGTTGTGCAGGGTGGCTCTGGTTGAGTGGCAAGCCACGAGTCAGCCGCGGACGTTCGTTCTGCCAGCGGATCCGGGCCACTTCGTCTGATCCGGCTACCCTGGCCCTCTTCGGCGCGAGCGTGACCGCGGAAGCGCAAAATAGCGGAGCATGAGGATCTCGCTGCCCCGTCAGCTGGCCCGGACCGAGCGGTTCACCCTGGGCGTGCCGGACCAGTTCACCCTCACCCCGGACGGCGCGACCGTGCTGTTCCTCCGCAGCCGGGCTGGCGACGATCCGGTCAGCTGCCTGTGGGCGCTGGACGCCGGGTCCGGCACGGAGCGGCTGCTCGCCGATCCGGCCGAACTGCTCGGCGGTGCCGCGGAACAGCTTCCCGAGGCGGAACGCATCCGGCGGGAGCGGGACCGTCAGTTCGGCGCGGGCATCGTCGGCTATGCCACGGACGAGGCGGTCCGCCTGGTGGCCTTCGCGCTGTCCGGCGAGCTGTGGACCGTGGCGATGGCCGGCGGCCGGGTCCAGCGCCTGCCCGCCGCGGGCAGCGTGGTCGACCCGCGCCCCGACCCCACCGGCGAGCGCATCGCCTACGTCGCCGGCGGCGCGCTGCGGGTGATCGAGGCGGGTGGGCACCCCCCCCACGCCGGGGGCGGGCCCGCGCGCCGCGGCGGCAGCGCCGGTGGACCCGCTACATCCTGCCCGCCTACTCCTGGCTGATCATCGCGTACCTGGTCTTCCCCATCGCGGTGATGGTCCTGTACAGCTTCAACAGGGTGACCACAGGACTGCCGCAGGTCAGCTTCGCCTGGAACGGGTTCACCACGCAGTGGTACCAGCAGTGGAAGGACATCCCCCAGCTCACCTCCGCGTTCTGGCTGTCCATCCGGCTCGGGATCGTCAGCACCCTGCTGTCCACGGTGGTGGGCACCCTGCTGGCCCTGGCCCTGGTCCGCTACCGGCCGCCGCGCTTCCGCGGCAAGGCGGCGGTGGAGCAGGTCATGTTCCTCAACATCGCCGCACCCGAGATCGTTCTTGGTGCCTCCCTGCTCGGGCTGTTCGTCACCGTCAGCCTGGCCCGCGGCTTCATGACCTTGCTGCTGGCACATGTCGCGTTCAGCATCGCGTATGTCGCGGTCACCGTCCGGGCGCGGATGGCGGGCTTCGACCGGTCGCTGGAGGAGGCCGCCGCCGACCTGGGCGCTAGCCCGTGGGTCACCTTCCGCAAGATCACCCTGCCGCTGATCATGCCGGGCATCCTGGCGGGTGCGCTGATGGCGTTCGCCCTGTCCATCGACGACTTCGTGACCTCGAACTTCGTGAGCGGGAGCGCGGTCCCGTTCCCGGTCTGGGTGTACGGCGCGGTGCGGGTCGGCATCCCGCCGCAGGTCTTCGTCTTCGGCACCGCGATCTTCACGGTCGGAATCCTGTGTGCGATCGCCAGCGTCGTGATCGGCTGGCGCAAGCAGACCTGACCCAGGGCGGACCGTTGTGAGTGGCGACATGGTGCGCAGCCGTGCTGCCGGTTTCCATCGCCGTGACGCGCTCAGGCTGGCGGGCCTCGCCGGGCTGGGGGCTGCCGGGCTGGGGGTGGCCGGGTGCGGAACCGGGGGCGGTCTGCCCGCTCCGCAGGGCACGGGGCTGACCCCGGTGGCCAGGTACTGGGCCCGGCAGCGCCGGCACGGCCACGTGAACTTCGCCAACTGGCCGTTCTACATCGACGCCGGGCACCAGACGCTGCGGGACTTCACCGCGGTGACCGGGATCACCGTGACCTATGCGGAGGTCATCGCCGACGATGCCGCCTGGTTCACGAAGATCAGCCCGATCCTGAGGTCAGGGGAGTCCATCGGCTACGACGTCATGGTCATCACCGACGGGTTCCAGTTCTCCGACCTGGTGACCCTGGGGGAGCTGACCCCGCTCGACCAGAGCCGGATGACGCACTTCTACGCGTACGCCGCACCCAGGTTCACCCGCCGGCCGTTCGACCCCGGCAACACCTACAGCATGCCGTGGGCGTCCGGAACCACCGGCATTGCCTGGAACCCGGCCCACATCAAGACGCCTGTCACCAGCATCAGCGAGCTGTGGAACCCGGCCTACAAGGGCAGGGTGGGAATGCTCGCCGACCTGCAGGACCTCGGGAATTTCGGCCTGCTCAAGCTTGGCGTCAAGCCGGAGATCTCGACCCCGGCCGACTGGCGTGCGGCGGCGAAGGTGCTCACCGCGCAGCGCGACGTCGGCCTGGTCCGTGGCTACTACCAGCAGTCCTACCTCGATGCCCTGGTCAAAGGCGAGATCTGGATCTCCATGGCCTGGTCAGGGGACATCGCCCAGCACAACCTGTCGTCGCCGGCCGGGCTGCAGTTCGTGATCCCGGCCGAGGGCGGCAGCATCTGGACCGACAACATGGTGATCCCCCGGCAGGCGCAGAACCCGGTGGACGCGATGACGCTGATGGACTGGTACTACCACCCGCAGATCGCGGCCCGGCTGACCGAGTCGATCACCTACATCCCACCCGTCCCCGCCGTCCAGCCGATCATCAGCTACGACGCGGCCAGGGCCACCGGGAAGGCCCGCCACCGCCTGGATCAGGTCGCCACCAGCAAGCTGATCTGGCTGAGCGCCGCCGAATACGCCCGGCTCCACAACTACCCGGACCTGAGCGGCAAGCGGCGGCGCGAGTACCTGTCCGTCTTCGCGCCGGTCGCCGCCGGCTGGCCGGGCTGACATGGCCACACCCATGACCGGGCAGATGCTGGCCGGTCCCCTCGCCGGGGCCCGTCCGGTCCCGTACTGGCTGGACCAGCCCGGCGCGCCCGGCCCGCAGCCACCGCTGACCCGCGCGACCGCGGCCGGCCTGGCGGTCGTCGGCGGGGGGTTCACCGGCCTGTGGACGGCGCTGCTGGCCAAGGAACGCGACCCGGACGCCGACGTGGTGCTGCTGGAAGGCAGGACGGCTGGCTGGGCCGCCTCCGGCCGCAACGGCGGTTTCTGCGCTGCCAGCCTCACTCATGGGCTGGCAAATGGGCAGGCCCGGTTCCCCGGCGAGATCGCCGACCTGGACCGGCTCGGAATGACGAACCTGACCGAGATCGCCGCCACCATCACCCGGTACCGGATCGGGTGTGCCGCCGAGCTGACCGGGGAACTGGCTGTCGCGGTGGCGCCCTGGCAGCTCCCCGGCCTGCACGAGGACGCGCGGGCGGCCCGTGCCCTCGGTCACGACGTGCGGGTGCTGACGGAGGACGAGGTCAGGGCCGAGGTGGATTCACCGACGTATCTCGGCGGCGTCTGGTACCGCGATGCCTGCCTGATGCTCGACCCCGCCCGCCTGGCCTGGGGCCTGCGCCGGGCGTGCCTGGAGGCGGGGGTGCGGATCTTCGAGCACTCCCCGGTGACCGGCGTGTCCGCGCAGGGCCAGGCGGGGCTGCGGGTGCTCACCAGGCAGGGCTCCGTGCTGGCGGACCGGGTGGCCCTGGGGACCGGCGCCTACCCGCCCTTGCTGCGCAGGCTGCGCCACTATCTGGTGCCGGTGTACGACTACGTGCTGGTGACCGAGCCGCTCCCGGCCGACCGGCTGGCCAGCGTCGGCTGGCGGAACCGGCAGGGCCTGGCCGACAGCGGCAACCAGTTTCATTACTACCGGCTCACCGCTGACAACCGGATCCTGTGGGGCGGCTACGACGCCGTCTACTACAACGGCGGCCGGATCACCGGCGCGCGGGACCAGCGCCCTGCCACGTTCGCCATGCTGGCACAGCACTTCTTCACCACCTTCCCGCAACTGGCCGGGACCCGCTTCACCCATGCCTGGGGCGGGGTGATCGACACCTGCAGCCGGTTCAGCGTCTTCACCGGCACCGCGCACAGTGGCCGGCTCGCCTATGCCGCCGGGTATACCGGGCTCGGGGTGGGCGCGACCAGGTTCGGCGCGAACACCATGCTCGACCTGCTGAGCGGGGAGGAGACCGAACGGACCTCGCTGGCGATGATGCGCAGCAAGCCGGTCCCGTTCCCGCCGGAGCCGGCCCGCTCCGCCGTCATCCAGCTCACCCGGGCGTCGCTGGCGCGGGCCGACCGGAACGGCGGCCGCCGGGATCTGTGGCTGCGCACGCTCGACCGGCTCGGCCTCGGCTTCGACTCCTGATCAGGGCGCGGCGCAGTCACCACCGCGCCGCAATCGCCTGCCACGCACGGGGAACCGCCACCGCCGCGCTGGCGCCGGGCCGGCCACGGCTGTGTGGGCACCGCCTGCGTAGGCTTGGCAGGCGTGCCGACGATTCTCATCACTGGCGCGGCCGGCCGGATCGGGACCATGCTGCGGCCCCGGCTCGCCCGGCCCGGCCGCACGTTGCGCCTGCTCGACACCGCCCCGCTGGCCGCTGGCCCGGGCGAGGAGGCGGTCACCGCCTCCATCACCGACCCCGACGCGATGATCGCCGCCTGCACCGGCGCGGACGTGGTGATCCACCTGGCGGCGATCGCCACCGAGGCCAGCTGGGAACGGATCCGCGACGACAACATCCAGGGCACCTACGTGACCTTTGAGGCGGCCCGGCAGGCAGGCGTGCCCCGGGTCGTGTACGCCTCCTCCAACCACGCGGTCGGGTTCACGCCACGCTCGCAGTTCCCGGCGCCCGATTACGCCTTCCCCGCACCGGACACCTTCTACGGCGTGGCGAAGGTGACCGGCGAGGCGCTGGCCGCGCTCTACCACTACCGCTACCGCATGGACACGATCTGCCTGCGGATCCTGTCCTGCATCGAACGGCCCGGGAGCGTGCGGGCACTGTCCACCTGGCTGTCACCCGACGATGCCGGGCGGCTGTTCGAGGCCTGCCTGACCGTGCCGGAGCCGGGATTCCGGGTGGCCTACGGGGTGTCCGCCAACACCCGGGGGGGATGGGTCAGCCTGGCAGAGGCCAGGGCGCTCGGGTACGAGCCGCGCGACGATGCCGAGGCGTACGGCGCCGAGGTGATCGCCCAGTTCGGTGAGCCCGACCCCGCTGACGCGGTGTTCGCCCACCTTGGTGGCGAGTTCTGCCTGCCGGCCTATGATGTCGGTCACCTGACCTGAGAACGGCCGGCGAGGATGGGCAGATGATCCAGGGATATGACCCGCGTACCGGGAAACCGGCGGGGGACCCGGTCGCGGAGACCTCAAGCAGCGAGGTCAGCGCGATCGCTGAGGCGGCGGCAGCGGCCTGCCAGCCGTGGGAGCAGGCTGGCCCGCGGGGCCGTGCGGTGGCGCTGGAGGCGGTCGCCTCCGCGCTGGACGCCGCCACACCGGAACTGGTGGCGGCCGCGGACACCGAGACCGCGCTGGGCACGGCCCGGCTGACCGGTGAAGTCGCCAGGGCCACCGGGCAACTGCGCCATTTCGCCGCCGTCCTGGCCGACGGTGGGTACGCCGATGTCGTGATCAGCCCGGGCGGGGAGGGGGTCCCCGGCCTGCGGCGGGTGAACCGGCCCATCGGCCCGGTCGCTGTGTTCGCCGCCTCGAACTTCCCGTTCGCGTTCTCGGTGGCGGGCAACGACACCGCCTCGGCTCTGGCGGCTGGCTGCCCCGTCGTCGTCAAGGCGCACGAGGGACACCCGCGGACATCAGTGCTGACCGCGGGGATCGTCGCCAGCGCACTGGCCGGCGCCGGTGCGCCGGTGGGCACCTTCGCGGTCGTGTTCGGCGTGGACGCCGGAGTCATGCTGCTGCGGCACCCGGCGGTCGCCGCCGCCGGGTTCACCGGGTCCGCGCGTGGCGGGCTGGCTTTGGCCAGGATCTGCGCGGAGCGCCCGGTGCCGATTCCCTTCTTCGGCGAACTCGGGTCGGTCAACCCGGTGGTCATCCTGCCTGGTGCGGCCGCCGCCCGTCCCGGTGACATCGCCAGCGGGTATGCGGGATCCCTCACCCTGGGCGTCGGCCAGTTCTGCACCAATCCGGGGCTGCTGTTCGTCCCGGCCGGTGATGAGAAGCTGCTGGCAGCGATCGCCGGGGCGGTGCGGGCCAGCGCCGGCGGGCCCATGCTGTCGGCCCGGATCCACGACTCCTACCAGGATGCGGTCACTGACCTGGAAGGCCGCGAGGATCTGGGGCTGCTGGCGCGGGGCCAGCCGGGGGAGGGACCGTGGGCGGCCACACCACGGGTGTTCCAGGCCGATCTGGCCGGGTTCGCTGCCGGGCTGCCCGGTCTCGCGCAGGAGCGGTTCGGGCCGGCCGGCCTGGTCATCACCTATTCATCGGTCACTGACCTGCTGCCGGTGCTGGCCCGGCTCGGCGGGAACCTGGCCGGGGTGGTCCACGCCGACGAGGGATCGGCCGCCGACATGGCGCTGGCCGGGCAGGTGGCCGATGTGCTCGCCCGCACCGTCGGGCGGGTTGTCTTCAACGGCTGGCCCACCGGGGTCGCCGTCACGCAGGCACAGCACCACGGTGGCCCGTGGCCGGCCAGTACCGCTCCCGCCTACACCTCCGTCGGGGCCGCCGCCATCCGGCGCTGGCTTGTCCCGGTCGCCTACCAGGACTTCCCGGCCGGCCTGCTGCCCGCCACGCTTCGGCCGGCTGGCTGAGTACCGCCCTTCTGAGCCGCCGGGCCCGGCTCTCCTGCCCGGCCTGCCCGCGCTAGCGGGCTCGCGCCGCGTGCGCGGCCAGCAGGGCGACGTGCAGGGAGGTGCGCGACTCCGCCGAGTCGAGGCTGGCACCGAGGATCCGCTCGATGTGGCGCAGCCGCTCATACAGGGTGGGCCGGGCCAGGTTGGTGCGCGCCGCCGCCTCGGCCTTGTTCCCGCCTGCCGCCAGGTAGGCGGCGAGCACCCCGGTCAGGTCGCTGCCATGTGCCGCGTCGTAGGCGGTCAGCGGCCCGAGTTCCCTGTCCACGAACGTGGCCAGCCTCGGGTCACCGCCCAGCAGGTGCAGCAGCCCGCGCAGCCGCAGGTCGGCCAGCCGGTAGCAGGGCTGGCCCCCGCTGCCCGGCGAAGACTGCGCGGCGGCGTCGGCCACCTGCTGTGCTTCCAGCAGCGACCGCCGCACGTCCCGCATGGAGGGGGCGGGTGACCCGATGCCGATCACCGGATCGTGCCCGGAGGTGCCGGCCTGCGCCCGGATGCGCTGGGCGAGCCGCTGCCGGGCCCCGGTGCACACGGCGGTGAGCACCTGGCCAGTCTCCGCCTGGGGGTCCAGCGACAGCAGCGCCCCGGCCCTGACGTCATCGAGTGAGCCGACCAGCGCGGGGACACGTTCGCTGCGGCAGGCGTCTGCCATCGCTTCGGCCAGTTCGAGCACCCGGGCCTGGGCTGGCAGCCCGGGCCCGCCGTCGCGGAACCTGAGCGCCGCGGTGAGCAGCAGCCGCCCGGCGACCGGGATGCCGAGGGCTCTGGCCCGGGCCGCTGCCTCGTCCGGGTCGGCGTGTGCCTGGGCCAGGATGGCGCTGATGAGCGTGGCGTGTGCCTGCCGTTCCAGGCTCTGATGCTGGCGGGCGAGCAGCCGGGCGAGTGCGAGCGTGGTCGCTGTCCGCTCCACCAGCACCAGGTCGCCGGGACCGGGTGCGGCGTCACAGACCAGGATGACCCGGCCCCAGTCCTCGCCGCGTGCGCCGACCGTCGTCATCAGCCAGCCGGACGGTTCGTCATAGGCGGTGCGGGTGGGCGGGGCTACCGCCCGGGAGCGGGCCTCGAAGCCGGCAAGCAGCCGGGCCGGATCAGCGCCACCCGGCTCGCAGGCGAGCACATGATGGGCGAGGTCCGCCAGGATCACCGGCCGCCCCGCCAGCAGTGCCGCCTGCCGCAGGATCTCGCCCGGCCCGGCCCCGGCCACCGCCAGATCCGTGAACACCTCATGCAGCCGCGCCGAGGCCCGCAACTGCTCCAGCTGGTCATCGATGATCCGCCCATGCACAGCCTCAGTGATCCCGATAAACGGAACCTCCCGCTCAAAAACAATCAGCGGCAGCCCAAGATCTTCGGCGGCGGTGACGAAGTGGCGGGGGAGCCCGCCGGTGTATTTGCGCCCAAGCTCGACCCCCAGCGCACTCACCCCCACCCCGGCCAGATCAGCCACATACTCACCTAGCAGCATCTCATCGTCCGGCAGCGCGATCCCCGTCGTCAGCACCAGTTCCCCACCCCGCAGCAGCCGCGCCGCATCCGCCAGCTCGATCGCATGCACCCACCGCACCAGCCGATCGAGCGAGTCCGACCCCGCCACGACCCTAGGCTCCCCACCCCGCACGGCATCCATCGCCAGAACCTGAGCAACAGTCGGCAGCATGGCGTCTCCCAGTCAGGGTGGCCGGGGCGGGAGGCGAGCAGGCCGCCGATGCCGTTTCTGCTGGCATCGGCGCGCTCTGCGCGCCGCACAGCCTGCGGGGCTAACGAAATGTAAAGATCACCTCAGACTACCTGCCACTATGTAACTAGCCAGCGTCCAGGTGCACGGACCAGACTGGATAGATGTCTGAACTTCTAGCGCGTCACCGCGCCGTCATGCCGAACTGGGTCGGGATCTACTACGACGAGCCCCTGGAACTGGTCAGCGGCAGCGGCAGCCGCGTGACCGACGCCTCGGGCAAGACCTATCTCGACTTCTTCTGCGGCATCCTGACCAACATGCTCGGCTACGACGTGCCGGAAGTGCGGGAGGCCGTCGAGCGCCAGCTGGCCACCGGCATCGTGCACACCTCCACCCTCTACCTCATCCGCAGCCAGGTGGAACTGGCCGAGAAGCTGGCCCGCCTGTCCGGGATCCCCAGCGCCAAGGTGTTCTTCACCAACTCCGGGACCGAGGCGAACGAGACCGCGCTGATGCTCGCCACAGCGGCCCGCCAGTCCAACCAGGCGCGG
>OFHH01000005.1_pt1 | contig 30627 bp, 25 predicted proteins | sample 1521961 | NCBI WGS metagenome assembly OFHH01 (sample SAMEA2468439, study PRJEB22500) | soil metagenome | biome: Glassland; feature: Farmland; material: Clay | place: Australia | collected 2013-01-31 | depth 0.55 m | reverse complement strand
AATCGGGCTCGCAGGACATCACGCTGTCTACCGCCGCCATCTGCTCAATCTGGATAAGCCGGATCAACTCGTTGAAGTCGTCGTCGTTCTTGAGTGCGATGTTGGGAATGGCGATCCGACTTATATGGTTGGTCACACCGGGCGGTCGCATCGCATCGAATTCCGGCTGTACGCTGGTATTCGTGCTTGGGACAAGCACGCCGAACTTGCGCCGCCAGCCAATCGAGTCCGCCATCAGCGCCCCCTCAAGACCAAAGGACTAGCTGCCCTGACGGCATCCGCCCGATGAAAGAACCGATCGAGATGCGATCGTGCCCCGGTCCCGACACCCCGCCTGCGATCTCGTGCGGATTGCGGGTGTTGAAGATAACCACGTCACCAACAGAAGGGCGGAAAGTGAAGGATTCCCCGCCGTCGATCACATCGCGCGGCAGGTGCCGCACGTCGTCGGGTGGGCGCCCGGGGCGCATCCCGAGCCCGCGCAGCCGGAGCAGACCGCCGCGGTGTCGACGGGGATCTCCGGCGGGACCCCGAAGGCCGCGTCCGCGAGGTCGAGGTCGAGCCGGGTGAGGACGGCGCCGACGACGCGGTCCAGGTCGAGCCGTTCCACCACCTGCTCCGCGGCACCGGAGAGGTCCAGCCGGCCGAGCAGCGTGGCCACCGCCCGGTCGAGGTCGACGCGGTTCAGGGCCGTCGTCAGCAGGGCGTCCAGGTCGAGCCCGGCGAGGGCCTCGTCGACCGAGTTCGCGACGCCGAACCGAAGCTCGCGCGGCACGACCGCGTCGAGATCGGGTGCGAGACCGGTCACGTCGCCGCCGCCGCCGGAGCCGCCCGAGCGGTCGTCCCTCTGCTGTTCCCGAAGATCCCGGCCTGCAGGGCGCGCCCGGGTTACCGGCGGGCGCCTCCCTGGCCCCGGGCGGGGGCCCGGGGGGTCCGGGACCTCGCGTGCGGCCCCGGGCCCGCGGCTTCTGGCCGCCGGGGGGGGGGGCCCTCTGCGCGGTGGTGTTGTCGGACCCGGGGGGGGGCGGGGCCAGCATGCCGGCCATCCACTGCCTGACCGGGCAGCAACTGGACACCTACTTCGCGACCAGCGACAACCCGGTGACGCCGGCGCAGCTTGCCGCCGTCATCGCCCAGGCAAAGATCTTCGCCCATGGCTGTGAGCAGCGGTCCGGCGCGCTGCTGCCCTACGTCGGGACCCGGAATGCGGCCCGCGACATGGATGTGCTGCGCGCCGCCCTCGGCGACGCCAAACTCACCTATCTGGGCAAGTCGTACGGCACCTACCTGGGTGCCTGGTACGCGCAGGAGTTCCCCTCGCATGTGCGGGCGGTGGTGCTGGATGGGGCGGTGAGTCCCAATGAATCCGCGTTCGGCATGAATGTGGCCCAGGCGCAAGGGTTTGAGGTTGCGCTCCGGTCGTTCACCGCGGACTGCCTGCGGCGGGCCGCATGCCCGCTGGGGAACTCGACGGTGGGTGCCGGGATCGCCCGGCTGCAGGGCCTGCTGAACCAGACGGCGCGCAAGCCGCTGGCCAGCCAGGTGGCCGGGCAGCCTGCCAGCGCGCCTTTGCTGCTGAACGGCGTCGCGTCGGCCCTGTACAGCAAGAGCTACTGGCAGTACCTGCGGGCCGGGCTGACCGGCGCGTTCGCCGGGAACGGGACGCTGCTGGTCGAACTCGGGGATCTGCTGGTGGAGCGCGGGCCGACCGGGCGTTACACGAATCTGGTGGACGCGAACACGGCCGTGAACTGCCTGGACCGTCCGTGGCCACGCTCACTGGCGGCGTGGCGTTCGGCGGCTGATGCCGCCGTGAAAGCGGCGCCCCAGTTCGGGGCACCCATCATGTGGGGCAGCCTGCCCTGTGCGTACTGGCCGCTGCGGGGGGAGGCGCCGGTGCCGCTGCGGGCGGCCGGTGCGCCGCCGATCCTGGTCGTGGGCACCACCCGCGACCCGGCCACCCCGTTCCGGTGGGCGCAGGCGCTGGCCGAGGGCCTGCGGTCGGGGATCCTGCTGGGCTGGAACGGGGACGGGCACACCGCCTACCTGGAGGGCAGCGGTTGCGTGGACACGGCCGTGGACCAGTACCTGATCAGCCTGAGGACGCCGCACAACGGAACCATCTGCCCGTAGGGCGCTGATGGGTTCCTTCGGAGGTCGCCATGTGCGCTGACGCTGAAGGCCAGGCGCGTTCCCCGGCAGGCGGCGCCAGGTCACCAGCTGCGCTGCCGCTGGTGCTTGTGCCCGGGCTGCTTAGCTCGCCGCGGCTGTACGCGGAGCAACTCCCCGCACTGTGGCGTTCGGGGCCGGTGACGGTGGCGGACAACACCCGCGGTGAGACGGTTGGGCAGATGGCCAGCGCCATCCTGGATGCCGCGCCACCTCGGTTCGCGCTGGCCGGCCTGTCCATGGGCGGCTACATCGCCCTGGAAATCATGCGCCAGGCGAGCGGGCGCGTCGCGAAACTCGCGCTGCTCGACACCTCCGCGCGCCCGGATACGCCCGCGCAGCGCGCGCGACGTCAGACGCAGATCGAAAAGACCCGGGGGGGACGGTTCGCGGAGATCCCCGGCGAGCAATGGCCGCTCCTCGTCAGACCCAGTGCGCTGGAGAGCAAGCAGCTATGGGGGATCGTGCAGCTGATGGCCGAGGAGACGGGACCGGATGCGTTCATCCGCCAGCAGCTGGCGATCATGTCCCGGCCGGATTCGCGGCCAGATCTGGCCGCGATCAGCTGTCCCAGCCTGGTGCTCGTCGGCGAGCACGACGCGTTGACTCCGCCGGAACTGGCTGCCGAGATGGCCGCCGGGATAACCGGTGCTCAGCTGGTCGTGGTTCCCGACAGCGGGCACCTGTCCACGCTCGAACAGCCCGACCTGGTCACCCAGGCTCTCGGAGAGTGGCTCAGCGCCGCATAGCAGACAGCACCCAGCTCAGACCGGCGGGCACGGCCGGTGCCGGCCGGAGATGATCCTTCGCCGGCCGGGGCTACAGGACCGGTAGACTCGTTGCGCTGCCGCCCTGGTGGTGGCGCTGCCGCCTTAGCTCAGTCGGATAGAGCGACGCACTCGTAATGCGTAGGTCTGGGGTTCGATTCCCCAAGGCGGCTCCCTGTCTGACCTGCGGAAACGTGGACTTGATCGCTCATCGATGATGATCGAGGCGATCCACTGTGAGCGGAGCGGCACGGTCAGTTCCGGGGGCAGCGGGCTCCCCGCCGGGCACCCGCAGCGCTGGGGCGCCGCCACAGCCCGCGGCAATCAGCGCGGTCGCGACGGTGGTGACCAGGAGCGCTCTCATCGATCGATCCACCCTGGGGATGAAACGGCAATGTTAGCCCGTGCCCCGGCCGCGCGGCGGGCAGGTCGAACGCCTCAGCGACCGCGTTGCGGGCACTCGGCACATCCCGTGGCACTGTCCCACCCCTGGACGCAGGCCAGCCATGGCTCCAACCCGCCGCGCCAGCGTCCGGGGCCAGAGCCGTGGTCCCAGCACAGGTCATACTGATGGTTATCCGGCCGGGATTTTCCGTGAGATGCGGTGTCAAGGTCACCACCAGGGCCAGGCCCAAGCAAGGCCCGGAGGTAGCAGCTTTATGAGACGGGTAACCAGCGTGATCGCGGCAATTGCTGCGACCGGACTGGCGGGGTGCCATGCTGGCTCGGGCATGGCCACCCGGAGCCGGCCAGCAGCACCAGTGGGCATCTCGGTCGTACCGGCTCCACCGTCCGTGGCAGCATCGGGTTGCTCCACGTGGCAGACCCGGCCCGGCTCCGCGACTGCGCTTGTGCACGTCCGCACAACCCTGTACGTGCGGCACACGCGTGCCCCCCAAGCAGGCGCACCAGGGTTTGTGAGCATCAGCAGCATCGACGTCGTCTTCATGTCCGGCGGCATCCCGGTGGGGTGGGCGACCCAGGCCTCGCCGCAGGGCAATGCCGGGATGGTGATCAGGAACGGCAAGGCGGAACTGACCGCGACGGAGTACAGCATCTACTTGTCCGGCCGGTGGGCACCGGACTGCCGGGTGCTGCGGGTCTACTGGCTGCCCGGGAATCACCGCTGATCACGAGGATCACTGTGAGACGGGGCGGCAGCCCGCCACTGGAAGCCACGTCACCAACCTGCCCGGCGGGCTCTTGTGCAACGCCACCGAGCCTGGCAACGTTCCGCAGGGAGGCGGGGGCTGCTGTCCCGTCTCGCTGCCGTCTCCACCGGGGCACCACCTGTGAGACATGCTTTTGATTTGCCGCGAAAGAACTCCGGGCGGCACGTCAAGTTGCTGCTGCATTCAGCACAGTGGCGATTCTTCAGATAGCGCTAAGCCGGGACTAAATTTCCGCGAAGAATGCTTAGGGCCGTGGAGGCTGGGTATCCAGACCGGGCTATGTGATCGCCCACTGGTGCGCTGTGTGCCACGCCAGACCCCAGGGCGTGGCGGCAACGAGCAGGCGCACCCCGGAGGTTGTGCGCATGGAAGCGAGAATCACCCCCGCGCACGCCGAGCCCCGTGACTCAGAAGCCCGGCTCGCGCAGCTGCGCGATGATGGCTTCCCCGGGGCTGAAAGCCGTGCCCGTCCCCGGCACGAAGCCGCGCCCACCCATCCCTACATGGGGTGGCCAAGAGGCTCGCCGCCGGCGCAATCGCACCACCATGGCCATCCGGGACCGGGATATGACGGCCCCCCCGAGCCTGCCCCCCGGCCTGCCGCGGCGTCAGGCTCCCCTGCTGGCTTCACCGTGCGCGCTGTCATCGGCGACCAGATCCGCAGGCCCATCCTCTGGTGCCAGATGGTTCCGTGCATCAGCTGGCATGCCAACCCCGCAGCGCTAGGCGAGGCCGACAACCGGGCGCGCGCGATCGCGGCCGGCTGGCGGGAAGACGCTCTCGGCCGAATCGCCTGCCCGGCGTGCCTGCAAAGCAGCCCGCAATTCCGGGCCACGCATCCAGTCGTGCCATGGAACAGGGAACGGGCCATCACCGTGGCCGCCCTCATGACCGCAGCCACCTATGATGACCGCAACACCGTGAGCGAGGCAGCAGCCGACACAGGCTGGATCCCGGTCATCCAGCCGACAGCCTCCGGTGGGGGGGCGACGAGGCATGCCAGAGACCGGGGTAAGCACCATTCGCCGGCCTCGCCTGGCCCGCGGGACAGGCACACGCCCCGGACGGGTGACAACCTGAGAGGGCCTGAGGTGACCCTCCCGGTCAATCACGTCTGGGATGGATTCACGACCGGCGCGAACAGCGGGGCATGACCGAGCATCGCTGCCAGCAGGTTTTCCGCGCCGGGCGCGTTGGCCAGGTCGACTCGGCGGGCATGGTCACGATGGTGGGCCGGCCTGACCAGCTAACGCCCGTTGATGTGCGGCCACGGTGGCCGGCCACGCCGATGAGCAGATCGGGGGCGGCGTCGGCCGGTGCGGCGGGCTGGCCCGGCCAGGCGATGATGGGCGGCGGGTGCCCGGCGGGGGAAATGCGCACCCGGTCCAGGGACGGGCTGAACATCGCGCACATCACGGTCGCCATCGCGTCGGGCTCGAAGTGCCGCATTTCCGGTCGAGCCGGTCCAGCACGTCGGCGGGGTCGGCTGTTTCCAGCGCGTATACCCGCAGCGCGCTGCGGATGCGGCCCAGATCACCGCTGCCTTGAAGCCGGCGCCGGCCACGTCGCCGATGACGGTGCACACCTCGCCCGAGGGGAGGATGAACACGTCGCACCAGTCGCCTCCCACATGCCCTTTGCCCGGAACGTAGCGGGCGGCCATCTCCAGCCCGCCGACCGCGGGCAGCGCCGAGGGGATCAGGCTGCGCTGCAGCGCCCTGGCAGCCGCGCGGTCCAGTCGGACGGTGGGGGACTGGGCCGCCAGGGCGGCGCGGTCGGCGGCGAGCTGGCGGAGTGCTGGGCTGGTTGCCCGGCGCCTGCTGTACTGCTCCGTGGCCTTACTGCCGTCCGTCGTGGTTTCCGGTCAGCTTCGGCGTGATACCGCAGGAGCCGGTGGCTGGGTGCATGGATAGGCGCCGTCGGCGCGGGCATCGCGTTCCTCGTGCTGATCGGCGCAGCACGATCGAAAGCCGCTGATCGCCCAGGACCGGGGAGCCTGCGCGGCTCCGCAGTGGCCTGGCCAAGCAGGAAGGGTAACTAGTCCGCGACCCCGCCAGTCAGCAGCTGGTGCAGCACGTGCTCCCGGCCTGGTTCGCATAGCGCAACTATGACGTCTCCGGCAACCAGCCGCCCAGCCCGTTCGGGGATCAGCACGTGGCCGTCGCGGACCACCGCGGTGAGGGCGGTTCCGCTCGGCAGCTCCAGTTCCCCGGCGGACAGGCCCGCGACCCCCGCACCGGGTGGGAGCGCCGTCTCGGTCACGGCCACGCCAGGGCCACGCAGCCGCAGCAGTGTGACGAGATCGCCGGCTGTCACCTCTTCCTGGACCAGCCGTGCGACGAGTGCGCCGGTGGAGACGGCGATGTCCACGCCGGCCTCCGGGGTGAACAGCCAATCGTGTTCGGGGTCGTTCATGCGCGCGACTACCCAGCGGATACCGAGTTGCTTGGCAAGCCTGGCGATGACCAGGTTCGTTTGATCGTGGCCGGTCGCGGCGATCAGCACGTCGGTGTCGGCCGCCTCCGCCCGGGCCAGCACGCCCGGGTCGGCAGCGTCGCCGAGCAGGACACTGAAAGCGTTCTCCCCACTTGGGAGGCGCTCAGGAGCACCCTCGATCATGGTGACGTGGTGGACCTCGGACAGCACACGCGCCACGTGCATCCCGGTGGCGCCTGCCCCGCAGACCAGAATTCGCATCTAGGGCCTCACCATGTCCGCGACGTCGTCGCGCGAGCGGGCGAGGACATGCAGCACGTCCCCGTAGGCGACGGTGAGTCTGGGCGCCGCCATCAGCGTGTGCCCGGCGCGCTCCAGCGCCAGCGGTGCGAGCTCACCAGGCCGTTGCAGCTCGGCGAGCGTCCGGCCGACGAGGCGGGGTGGCACTTCGGTCCGGTAGACCGCCAGGTCGTCGCCGAGCACGAGCTCGGTTGCCACCCCCGAACGATCGAGCGCCAGCCGGACATCGCGGGCGGTGCGCGTGGTCGGGCAGATCACGTAGGCGCCGTGGCCGCTCAGCGCCTCGGCCCGGCGGGGGTTCCCGATCACGGCAATGGCGGACGGAACGTGGAACTCGTGGCGTGCCGCCAGCGCGACGACTGCGTTCAGGCAGTCGTCGGGGGAAACGGCAGCTATCCCGTCGCATCCGGCTACCGCGTCTGCCAGCGTCGCGCGGTCCAACGGCGAGCCATGGATCACTCGTCCCTCAAATCCGGGGGGAAGCGCCGCCAGCAGCTCGCGTCGCTGCTCAAGCAGGCGCACTTCGTGGCCCGCCTGCAGCAGGCCGAGCGCGAGCACGCGGCCAAGCCGCCCCGCGCCGAGGATCACGACACGCATCCGATCACCCCCGTAGCCGCCGGAAGACAGCCTTGCGCGCTTCTTCTGCGCCGAACACGAACACTGGCCAGACGATTAGCAGCAGCCAGGCTCTCGGATCGTACGCTCGCATGTGGAAAATGCCTTGGAAGGCCGGAACGTAGACGAGCGCTATCAGCAAGGCGAGCTCAAACGCTATGCCGACGAGCAGGAAGCGGTTGGACAGCAGGCCGATGCGGAAAACCGAGTCCCGGTTGGTGCGGAAGGCCAGGCCGGCACCTACCTGGCCCATGACGATCCCCCCGTACGTCATCGCCGTCGCCTGCACATAGCTGGCCCCGGCGGCTGGCAGCGCCATTCCCGGCTGCCAGCCCGCGAGCAGGTAGCTGGCGAAGAAGCTCGCCAGCCCGGCCACGCCCACCAGCAGGCCGACGAACCCGAAGACGCGCCCGAGCACGCGCCGGTTAAGCAGCCGTTCCTGCCGCGGCCGCGGCGGCCGTGACATCACCCCTGGCTCGGGACGTTCGGCGCCAAGCGCGATGGCGGGCAGCAGGTCAGTGCCCAGGTCGATTGCCAGCACCTGCATGACGACGAGCGGGAGCGGAACAACTCCGCCGCTGAGGCCCCAGACAAGGAAGGCGAGGAGTTCGGCGACATTCGAGGAGAAGTGATACTGGGCGAAGCGCCGGATGTTGTCGTAGACCGTGCGGCCTTCCTCGACGGCGGCGGCGATCGAGGCGAAGTTGTCGTCCAGCAGGATGATGTCCGATGCCTCGCGCGCCACGTCGGTGCCGGTGCGCCCCATCGCCACGCCGATGTCCGCCGCCCGCAAGGCTGGGGCGTCGTTCACGCCGTCGCCGGTCATCGCAACCACCTGCCGGCTGGCATGCAGCGCCTCCGCGATCCGGAGCTTCTGCTCCGGCGTCACCCGCGCGACTAGCACGTCGGGGCGCAGCAACGCAGTGACGAGCCCAGCATTGTCGAGGTCATCGATCGCGGCGCCTTCGAGGATCCGCGCGGACCCCTCGATCAGCCCGATGCGCCGCGCGATGGCCTCCGCGGTGATCCCGTGATCCCCCGTAACCATGATCACCTTGATTCCCGCCTTCCGGCAGCTGCGCACGGCATCGGCGACCTCGGGGCGCGGCGGATCGTGCATGCCGACTAGCCCGAGCAGCTCAAGCCGCTGCTCCACCTCACCGGTGGACAGGTCATTCGCCGCGCAGCCGGTCCGGCGGGCGATCGCGAGCACTCTCAGCGAGTCCCTCGCGAGGGCCTCGGCCGCGGCGAGCGCCTCCGCGCGACTCCGCTCGTCCAGTGTCGACCGGGAGACCAGCAATCCGGGCGCCCCCTTGACGTAGGCGGTCAGCCCCCCGGGAGTGTCATGGAATGTGGTCATGCACTTCCTGGCCGAGTCGAAGGGAATCTCCGCACGGCGCGGGAGCCGGTGTGCCTCCCGGGCGGGGTCAAGCCCGACCTTGTAGGCAAGGGTCAGCAGCGCTCCCTCGGTGGGATCGCCGATCACGTGCCAGCCGTCCTCGCGCTCCTCGAGGCTGGCGTCGTTGCAGAGTGCCCCGGCGCGGGCGATTTCCTCGACAGCGGACTGGTCCAGGGTCCCGCGACGGATCCGCGCGGCGCCAGCCGGGGCGTAGCCCACCCCGTCCACTTCCAGCTCCAGACCCTGCGTCCAGATCCGCCTGACCGTCATCTGGTTGGCGGTCAGCGTGCCTGTCTTGTCGGTACAGATCACGTTCGTCGCACCCAGGGTCTCCACCGAGGAAAGCCGCCGCACGATCGCGTTGCGGCGCGCCATGCGCTGGGTGGCAAGCGCGAGGGACAAGGTGACCGTCGGAAGTAGCCCTTCGGGCACCAGCGCCACGATCACACCGATCGCGAACACGAACCGGCTGTTGATGCTCATCCCGAGCAGCCCTGCCACAAGGAAAAAGGCAGCACCGATGGACACTGAGAGAATCGCCACAAGGCGTGTCACCCGGCCCATCTCCAGCTCCAGCGGACTCGGCCGCCGTTCTGCCCGTTGCGTGAGCTCGGCGATGCGCCCCAGCTCTGTACGCATCCCGGTGGCCGTCACGCGAGCCTCCCCGGTGCCGGCCACCACGTAGGTGCCGCCGAACACGAGGTTGGGCGCATCGACCCCCTGGTCAGCTTCCGCCACCCTGGTCCGGTGGCGACGGACGGGGCGTGACTCTCCGGTCAGCGTGGACATGTCGATCTTGAGCTCAACGTCAGCGACCAGCTTCCCGTCAGCGCAGATGCGGTCGCCCGCCGCTAGCAGGAGGATGTCGCCAGGCACCACGTCTTGCGCGCCGACCTCGCGTGGGCGTCCGTCTCTGCGAACGGACGCGCGCTGGGGCAGGATGCGCCGCAGCGCTTCGATGGCACGCTCGGCCCGATATTCCTGGACAAAGCTGAACACGGCGTTTATCACGATCACTGCCACGATCGCGACGGAGAGCTGAGGCAGCTTGCCCAGCCACGCAAGTCCCGCGCCCGCCCAGAGCAGGAGCGCGAAGAAGTAGGTGAAGTGGCGTGCGAAGCGCGCCAGCCAGTGCGGGCGCGCTGCCTCGGCCAGGAGATTGGGGCCGAACTGGCCCAGCCTCGCCTGCGCCTCCGCGCTGCTCAGGCCCTGCGCTGGCGGACGCCTCGGTGCCCGCGGCGCGGTCAGGGAGAGAGGCAACACGGACGTCACCAGGTGGCCTCCTCCCGGTCCGCCGCAGGTGCCCTGTCCCCAGCCACCGTCTGACTTTCCGACAGAACGAGCACGGGACACCGGCACGCGCGGATCCAGCGTCCACCTTGGCGGCGCCCGAACCCGGGCAGGCGGAACCGCCCATAAATGCTCACGATCACGAGGTCAAGGATCTTCCTGGAGTCGGCAGTGACCGCGCGCACCGGCGCGGCGGCCTGGAGGGTGGCACCGCCGAGCAACGGTGCGAGGACTTCCTGGATGTCACCTCCCGGGAGCACCCCTGCGCTGGCATAGACCCGGACCACCCCACCTTCGGCGAGCGCGATCGCGGCGGCAGTGTGGATGGCTGCGCGGGACGGCGGCGTTCCGTCAAAGATGACGCCGACTGTCTGGAACCGGTGGTGGTGGCCGCGGTAGCCGGAAGGCGCGATCGCCACGGAGCAGACACCGCGGCGCAGCATCCCGTCGGCCGTGCTGCCGCGCAACAGCCGGCCCCGCAGCGCCCGGCGGGCCGAGCCCACCACCACCAGATCGGCATGGGTAGCCGCTGCCAGGCTGGAAAGGCCCTCAGCCGGGGACACCCCGGGCACTGCCGTGGACTCGGCTCTGCCGCTCCGCACGGCCATGCATCCCCGCCTGGCCACGCCCGCAGCGAGATCGCCGCTGGCGAGGTGCCCGCCGAGCGGTTGGTACTCGTAGACGCAGCCCACAACCAGGCGGTCCCCTGCGGCGTCCAGGACACCCCGCGCCAGCGCGAGCGCGTCTTCTGAACTAGCGGAACCCTCGTACCCGGCAACGATCGTCCAGCGCAGATCGTGCCGCCCGCGTGTCATGTAGACCTCCCTTCCCGCTAGCGTGGCAACTCGCCGGCCGCCAGGACAGGGCGGAACGTCCCCAGCCGGCCAGGCACAAGCGCCTTCTCCCAGCGCACATCCGACGCAGCGAGGACCGCGGAGGCGGCGGGAGGACTGGTACCAGCCGCTGATGACGCCTGGCGGGACGGCCCGGGGTCCGGGGGGCGGCGGGATCGGCGTCCTCGGTGCCGCCTGATGAGCCGGCGGATTCGCCTGGTGGGCCATGCGATAAGCCAGTCCGGGGATGTGCCGAACAGGTAGAGTTCCGCCGGGACTGACGAAGATCCCATCGAGGCGGATGGCCCGGGCAAAGGCAGGCTGGTGAAGAAACTCATCGCAGCGGTGGTGGCCGCTGGCGGCATCACGCTGGGGCTGGTTCCTGCCGCGGCACAGGCCACGGCGTCCACCTATCAGTGCTTCCAGGTGTCCGCGCCGTACCAGTCATACCCGACCCCGGGTGGCTGCCAGTCAGGGTATGTCCAGGTGACCCTGCCGGCAGACACGGCTCAGGTGCTCACCGTGACGAACCAGAAGCAGACCAGAAACTACGCTGTCTTCAACGCCTTCAGCCTGGCTGGCGGCACCTGGACTCACACCTGGGGCCGCTGGACCGCCCGCATAGGCCAGAGAGGCTTCGCTAATCCCGGGCAGAAGATCGAGGGTGACGCCCTCACTCCCCAGGGCGGCTATCGCTTCCAGTTCATGTTCGGGGTGAAGGCCAACCCGGGGGTTCATTTCCGGTGGCGGCACGCTTACCGCTACGACTACTGGGACGATGACCCGGCCAGTCCGAGGTACAACCTCTGGACCGACGCCAGGCATCACAACGCGGGCGCCAATCCCGAGCCGATGCACAACGTCCCCGTCTACAACTATGCGGCGGTGATCGCCTACAACCTGGCCCGCACCCCGGGCGCAGGATCGGCGATCTTCTTGCACGTAGGTGATGGCCACGCCACGGCAGGATGTGTCTCACTCCCTCAGGCAGAGCTCCTCACGATCATCCGCTGGCTCAGCCCGGCCAGCGATCCCGTGATCACCATGGGCGTCGTGCAGTAGGCAACCGTAACCCCAGCACCCATAGACATCTGAGCCTGGAACCTTGACTGCGGGTTTCCAGCCGCAGAACCAGGGTAGCCAGGAGCGGCGCAAAGCGGCATAACGCTGGCGGCCGGCCTGTTCACGCGGGCCTGCCATCGGACTGGATATCTGGAGCTTCGCATGTTTGCTACTGAGCCGGCATGGCCCCCAGAAGCGGAAGACGCAGCGCTCAGATCGCTTCCCGCGGCCGGCGGAGAGCCAGACTCACCGCAGGCCCCGCCGTGGGAGGAACCGGCCGGGCACGAGCAAGATCCGCTCCTGGCCTGGGGGGAACCGCAGGCCCCGCCGTGGGAGGAACCGCCGGTCCCAGTGTGGGATGAACCAGACCAGCTCTGGGCGGAACCCTACGGGGCCTTCCGGCCGGCCCGGCGTCGCCGCAGCGGACGGTATCGCCGGGCTTCCTGACGATCGCGCCGTGGCGGGCGCCGGGGTGTTGGAGGCGGCGCCTGACGCAGCCGCGGCAGCCGCCAACGGCGACGTGGACGCGATAGTAGACATCATGGAATTGAGTCCGTTCCGGATCGAGCGCTTCTACGCGCAGTACGAGCACACCACGCTTCATGCTCGGGCTCGGTCCACGACGAGCCGGACCGTGCCCGCACCGGCCAGCTGCGGGTTGCCTGGTGCCGGTTGACGATCCCGGCACCACCCACGCCGTACACCCGGCGGATGATCAGCTCCGCTTGCGGGACGCGCGCCTGGTACACCGCCGTTATGGCGCGGGCAGCGTGCCGGATCGTGCCGCGTTCCTCAGCGACCTTTCCCACCGCCGCGCCGCCTTGATCGGTGAGGCTGACGACCGGCAGGTGGAAGGTCTCGCAGAGGTTCACCAGGCGGGTGATCGCCTGGGCCCCCCGGCCGACATGGTGACACCCTGGTACGGGTCGGTGGCCAGGACCCCGACCGGGTGACCAGCCAGCCGGGCGAGTGCGGTCACCGTGCAGCCGCCGTACTCCGCGTAGGCGAACACCGAACCGCGGTCGAAGATCGCCTCCAGGACCGGCCCGACCCGGTAGGGCGTGCGGGGGGGGGCGGGGAACCGCCGCCAGCAGGGTTTCCTCGCGCCGGCTGGCCGGGTCGTCGCAGCCGCCGGCCGGTGGGAACTCGTGCACGCTTCCCGGCAGGTAGGACAGGAAGCTGCGGATCATCGCGAAGGCGGCGTCTTCGGACGCGGCGAAACGCTCGATCGTGCAGTTGCGGCGGTGCACGGCAGCGCCGCCGAGTTCCTCCTTGGTGAGATCTTCGCCGGTGCTGCCGCGTCGCCTGGTCGCCCACCAGGAGCGGGGCCAGTCGGACAAGCTCGGCGTGGCGCCCCATGAACAGAACTGACAGGTCGGCCGGACCTGTCATCTCCACGTGGTCGGCCTGCGGCGGCGCGCCGTCGTCGAGACCCGGATACCGGCTCATCACATCTGTTGTACGCGCCACCGGGCGTTTGGTTGCCTGCCCGGCGGAAATACCTTTGCGGCCCGTTTTGTTGCCAGCTACAGTGGTGACATGCCCGAAGGAAAGGGAACCCCGGGGGAACTCTGGGCAGTCAGCAGGGGGGACGAAGGGCTTATGTGGGCGTGCCCGCCGATGATGGCTGCCCTGAACTGCGGGCAGACCCCGCAGGGGGCTTCTGGATAGCACCACCGCCGAAAGTCCAGGAGCCGCCCGCAGGGAAACCTCCCAGCGGGCGGTTTTCATGTACAGCGGTTCTTATGGCCGAAGGGATGACCCAGCGGATAGGGGGCCGGTCTCCAAAACCGGCGGAATGCGCGTTCGACCCGCGCCGTCCCTGCCAGCACCACCTACGGGTGAACGTGCTTGCTCTATGAAAACTCAACAGCGTGAACACCAAAGTACATAGCAGGCTTATGCACGGGACGGATCGATGTGCGCCCGCGAAGGCCTGCCAGTCGGGGCACCCCTTCCTCAAGGGGTGCCCACCTGGGCTGCTAGCTCATCCGGTAGAGCGCCGGTCCTGCAAACCGGAGGTGCGGAGTTCAAGTCTCCGGCGGTCCACTGGCCCGTAAAGGGCAACTGACGGGATGTCGCGTAAGGGTTAGCGCACCTGGTCTGGGGCCAGGTGGACGGGGTTCGAGTCCCTGCTTCCCGACCCCGGTTCTCTAGCTCAGCGGGCAGAGCAGCGGTGTGAAGAACCGCAGGTGCGAGGTTCGAGTCCTCGGGGAACCGCGCATGCCTCACAAGCATTGTGGTGATGCGCCAGCCTTCCAAGCTGGTGAGCGGGGTTCAATTCCCCGGTGGGGCTCGTATGCGCCGCAAGCATGACTGGTGATGCACCGGACTCTTACTCCGGGGAACAAGGTTCGAGGCCTTGGCGGCGCACCAGGCGGAAGTGGCGTAACGGTAGCCGCGGCAGGCTCAAACCCTGCTGGGCCGCAAGGCCCGTGCGCGTTCGACTCGCGCCTTCCGCACGCGATGGGGAATGGTGTAATCAGGCAACACATCTGACTCTGGATCAGAAGATTCCAAGTTCGAGTCTTGGTTCCCCAGCCGGGCCGCCGCCACGGCTGCGGCCCGCCCTCATACGGCGGGTGGTCCGGGTCGGCGCCGGGTGGCGGCTCCAGGTGCTCGTACTCCAATGTGGCAGAGAGGCCGGCCCGAGATGCCGGATGTTGTGGGTTCAAGTCCCTCCGAGCACACGCAGTCCGTGCCGTCGCACACGGCTGTGACCGCGCCCTTGTAAAGCGCGAGACCCGGGTCGGCACCGGGGGACGGCTCTTGTCCATGCCCCCGTAGCTCAGTGGCGGAGCACCTCCATGGCAGGGAGGGGTCACGCGGTCCGATTCTGGTCGGGGGCTCCAGGTGGAGGTAGCTCAGCTGGCAGAGCGCCGCCCCGCCAAGGCGGAGGTCGCGGGGTCATAGCCCGTCATCCACTCCACGCCGCTCTAGCCCAACTGGCAGAGGCGCTGCGCCCAGAGCGCAGAGGTTCCGGGTCCGAATCCCGGGGGCGGCACGAGGGAGGGCGAACCGGGCAGGCGTGCCGGGCTCCGTTGCTAGCGGATGCGCGCCGCGAGGCGTGATCTTCGAGTAGTCCGCCCTCCGCGCAGGGAAGGTTGACCGAGGGGCAAGGTGCCCGGTTGGAAACCGGAGGCCGGGACGGGAGTCCTGCACACGTTCGATCCGTGTACCTTCCGCGCGAGGAGGATGAAGCCGTCAGGGCACGGCCGCCGGTCCGAAACCGGATGAGCGGGCAACCGCGGGGATTCGAGTTCTCCGTCCTCCGCCACTACCTTCCGCTTGCGGGCAACGACTCAGCTGGTGACGAGGCCGCTCTGATAAGGCGGTAGCGGCATGGTCCGATTCCATGGTTGCCCACCGGCCCCAGGTCAGCGAGTGACCGCCCGGGGCTCCCGCCGGGATAGCTCAGCTGGCAGAGCGCCTGATTCATGCTCAGGAGGTCGGGGGGTCGGGACCCTCTCTCGGTACTCACAGGCCGGTAGCTCAGCGGTGAGAGCGGCGAGCTTATACCTCGTGAATCAGTCGCGGGTTCAATCCCCGCCCGGCCTACCCGAAGGAGGCAGGCATGCACACCAAACAGGCCGTCAGGATACGCATCACCTGACGGGCCGTTAGTTCAATGGGAGAATCGCCGGCTTTTACCCGGGCAGATCAGGGTTCGAGTCCCTGGCGGCCCACGATAGAGAGCGCCATCAGCTCAGCGATGAGAGAGCCTCTGTAGCTTAACCGGACAGAGCGCACGCCTTCTAAGCGTGGATGTGCGAGTTCGACTCTCGCCAGAGGCACCCAGCTGCAGGCCCCGTTAGGTTAACGGCAGACCTCCGGGTTCTCAGCCCGAGAGCGGGGGTTCAACTCCCCCACGGGGTACCACGCCGCTGTCACCCTGATGGCATGGGTAGCCGGTCCTTCAAATCGGCCTTCGCGGGTTCAATTCCCGCCAGCGGTACCGCGGGGGATTCGCAATATCATTCCGGTGTAGCTTAAGCAGGCAGAGCCGCCGACTGTTAATCGGCATGGTACTGGTTCGAGGCCAGTCACCGGAGCTTCGAGGCCAGTCACCGGAGCGTATTTCCTGGGGTCGTAACTCAGTTGGTCAGAGTGCCAGCCCGTCAAGCTGGAAGTCGCGGGTTCAAATCCCGCCGGTCCCGCCGAGATGCCGTTTCACCCGGTGTGCAATGCCAACCCACCAGGGCGGTCGGCATCTCTTACGCCCGCATAGCTCAGTGGGAGAGCGCTACCTCGACACGGTAGAGGCCGAGGCTCGTTTCCTCGTGCGGGTACCAGGCTCCAGGCTCCTCTGGTGAAACGGAGATCATGACGGACTACGAATCCGTCGTTGGAGGTTCGAGTCCTCCGGGGAGCGCGTTCGGTTAGCTCAGCTGGAAGAGCGCTGCGCCCACACCGCAGAGGACGGCGGTTCGAGCCCGTCACCGAGCACTGGTGCCTTGACCCAAGTGGCTGAGGGACTCGGCTGTGACCCGAGGATTTGCGGGTTCGAATCCCGCAAGGCACCCGCGCGTCGGTGGCAGAGCGGACGAATGCGCCTGACTGTAGATCGGGAGCCCTCAGGGGCCACGGTGGTTCGAATCCATCCCGGCGCACCAAGCTCCCATGGTCCAGCGGATAGGACGCCACCCTCTGGTGTGCCGGGAAACGCGTCACTCCCGCGCCCATGTTTCTGATCCCGATCAGCGTGGTAACCGGATTATGCGTGATCGTCCTGGATACTACAGTTAAGTATGCGGCATTTGCCGTGTGAGTCCTCGTGGCCTAGAGGATGGGCACCAGCCTCCGGAGCTGGACGGACGCAGGTTCGAATCCTGCCGAGGACGCTGTGCCGAGGACGCTGAAAATGGTTGCCTCCAAGATGGAGCATGAGGTCACACCCGAAGGCGGAGCCGCAGGTTCGAGTCCTGCTGGGAGCACGCACGCATGACGCACGTCTCGCTGGTGGTGGGGGGCGGTCTGCAAAACCGTCGGTAGATGGGTTCGAATCCCATGTGCGTCTCGATCAGCCTGCGGCGCAGCGGGAGAGGCGGCTGTCTGGCAAACAGCAGGGCGCGGGTTCGAGTCCCGCCAGGCTGGCCAGGTGTTCACGCTGTTGAACCCCGCCGGCCTGCAATGCCGTACATCCAGCACGTCCCGGCCCCCGGAGGGACGGACTCGCCTGTGAGCGAGGAGCGGGAGTCTCTAGTCATCACCGGGATACACCGGGTGCCGTCGTAGGAGGCCCGGCTGGTGACGGGGGCGTGGCCGCCCGCCAGTTCGACGCCGCCCTGATGTCGGCCGGTTTCAAGTGCTCAGGTGACCTGCTGGCGCACCTGTCCGGTCTGGACGCGGGCGCGGTGATCGACGTCGCTGTGCGCGTGCTCTGCACGGTCCGCCAGGTCGGGGTCGTTCACGTGCGCACAACGTGGCTCGCAGGCTTGGGCCGGCCCACCTGATATCGCCGTGCGCCGAAGTGCCAGGGCGCTAGATATTCCGATACCCAGGAGAGCCATGGGAGCGAAAGTGAGGCCGATGAGGAAGGTAGAGAGTGCCGCGCTGGTAACAGCGAGGCCAAAGGCGGGCCACATCGCCGGCGACCGGTCGGTCACGAGGATGACCGGGACCACCGCTCCGCCCATCAGGAGCATGTCGTAGGGCTGGTGGTAGATTGCCAGCAGCGTGAAGGCAATCACCAGGGACAGCACGGGCGGATAGTCGATCCGGCGCAGGTGCGACGGCAGTCGCGCCAGGAATGTGAGCACCAGTGCCGCCAGCGCAAGGCCGGCGCCCACCTTGACATCCAGGCCTGCCACACCGAGTCTGCGCACTAGCGCACCCAGATCGATCTGGTTGCTCAGGCGCGCAAGATGGGCACTGGCCCCGGTCACGTATGAGTTCACGAAGGTGCTTGCCCCTGTGTTAGCGATCGCCAGGCCTACCGGTGGCAGGGAGCAGATGAGGACCAGCACGGTGCCACGCCATACCACTCGCCAGTTACCCAGCACGAGGAGGGTCAGAGCGAGTGGCAGGCCGGTCTGAAGGGTGGTTGCTGCCAGCATGAAGCCGAGACCAGCCAGCCAGGGCTGCCGGGCTCGCACCACAATGACCAAGCCCAGCAGAATGAACCCGGTGGGCTGCCCGAGGAGCAACGTCATCGGGCCCCCTCCGGCACAGATGGCGAATCCGCCACAGCACGCGGAGAGAAAAACGGCCCACGGATCCCTTGGCTGGGTGAGCACGAAGACCGCTGCCCAGATGGCGAGAATACTCATGGACGCGAAGGCGAATAGCGCGGCGGGCAGGGGAAGCGCCGCGAATGGTGCCTGCCACAGCAGCGAGCCGGGGACATGCTGACTCACCGGCCAGGCGTGCCCCATCCTTGGAATGATGGCGTGCGTGGGCCCATAGATGTTAGCTCCAGAAAGGAGGCCACGCACCGCTCGCCACGTGTTGTTGGCGAAGTCCCATCCAGTCCGGATGCGCGCTGGGTGGCCGAAAGTCGTGACCTCAAGGTAAATCGCCCAGCTAGTCGCTATGGCGGCTATGGCACCGGACCCACACCACAGGAGCAGCCGACGGGTCTGGCTGTTCATGTGCCGACCGGAACCCGGAACTCTAGCCCGTCGCGATCATTCTGCCGCACGGGTGCCCGCTCCGGCGACGCAGTAAGACAACACTCATTCCGCCGACCGCACCGGCCGGGCTTGGCATACGTGGGTTGGACCTGAGCTTGGCACGGTGGATCCGTTGGGCGGGCCCGGCTGACGGGACTTCGTCCTCATAGCGGATAAGGCCGTAACGAATGGCGGTCATCAGCGCCTGAGCCCGGTTTGCCGCACCGAGCTTCTCGTACAATCGCGCGACGTACGTCTTGGCGGTGGACTTGCTGATGAACATGGCCGTCGCGATCGCTGGGATGGACATGCCATCGCGCAGCAGGCGCAGGACAGCCATCTCCCGCGGGCTTAGGGCGATCTGCTCCTGCACTGTGCGCCGCCGGGCGAGAGCCACCGCGAGCCCGGAGGCGGTGAAAGACAAGGCGGCGACCGCCGCATGCCGGATGGCAACTAGCACTTCCTCCACGGGTGCGGTCTTGGCGACGAAGGCTGATGCGCCGGTTTCCAGCGCGCGGAAGAGTACGTCGTCCTCACCGTGCGAGGTCAGTATGACAATGCCGAGGTTGGCGTAGCAGTCCCGGAACTCCCGGGCCAGCTGGAGCCCGTTGCCGTCAGGCAACGTCACGTCCACGGTGACGACATCTGGCAGCACCGTTCCGATCACAAGGGACGCGTCAGTGGCCGAGGTGCACTCAGCCACGATCTCGATATCGGAATGCTGTGCGATCAGCTCCTTCAGGCCGTAGCGAGTCAGCGTGTGACCGTCAACAATGGCAAGGCGGATAGGCATAGCGGACCCCCCACTAATAAGCTTCCTGGCACGTTTGACTCGTTCGCCTCAGCGCCTGACTGACGCAGGGTGGATGCCAGGGAAAGATGAGACCCAGGAACACGTTTCCTCCCAGTCCGGGCACCGGATCAAGGCAACCCGGCACGGTAGGCCTGAGACGCTGGGTCCCGGGGGCGCCTAGACCGTAATGCGCCGGGCGCTTCCCACTGCTGGCGTACCACAGAGTCGACTCCTGCCTGACCTGCACAGTTGACCGATTCTTGGCGATCGTTACCGATTTGTGATCTCTGGCGTGCCCAGCTTTACAACTTGGATGATCTTGATGCGGTGCTCTGCTTGCCTTACCGGCGCACGAACAGGATCGCGGCCGCGCCCGACGCTCTTACCTGCCAGGCCGGGTCGCGGTGGAGCTGGCTGGCCAGGCCGGACGTCGGGGGGACCAGCACGCAACCGGCGCCCGTCAGCTCGCTGACCGGGTTTCCCCGGCCCTGCAGCGCTCGCACATCCGCTAGCACCCGCTGACGCCCGTACAGGTCGAAGCGGGAGTCCAGCGAAACCGGGGCATCGGGCCGCTGGAGGATCACGAAGCCGCCGAGCAGGTCGGAAGTGAAGACCTTGCACCTGGGGGGGATGTCCTTGACGATCGGGACCGGGTAGATGGCGGGATCGGGCCGGCCGATGTGAGTCAGGCTCAGGGCGGCCAGGGCCGCGAATGCCGCCATGCCCGCGCTTCCGCACCGGCGGAACATGACCCGGCGGCTGCGTGCGTAGCGCAGCACCGCCGGGTGTGACGTGCGGGACAGCGCACCGGCGATGATTGGCAATCCCAGCAAGACGAGGAAGGGCAGGAACCTGATCACCACAACGGACCCGGCGGCCGGCACCCCCAGCGCGCCTGTGAGCACGGCGTCGCCACGCCGTGCTGCCAGCACCAGGGCCGTCAATCCCGTGATGAACATCGACAGCTGCATGGGACTGGCCGGATCGAAGGCCCGCCACTCGACGATGAGACCGCTGGCGGCACTTTGCACCTGCCCCGCCTGTGCGAGCACGCCGAGCCCATACGGGTTGAGCAGCGAGCCTGCCAGCGCGGCAGCGCCTGCCGCCACACACCACCAGCCGTTGCCGCGGCTGGCCCGCCTGGCAAGGAGCAGTACCGCACAGGCACCCGCGATCACCACTCCCAGCAGGGAGGCGGCATGCAGATTGACCCACCCCACCGACAGGATCCCCACCGCCATTATCGAACGAACGCGGTCCCGGCCATCCGCGATCCGGCGCAGCAGCATCACCAGGACGGGAACGGCGATGTAGTCCGCCAGTTGTGGCCGCGCCGACAGCCACTCGATAAGCAGCGGTGAGCCGAGCAGCAGCAGCCACCCAGCTACCTGCGGGGACGCACCGAGACATCTGGCCAGCAGCAGCACCATCCCCGCCACCATCATGGCCAGCGCGGCGGATGCCCACGCCACTGCGGGCAAGCCGCCGATCCGGTACGCCACCGCGAGTACGACATCGAACCCCCACGAGTTCAACGTCCACGGCTTGCCGTGCACGGTCCAGGTGAACGAGTCCACCCTGGGAATGGCCTGGTGGGAGAGGGTGAGGAGCCCGCCCCGGATCTCCCAGAACGTGTCCCCCTCGGCCAGGGTCCCGGCCCGGAGCACCGCGACGGGCACGAAGGCCAGCCACGCCAGGAGCCAGGGCCTGGCCCTGGCCCTGGCCATGACGTCCTCACCGGGCTCGGTGCCCTGTTCCGGGAGGGCGATCTGCGTCGTCACCGGTCAGCCACCCACCAGGATTGCGAGCAGGACGCCACCGAGCAGGAACGGGCCGAAGGAGATGTCGCCACGCAGGGTGATCCGCCGCGCCGCCAGCAGGGCCAGGATGCCCACGGCGGACAGCAGGAATCCAAGGGCGGCTCCGAAGAGCAGAGTGGGCCAGCCCAGCCAGCCCAGGGCCAGCCCGGCCAGCCCGGCCAGCTTGACGTCACCGCCCCCGAGTCCCCCCGGCCGCGCGAGGGCCATCAGCAGGAAGACCGCGGACAGGGCGGCACCGCCCAGGAGCGCCCGGCCCAGCGCGCTCCACTTCCCTTCCATCACGGCGGAGACGGCCAGCAAGGTGATCAGCACGGGATATGCGGGCAGGGTGAGCCGGTCCGGTAGCCGCTGAACGGCGATGTCTATGGTAGCGAGGGCCACGCCGAGGGTGGCGAGGAAAGCGAAGGGCACGACTTCGGGCTGCCCGCCGAACCTGCCGCACATTAGTGCCACGACAGTGGCAGTGGCCAGTTCCAGCACCAGCGGGGTGCCAGGGCGGCGCCCGCAGTGCGCGCATCGCATCACCAGCCGGGATCGCAGTGGGCCGGCGCAGCGCGGGCAGGTTGTCCGGTCCGGCTCACCGGAAGGCACAGACAGCCGGAAGACGGCGCCGCGGAGTGCGGCGCCGGCCACCAGGCCCACCCCCGCGCCGACGGCGGCCCATACCAGGTTCATGGCGCTCCACGGTAGGACGGCAGCCTGCGGAGATGGAACGTTCTCGGCCAATGACTGGCCGGTCAGCGGGCCTGTGCCGGCCGATCGGCCGACATGTCCTCCGATAAGCCGGATTTCTGTGCCCGTCCGGCCGATGGACTAGCGGGCTGGGGGCGAGCAGGGTCGTGCTGCCGGGGCGGCAGTGCCGTCCCACCGGGGTGGGATCACTGCCCGCCGACACTTGAAGGAGTCCTGACATGCTCAACGCGCTGATGTACATGCACACGCTCCTCAGGGAAGGACTCGCGAAGCGGCTCCACCTGGATGACCGTGGCGTGACCTCCGTGGAGTACGCCCTGCTCGTGGTGCTCCTCGTCTTCGTGATGGGGCTGGGCGCTGTGCTTCTGGGCGGTGGCCTCAGCACAATCTTCAGCAAGACCGGGTCCACCGTGGGGGGCGCTACCGTCCCCAGCCCCTGACCCAGCGACGCGGGCGGGACGGCCAGCCTGCCGTCCCGCCCTCCCTCGGCGGGAAAGGGAACCCAACGATGATTCGGCCACCGTTCAGGAATCGCATGCCGGACCGAGGGGCCGTCGCGGTCGAGTTCGCGCTGCTGCTGCCGGTGCTGCTGCTGATCGTGTTCGGCATCATCGACTTCGGCCGCATGCTCAACGCCCAGATCACGCTCACCCAGGCGGCCCGGGAAGGCGCCCGGCTGGCGGCGCTGGGTGATACGTACCAGGTGGTGCAGGCGCGGGTTACGACCGCAGCCACCAGCCTGAGCGGCGTTAGCGTGCCGCCGTATGCGCCCTGCCCAGCTGGCGCGAGCACAAGCGCGAGCGCGGACGCGACGGTCCAGGTTACGTATCAGTTTCAGTTCGCCACCCCCATCGGCGCTTTCGCCGCGATGTTCGGTGGCTCCGGCTTCGGGTCCCCGATCACGCTCACCGCCCAGGGGGTCATGCCATGCGAAACGTGATCTTCCGCTTTGCGCGCCCGATGACGCGGCTGCGGGGCCGTGACGAGCGGGGCGCGATCGGTGTGATGATCGCGGTACTGATCGGCGCCGGCGTGCTACTGGGTGCCGCTGTTCTGGCGGTCGACGCCGGCGAGATCTACCAGAACCGCGCCGAGTTGCAGAACGGCGCCGACGCGGGCGCGCTCGCCGTGGCCAAGAGCTGCGCGCTCGGCACCTGCGATCCGGGCCTCGCCGCGCAGTACGCAGACCTCAACGCCTCGAAGCTGACCGGAAACACGGCCGGGATTTACTGGGTTTGTGGCTCTGGGCTGGGAAACTGCCAGGGCCCCAACCCCGGTACGGTCACCAACTGCCCGTCGCCATCTCCCGGCGTGAACTGGGTTGACGTCAACACCTACACCCAGATGCCTGGTGGCGTCTCCCATCTGCTGCCTCCCGTGTTCGCGCGCATGCTGCTGGGTGGCTCGAGCTACAACGGCACCACCGTGTACGCCTGTGCGCAGGCGGCGTGGGGTGCCCCCACGACCGCGACCACGGTCGGATTCACGATTTCCGCCTGCGAATGGGACACGGCGACGAGCAACGGGATCTCGCTCGCCCCGCCCCCGCCCTATTCGATGCCCCCGTCGGCCACGCTGATCCCCTTCGATCAGTCGCTCACGCTGCACGACTATTCGAAGAAGGTGACAAGCGGGACGTGTCCGGCCAATCCGGCCGACGCGGACGCCCCCGGTGCATTCGGGTGGCTGCAGGACAAGAAAACCACCTGCTCGGTGCTCATCAGCAACAACCAATACGCCACCGGCACCGGGGTGGAGGCCCAGAACTGTGCCGCCGTGCTGCAGGCGGCCTGGCAGAACCAGACCATCCTCTACGTGCCGGTCTACAGTTCGGTCACGCTTCAGGGGTCCAACACCGTCTACACACTCAAGGGCTTCGCCGGCTTCGTCGTCACCGGCTATAACCTGCTGACCTCTGGCGCCGCCAAGTGCGGGCAGGGCAGCCCGGCCTCCTGCGAGCCGGACTGGCTGAACCCGGGCCTGCTGTGTGGTCCCCCCACGGTGTGCATTGACGGCGTCTTCGTCCAGGCCCTGTGCCTCCCGGCGTCCTGCCCCACACTCGGCGGCACCAACCTGGGCCTGACCGTGGTCCGTCTTACGGGCTGAGTCACGCCGGGCACCCCAACTGCGCCAGAGGAGAGTAACCCGTGAAACGTCGTGTCCTGACTGTCATGCTGGCGGTGCTGCTTGCCGTGCTTGGCACCGTCGGGGTGCTGGCCTATGTCCATCAGGCCGACGCCCGTGCCGTGGCCGGGATGAGGTCAGTCACCACACTGGTGGCCCAGCAGCAGATCCCGGCGGGAACCTCCGCCAGCGCCGCGCTGAGCGCGGGGCTGCTGAGCAGTCAGACGCTGCCAGCGTCATCGGTGCCATCGGATGCGATCCACTCGATCACGCCCGGGCTCGGCGCCCTGGTGGTGAGCGCGGATGTCCAGCCCGGGCAACTGCTGCTGCGCCCCATGCTGGTGACGGCCGCGCAGGTGACTGGAGCCGGGGCTCTGGCAATCCCAAAGGGAATGGTCGCGGTGACCGTCCCGTTCTGCCTCCCGGAGGCGGTTGCTGGCTACGTCCACCCCGGTCTGCAGGTCGCAGTGTTCGACACCTACTCCAGCAAGGCGCTGAGTGCAGATTGCAGCGGGTCACATCAGCAGCAGACCGGCGTCCATACCAGGCTGGTACTGCCCAGGGTGGAGGTCCTCTCCGTGGGTCCGGCCGCGGCGCAGAGCGCTTCCACCGCTAACAGCACTGCCCTATCGGCCAGCCAGGCCAGTCCCGGGACGTCCACCCAGGGTCCCGTCCTGGTCACATTCGCCGTCAATCAGGCGGACGCGGAGCGGCTGATCCTGCTGAACGAGTCGGGCTTGCCCTACCTAGCGCTGCTCACAGGCTCCTCCCAGACCGGATTCGACGCCGTCCAGCAGCCGCTGTTCCGGCCGTGACCTGAGGAGACCAGATGCCCATCCTCTGCGAGGCGCCGGTCGGTGCCAGAGAGCTGATGCACAGCATCGGTGGCGAGGTGCGTGCGGTGGGGAACCTGCGAGCGGCGGCGCAACTGCTGGACAGCGATCCGGCGGAGGTACTGGTGGTGATCGGCCCAGATGCGGCGACACATGAGGCGCTGGCGTTCAGCGCGGCGCTGCGGCTGGACAGGCCGGCGGTGGGCGTGGTCTGGGCACGTGATCATGTGGATGTGGAACTGCTGACCCTGGCCCTCCAGTCGGGAGTGCGGGAGGTGGTGCCAGCGGGTGATCACGCGGCCCTTGCCGCGGCATGCCAGCGTTCCCGGGATGTGTCGCGGCGGATGCTCACCGCTGCTCCTGCCGAGGATAACGAGTCGGCACGGGATGGCCGGATCATTACGGTGTTCGCGGCTAAGGGCGGATGTGGGAAGACGACGCTGTCGGTGAACCTGGGAGTGGTGCTGGCCAGGGATCTCGGACGCAAGGTGTGCGTTGTGGACCTGGATCTGGCGTTCGGAGACGTGGCTATCAGCGTCCTGCTGGATCCGGCACGCACAATAGTCGACGCGCTCCCGATGGCCGGGCACCTCGATGTCACAGGGGCGGCGTCGCTGCTGACCACGTACCGCCAGGGGCTGGCGATGCTGCTGGCGCCGGTCACCCCCGGAGATGCGGAGAAGATCCCGGCGTCGCTGGTCGGGGAGCTGCTGGGGGTATTGCGAACCATGTTCGACTACGTGGTGGTGGACACCCCGGCGCAATTCAGTGAGCATGTGCTGACCGCGATGGACGCCTCCGCCCATCATGTGCTGCTGACCACTCCGGACGTGCCGGCGCTGAAGAACCTTCGCGTCACCCTGGACATGCTGGACCTGCTGTCCTACCCACGCGGGATCCGCTCGGTGGTGCTGAACCGGGCCGATTCCAAGGTGGGGCTGAGCGTGGAGCATGTGCAGCGGGTGGTTCGGTGCCCGATCTCCGCGCATGTTCCATCCAGCCGCGCCGTGCCGGTGTCGATCAATAAGGGCACGCCGATCACCCTGGACAACCCGGCGCATCCGGTGAGCCAGGCCATCATCAGGTTCGCGCAGCAGCGCCTGGCCGACGCGCCGGGATCAGGTGCCCGGTTCCCGGTGTCACTGTCGCGGCGCGGGAGGCGGTCGGGATGAGCCTGTCCGAGCGGCTGGCACAGCGGCTGGCACCGGCGGCGGAGTCGCGGGAGCAGCCGGGGCCCTCGCGGCGGGCTGCCCGCCATGCCGACCCGTTCGCCGTGGTCAAGCGCAGTGTTCACGAGGCGTTGCTGGAGACGCTGGGCCCCAGGCTGTATGACGCGCACCTGGAGCAGCGGGAGCTGGAACAGCAGGTGACGCAGACGCTGCAGGCGGTGCTGCAGCGCGACGAGACCCCGATGACCGCCGCCGACCGGTCCCGGGTCGCGCAGGAAGTGGCCGACGACATCCTGGGCCACGGCCCGCTGGAGCCCTATCTGCGCGCCCCTGATGTCTCGGAGATCATGGTCAACGGCTTCGATCAGATCTACGTCGAACGTGACGGCAAGCTCTTCCCGGCAGAGGGGGTGTTCGCCGACGAGGGCCACCTGCGGCGGACGATCGACAAGATCGTGGCGCGGGTCGGCCGGCGGGTCGATGAGGCCAGCCCTATGGTCGACGCCCGGCTGCCAGACGGCAGCCGGGTCAACGCCGTGGTGCCGCCTGTGGCGCTGGACGGTTCATTGCTGACGATCCGGAAATTCGCCACTGACCCGTTCACCGTCGAGGACCTCATCTCGTTCGGGACCCTGACCCCAGCGGTCGCGGGCCTGCTGCGCGCCTGCGTGGCCGGCCGGCTCAACGTCGTCATCGGTGGTGGCACCGGCTCCGGCAAGACCACCACGCTCAACGTCCTGTCCTCATTCGTCCCCGCCGACGAGCGGATCATCACCATCGAGGACGCCGCCGAACTCCAGCTGCGCCAGGAGCACGTGCTCCGCCTGGAATACCGCCCGCCCAACCTGGAAGGCCGCGGCGAGATCGCGATCCGTGACCTGGTCCGCAACTCGCTGCGGATGCGCCCCGACCGGATCATCGTCGGCGAGGTCCGGGACAGCGCCGCCCTCGACATGCTCCAGGCCATGAACACCGGCCACGACGGGTCCCTGACCACTGTGCATGCCAACTCCCCTCGCGACTCACTGGCCCGTCTGGAGACCATGGTGCTCATGGCCGGCATCGACCTGCCCCAGCGCGCCATCCGCGAGCAGATGGCTTCCGCGATCGACCTGATCATCCACCAGGCCCGGCTCAAGGACGGAACCCGGCGTATCACCCACATCACCGAGGTCGAAGGCATGGAAGGCGACATCATCACCCTCCAGGACGTGTTCCTGTTCGACTTCCACGCTGGCGTGGACGAGGAGGGCCGCCACCGCGGCACGCTGCGCTCCACCGGCCTGCGCCCGCGTTTCGCCGCCACCCTGGCCGACCGCGGCGTCCGCCTGCCGGCGGGATTCTTCGGGTCTGAGGGGCTCGCCCGATGACCTGGATGCGGATCTGGCGGCGCGCTGCTGTGAGCATCCTGGCGGTTACAGGCATGATGCTGATGCTTCCGCTGGCTGCGCCAAGCGCCGCCAGTGCCCGCACTTCAGTCCGTGCCGCGGTGATCCTGCTGGACATCAATGCCTCAATGCCCGCCACGGGCATCGCGGCCGAGCGCCACGCGGTCCTCGCTTACGCGCGGGCGCTGCCTGCTGACGTGCGGGTGGGGCTGATCACCTTCGGTGATGGGTGGCAGATGGCGCTGTGGCCGACCACCAGCCGTTCGCGGCTAAGGGCGGCAGTTACCGCCAGCAAGGCAAGCGGGGCGACCTCCATGGGGATCGTTGGCGCACTGTCTCACGCCACGTCGGTGATGCACGCTCTCGACGCGTCGGCGGGAAGGCTGGTGGTGCTCTCCAACGGCGAGATGCTCATCGGGCCAGCGCCCGACGCGGCCCTCCCCACCGACGTCGTGATCTGGTACTTCGAGCGTGACGATCACATTGGCCTGCTCCGCACGCTGGCGTCGGCCAGCGGGGGACGTATCGCTAGTCCCGCGAACGCCGCCGCCCTGGCCGCCGCCTTCCCGCCTGCTCCCAGCACGCATCCGCCGACCAGTGCTCCTGCACCATCCCCGGCCGTGGCTGCGCAGCATGCCGGCGGTGTTTCCTGGGGCCTGATCGCGGCGCTGGCCGCTGTCTTCGCGGCGTTGCTGCTCGTCGGCCTGATCGGCGTCAGCTCGCTCTACCAGCAGGACCGGCACCGGGCACTGGCAGACCAGATCGGACGGTATGGTCCCCGGCATGCGCCTGCCCAGGCCGGCGAAGAGGGGAGAGTGGCCAGCACCGTCATTGGGCTGACGGGCCAGTTGCTGCGGTCGAGTAACTCCGAGCGCGGACTGACCCAGCGGCTGGACCTGGCGGGCATCTCCCGGACACCAGCCGAATGGGTGGTGCTGGGGGGTTCAGGCTGCGTGGTGCTGGCCGTCGTGCTGACCCTGCTCACTGGCAACGTCCTGGTTGGCGTCCTGGTTGGGGCGGTGGTCGGCTGGCTTGCCATGCGGCTGGTTCTGAACATACGGACCGGGCGGCGGCGGGGCGCCTTCGGTGAGCAGTTGCCAGACCTGCTGCAACTCATCGCGGCCTCGCTTCAGTCCGGCTTCTCATTGCCGCAGGCGCTGGACGGAGTGGTGCAAGAGAACACCCAGCCGGCCGCTGGCGAGTTCTCCCGCGCCCTGACCGAGGCCCGGATCGGTGCCGACCTGGAGGACGCGCTGGATGGGGTAGCGAACAGGATGAACTCCGACGACCTGCGGTGGACAGTCATGGCAATCCGCATCCAGCGCCAGGTCGGCGGCAATCTCGCCGAGGTGCTGCAAAACACCGTCGGCACCATGCGCGAGCGCGCCTACCTCCGCCGCCAGGTGCGGGCGCTCAGCGCCGAGGCACGGCTTTCCGCTTACATTCTGAGCGTGCTGCCGCCCCTGGTCGGATGCTGGCTGCTCTTCATCGACCCGACGTACATGCGGCCCCTCTACACCACGCTGGCGGGGCTGCTCCTGCTCGCGGTCACCGTGGTGCTGTACGTCGTCGGAGTGCTGTGGATGCGGAAGGTCATCAGGGTGGTGGTGTGAGGTGAGCAGTTCGGTGTTCCTCGGCGGCGCGCTGGTGGCGATCGGGCTGGCAATCGCCATGCTGGTGGTGACGGTATTCCCTGCGCGATCCACCCGACGCGGAGTCGGGGTGGCGCTAGCCGCGATCGAGCAGCGTTACTCCCGGCGGGGTCCGGGTGCTGAGCGGGCGTCCGACCCATTGGCGGCGCTGCCTGGATGGTCGCGGGGACTGGCCCTGCGGCTGTCCCCCTCAGGGATCGCCAGCACATTGCAGCGCAGGCTGGACCTCGCAGGCAATCCCGGGCGCTGGACGCCCGACCGGATTCTGGCGGTCAAGGGGCTGGGGATGCTGGTGCTCGCCCTGCTGGGCACACTGTACGGGCTGCACAATTTCGGCCTGCTGATCCTTGGCGCCGCCCTGGGCGGCACCATGGGCTTCTTCCTGCCCGACGTGCTGCTCTACAACGCGGCCAAGAAGCGGCAGGCGCGGATCCAGGCGACCCTGCCGGATGCCCTGGACATGCTGACGATCTGCGTGGAGGCTGGCCTGGGGTTCGACGCGGCACTCGGCCGGGTTGCGCGCAACACCAAAGGACCGCTGGCCGCGGAATTCGCCCGGGCCCTGCAGGAGATCCAGATCGGCAAGACCCGCAGCGCGGCGCTGCGTGGCGTGGTGGACCGCACCACCGTCCCGGAACTGCGGGCGTTCGTCTCCGCCATTGTCCAGGCGAGCGAACTGGGTATCGCGGTTGCGCGGGTGCTGCGCGAGCAGGCCAAGGAGATGCGACTGCGGCGCCGGCAGCGGGCCGAGGAGAAGGCACAGAAAGTGCCGGTGAAGCTCATGGTCCCACTGATCTTCTGCCTGTTGCCGGCTTTGTTCGTCTCCGCCATCGGGGCAGGTGTGATCACCATTGCGCACACCTTCTTCGGCACCCACGGGCTGTTCGGGTAGTGCGCCATGCCCGCCATATCCGGTCGGCCACGTCCCGACCTCGGCAGGCTGCTCATGCTGCTGGCTGTCACGGGGCTGCTGCTGCTGGACCTGGCAGGCCTGGTACGCGGCAGCGGCCACGCTGGGACGGCCGTGTTGCGGTGGCTCGGCACCGGGCTGGTATGCGTTTTCTACACGCTCATCATCTGGTGCTACCTGCGGCGCGGTCCCGCGATCGCCACCAGCAGGTCGATCAGCGCGCACGCTGCCGCAGTAACGGCGACGTGGGCGCCTTTCGTGCTCCCGCTGCTTCGCGGAGCACCCCCTGGCGCGGGCCGGGCAGGGATTGCCGACCTGCTGCTCGTTTCCGGCACGGCATGGTCGCTATGGTCACTGCGGTTCCTTGGCCGCAACCTGTCGGTGATCGCCCAGGCCAGAGAGGTGGTAGATCGCGGGCCCTACCGGTTCGTGCGGCACCCGCTCTATGCGGGGGAGATGGTGTCCGCGCTGGGGATCGCCGTGGCTGCTGGGAGTGTCATGGCGGCCGTCCGCCGTGTCGGCAATCGCTGGTCGCCAGGCTCACGCCGGCAACGCCTGCGATCGGGGCTGCTGGCATGCCCACGCGCTGTA
>OFHH01000002.1_pt1 | contig 34138 bp, 34 predicted proteins | sample 1521961 | NCBI WGS metagenome assembly OFHH01 (sample SAMEA2468439, study PRJEB22500) | soil metagenome | biome: Glassland; feature: Farmland; material: Clay | place: Australia | collected 2013-01-31 | depth 0.55 m | reverse complement strand
GACAGGACCAGAGTCCCCTGCCTGCTGCTGCGCCGCGACTGCCTGTTGTATGTGGTGATTCCCGACCTCGCCGTCGAGGAGCACTTCCCCGCTGAGCTGCCGGAGCCCGCTCACGCCGTGGGCGCCAGCGGCCCGGTCATCTCCGCGAACCGGGTACCCGATGCAGCCCAGGAAGCCCGCTGGGCCCTCGTCGTCGCCGAAACGGAGAAACGGCCGGTGGTCCGCTTCGGCGACGACACCACGCTCCTGTTGCCGCGAACCCCTACGGAGGCACAGGTGCTGGTGACCCGGATCCTCGGCAGGCTGATCACTTTGGACGCCGAGCACGGCACCGACTATGTGAACACACTCCGGGTGATGCTCCGCAACGACCGATCGTGGCAGTCCGCCGCCGCCGAGCTCCACATCCACAAGCAGACCCTGGGCTACCGGATCAGGAAGATCGAGCAGATCACCGGCCGCGGGCTGACGCGGACCGAGGACTTGGCCGAGTGGTGGTTCGCCCTCCGCGCTCACGACCTGCTCGACGGACGGCAGCGCATCTAGCGATGGGTTCGTGACATGTTCTGACCGGCCGCTGCTCGTGGCCTGGACCGGCAGGACAAGCTGATATGGGTACGTCACCGCGGGTGCGGCACTGGGCTGGAGCTGGCATACAGATGAGGAATCTACGTGCATGGCATCGTCGTTGACCGGCCACGCTTACCTGCCTGGCGATCTTCGCACGAGCCATTCGGCGGGATCCTCGGGAGCCCGCGCGCCCGCCCGGCAGCAGACTCTGTCCGATGTTCTCCGGGCTGCGGAGGTGGCGGCAATCGTCACCGTCCCGGGTGGGAGGTCATGGGGTCAGCCGGTAGAAGCGCCAGGTTTCCGTCTGCAGTGGGAGGATTTCGACGCTGCGCAAGCCGGCCTGCTGGGCGTAACGGCGCAGTGTGGCGGGGCGCATCACAGCCCCGGTGGCCGATGTGCGGGGATCACCCATGGTAGCGGGCAGGCACGAAACCACACTCCAGCCGTAGTGGTAGCGCTCCAGGTCGGAGGCACCGGCGCTGAACTCGTCCGCGACCAACTCATCAGCTACCACGACCGAGGGTCGTTGTTGTCATCGCCCTCGCAGGTGCGCTCGGCGCCATGGCCAGCTACCTGACCAGCCTAGGGATGAGGTTCGGCTGGTATGCGTACTCGCCCCTGACCGGACAGCAGTATCAGCCGCCGCAGGGCAACGGCCTGCCCGGGTGGCTACGGCTGATCATCTGGCTGGGAGCGATTGGCCTGTGGGCATTTGCGTCCATCACAGTGCTGCGGCCATCCCCCGGACAAGCCGCGCCTGACTGAGGGCTGTACCACGTTGGGCTGCTCTCATCGCGCCTGCGAACAAGCGCCATCCCCGGGAGTTGGCTATCCGAGCTACTCGCGGCAAAGTAGGACGTTCTCCGGGATGGTGGAAGACGGTATGCGCTATCTCGCGGCCCGGGGGGGTGCGATCATGTGCTGGTGCCGGACAACGCCCTTTCCTGGCCCGAAGTCGCCGCGCGCCTGGCGGCGGCGCGTAACTACTGGCTGTGCACCACGACGTCTTCGGGTGCCCCGCACGCAGCCCCGGTCTGGGGAGTGGTGACCGGCGGCACCCTGTACCTCTACAGCGAGCGCCGCACCGTCAAGGCGCGCAACCTTGCCGCCGACCCGCGCGTTGTGGTGCATCTGGAAAGCGCCGAGGATGTGGTAATCGTGCGTGGCACTGCCAGAGACATGGGAACCCCTGCCCAGATCCCTGACGTGGTCGCGGCCCTGTCGGCCAAATACACCGGCGAGGGTGACCGGCAGTATCTGCCAGACGCCGGCCCCGATTTCGACGTGGTCTATGCCATCACGCCACAGTCCGCGATGATGTGGCGCCTGGCCGACTACGAAGGCTCACAGCGCCGCTGGGCTTCCTGAGCACTCACAGCCGCCTGACGAGGCACACGACCCGCGGCAGAAGCGGGCATCCTTGGCGTTGCCCGGTCGTGAATGGCTATGCATCCGGCCGGTCTGTGAACCCCAGCCATGCTGGATCACGAGTTCGACGAGCGGGTAACCCGCCCACGCGTACTGATTGCGTTCGGGCATGAAGCCGTTCGGTTCGAGGTCGCTTACGGCTGTCCCGCCGTGGCGGGCTCGGCCGCCGGTTCGGTATCGAGGTGGATCAGGCCCACGTCGGCCACCCGCTGCGGCTGGCGCAGGTACAGGTATCCGAGGTAGATGGTGCCGAGGATCATCCAGATCGCCGCGGCAGGCCCCATGTAGGAGTACGGCGGGGTCAGCGGTGCGATGAAGGAGAGGCCCGGCGCCTTGATACCCGCCCCGGCGAGCCAGGCGGGGATGAAGGCCGCGACCCCGATGACCGGGACCAGCAGGTGCGAGACCAGGCTGAAGCCGTGGGCCCGGCGGGCGAAGTAGCCGATGCAGGCCAGGTTCACGACCAGGTAGATGCCGACGAGCAGGATGACAAGCGCGGTGCCGATCATGCCGAACGCCGTCCCGGGATCGTAGCCGAAGCCGAGCCCGAGCATCACCGCCAGGCTGATGACGCTGCCGGCGGCGACCGCGGCTACCGGCGACCGGTGCCGCTCGCTGACCCGGGCGAGCAGCGGCGGGAATGCCCGGATCCGGCCCATGGCGAACGAGGTGCGGCTGGCGACGTTCACGCCGGCGTTGGAGTTGGCCAGGGTCGAATTGATGATCGCGAAAAAGACCAGCACCCAGAACAGGCCATACAGCGCCCGGGCCACACCCTCCCAGGACGCGCTGGTGGTGCCGGTGGTGAACTTCGAGAAGCCCGCCGGCCCGAACGCGACGTCGATCGCGTAGGTGGTGAACACATACAGCGCGCCGATGAGCACCGTGGACAGCAGCACCGCGAGCTGCACGGTGCGCCGCGGGTTGCGCGCCTCCTCGGCCAGTGGCGCCGCGCTCTCGAACCCGAGGAACGCCAAGGTGGTGAAGACCGAGCCGGCGATAACGCCCGGCAGGCCGTGGTACTGGCCAGCCGGGGTGTACTTCGTCGTGAAGACCGACAGGGTGTTGTGCCCGCCCGCGTGAACCACCAGCAGCACCGCCATGACGGCGAACACGGCGATCTCGAAGACGCCCAGGATCGTGCCCATCCGGGCAGACGCGCGAATGCCGAAGTAGCCGACCGCAAACACGATCAGCATCCCAAGGATGGACCATGGCCACCACAGGCTGGCCGGCCAGCCGGACTCGGCATTGAGCGTGGCAGCCGTCGTGAACCCGAGCTGCAGCAGCACCAGCGGCGCGACCAGCCAGCCGACCATGACATACGCCCAGGCCACCAGGAACCCGGCGGCGGGATGGAGGCCACGGGCGGCATACGCCGCCAAAGATCCCGCGGCCGGTATCTCCTTGGCCAGCTGGCTGATCGCCCAGGCCGTGAACAAGGACGCGACGAGGGCGAACAGAACCGCCAGCGGCAAGGCACCGCCCGCGAACGCGACACCTGCCGGGATCGACGCGGCGATGGCCGCGCCCGGCGCCATATCTGTGATGCTCTGGAACAAGACTTCGCGCAGCCCGACCGCGTCGCGCCTGAGCCCGCGCCCGGCCACTGCCATGCCAGCTCCGTTACCGGTCACCGCCGCCTCCCAGACCAAAGAGGGGAGAACCTGGGCCGATCATGCCACGGAACTACCAGCCGGCAACAGGCCGATCATGCGCTCCGCGCACAGGCGCCAGGCTGACGACGGCCACGAGAACCTGCTGCCCCAGATCCCGCTGTGGAACACGCCGTACGCGGCAGCTGTGCGAGATTACTTGTAGTGGAACCGGGCTTGCAGGATCACGAGGTCGTCGTCATCCACTAGGTAGACCAGCCGGTGTTCTTCACTGATCCGGCGTGACCAGGCGCCGGCGAGCAGGTGGCGCAGCGGCTCGGGTTTGCCGATTCCGGCGCTGGGGTCGCGCAGCGCGTCTTCGATCAGCCGGTTTATCCGCTTGAGGGTGGCGCGGTCGGCTGAGAGCCAATAGGTGTAGTCCTCCCAGCCGTGGGGGGTGAAGACCAGCCTCACCGGGCGAGATCGTGCTCTTGGCGCTGGCCGGACAGCGCTTGCTGCAGGCTCTCGACCAGCCGCTTGGCGTTGGCTGGAACTCGGAGCAGGTGCGCGGTCTCTTCTAGCGCCTCGTAGTCCGCGCGGGACAGCAGGACAGCATCGCCGCGGCGCGAGGTGATCTCAATCGGGGTACGGTCGTCGTTGACCTTCTCGATGAGCGGAAACAGGTTCTTGCGGGCTTCGCTGGCAGTGATCGACACGGGCGGACTCCTTGCCTATTGGTACTAGATATTGTACCAGTTGACCTGCCTGCCCAACGTACTCGTCTCGGCAGAATCGGATGGGCCGGTGTGGGGGTTGTGGTGGCCTGCGCCCGCTGGCGGCGCAGGTCTGCGCGGGTCGGTGAGGACGGCACTCGAGGGCTAGGCTGCGCCAGGCTCGGAGCCTGGGCATGGGCGGAGGCAGGCCGGGAGCCTGGGAGGGTGAGGTTCGTCCGCCGCACGCGGGTTCTGGCCAGGAACCTCTGGCGTGAATGTGACCAGCACCTGTGGCCGTCTCTATGTAGGACGCAAGCTACAATGACCGCTCATTGCGCCGTGTCAGGTTCCCGCTTTGTTGCTGCAGCGATAGCTGCGCCGTCGAGACAGGCGTTTGTGCTGAAGTCCTTCGTGAACAGCATCCTGGGGACAGTGGGTAGATCCTTCCCCAAGATGGAGCACACCCGCTTGGGGTAGCCTGGCACCTCGAAGATACCACCGTGGCCAACTACGACTGTCCCGTCAAAGTCCTTGGGAAGACCGAACGCCCTGGCCATTCCTTTGATGGCATGGGCAGTCACTAGCGCGGAGTTCTCGTAGAGATCCAGCGCCATATGATCACCAGCCAGGTACTTGGCTGCGATCTCTTTACCATTTAGCCGCTTGCCCTTCTGCTGGAGCCATATGTCTTCGACGCCAGCCTTGCTCGCGGCGACAAGCTCGATGCAGACGTAGGTCGCCCCGTCCATGCCGCAGGACTTGTGCTGGCCAAAAGGATTGAGCCTTGGCTCCACCTGGATGTGCCCTGGCTCAGCGGCGAAGATCATGTTGTCTGTTAGCACCGCCCCTCCGATGCCGCTTCCGTTGATCACGTAGATGACGTTCTGCGTCTCGGGGTAGCGCTTGGCTGCCTCCAACGCGCCGGCCATGATTCCCGCTTCGGCGTCGTTGGCGACTGCGACCGCGGGGAAGAGGCCAGCGAAATCCCCGCCACACCGGTCATGAAGCTCTGCGGTGAAGACTGGCAGGTTGGGGCCAGCCAAGAGCTTTGTGCCATCGGTCGGGCCGGCGAAGGAGATGCCGACCGAGAGCGTCTTGCGGCGCGCGAGATTGGCCACCTCCTCGAGTCCGTCCAGGTACGCCGATCCACCGTCGCCTCGCCGGGCGAGCACCTCGGCCAATTGCAGGAGAAGTCCGTCGCGAATGTTGTACGACAACGCAATCAGCTTGTCGCCGCCGATGTCGACCGCGATGACGGTCTTCTCGCCACCGGCCCGCAACCGATGCAGTGCGGCCTGGGGGTCAAAGCTGCGAACCGGCTTCGCACGGAGGGCTTCGACAGTGAAGCGCTCGACCTGCTCCGGCACAAGGTCAGGGACTTGCCGGTTGGCCAGCAGGTCGTAACCGCCCGCGTCGGGGTTCATGCTCTGCTCGCTGACTTGGATCGGTCACCGATGCGGCGAACCTGCATGCCCAGGAGCCGTGACCCGCCCACTGTGATCATGGACTTTGGCCCGAAAGCGACGGCTCGCACGCCGAAGCCGACATCAACCTCGACCAGTGGCTTTCGGCGGTCGTTCAGGTCCCACACCCTGACCATCCCGGTGTGATCGCCCACTGCCAGCACCGTGCGGTCTTTTAGCGTGCCGATCGCAAGGGAGTTGACCGGCCCTTCATGGCCAGCCAGTGGCGGGCCTAGCCGGGCTCCGGTGGCTAGATTCCAGACGTTCACAAGGGAATGGGTGCCACCTGCCGCCACGATCGGCTGGCCGCCCAGGGTTCCGACGGCCAACGCGTGAACCTTGTGTGCATCGCTGGTAAGCGGCCTGTCGATGGGCTTGCGTTTGGCGAGGTCCGAGATGCGGACAGTGCCGTCGTCGCTCCCGGACACGACGACCATCCTACCGCCGAGAGTCGCGAGCGCCACTGCGTTGACTGGGGCGGTGTGGTCGACAAACGGACGGCCGATCAGCGCGCCCGTGGTCAGATCCCAGATCCGGATCATGGTGTCTGCACCGCCGGTGACAAGTACAGGTTGTCCGTCCGACTGCATGCCGATCGTCACCGCGTTGACCGCATCCCCGAGTTCGGTCGGCTGCCACGTGCTGGGCCGGTCGGCGCCAAGGTCCCAGACCTTGATGGCATGATCACGCCCACCGGACGCGAGCAACGTTTGCCCGCCGATCGTGTCGATGGACACGGCGTTGACCGCGCCACGGTGGCTGTGGACCTGGGTCTCGAGTGGCTTGCCCGTGTCGAGATTCCAGAGCCCGATCGTGCCATCGTCGGCACCGGATGCGACTACCGGCTCATCGCCGAGTGCGCCGACCGCAACCGTGTTGACCGCGTCCTCTTCACCGATGGAAGCGTCGCTGATTGGTGTGCCGGTGGGTGGGTTCCAGACCCGCACCGTTCTGTCGTCGCCACCAAAGGCGATTACACGACGGCCCTCCGCATGGCCCAAGGCAAGCGCACGGATCGGGAGGGCCTGCTTGAGGGGCTGGCCGATCGGCCAGCCGGTATTGGGATCCAAGATCCGGACCGTTCCGTCCCAGCCGCCGGAGACGATGATCGGTCCCCATTCGAGCGTACCGATCGCGACCGCATGCACCGCGTCAGGGTGCCAGCCGGGCAGTCTGCGAGGGGTTGGTTGCGTCCCAGATGCGAGCGTAGCGAGATCGAGATCCCAGATCAGGATCGTGGATTCGTCATCACCTGAGACGATCACGCTCTGTTCGCCAATCACGCCGATCGCAATGGCATTCACTGAATCGGTGGGGTCATGAAGTGCTGGCCCTATGGGTTCCCCAGTGTCGAGGTCCCAGACACGGACAGTTCCATCCCGGCTGCCGGAGACGATGATCTGCCGCCCTTCCACTGTGCCGGTTGCCACCGCGTACACCCGGTTATCGTGCCCGAGCAATGGTGGCCTCACCGGCATATGCGAACTGAGGTCCCAGATCCCGACGGTGTTGTCGCTCATACCCGCCACGACCACCGGCCTTCCCCCCCGCGTCCCGATCGCTAGGGAGTGCACGGCGCCATTGACAATGATCTCATCTGGAAGGCTGACCCCGGTGGCGAGATCCCAGAACCGGATAGTGTGATCGCTGCTCCCAGAGACGATGATTGATTGGGTCTCGAGCATGCCTACCGCAAGAGCGGTAACCGAGTCGCTGTGACCCACACGGGGCTCGTAGACAGGCTCGGCGCCGACGAGATCCCAGACACGCACCTGACCCTCGTCCCCACCTGAAACCACGACTGGACGCTCCTCGAGCATGCCCATCGCCAATGCATAGACCGAGTCGTCGTGATGCCCGACGACGTAGTTCGCCGGCTCGGTCCGCCCTTTGATCCAGCGCACCGACCAAGGTCTGTCGAACTGATCCTCCTCGATCCGGTCGGCAAGGCCGTAAGCTCCGGAACGCCTAGCGGCGAATTCCAGGTAGGCGCTCCACTCGGCCGGTGGCTTGGTCCGCAGGTAGTCGACGGTGAGGGAGAAGGCGCGTGCGGCCAGTCGGGCCGGCTTGCCGCTGGCCTTCGAGACTGCGCGCAGCAGCCGCTGAGGGTCGGCAGCGAGCAGGAACCCCGGGTCGACGAAAATGGTGTCGAGCAAGACGAACGCCGGGTCCTCTGCTGCGGCCATCGCGTGGGTAACGAGATGCGCCTTAACGTAGGAGTGCGCTGCCCGCCAATCTCTACGTCCATCTCTGACTGGGACTGTCTGCAGCAGGGCACCAGCCATCTTGTTCTGGATCCACTCGTGTGAGTGGCTCTTCGTCTCCGAGCGCCGCAGGTAAACGCCGAGCGCCCCATGAAACAGCCGGTACGTCGGCCCGCCTTCTGTCTGGGTGTCGACAACGAAGTCCGCGGCACGGTCGAGCAGCCATTGGATGTCGCCGTCGTTACAGCTGATGCCTGCGAGAGCCCCCGCCACCGTCGGCCAGATGACCTCAGACGGCAGACCCTGGCCCTCGGCCCAGGCGAGTGGCCCAAGGAACTGGCAGATCCTGCGCCGCTCAGCGGCGTCGTCGAAGCGCGAGAGGTACTGGTCCATCGCGTCGTCGACGGTCTGGGGGAAGTCGTTCCACCCAGGTACCGAGGTGTCGATCACCGCACGCCTGTTCGCCAGCCATCGGGCGGCCAGTTGGGCGATCAGGAACGATGGGTGCGCGCGTTCGGCCACCCCTCTCGCGACCTTTCTGGCCAGGTCAGGGTCTCGGCGGTAGGCGCTCTTCTGGCGAGAATCCTTTCCCAGAAGCATCCGCTCGACATACCGACTGAGGTCATCCAATTCGATGTTCTCATCAAGATCGATTACCTTCATCCCGGACCCGAGCGCCCCCAGCAGTTCCCGCCCCGCTGCGACGAGCAGGCGCACCCCGGCGCTAGGTCCGTGCTGGGCGAGCGGCCGCAGCAATTTGCGGACGACCAGGAGTGGCTGCTCTGCCTCGCTGAGCGAATCGATCACGATGGTCAGCGGGGCGCGATGCACCAGTTCATTTACCAGTGACATCGGGTCGTCGGCCGTTACGTCGGCGGCGTCGGCGATCACGCCGACAAGTTGCTCAAGGGTCTTGCCACTGGCACGCACGGCGATGTCGATCGCGCCATCCGGCGGCATTGCCGACTCGTCGGTGCTTCCGGCGGGGAAGTGGTAGTGGAGCCTGTACTGGGGGTCGGACAGGGTGACGAGCCGTGCCAGCACCGCCGACTTTCCCGACCCCATGCCCCCGGTGACTACCCGGGCCCGGGTGTGTGCGTCCGGCGGGTCCTTGAGCCAACTGACCAACTCGCGCAGAACAGTTGTGCGGTCTGTGAAGTACCATCCCTGCTCCGCCTCAAGCTCCACTCCCCGTGCCCGCGGGTCCCAATGGGTACGCAATGCCGGGTCGAGCAGAAGCGGCGATTTCATCGACTTGTACATGGGCGGCCAAGCTTGCGCCAGCACTTCGGCCGGGATCATCCACGCGGTTTGCGCACCGCCCTCCACCCATGGCCGACGGTCCTGGGCGACGATGATCCCCACTACCGCTCCGAGGTCGCGGTCCCAGACGGGGGAACCGCTGAAGCCGCTCTCGATCGGCGCGCCGGGTCCTTCGGTTCCGATCTGGATCCACTGCCACCCCGGGCCCACTCTCTCGAGCAGCCTGCCCGTCGCTATAATGCCGGAGTCAACGTTCCGGGGAAAACCGTATGCGACGACGCGGTGGTCCAAGGTCCCTCCCGCCCCGCGGATAGTCGGCCCCTGGGCATTGTGCGGTAGATTCCCCGCCAATTCCAGGACGGCAATGTCACCCTTGCCGTCCTCCGTGATGGGGGTCCAGCCGTCAGAGACGACCCTGGCCGAAGTTTTCGCATTACCTAGCGCCGGAAAGTCGAGGGTGACAGCCCCGGTCGGCCGCGCGGTGGTGCCCTTGGCGAGATGGAGCGCCGCCATGACCACGTGAGCGCAGGTCACCACGTGGCGCTCGCCTACGAGAAGGCCCCCTCCGACAACACCGCCCCCCGGCGCGCTGACTCGTACCAGCCCGATCGGCTCAGCCGCTGATCGTTCCATTACAGCCCCCGCTCCGGGTCCGCTAGGTGCCTTGTCCGGCCAGCTTGTTCCGCAGGTAGACGTTGGCTCAGGAGCTCCATGATCATGACCGCTGCGGCACCTTTTGCGCCCCGCTCCGGGGCGGCGGGGTTTTGGGGGATGTCGGTGTCCTTTTGAACCGTTGAAAAACAATAACGCCGCAGGCGTTTAGTCACAATCGGCACGAGACGCTGAGTGACCATCGGCTCATACGTCTCAAGGATGAGTGCCTCGGGGTTGACCAGGTTGAGCAGGTAGGAGATGGCGCGCGCCAGCGCGTCCCCGGCGACTTCGAATGCCTCCTCTGCGAGCTTATCCCCCTTCTCGGCAAGCTTCACCGCGTCGGCTATCGTCGCCGGGGGGTCCTCACCGTTCGCCTTTTTGGCACGTACGATGGCCTCGAGAATCGTTGGAATCGTCGCAATTGCCTCTAGGCAACCCTGTTTCTGGCAGCGGCAGACAAGGCCCGGATTCTCGGGTGCGATCACGAGGTGGCCAATCTCACCAGCCATCCCGCCAAAGCCCCGCACGAGCTCGTTATTAATCACCAGGCCGCAGCCAATGCCGTCGCCGACCAGGATCAGGGCGAATGACGTGCGTTCGCTTCCGGCGCCGAACCACTGCGACACGACCGCTAGAGCGTTCGCGTCATTCTCGATGATGACTTGGGAACCTCTCGGTCCAAACCGTGCATGCTGCTCAGCGTTCAGCTGCCTGTGCAGCACCTCCTCGAGCCGCTGACGAAGAGGGACGTCACGCCACTGCAGGTTCGGTGAGTAAACGACCGTGCCGGACTTGATGTGCCCTCCTAGCTCCACGCCGGTCCCCAGCACGCTGTACCCTTCCGGGATCTGGTCCACGAGCTGTTGGGTGAGTTCGGCTACCGCCTGGACGACGCCCTCTACGTCGTGTCCGCCGTCGGGCAGGTCCTTGACGGCAGTCAGCTCCTCACCAGCTACGCCGATTGGGAGCACTTCGCAGCGCAGATTGGTGACTACACCCAGCACCTCGGACGGCAGGATTCTCAGGCCGATGACGCAGAACCTGCTCTGGATGATGGAGACGGCGTCATCCATCGTTAGCTCGTCGTGGGTGTGCGGGGTGATGTCGATGAAGCCACGCTCGACCAATGTGCGGACCGCGTCGGTCACAGCCAGGTGGCGGAGATGGGTCTTCTTCACGATCTCCGCTTTCGACAGACCGTTCTTGCTCGCAGCGATCAGCCTGAAGACCTCTTGCAGATCCCGGTCTCGCGGCCGCTCCATAGGATGGCGACGGTTCACAGCATCTGGCCTCCGTCCCCCCTGTCCCTGGACAGATACTTTCCGCCACCTTATCCCCATCTTTGCCCGAAACTCGACCATGCTTCGACAGTTCATGATCATCATTCAGAACCTTGCGGTTCTCCGATTGTCTATGGCAAGGACGTACGGGCAGCTGAGCGGTATGCGGTGATTGGCGGAGATGCCCACAAGCACGGTGGCATCACACGTGCTGCGGGTGGTCTACCCCGATCGCGTGCATCGCCTCTTCGATCACCCGCAGGGCGGCCTCACCGGCGAGGGGCGTCAGCTTGGGGTGCCGGATCCTTATCTCGTCCCGGAAGCCGCCGCGCTGCTGCGCGTCCAGGGCGTCAAGTTCGACGTCGGTCAACAGAAGCTCCCACGGACCGCCTTCGCCCTCTGCGAGCAGCGCACGGCCGAGTAGGCTCCATGCAAGTTGTTCGTACTGCGACCGCTCGTGCGACGGCAGGCCTGGAGACGCCATCGCGACCGCGAACAGGCACGCGGCGTTGTACAGTTCCAGCGCCGTCGACCCGGTCGTCTGGCGTAGCTTGGCGAGTTCCTGCTGCGCGATGACGAGGTCAGCGCGGTCACCGCTTAGCAGTCGGCACTTCGTGCGCCGTACCCGCACCCGCCCGAGCGCCGCCTCGCGCTCCGCAGGGTTGGCGCCCATGGCTGCGGCCAGCACCCGATCCGCATCGTCGTAGTCGCGGATGGCCCGCGCGAACTCGCTCGCTGCCTGCTGCATGTCCCCGTTGCGGCGATACGACCAGCCGAGCCGCTCGTGGACCGCAGCCTCCGTCGAATGCGGCCGGAAGTACTCCGGGAGCAGCCGCGCGGACTCCGCCAGGTCGGCCAGGGCCTGCTCGGCGAACCCCCGGTCGAAGTCCTTCTGCTTCCGTGCCGCGTACAGCGACATCTGACCTGCCAGCTGCATCTGCAACCCGGCCAGCTCCTGGCGAAGCTTTCGCCCGGACAGCAGCCGCCACCGCTTTGGCACATCGGACTCAGCGAGCTGTCGTGACACCAATCGCGTCGCGATCCAGAGCGCAGCCGGGTTGAGAAGCAGATGTAGCAGTGCGCGTATCGCATCGGCCCGTGCCTCGTCGTTCGCTGGCGACCGCAGCGCACCGGAGCCGATCCAAAACGTCGTCACCGCATCCGGGGGATGTCCGAGCTGCGCCAATTCCAGCGCCACGCCGACCTCTGCGTCCTGCCCGGCGCCGCGGAGCACCGGAAACACGTGGACAGCCCACCCACGCTGCGCCGGCAATGCGGCGCCAAGCGCCGCGAGCAGCCCTTCGGCCTCCTTCGGCGCCACCGCGCGGACGCCGGCTGCCAACGTTGTCAGCGAGTCCTCGGCCACCGAGCGCAGACCCGCCGCGATAGTCTTCACCCGCATCTGCCCGCGCGTTCGCAACAGTCGACCGTTGATGTCTTGATCCAGGGTTTTCAGCACCGAGTACGAGGCGTCCGTGCTTTCCCGCAGGAGGGCCTTTCGCACCGCCTGCCGCAGTTGCGGTGACAGGCCCGAGACAGCAGATGCAGGGATGCCCTCAACAGCAGACACGTCCGCGATGACGACCTGAGCCCGCCGCCGGCCCACCCATGCACGGCCAAGTCCGATCACCACCAGCAAGGCTGCCACCAGCGTGAGCACAGCGATGATCGTCCGGGTGACCGTGTCTGCGGTTGACGCCAAGTCGAATGCCATCAGTGGATGCCCGGTCACCGTGGCCAGTCACCCTCATCCCACCCTCTGCCGGTACGGACCGGGCCGCCCTCGTCATCCGTCGGCCTCAGCCTGATCCTCACTCGGTGGCTTGCCGGGCCGTCGCCCCTGCCATCCCTGCCGGTGCTGACCACCCCAAACGTCACCTGGCCGCCCGCTCCGGCAATCGGCTCGACCGAGAACTCCATCTCGATCTCATCAATCGTGAACCGCGGCCCTTCCGCAACGGGCGCGGATATCGCCTTCAAAAGCTGCTCACGCAAAGCGGCTGCCGCGTCCGCTAGGCTCACAAAATCTTCTGCCGGAGGACTCTCGTTATCGCTGTCGGCCATGTCAGCCTCAACCCCCTCGGGAATCAGGACTTCCCACTGGTCGCGAGGCAACTCCGTCCGAGGTGTCCGGGTTCGGATCCCACACGCAAGGGGAGGACGTCCGTGTCTGACCATAGTGATGTTTACCAGGGTAATAGCTACCGTAACGCATGGCTGGCCCGGTTGCGAGGGGTGTAGCCGCAGTGGATAGGTGAGTCGGGTCTGCCCTAAAGGCCTCATGGGTTGGCTTCAGCCAGCCTGTAGTTGCAAGCCCACTGCCTGTTCGATGAGCTCTGCATGGCGTAGACGGGGCCTTGGGGCATCATTCTGACCCACTTCGAAGCGAATTTAAGAACCCGAAGCAGAGGTACTTGTTTAGCCCGCTGAGGCCACTCTTGACAGCTCATGACTATCACATTGATTGACGGCTGAATGAGGTACCTATTGTCATCGATGAGTTGCAGGTGAGACTGACGGGGCCCTTCTATGCGTAGGAACACCGGGCCCTTTTAATCCTGGTCGGGGCGGTCCTGCGCACAGGTCACGGCTGTTTCAAGATCATTATGTGAGTCTGAGGATGGTGGATGGCCGGTCCATGGACCGGCTGGCCCATCGGGTGGCTTCTGTGATGTCGGCACGCCCGGCCAGGCGCAGGGCGCTGATGGCCAGGTTGCGCAGGGCTGCCATGATCCTTGGCCGCGACCGGGTTCTGGCCTGCGATTGCGTCTTCCTGGTAGAGGGTGCCGCAGCCAGTTGCAGGGACCCGGTGGCCCACTGGCCGCGGACGTAGATGATCTCCGCGTCCTTGGTGGGGGAGCGGTTGTGGCAGTGCCCCCATTGTCGGTCAGCCCAGCGCTTTGATCAGTTTCGGCAGGTCAGCGTGCTGTCCACGTGGCGAGCCGGTGGGCGGAACCGGATCTTCTGTCGCGTGTGGTTGAGACGTGGTTGCCCGATGGCGACGGGACCGAACCGGCTGCGGCCGGAGGACATGGTGGCACACCGGCGGGCGGCCGGGTGGGCTTTGGCGTTCATCCCGCCGTGCAGCACTACTGGGTCGTGCCCGCTTTCCCGCAGGACATCCCAGGCAGGAGGTAGCTGAGCCGGGTGTTCACCGCATCGACGGAGAATGCGCTGGGGTCGAACGCCTCACCCGAATCCAGGCACAACCAGTCGAGCATTTCCTGATGCTGGTCATGGCCGGGATCGGCCAGGATCTCTTTGAGGTCGGCATATCCCCACACCCCGCCGCAGTCCTCTGGCGGGCACGCGCCCTTACCCGCCAAGCAGGACGGATAGGTGCTTGTGGGCGTCTGAAGCAGGACCTTCTCCAGCAGGATGTCATGCTCCCAGTCGTCACCGAAGTCGTAGGTGTAGCGCAGCTTGCCACCCGGCTCGGGGAGTAGTTGCCGCAGCCGGACGGCTGTTTCGTCGGTATGCCCCAGCTCTGGATCGGGCGAGCCGTACTCCTCCCAGCCGGTGCTGAACACATGCAGGTGCCCCCCATGCCACCCCATAGCCCCGAGGATCACCGTGTGCAAGTCCTCCAGCGTGATATCGGCGGGAAACAACAACCCCCCCCCAACAAGGGGCTTCCGCACCCCCCCCCACGAGAACTTTAGCTGATAGAAGCCGTCACTCGGCCCGCTGGCAAAAGCCAACCGGCCGCCTTTTTCGCGCGCCGTCTCTCCTGCGATTCCATCAGGCACCGATGGCACCAGCTGCGGCTGCCCGGTCAGGCGTGCCACGACGCCGGCCGCGGCCGGGTGACCGGAGCCGCGCAGCAACGACAACGCCTCAGCCACATCGCCGCCGGTCTCCTGCCGGAGCGGTGCGGCCAGCAGGAACGGTGGAACCATGTCGGGTAGTGCGTCCAGCATGATGCTGAGCGCATCGACGGTCAGCCACGCCTCATCCGCCGGGTCCTGGGCTGACGGCTCTCCCTGGTCGGCCAGCCACTGCCGGGCGTAGGCACCGAATCCTGGCCGCTTGGCCCACTCCCGCCAGGCCTCCGCCGCGTCCGGCCCGAGTTCCCTGCCGAGCGCCAAGGCGGCGATACGCCGCTCGCCGCTCGCCGATTCGGCAAAGGTAAGCAGGTCCCTGACCGCCGCGTCCACAGGCCGCGCGTCCAGCCACGGCCCCGCCATGGTCATCGCAACCGGGGGCGGTACCTCGCTGATCACCGATACCAGCGTCTCCGCATCGGCATCCGGCGGCGGAGCGCATCCCTCGAGCACCGCCGCCGCCAGCATGGAGCCCAGCGGCGTAAGCCGCACCACGCCGTCCTCGAAGACGGCTGCCCCGAACGCGACCAGCCCCGCGACCGCGTCTTCGGCGTGCTCCCTGTTGCCTGGCCCGCCAGGATCCCCGCCGCCGACGAGATCCCCGATTCCGAGGAGAGCCGCAGGATCATGGACTGCGCCGCAATCGGGGCACGGCTCGCCGCCCGGCGCCGGGTCCGCCGCTGTCACCGCGACGGCCAGCTCCTTCATGCCCACCGGCGCGTCATCTGCCGCGAGCTCGTGCAGCACGGTGAGGCACCCGGCGCAGGGTCCGCCGGGCACCCCAAGGCTCCGCGCTGCCACCCTCACCCAAACGTTCAGCACGAGTTCCGGGTCCGGCGCCTCCGCCAGGTCAGGTGCGGCCCAGGCGTGCCGGCCGTCAGCAGCGAGGAACCCGGCGTCCACCGCCACCGTCCAATCCCGCATGAGCTCATCGACGTCGAGCGCGCTTCGCAGGCGAGCCCCCGGCAGGGAGATGCCCAGCACCTGGCATGCTTCGGCCGCTACCGCAGGCCGCAGCACTCCGGTGGAAGTCAGTTCCCTGCCTGGCCCCACCCATTCGGCCAGCTTGCGGGCGCGAACCAGCGCGGTGCACCCAAGTGCGGCGTCGGCGAGATCAGCGGAGACAACAACAGGAGACGGAGGGATCACGCTGGCCAACGTTACTCACGTACCGCCGCCAGCCGCACGCAGATCTCAGCGGCAACGAGACCGAGAGCGCGCCAGACCAGCCCAGGCGACCCGGCATTGACCTTCCGGCGGCTGGCACCGACGACCACTCGGCGCTGCGGACGCCGCGCTGGCAGAGGAAACGCTTGCGCTGGTCACAGATCCGGCCTGCGAGATGGGGACCGCGGCTATTTCCGATCCGAGGCCCCGTGGAGGCGGCACGGCTCGTGGTGTCCGACGCGGCGATGCCCTGGGGCCGTGCGCGATAGATATGGCTGCCCGGTTCTCCCGCAACGTGCGGTGGTGCAACTCATCCGGTGGGAATCACGATACGGGTGGGGTCAGGTCCGCGAGCCGCAACTGCTCACCTGCGCCGGTCGCGGCTGCGGACCGGGGCAACCGACTGGGGCCTGTACCGGGATGGCCAGAACCCGCGCCTGTTCATCGAGCTGTTCGGCGTCCCGAGCTGGGAAGAGCACCTGCGGCAGCACCGGGAGTGGCTGACCGGCACCGGCCTGGCATACCACGATGACGCCGCGGCACTGTCCGACCCGCGGCCACAGACCGGCCATTACCTGGCCGCCGACGTCCGCGGGTAACCAGAGCCCGGGTCGTCACCCGACCCGGTCCAGCGACGGCTCCGGGTATTCACCCCGGCTCGTTTCGCACAGAACTACGTGTCTGCCCGCCTGGCGGGGTTGTCCTCGGATATCGGGTGCCGCGGCCTGCTCGCGCGCGCCGAGTCGCCGTGGCCAAGATGTTCTGCCTGCATCTGGTGCCCGAGTTCGAGCCAAGCCCTACCCACGACCTACACCTTGTGCTGCACACGCGCAAGCGGGCGCTGATGAACCTGGAGGCGCCGGCCGATCTGCCGGCGGGGAGGCTTTGTGATGTCTGCGTCTCACGTTCTGGCTGCCGGGGACGTTTACCAGGTGTGAGCTTGCGACCTTTTGAGCAGATCGTGGCTGAGTTCGGGCCGGTGGTGCTGCGGGTGTGCCGGGCGGTGGTGGGGCCGGACGAGGCGGAGGATGCCTGGTCGGAGACGTTCCTGGCCGCGCTGAAGGCGTACCCGGAGCTGGATGAGGGCGCGAACGTGGAGGCGTGGCTGGTCACGATCGCGCATCGCAAGGCCATCGACGCCACCCGCGCGGCGGCACGCCGGCCGGTGGCGGCCGGGTCGCTGCCCGAGCAGCCGGCCGCCAGGGGCCGGCCAGGGGACTGGGACGGTGACCGTGCGACGGCCACGCTGCCGCACAAGCAGCGCACTGCCGTGGCCTACCACTACCTGGCCGGGCTGCCGGATGCGGAGGTCGCCGCGATCACGGGTGGCAGCACCGATGCGGCCCGCCGGGCCGCCGCCGACGGGATCAAGACTCTGCGGGCCACGTACCTGGCGCGCACGGGGGAAGGGGAGGGCCAATGACGGTCCCGATGGAGCCGGAGGCCCGGGAGCTGTTCGGGTCGCTTCCGGCCGGGGAGGAGCAGGCGAGCGCGAGGCTGCACGCGCGGCTGGTCGCTGCGGCGGCCCGGGAGGGCATTCTCGACGTCGCGTACCGGACGGTGGACACGCCGGTCGGGACGCTGCTGCTGGCCGCGACTGGCCAGGGCCTGGTCCGGGTGGCCTACGCCAGCCAGGGCCACGACGCCGCGCTGGCACAGCTCGCCGCGCTGGTCAGCCCGCGCATCCTGAACGCGCCGGGCTGCCTGGACGAGGTGGCCCGCCAGCTTGAGGAGTACTTCGCGCATCAGCGCCGGGTGTTCGACGTGCCGCTGGACATGCGGCTGGCCAAGGGCTTCCGCCGCAGCGTGCTGGCGCACCTGCAGCAGATTCCCTACGGGGTAACGGAAAGCTACTCCCAGGTGGCGACCGCCGTCGGCAGCCCACGCGCGGTCCGCGCGGCCGGTACCGCGTGCGCCATCAACCCGGTGCCGATCGTGGTGCCATGCCATCGGGTGGTGCGCTCCGACGGCTCGCCCGGTGGCTACGCCGGTGGCCCGGATGCCAAGCAGGCGCTCTTGATGCTGGAGGCGGCGTGATGACGGCGGCAACGGCAACCGGCCGGTACGCCCAGCGGGTGGCCGCCGCGGACTGGGATTCGGTGGCTCGCGAGCTCGACGAGTACGGGTCCGCGCTGCTGCCCCAGCTGCTGACCCCGGCCGAATGCGCGCAGACCGCCGGGCTCTACGACCAGCCCGGGCACTTCCGCGCCACGATCAACATGGCGCGGCACCGGTTCGGGTCGGGCGAGTACCGGTACTTCGCGGCGCCGTTCCCCGAGCCGGTCGGCGCACTGCGGCACGCCCTGTACCAGCGTCTGCTGCCGATCGCCCGCGACTGGCATACCCGGCTCGGCCGCGAGACCGGATGGCCGGACACGCTGGAGGAGTGGCTGGAGATCTGCCACGCCGCCGGTCAGACCCGGCCGACACCGATCCTGCTGCGCTACGAGACCGGCGACTGGAACGCGCTGCACCGCGACCTGTACGGGGACAAGGTGTTCCCGCTGCAGGTCGTGATCAACCTCAACGATCCAGGCACCGACCACACCGGCGGCGAGTTCTTGCTGGTCGAGCAGCGGCCACGAGCGCAGTCGCGGGGTAGCGCGACACTGATCCCGCAGGGCCACGGGCTGGTGTTCACCACCCGCGACCGTCCGGTCGCCTCGGTGCGCGGCTGGTCGGCGGCCCCGGTACGCCACGGGGTGTCCACGATCCGCTCCGGCCGCCGGCACACCCTGGGCCTGGTCTTCCACGACGCCACATGAGCACGTACACCCTGCTGGGCGCCGACGGCAGGCCCTACCCGAGCGCCGTCCCCGGCAGGCTGGGCGGCCACCGGCGGAACCAGACCTACGGCCGCCTGGACTGCCCGGCAGCGCTGCGCGCCATCGCCCGCGGCGGGTACGTGGCACAGCGGGTGTTCTTCGCCGATGAGGCCACCGCGATTACGGCCGGGTACCGGCCATGCGCGGTCTGCCTCCCCGGTGCCTACCAGGCGTGGAAGCAGCAACAGGACGCCAGAGGGCAAGCCCGATGACGCAGGCGATCGACGCCGGCGCACCAGCCCGGCTGACCCGGCCGGAGCTGGACGCGATGATCGGCCTGCTCGCCGGGCTGACAGCCGGGACGGTGATGGTCGGCTGCTCCCGCGACGAGCCGGCGCGCCAAGCCGCCCGCAGTGTCGCGGACGCCTGGGAAGCACGTCGCGGCCTGGTGCTGGACGTCGTCGACTGGCCGGAGACCGCCGCGTCCTGGTTGCGGCAGGCCCGCCGGTTCACCGCGCACGGGCCGGATGCGTGGGCGGTCATCGGGCAGGTGGGCGGCTGGGTCTCCATGGGGCGTCGGCTGACGGCGTCCACCACCTGGGCGGCAGAGCGCACGGTGGCGTCCGCGTCGCTGGCCGACCCTGCCCTGGCCACCGCCGGCTGCTTCCTGGGGCTGCGCGGTGCACTCCGCGACGGCGGTACCTGGCGGGTGAGCCGTCGGCTGCTGATTCATCACCCGGCCGGGGAGGCGCGATGACTGCACCGCTCTTTGCCGCACATTCCCGGCTGGCTGGCCAGCCTCGGCCGGGCCGCGCTCGCCGGTCCAGGAACCTGCATTCACCGGACAGCCACGGCGTCACCACGGTCCCCGGCACCAACCTGCCCTGGCGCGGATACGGCGCCGGCAGGTCCTCGGCGGGCTGATCCACGAGTACGAGCGGACCGCGTGATCCTCACTGGCCAAGCCGCATCCTCACTGGCCCAGCCGCAACTTTGCAGCTGAGGGAGGATGACGAGGTATTGGGACCCGACAGGGCCTTTGGTCCCGGGGCAGTTCACAGGTCACAGGCCCTGTCTCATCGCACCGCTGCGGCCGTGCGGTGTGGCGGCGGTGGCTTGAACTTGCCAGCCATCGCCATCCCGCTGATGGATGCCATCCGTGCGGCTCATTGACACATGAATGAACACTAATTAAGGTTGCGAGCGGCTCGCAACACGAGCTGGCCCGGCTGGGCTGGTGCCATCGCCCGGGTGCATGACCGGAGGACTCCAATGTCGCGACAGCTCGCCGTCGTGGGCGCTGCCGGTGCTCAGGCAGCAAGCATGCAGGACGCGATCTTCCGGGCGATCGACCCGGCCCATGTCACTGCGATCGATGTCTCCTGGCGAGCAGCGCGCGCAGAGGCGCTGTCATCGAAAGGTGTCGAGGTCCGCACCATCGACGGCACCGGGAAGGCTCTGGCCGATGCCATCCGCGGATCACAGGCGGTCGTCAACCTTGCAGGCCCTTATCATCGGCTCGGAACACTCGTGCTTGACGCGGCGATTCTTGCAGGCGCCAACTACCTCGACATCTGCGACGACGTCGATGTCACGCGCAAGATTCTCGGGCGACACTCCGAGGCGGTCGAAGCCGGGGTCACCGCAATCACAGGACTCGGAAGCTCGCCAGGCACGACGAACATGCTGGTGAGAATTGCCGCTGACTACCTCGGCGAGCCGGCCGAGACGACAGCCGATATTTCCTGGGTGGTGGACCAAAGCGACCTCAGCACAGCCGTGGTTGAGCACATCCTCCACTGTTTCGCTACGATCCATGACCGAGAGCCGGGTCCCATCCCCGGCTGGGCCGAGCTGGAGCCTCGCTGGGTCGATTTTCCCGAACCAGTTGGCCGGGAACTCGTCGTCCTTCTTGGCCACCCAGAGCCTCTCACACTGACGCGATTCCTTGGCCTCAAGGCAGTGACCAACAGAGGAGGGATCGCGCCCGTCGAGTACACCCAACTGTGCTGGCTCCTAGCGCGAGCTCGCCGTCTTATCACGCAGGATGATGAACCTAAAACGCTGGGTGAAGGCTTCGATTGGTTTCATTCTGCCTTCGCCAAGAGACTCGGGCGTCAGGGGTCTGGGCTCGTGATCCAGGTACGGCGTGGGGGGCGAACGATCGCATTCCGTTCGGGTTCGAGCATGACAATGGACCACGCGACAGGGGTGCCTGCGGCAGCGGGCTCGCTGCTTTTGCTAGAGGGACGGGTACCAGGGCCTGGGGTATTCCCGCCGGAATGCCTCGATCCGGTTTCCTTCTTCGGGGCCCTCCGGAAAGTCTCACCAGGCGGTGGCGGGCTGAGCGCGACAATCTGCGCTGCCGGAGAGGAGCCGGCACCGATTCGAATCCGGGATCTCCTGTGCGTGGCAGGGCATTAGTGAGACCTGGTCACTCCCGCACACGTCGCTTTACTGGTGAGCCGCGTGACATGACCTCAGTGGAATTGCTCGGCACGCGAGTTGAGGCGACTCCGGATGCCGAGTTCCTCATCTATGGTGACCAGAGACTTACTTACGCCGAGGTCTGGGCGAAGGCGCTGCAATTCGCCGCTGCGGTCCGCCGCCTCGGTCCATCGAGCCGCGTCGCCACGTACCTAGCTAACTGTCCCTGGGCCGTCCAGGCCATGTTCGGGACGCACGCGGCGGGCGGCGTGCACGTGGCGATCAACCGTCAGCATCGCGGCGCCATCTTGCACGACATGCTCTGCCGGTCCGAAGCGAGCATCCTGGTCACCGACAGCGACGCGCTCGCTGAAATCGTGCTCGACGGCTGCGGAGTGCAGACCGTGGTCACCGTCGACTCGCCTGAGTCCACCTCCCCGCGTCGCCCGGGCCCGCAGCAGGTGCCGATTAGCGAATTCGTCGGGACGGAAATCTGCAGCCCTGCACCCGTCACGCCACTGGAGCCCGCAAGCGTTCTCTTCACCTCCGGCACTACGGGGCGCAGCAAGGCAGTCTTGCTGCCTCACACAATGCTGACCCGGGGAGCCCGGCACGTGGCAGAGGCAAGCCAACTCACCAGCGACGATTCGCTCCACCTCTGGGCGCCTCTGTACCACATTGCGGGCCAGTTGGACCTCATGCTCCCCATGGTGGTCGCGGGCGGAGTAGTGGTCCTGGTCCCGCGATTCTCGCTGTCAAATTTCTGGAAAGAGGTTGAGGATAACCACTGCACGGTTTTCTTCGGCTTCCCGGGCATGCTGCAGCTCCTAGCGAAGACGATGCCCACTCAGCCGACAAGTCTCCGCGTAGGTGTCGTCGGTGGAATCTCGCCGGGACTGCGGTATCAGTTCGAAGAGAAGCTCGGTGTCCGGTTCATTGACGCATACGGGATGACCGAGGCTGAACCCATTGCGCTCAGCGGCCTCGATTCCGGTGCACCGCCCGGTAGCTGTGGCCGGCCGACATCAGATTGGAGTATCTCGGTCTTCGACAATGATGGCTTCCCCCAACCGGCGGGCGTCCCTGGTGAGATCGTGGCGCGGCCTCGCCGCCCAGGCGTCATGATGCTGCGCTACGAGCATGACGAGGCGGCGACCGTCACCGCTTTCCGCGGTCTCTGGTGGCACACTGGCGACCGAGGATACGTGGACTCAGACGGATATCTCTTCGTGACGGGAAGGCTGAACGACACCATCCGCAGGCGCGGCGAGAATATCTCACCCCGGGAGCTCGAGGGCATCATTTGCCAGCATCCGGGGGTGACCGCCTGTGTCGCATTGGGGGTCGAGGACGCAGAATTGCCCGATCAGGAAGTCAAGATCATAGTAGTCCCCGCCCTCCGCTGCCAGTTGACCGCTGAATCACTGCATGACTGGTGCAGGGGACGTATGAGCTCCTTCATGCTGCCACGCTTCATTGAAATACGGGATCAGCTACCCCTCACTGGAAACGGCAAACTACAACTGACAGAGCTGCGTGCCAACGGATCTGATACCTGGGACAGCGAAGAAGGGCAAAGGGAAACATGACCGAGCATCGAGCGGCCACTCCCCGGGACCAATGAGCACGCATCCCAGACGACCGCCATCGGACCTGCGAGAGCGCATCCTCAGCGCGGCAGGAAGGCTCTTCGGCGAGCACGGCTACGATGGGACGAGCATGCGCGACATCGCGAAACAACTCGGCATCTCGGGCCCGGCACTCTATTGGCACTTCCAGTCGAAGGAAGATATTTTCTTTAGTTTTCTCGACTCAGTCCTCCGCGGGTTCGTCAAGAGCGTCGAAGGTGCAGTGGATGCGGAGTCCCCCGATCAGCAGATGCGGCAATTCGTAAAAGCCCATGTGCGCGCCCAGCTTGAGCAGGTAGACAGGACTGGGGCTTACGCCAAACTGTATGGTAACGCACAGCTCCGGAACTCCTTGCCAGCCGACCGGAACGCAGAGCTCGGGAGAGTGGAACGAGCATATCTGGAGATATGCAAAGGCATACTCCGCGAAGGGCTCCAGCTCGGCCAGTTCGATTTCCGGGAGCTTACCCCGACCGCATTCGCGATCATCAATATGTGCGAATACGTCATCACCTGGTTCAGGCCGGGTGGTCGCCTCGGGGTCGAGGAGGTCTCCGAGGTCTACGCCGACCTCGTCCTGCGGATGCTGCGGCCCGATGCCGGCCAGCCCCTGGCGTCCGCACCAGCTCCGGTCGCGCGGTCTGCCGCTCCTCACGCCCGCCGCCCCGGCGGGGACGAAACACGGACACCGGGACGATCACGTAGCGCAAGGCTGCGCGATCAGGCAGAATCGGACACGCAGGGAGAAGAGGGATAGAGGATGCCAGGCCAGGATCGGTACGGCGTCCGCGATCTTGCGGCTCCTTGGTATGCCGGCAGCCCGTCCTTTCTGAGAGCGCCCTGGACCGAGCCCGGTGCCGTCCCCGAGGGCGCCGTCGCGATCGTTGGTGTGCCAATCGACCACTATGCGACGACCGTCGGCGCGACGGGAATGCGACACGGGCCACGCAAAATCCGTGAGGCGTCGCTATTCTTGGCAGGATACTTCGGTGTTCAATCCGACGTGGGCATTTCCGATTTCCAGACAGGGGTCATCCGGAAGTGGCCAGAACCCATCCGGATTGTTGATACGGGTGACGTTCCAGTAATCCCGAACGACACCCCGGCTCAGATCGCCGCAGCCGCCGAGCACATCGCCGCAGCCACCCAGACGAGCGGATTGACCATCACATTCGGCGGTGACCACTTCGTCGCATACCCCGCAGCCCGCGGAGTGATGGCAGCAGTCCGCGAACGGCAGCCCAAGACCCGGTTCGCCTACTTGCACATCGATTCACACACGGATTTTGTCGACTTCCATCACCAAACTGGGCGCTTCCACCACGGCACCGCAGCCCGGCGTGTTTCGGAGGTCGACGCCGTCACCAAGATGGCATGGTTCGGGGTTAATGCCATGACCCAACCGAACCAGGTACAGGTCATGTACGACCGCGGTTTCCGTCTCGCGACCGCCGCCTATGTCGAATCTGTCGGAGCCGCGGACGCGATGGAACGCGTTCTGGAATATCTGCTCGACGGCACCGACGCGCTGTACGTTAGCGTCGACATCGACGTTGTCAACGCTGCCGAAGCTCCGGGAACCTCTGCGGCAATTTTTTACGGACTTTCAGCTCGTGCACTTATCGAAGCCCTTCAAGTGGTGGCCCGCGCAAACACACTCGTCGCTCTCGACGTGTGCGAGGTAAACCCGGAGCTGGACCCGTCTGGGAGGACGGAGGCACTAGCCGTCGAACTAGTCTTCGCCGTGATACAGGACCGCATCTTCGACGTAGTCGGCAAGCTCCCGCACGAGCAACTCTCCCGTATTCTATTCACCCCCGGGAGCTAGCAACTTGAATTTTTCCGATCGACATCATCTTCAGCATCGCGGCGTGGCGCGGCAGGACCATGCCGGGGGGCGAGTCCGCCCTCGCGATGATCCAGACGACCGCGCAGCCCAGATGAGCGAATGCACGCACGTCTACGGCGGGGCAACGAGGAAAGGGATACCCTGATGACTCGTATGGATGCCGTAGCCCAGCAAGCGGCCGACCTCCCGGATGATTCAGAGACTCTTCATGAACGGAAGCATCCTTCTCACTGGGTAGTCGGCCTCCTCGTTCTGTGCGTGCTTGGCTTTCTGTGCTTCGCGCTCGCGAATGCCAACATCGGGTGGGAGGTTATCCCGAAGTATCTCACATCGGCGACGATTCTCAGCGGGCTTGAGAAAACATTGCTCATCTCTGCCCTTGCTATGCTGGTGGGCTTGGCGCTCGGAGTCATCTTCGCGGCAATGCGCCTTTCGAAGAACCCAGTGACATCCGCAATCGCCTGGCTATACGTGTGGCTGTTCCGTGGTACGCCCGTATTCGTACAGCTGCTGATCTGGTTCAATCTCGCCCTGATATTTCCCGGAATAGGCATTCCTGGTGTCTTTCACGTTCAGACAGTGAAGGTGATAACACCTTTCCTGGCAGCACTCCTTGGCCTCGGCATTAATGAGGGCGCCTACCTGACCGAGATAATCCGTGGAGGAATCCTCTCTGTCGATTCCGGCCAGACGCACGCTTCGGTCTCGCTGGGGCTCTCCCGTCGCCGGACACTCCGGCATGTAATTCTCCCGCAGGCGATGCCCGCTATCCTGCCCACTATCGGCAACGAGTCGATCGGCATGCTCAAGTACTCCGCACTAGCCGCCGTGATCGGGTATACGGAACTCCTCCAGCGCGCGCAGACGATCTACTATGTGAACGGGCGGGTGATGGAGTTGCTCTTTGTAGCCTCGATCTGGTACCTGGCCGCAACGTCGGCGACGAGCATCGCCCAATATTACCTAGAGCAACACTTTGGCCGGTCTGAGGTTCGCCGCCGGAGCGTCGCGGATCGGCTACTCCGGAGCGGCATCAGCCACCTCCGCGCGAGGTCGGCATGATGGCCATGCCGTTCCTCTCGGTTGAAAACCTGCGTAAGTCCTATGGGACCCGCGAGGTCCTTCGCGGTGTCAGCCTTTCCTGTGAGAAGGGTCATGTCACCTGTGTAATCGGTCCCTCGGGTTCCGGGAAAAGCACCCTCCTGCACTGCATCAATCATCTTGAAGCGCCAGATTCAGGCCGGGTTGTACTGGACGGTCAGCTGATCGGATACGAGCCGATCCGGGGGCGCTTGACCGCGCTCAAGGACCACGATCTCGAACGGCAGCGGCGAGACATCGGAATGGTCTTCCAGCGCTTCAACCTCTTCCCCCACATGACCGTCCTCGGCAACATCACTCTCGCCCCGCGCCTCACCCGTCGAATGCCGAAGAAGGATGCTGCTGAACTCGCGATGAGGGTGCTAGAGAGCGTTGGTCTCGCAGACCGGTGCGACTCTTTTGCCCGGCAGTTGTCAGGCGGACAGCAGCAACGCGTGGCGATCGCGCGCGCGCTTGCGATGGAGCCGAAGTTGATGCTGTTCGATGAGCCCACCTCGGCGCTCGACCCTGAGCTGGTGAGCGGAGTGCTCGCGGTCATGAAGGACCTCGCGACTCAGGGCATGACGATGGTCGTCGTCACGCATGAGCTCCAGTTTGCCCGGGAGGTGGCAGGCACCGTCGTCTTCATGGACGAGGGGCTGATCATCGAAAGCGGTGCCCCAGACGAGGTGCTTGTCAGTCCCAAATCGGAACGTACTCGCAGCTTCATCTCGCGGCTCCTTCGCAGTGATACGGGATCGTTCGAATGAACTCTGTCCTGTGCCAGGGCATGGCTGGCGCGTGCAGGAAACGCACCCGAACTGCAGGCATGTGAGGGCGCGGCTCATATGCCATTCGTCACGGGAGGCCAGGCTGTCGTTGATACGTTGATCGCCCATGGTGTTGACACTGTCTTCGGCATTCCAGGCACGCACTCGTTGCCGCTGTATGCAGCACTCGCCCGCTGCCCCATCCGTCACGTGACGCCCCGCAGTGAGCAAGGCGGTGGATATGCTGCGGACGGATACGCTCGCAGCAGCGGCCGCCCAGGGGTATGTATCGTCACGAGCGGTCCAGGCCTCACCAATATCGCCACGCCGGTCGGCCAGGCCTATTCCGATTCGATTCCCTTGCTCGTCATCTCACCTGGCATGCCGGCAGAGATTGAAGGTGGTGACCGCGGCTACCTACACGAAATGAAGAGCCAGGTAGGGATGATGAACGGCATTGCTTCCTGGAGCCATCGCACGCGCACGCATCAGGACGCCGTCAATGCCATCGACCGCGCCTTCCGCGAATTCGCGACGTCACGGCCGCGGCCCGTGCACATAGAAATACCCCTCGACATGCTGGCCGAGCCCGGATGGGTCGATACCCATAAGCCTTACCCCGGCCGCGTGCCAGCGCCCCTTCCCGATCGCCTCCAGGCCGTGGCAGACGTCCTTCGCCACGCCGAGAGCCCTGCTCTGGTATTCGGCGGCGGCGCCAGAAGAGCGGCCAGGCAAGCGCGCAAGCTCGCCGAGCGTCTCGGAGCGGGAGTCGTGACCACGGTAAACGGGAAAGGGGTACTTTCAGAAGACCACCCGCTCTCACTCGGCGCCTCTATCCGCCTGCAAGCCGCGCAAGCGTATCTTGAGTCGGCAGACGTTCTTGTCGCCGTCGGCACCGAGCTTGGCGACTCCGATCTCTGGGGCGCCTGTTTGCGGCCACGTGGCACCGTCGTCCGTCTCGACATCGACTACTCACAACTCCAGAAGAACGTCCCTGCTCAGCTGACCCTGCTCGGCGACGCAGCGGGAACACTGACGGCCCTGCTGGAACACCTGCCGGGCGCAGACTCATCGCACGGCAGCCGCAAGGCCCTCCTTCATGCCGTCAGGGGGGAGATCCAGTGCGAGGCGAAGGCCGATGGTGCTGAGTGGATTGAGCTTCTCTCGGTGCTCGAGCACTCGCTGTCGAAGGATGCGATAGTCACCGGCGACAGTGCAATGGTCTGTTACTACGGCTTTGCTCATTTCTACCCGCAGCAGCATCCGAGTAGCTTTCTCTATCCGACTGGCTTCGCGACCTTGGGTTTCTCGCTGCCAGCCGCTATCGGGGCCAAGATAGCGGAGCCAACGCGGCAGGTCGTCGCGTTGAGCGGGGACGGCGGGCTCCTCTTCACGGTTGGGGAAATCGCCACAGCAGTGGAACAACGCCTGGGAATTCCGATCATCATTGTCAATAATCAGGGCTACGGCGAAATCCGGCGGCAGATGGTGCAGGCAGGCATGCCCAGAATCGGTGTCGACCTGGCCAATCCTGACTTCGCTGACCTGGCGAGAGCATTCGGCAGTCATGGCGTCTCAACGGAACTCGACGGCCTCGAGGACGCCCTCGGCAACGCGCTCGACCGGGACTTGCCCACGATCATCGAGCTCAAGGGCTGGACCCGGTGACCCAAAGCCGGGTCGTCGTGTTGGATCCGGTCGTGGACATGGCGCGGTTGACAGCCATGATCGCCGGCTTGCCACTGTCCCTCGAGGCAGGCCGCGAGGCTCTGCATGATGCCTCAGGCTTGGTAGCCCTGCTGGTGGGGCCAGAAACGGTGCTTACCACGGCAGACGTCACAGTACTCCGGGACCTGCGCCTCGTGGTGGCCACATCCGCGGGCAAGGACCACCTGCCCGAGGCCACCCTCCGCGAGGCCGGGGTTGAGGTGGTCGACTGCGCGGGCTACTGCACGGACGAGGTCGCCGACCACACCATTGCGCTCATCCTCGACCTGCTCCGGGCCATCACCGTAGCAGATCGCGAGGTCCGGAGGCTGCGCTGGAGCCATCAAGGCCGCCCGCGCCAGATCGCTGGGACGCGTCTTGCCATCGCTGGACTCGGCAGGATTGGCCAGGCGGTCGCAGCAAGAGCGCTCGCGCTCGGTATGGAGGTGGCGGCGTACGACCCTTACCAGCATGCGACGAGCTTCGAGGGAGTGACCCGCGTGGCGAGCTTGCCCGCGTTGCTCGCGGCGTGCGACGTCCTGACGCTGCACCTGCCCTTGCGCGCTGACGCGTATCACCTGATCGGAGCCGCCGAACTGGAATTGATGCCGAGGGGTTCCTACCTGGTGAACGTTGCGCGCGGCGGCCTCGTGGACGAGGCAGCTGTCGCAGCTGCAGTGCGCTCCGGTCAACTGGGCGGAGCAGCGTTCGACGTGCTCGCAGCCGAGCCCCCGTCCGCAGGGGAGATACTGCTTCAGACGCCAGGGATCACCATCACCCCACACAGCGCATGGTATTCACCCGAAGCGGAACGCCGGCTCACCGATGTCGCGGGGGCAGCCCTTGCAGCAAGACTTGCGCCCTGACCAAAACCAGGGTATGCGCGAACCAGCATGCCTGCTCACGGCTGAGTGTCAATACTCGGATATGAGAGGGCGCTCTGGCTCAGGTGCCATTGGGAGAGCACACGTCCGTACGTTCCATTCTTGATCAGCTCTTTCAGGGCAGCCTGGATAGCCTGGCCCAGCTTAGGGTCGTTCTTCGAGAACATAACCCCGAAGTACACAGGATCAAAGATATTGCCTATCACATGCCACTTGCCGGGCTCCTGGGAAGCTACGTATGCATTGGCTTCAGGGCCGTTGACCAGTGCGGCGGCACGCCCGATCTTCACCTGCAGGGCTTGCTCCGGTGGCGTCTGGACAGTCAGGACCTTCATTGAGCTGCTGGATCCGCAGAGCTGCGCGGACAACTTGGCGATCTGCACCGGGAACGACGTACCAGCCTGAACTGCGATCGTCTTGCCACACAGGTCCTTGTTGGCCGTCAGGTTCGCCGAAGTAGCCTTCAGCCCCAGGAACTCGTCGCCGGTCCGGAAGTAGTTGACGAAGTGCACCGTGCCGAGGCGGCTCTTAAGGTCAAACGTGGCCGACCACACGATGTTCGTTCGGTTCGACTGCACTGCCGGTATGAGCTCTGAGAAGTTGGGCGTGTTCGTCACCTGGAGCCTGACGCCGAGAAGTTTCGCTGCAGCCATTGCGAGGGAGATGTCGACTCCGACGATAGGACCGCCCGTCTCCGCTTGATACTCCATCGGCGGGTACGGCGAATTCACGAGGTCAGTGAGGACTCCACTTGAGCGGATACTGGCTGGAAGCATCGCATTCAAAGTCGACGCCGACGATGTCGCCGGGGAAGACGGTGCCGAAGAGTTACTGCCCGTACCCGAGCCCCCGCAGGCAGCAACCAGCAGCACCGCAACCAGCGCAGCACAGAGGACATATACCCGTCTCATGATGTACCTCCGGATCAATCGGCTGGAGCGTACCTTAATGAGTGTTCATTCAGGTGTCAATGCACTGCTCGCCACGAGACGCGCGCGGATACCGAGGGCGAGGCACCGACGGTCTTGGCGCTCAGCTTCGCAGTGTGCGGAGCGGTCCAAATATCCAGGTGGTGTGAAGGCTGACAGACCAGCGAGTCAGCATGTGGAGTCTGTTCCGCCTTGGGAGCACGGACACTGCCTGCAGGCCCTCGCCGCCCGGCTGCCGGAGCCAGGTGTTCATGCACCGGCTCGGCCCCATTCTTGATCCAGTCCCCGGATCCGCCAGGGAAGCGTGGCCTGTAACGTAGGCAGGCACCATGCCGATGCTGCTTAGCCCGCCGGACGGCGCGCAGTGGCATACTCCGCGGGAGGCTCGGCCTCAAGCATAGGAATGCGCAGGGAGCCTCCGGAAGCTGGAGCGTCGGGCAGTGAGTTGCTGGGCATGTTGCTGGGCATACGGGCGGCGCTTGCCGACTCAACATTGCCGGCGCAGATGCCGTGGAGGTCGCGGCGACCTACGAGCACGCGGAGGTGACAGCCAGCGATTGCTGGCGAGCGCGTCGTGTACGAGTTCGTCGGCCTGTGGGTCTGCGGGGGGCGTCTGCCGCAGATTTCTAACCTGCATGGATCCGGCTGCCGACCGAGGCAGCGGCGCATCGCCCGTGCTGGCCACATGCCCGGCAACCGGATCCAGTCCCGCATGTCCCAAGAAGGTCGGCTCGTATCGATCAGGAAGGGGATCCAATGGGCCACCAAGTCGGTCAGCAACAGCGCCTCATCGAAACGCCCACGGTCCGTGTCACCCGTTGGACGCTCCCCAGCGGACACGGCACTGGGCGGCACCGTCACGAGCACGACTACGTTGTCGTGCCAATGACAGGCGGGACGCTGAACGTCATCGATGCTTCCGGCGAGTCGACGACGATGCAGCAAGTTGCAGGCGAACCGTACGCCGGGAGCGCGGGCGTTGAACATGATGTCGTGGGAGCCGACAGCAGCAATGTGGTGTTCATAGAGGTCGAATTGCTCATGCGCTAACGTCTGCTCAACTGCATTCGAATATTCGCGTACTATCGGCGGTTGCCATCGTGGACGGCTTTGCGGGTGCCGATAAGTCATCCGTGCTGGTCAGGTGGCACGTTGGTGCTCGTGGAGGCTGGCTTCGCCAACGGCGTCTGCGGCGGGGCCGCGTGGCGGGCTTGACCGCATGTCAGGGTTGGATCCCGTACCACCGAGGTGAGACCCGGCTACCCGCCAGCACGCAGCAACACCGTCTGCGCAGGGGGCGGGCCAGCACGACACGACCAGCGACACCAAATGCGGGGAACAGGCCGTCGGCCGCGCCGAACTGCGGCACTGCGTGCGCCGCAGGGTTCGGTCACCGGCCACACAGTGTCCGACCGGGTTAATCCGTGCCGCGGTCCGGCGCAGGTTGCCCGCCAGCCCAATAATGTAATACACTATTGACGTGTGGAGATCCATCGCTCGGCTCGCCGCCACGGTATCGGCGACCAGGACATCCGCCACGCGATCGGGCATCCGGTCGTGGTGGCCGACATCGATCCTGACGCCGACCCGCCCAAGACGCTGGCCATCGGCCCGGACCGGCAACCTGCTTGAGGTGGTCGTGCTCACGCTGGCCGGCGACAGGTTATTGGTGATCCACGCCATGCCCCTTCGCCGCAAGTACCGTGGTCTGCTCCCGGGACACCGTGATGACTGACAAGCCAAAGACCTACACCACCAAGACCGGCAAGGTCCTCACCGATGCTGACATCGAGCAGCTGGCCGGCGAGGCCGAGCGCGGCTACGACGTGCAAACGCTGAAATCCCGCCGGCGGGGACGGCCGATGCTGGGCAGCGCGCCCTCGGAGGTGGTGCCGGTGCGGCTCGACCCCGATCTCCGGCAGGCGGTGGAGGCCCGCGCCACGGCAGAGCACACCACCACCAGCGAGATCATCCGGGAAGCCCTGCGCCGCTTCCTCGACGTCGCCTGACCGGGCCGGCGGCATAGCACCGGCTGATGGCGAAGGGCACGCGCGGCCGCCCGGCACAAGGCGGCCGCCCGGCACAAGGACGTAACCGGGGCAGGAGCTGAGCAGAGCGTGCGGAACCGGCAGGTCGAGCAGCTTGTACGGACGCTGTCCGTGCCCGTCCGTGACGACCGGGCCCTTGGCTCCTCTGGCGTACGGACAAATGACGGACAGGACCGTGTATCCACACGATCGTCGTAGAAGTCTTCCCAGGTCAACGCAATGCGGCGCGACCGCACCACTACCGATCAACTGCCAGCTGATCGCGACGTTGAGGCCAGGCACTCCACGCCCTCCAGGAAGCGCGACCAGGATCCTGTGCCGCTCGAATATTGAGTTTCGCGGGCTGAGCTGGGGTTACGCGGCGTGGTGATACTCGTTGATCACTCCTGCGGCGACTGGCTTTCGGCGGACAGATCGCAGGCCGGCCACGTTCCGGATGGGCTGCGTTTCGATGCCCGGAGGCCGCTGTTGCCGGGATTGATGCGGCCTGTGGTGGTTGTAGTGGATCACGTATTCGCGGAGCACGAGGACCAGGTGGCGGTTCCTCACCGAGATTGGGCTCACGACCTTCGGCGGCCCGCCTGCCCAGCTTGGGGTGCTGCTCCAGGCGCGGGAGGCGATGACCGAGATCGCTGACCGTGGCGGCATCAGGGCTCTGCCAGCCCCCTACATCCTTAACGAGTCCGCTGGCTACGCGATCGCGGACCCGGACGGGGAAACCGCCGCCGAGACGGCCGGGCGAGTAATGCTCGACCTCTCCGAACGCGTTCTGCACCTCGACGGCTCCAGTGAGGAAATGGTCGGCCTGTGACCGCCGCCACCCCGCACGCCGGATCGGCCGGCCCGCGAGCCGACCGGGGAGGAGGCTGCGGATGAGATCTGGTGCGGGTGTTCAAGGCGCTCGTTGCCCCGTTACCGGGTCAACATCCGCCCGATCGCCGGCGTACCCCGCACCGCGGACCTGGTCTTCACCAAAGCGAAGGTCGCGGTATTCCTCGACGGCTGCTTCTGGCACGGATGCGCCAAGCATTACCGGCCAGCGAAAGGCAAGACAGCCGAATTCTGGAACGGCAAGATCGCAGGCAACCGCCGCCGCGACGCCGACACCGACGAACGACTTCACCAAGCCGGCTGGGAGGTCATGCGAGTCTGGGAACACGAGGACCCAGCACAGGCGGCATCGCCCATCGCGGAGCGAGTTAAGAACCGGAGATCGCCCACACCCGGGCCGGCGGATCAGCAGGCCGGTGTTCAGGGCCGCGGAACACCCGCTCTACGTTCTCCAGGGCCTTGTAGGAGGCCACCGCGCCGACGGCAGGCAGCGCGTCCGTGGGCAGGCTGGTGCGGATCACGTAGATCCCGTCCAGCGCGGCCTCGTCGGCGATCTTCTGCTCGTCGCGGCGCCAGGTGAATCCGTCGTCGGTGATGTCGATGATGAAGTGCTTGGCGACCTTCCGCCTGCCGATCACCGGCGGGCTGCACGGGGCCAGGTTCGCCGAAGATCGCGAGGGCTCACTCAGCCTAAAGGTTGAACTCACCATCCTTGGCGGCGCGGATGAACGCCTTCCATTCGGCGCGAGCGAATTCCAGCACCGGCCCACGACCGTGCTGCTTGGAGTCGCGCACGCCGACAGAGCCGTCGGCGGTGGCGACCTCGACACAGTTGCCCGTTCCGCTGCTGTGGCTGGACTTGCGCCAGCCGGTGTACTTGCCGTGGTTCATGCAGGTGTTCCTTTGTCCGTCGGCGGGGCTGAACCTTGAGCTGGTTATTGGTCGGGGAGTTCGGTGGCTGCCTTGGTGAGCAGGTCGAGGCTGTCGGTGGGTGGCAGCGCCGCGTCGCGGAGCCGGGCGTACAGCTGGTCGTAGGGCGCCACCTCGGCGGGGTCGGTG
>OFHH01000001.1_pt1 | contig 34687 bp, 33 predicted proteins | sample 1521961 | NCBI WGS metagenome assembly OFHH01 (sample SAMEA2468439, study PRJEB22500) | soil metagenome | biome: Glassland; feature: Farmland; material: Clay | place: Australia | collected 2013-01-31 | depth 0.55 m | reverse complement strand
CACCGCGCCACACGGGGCCGGCTGTCGGAACGCCGAGGGGGAGTGATCGGGCCGGCCGACGGGCGAGTCGCGTCCTGCAGAATCCTGAGGAGGGCTCGCCCAAGAGAAGACTACAGCAGGGCCAGGACGAACCCTAGGACCACGAGGGACGTGACTCCCGCCGAGGCACCCACCCGGGTATGCGCCCCCGTGTGGCGTCGGAGGGAGACGGTCGCGAACAAGGCGGCCAGGCCCTCCACGAGGCCCACCGCGAGCAGCACGTACGGGGCCCAGACCTCGTCCGCCGCCAGCGGGAAGGCGGCGAGCAAGGTCACGCCGACCCCTGCGGCCAACATGCCCAGACCCCTCCTCGCCCGCGTCGACCGCACGAACCGCATCTACCTGCCCAAGGCCGTCGTGGCCCACATCGGCCTCGAGCCCCGGGCGCTCCTCGTCTTCACCCACCGCCCGGGCGGCGAATGACCCGTCAGGCTGCGCCCGGCTCGTGGATGACGACGCCGCGGATGTTGCGGCCCCCGTCCAGGTCGGCGTAGCCCTGGTTGATCTCGTCCAGCCGGTACCGGCGGGTGATGAGCTCGTCCAGCTTGAGCCGGCCGGAGCGGTACAGGTCGATCATGCGGGGGATGTCCTCGAACGGGTTGCCGCCGCCGAACAGGGCACCCTGGATCCGCTTCTCGAACAAGGTGAGCTCGAAGCTCGGGATCTGGATGGTCTTCTGCCCGGGCCCGGCCAACCCGGTCACGACCACGGTGCCAGCCTTGCGGATGGCGGCGAAGGCCGCCGCGACGACCTCTTCGGTGACCACGCCGACCGTGATGAGGGCCTGGTCGGCGCCGACGCCCAGGGTGAGCTCGGTGACGAGTTGCTGCGCCGAGGCCGCGTCCGCGGCGGTGTGCGTGGGGCCAAGCTGCATTGCCCCGTCCCGCTTGTTCGCGAGGGGATCGACCGCGACGATGTGCCGCGCGCCGGCGAACGCCGCGCCCTGCACGGGGTTGATGCCGCCGCCGCCGATGCCGTAGACCACCACCGTGTCGCCGGGCCGCACCCGGCCCGCGTTGACCGCCGTGCCCCAGCCGGTCGGAACCCCGCAGCCGACCAGCGCCGCCGTCTCCAGCGGCAGGTCGTCATCGATCTTGACGCAGGAGTACTCCGAAACCGTGCCCCACTGGGAGAAGGTGCCGAGCAGGCACATCTGGCCGAAGTCCAGGCCATCGGCGTGGAAGCGGAACGTGCCGTCGGGCAGGCAGTTGTCGACCAGGAACATGCCGAGGTCGCAGAGGTTGGTCATGCCCCGCGCGCAGAACCGGCAGTGACCGCATACCGGCAGGAACGAGCAGACGATGTGGTCGCCTGGCTTCAGCCTGGTCACCCCGGTCCCGACTTCCTCGACGACGCCAGCCCCCTCGTGGCCGCCGACGATCGGGTAGCGGACCGGGATGTCACCCGTCCGCAGATGCTCGTCGGAGTGGCACAGGCCAGCAGCCACCCAGCGCACCAGCACCTCGCCGGTCTTGGGCGGATCGAGGTCCATTTCCACGATCTCCCAGGCCTTGCCGAGTTCTCGCAGGACCGCTGCCTTGGTCTTCATGGGCTCTCCCCACCGGCCGCGGCGCGGGCGGGGGCCGCTGCCGATGTGCATACGCTCTGGCTGCATTGCCGGGGTGTGCCTACGCCGCCCCGGCCACCCTATGCTCTGCAATCCTGCGTGGCCGTGGGCTGGCGGTCATTGTCGGAAACCCCTAATTAACCTGGCTCCGATTGTGCGGTGAGCGACCTCATGCCGCTCACACGACGCCGGCCGGTTCGGCGTCAGCACTCGCATCCGGCTGGAGTTCGGAACTGTGATGGGTCGCGTGCACGGCCAGGTCTGGGCTGTAGCGGGCGATGATCTGCCGGACACGGTGGGCGGCGAGCGGGCCGAGCAGGTCATAGGTGGTGGTGAACAGCTCACGGGCAGTGGCCCGGGGCCAGGCGTCGGGCAGCAGTTCGTCCGGGAGATCTGGATCCAGTTCGGGGAAGCCACGCCATTCGTCCATCACCCGGGTGCGGGCGACGAGCGCGGCCACCGGGGAAACCCGGCCCGCGAGCGTGCGGTCCCGCAAGCGCTGCGTGTTGGCGATGAAGCCGTCGTATCTCACCCGCAGGTTGTCCAGGTCCCAGGCATGCTGCGGCAGCCCTTCCGGGCTGACTCCCGGGACGGTGCTGGCGCGGAACGCGGTCGCCGTTGTGATGCCCAGCCCGGCAAGCTGATTGATCACCTCGAGCGCGCGATCACGGGGGGCGACCCACAGCCCGTCATAGAGCGGAGCGAACCCCAGCCACCGCAGTTGTTTGCGCAGCAGATCACGGGCCGCCCGGTTCTGCTCGGGAATGGAGAAGGCCACCAGGCTCCACATGCCGTCCCAGGGCCGCGATGTCCGGCCGAAGGAGAAGATCTGGTTACCTCCGTCGTCCAGGACCCGCGCCGCGCGCTCGCTGAGCCGGACCACGGTGCGGCGCCCGCTCTTGGAGGTGACCAGCAGCTTGTTGCGGGTGAGCCGGGACAGCGCCGCCCGGGCGGCCGAGTCGCTGACGCCGAACTCCGCCAGCAGTGCCACCAGCGCGGCCGAGGGCAGTGGTTCGGTCCGGCGCCACCAGTAGTCCCCGAGCAGCGTGAGCAGGAGGCGGGGCGGCCGTTGCACCGCTCCCCCGGACCACATCACGGGCACCTCATCGCTGGCGAAGACCGACTCGCCATGATCGAGTTGCCCGTCAGGTCGCGCTCCCGCCGCAATGCCTGTCCTGCTCGCGGGCGTTGACTCAGCCATGATCCGAGGGTATCGAACGGACGCGCATGGCCGCCATATCGATACCCCCCTTACCTGTTTACGCTCGACAGCTGCTTTGTTACGTGAATTCCACGCAACCCGACGTCAAGATCGTCATATATCACTGGCCAGCGTGGCCGGCTCAGCGCGGGCAGGCGGCCCCGCGGTCAGCGGGCAGCGGGGCGAGCTCAGGAGCGCGCCGGGCAGCGGGGTGAGTTCAGGAGCGCCCGGGCGGCTCGATTCCGAGGAAACGGAAGCAGTTGTACCAGGTGATGTCCTCAAGCACGGCACCGGGGAGCCCCAGGGAGCGCAGCGTCTTACCGGTCGGCTGCTCCCGCGGCATCGCGGGGAAGTCGGTGCCGATGAGGAGCCGGTCCGGGCCGATCACGTCGATCAGGTAGCGGAGGGCACGGCGGTCGAAGACGCATGTGTCGTACCAGTAGCGGCGGGCGTACTCGGCCGGGGAGCGCGGCCGGCGGCCCGGGGTGGCAGCGCGTTCCGGCATGGCCGGCTCTTCGTTCCAGGTACCGGCCCAGAAGTAGTGCGCCCGGGGCAGCACCAACGGCATCCCGCCGCCCCCGTGCGTGAACGCCAGCCGGAGGTCCGGGCACTTCTCCGGTAGCTCGCTGGTGATGATCGAGGCTGCGCCCAGGGCCGCGTCCACACCGACGCCGAAGTCCGGCATGGCGTGGCGGGGCAGCAGGTCGCCCAGGCCGGAGGGGAGCGCATGGACGAGAACTGCCAGGTTCAGCCGCTCGGCCTCGGCGAAGAACGCTGCGAACCGCTCGTCGCCCAGGTAGACGCCGCTGATCTGGGAGGTGATCTCCACCCCGGCCAGCCCGGCGTCCGCGATCGCGGCAAGCTCGGCGGTGGCCAGATCCGGATCCTGCATGGGAACGGTGCCCAGCCCGAAGAACCGGCTGGGCTCCACCGCGCACAGCTTCACGATGAACTCGTTGATCCAGCGGGCGAGGTCCCGGCCGGCGCCGGCGGGCAGCCGGTAGTTGAGCAGCGGCGGCATGGGCGAGAGGACCTCGGCGTCGGTCTTGCTCGCATCCATCGCGGCCAGCCGCGCCGAGGCGTCAAAGAACACCGCCGCCGCGGTGAACTTCATCGGCCCGAACTCCAGCAGCCGGGCGCCCTCGGAGCCGGCGGGGGTCATGGTGGGCCAGCCTTCGGTGGCCGGCCCGGGCGGCGGGTACTCGCCCGGCAGCACGTGCGCGTGCATGTCGATCAGCATGAGACTGGCCCCTTTCCGGTCGGCACGCGATCAGCCTCTGTCCGGGTGGATCGACACGTGCACCGCGTTCTCCCCCTCGACTTCACCGGCGAGCGTTTCGATGGCGTGCGCCACGTCCGCGAGCCCGAAGCTGTGCGTGTGCAGTTTCTCCAGCGGGAAGCGGCCCGACTCGATGATCCGGATCGCGTCCGTGTAGCCACGGGCGTCCACACTGAAGGCGCCGACCACAGTGGCGCCCTTGTTGATGATCAGGTCGGTGTTCAGCGGATGTGCCTTCCCGCCCTTCAGGCCTGCCAGCACCACCCGCCCGCCGTGCCGGATCGCCTCGATGGCGTGGGTGACCGGTTCGGTAGCGATCGGTGTGAACTCCAGCGCCACATCGACGCCGTCGCCACCGGTGATCTCCCGGACCCGGGCGACGGTGTCCTCCTCCTCCACGTTGATGGTGTGGTCGGCCCCGAACTCACGGGCCAGTGCCAGCTTGGCGTGGTCCCTGCTGAGCCCGGTGACGATGACGGTCTCGGCGCCGGCCGCTCTGGCCGCGATCACCGCGCCCAGGCCGCGCTGGCCGCCGCCGAGGATGAGCACGGTGCTGCCGAGCCCAACCTCACCGAGGTGGACGGACCACCGGACGCCGGCGCCGAGGGGGTTGTACATGACCGCGATCTCGGCCGGGATGTCCTTGGCGATCGGGTGCAGGATCGAGTTGGGATGGAGGTGGATGTACTCGGCGAAGCCGCCGTTCAGGCGCGGCTCCCCGGGGTTGTAGCCGCCGTAGCTGCCCTGCTTGTTCTTACAGGACATGTACCGGCCGGTCAGGCACAGGTCGCAACTGCGGCAGGGGATCAGGATCTCCAGCGCGACCCGGTCACCGGGGACGACCCCCCAGCGCTGCGCAGCCCGTTCCCCTACCTCCTCGATGATCCCGAGCGGCTCGTGGCCCGGCACCATGGGCAGTCCCCGCTGCCCGAGGTGACCTTTGTACTGCTCCACATCGCTGCCGCAGATCCCGCACGCCTCGATCCGCAGCAGGCCCTCGTCCGGGCCGATCACCGGCCGCGGGAACTCCCGCATCCCGAAGGTGCGGGGGGCCGTCATCACCATGGCCCGGACCATGTCAGCCATTAGCGTCCACCTCGTCCATCGTGGTCACATCGAGCGGGATCAGCGGGACGGGGCCCGCGTTCCCGGCGGCGGGAATGTAGCCCCAGTACTTGGCGCGGGCGCCGCCGTCCACCACGAAGTCGCATCCGGTGATCAGCCGCGCATAGTCGGAGCACATCCAGGCGACGCAGTGGCCGATGTCGGTCGGCGTGGAGGGCACGCCCATCGGGATCATGCCGCGGACGTCGAACCGCCCGCCCGGCCGCCACCAGTCCGGCCGGCCCGCTGGCTCCTGGGGCCGCGGCCGCAGTTCCGTCCTGCCGGTCTTCTTCCACTCCGCCAGCAGTTCCGGGTTGTCCGGCGTGGGCGCGGTGGGGGAGAAACTGTTGACCCGGATGCCGTATGGCGCCAGGTCCATGGCCGCGGCGCGGACGAAGTTAGCCAGCCCGCCCTTGTGGAACGCGTAGGCGATCACCCCGCCGGCGCCCTGCCAGGCGTTCGAGGACAGGATGCTGACGATGCTGCCCTTGATGCCGCGCTCGATCATGGCGATGGCGGCGTGCTTGCTGTTGAGGAAGTTCCCCGCCGCCGCCACCGTCACTGCCCGGTTGAAGAAGCCGAGGTTCTCCTCCAGCAGGCCGCGCCCGCCGAGGATCGCCGCATTGTTGATGAGGATATCGATCCGGCCCCAGGTCTCCAGCACCTCACCGAGGTAGCGCTTGACGTCCTCCTCGCTGCTGACGTCGCCAGTGACCGCGATCGCCTCACCCCCGTTGCGCTCGATCCGGCGCACGCAGGCCTTGGCGGCGTCGGTGCTGATGTCGTTGCAGGCCACCTTCGCGCCGTACCTGGCCAGCGCGAGCGCGATCCCGCTGCCGATGTTCGGCCCCGCCCCGGTGACCAGCGCGGCCTTTCCCTCCAGGGAGATCTCCATGTACCTGCCTCACGCGTTGATGACGACGGTCTTGAGCTGGGTGAAATCGAGAATCGACTCGGCGCTCATGGTGCGGCCGAACCCGCTGTGCTTGTAGCCGCCCCAGGGCGCACCGATGACGCCGCGCGAGCCGAAGCCGTTGATGGTGACCGAGCCCGCCTGCACTCCCCTGGCCAGCCGGACCGCGCGGCCGATATCTCTGGTCCAGATGCAGGCGTTGAGGCCGTACCTGGTGCCGTTGGCGATCGCGAGCGCCTCTTCCTCGTCTGAGTAGCTGAGCACCGACAGCACCGGGCCGAAGATCTCCTCCTGGGCGATGCGCATGTCCGGGCGGACCTCGTCGAAGATGGTGGGCTCGACGAAGAAGCCCTTGTCGTACGCGCCTCCGGTGAGCTTGTGTCCCCCGGTGACGAGCCGGGCCCCCTCCTGCTGGCCGATGCCGAGGTAGCCGAGGACCCGCGCCTCCTGTTTGGCACTGATCAGCGGCCCCATCTGGACGTCCTCGTGCCATGGCCCGACCCGGACCCGGCCGAAGGCGCCGGCCACCCGCTCCACGAGCTCGGCCTGCCGGTCGCGGCCGACGAGCACGCGGGACCCCGCGGCGCAGACCTGGCCGGTGTTGAGAGTAATGCTGCCGACGATGGCCGGGATCGCGCGGTCGAGGTCAGCGTCGGCCAGCACGATCTGCGGAGCCTTGCCGCCCAGTTCCATGTGCAGCGGCACCAGGTTCGCCGCGCACGCCTCCATGATCTTCGTCCCGGTCTCGGGGGAACCCGTGAAGCCCATCCGCCGCACCATCGGGTGGGCGGGCAGCGCCGCCCCGGCCTCCGGCCCGTAGCCGGTCACCACGTTGATCACGCCGGGCGGGATACCCGCCTCCAGCGCCAGCTTGGCCAGCAGCAGGCAGGTCAGTGGTGCGTCCTCGGCCGGCTTGACCACCACCGTGTTGCCCGTTGCGATGGCAGGCGCCACGTCGGTCACCATGATCGGCCCCGGCACGTTCCAGGGGATGATGCACCCGCACACGCCGTAAGGCTCCCGGATCGTCATGCCCAGGACATCCGGCTGCGCCGAGGGCAGGGTCTGGCCGGTGACCTTGTCAGCCATCCCGGCCACGAAGGTCAGCGTGCGCGCCACCGGGGACGGCCCCCAGTACGGATGTCCGACCTCCAGTGACTCCAGGGTGCTGAGTTCGGTCCCGTGCTCCCGGCACAGGCCCGCCCACGCCGTCAGCAACTCGGCGCGCACCGCCGGGCTGGTGTCCCGCCAGGCGGGGAAAGCCGCGGCGGCCGCCTGCACTGCCGCGTCAACATCGGCGGCGCCCCCCCGGGGAACGCGCAGCAGGATCTCCTGGGTCGCGGGGTTGGTGACATCGATCGTCTCGCCGCTGACGGCAGGCACCCAGTCCGGGCCGATGAGATGTGAGCCATCGGTGAGCAGGGCACGGATGTCCAGGCCGGCTGACGCTGTCACGGTCATGACAGTCCCTTCCGTGGTCGAGCCCTGGCGCCCATTTCCGCCGCTGCGATCAGCCATGCCGCGCGCCCTGGCCGTGCGATAAGTGACGAATACCGTTACGGTCGTCGCACAAATGACATGCTGTGGGTCTCGCAGTGTCAAGTGTGGGACCACCGAAATCTGGCGCCGGATCTTTGGTGCTAGGCCACGGCCGGAGCATCGCCTGAACATCGCTGTTCCAGGGCCGGGAGCTGCCCCTTGGCACGCCTGGGGGCGGGTGGTATAGATACATATGCCACCACAGTCGTCGAAGAAGATGTCATAGGTTGCGCCCGGCTGCGGCCGGCCGCCTGGGCCGTTGGTGTGCTGGCCGCTGGTGGGACCCCGTCACATCGCCCCCGGATAACGAGGAAGGTCAGGCCTCATGAGCACGATGAAGACTCGGGCGGCGGTCCTCCGCAAGGGCGGCGAGCCCTGGGAGATCACCGAACTGGACCTCGACGAGCCCAAGGCGAACGAGGTACTGGTCAGGATGAAGGCGGCAGGCCTGTGCCATTCGGACGAGCACATCCGCGCCCGCGGCACCGCCCGCCTGCCCCTGGTCGGTGGCCACGAGGGGGCCGGCATCGTGGAGGCGGTCGGCCCCGGCGTCACCAGGGTGAAGGTAGGCGACCACGTCTCCTGCTCTTACATCCCGGTCTGCGGGAAGTGCCGGTACTGCTCGACCGGCCGCCAGAACCTCTGCGACGCGGGGAAGTGGGCCGCGGTCGGCTGCCTCCAGGACGAGACCTTCCGGTTCCATCAAAACGGCGAGGACCTCGGCGGGATGTGCGTGGTCGGCTCGTTCTCGGAGTGGTCGGTGCTGTCGGAGTGGTCGTGCGTCAAGGTCGACGACGACATCCCGTTCGAGCACGCCGCACTGGTGAGCTGCGGCGTCACCACCGGGTGGGCATCGTCGGTCTACGCGGCCGGGGTCCGGGCCGGTGACACCGTGGTGGTCTTCGGCACCGGTGGGGTGGGGATCAACGCGGTGCAGGGCGCCCGCTACGCCGGGGCCAAGAACGTCATCGCCATCGACCCGCTGGAGAACAAGCTGGAGGCGGCCAAGTCGCTCGGCGCCACGCACGGCTTCACCGACCCGGCGAAGGCCCGCGAGGTGCTGGTGGACATCACCCGGGGCCAGCTTGCCGACCACGTCATCTGCACCGTCGGCGAGATGGACAACGATGTCATCAAGAACGCCGTCGACATGTGCGGCAAGGCGGGCTCGGTCATCATCACCGGTGTCGGCTACTTCGACATGGTGCTGCCGGGCGGGATCCTCATCGGCTACCACCGCCGGATGCAGGGTGCCCTGTTCGGCGGCGCCAACCCGCTCTACGACATTCCCAAGCTGCTGGGCCTGTGGAAGGCAGGTGACCTCAAGCTCGACGAGCTGATCACCAAGCGGTACTCACTGGAGCAGGTCAACGAGGGCTACCACGACCTGATGGCAGGCAAGAACATCCGCGGCGTCCTCATCCACGACCACTGAGCGTCCACGGCAGGAGGAGCTGACATGCCGAACGCGATTCTGGATCCGACCGGGCAGGCCGATCGCACATCCGGCGGGCCGGCCTTCACACTTGCGCCGCGGCGGGCCGGCCTGCGGGGCGCCCGGGTGGGGCTGCTCATCAACACGAAGCGGAACGCGGACTTCTTCCTCGAGGAGGTGGGCAGGCTGCTCGAGGAAGAGCAGGGTGCCGGCAGCGTCATGGCCCGCACCAAGCTGGCCTTCGCGCAGCCGGTGCCAGCGGACATGCTCAAGGAACTGACCACCGAATGCGATGTCGTGGTCACCGGGGTCGGCGACTGCGGATCCTGCAGCGCGTCCGCGGTCACCGACGGCATCATGCTCGAAAGCAAGGGCATTCCCGCGGCTGTCATCTGCAGCGACGCGTTCGGGGCCAGCGCGGACGCCATCGCCGCGCTGCGCGGCGCCCCCGGTTACCACTACCTGACCACACCGCACCCGGTGGCCGTGCTCACGCCCGGGGAGGTGCGCGACCGAGCCCGGCAGCTTCTCCCGGACATCGTCTCCCTGCTCGCGGCGGGTGGCGAGGCGGCAGGCGGCGAGGCGGCGGCCTGATGGCTCAGGCCGGCGGCCCGGATCCCGACGCGGCTCAGCGGGCCATCGAGTACTGCTATGAGCAGGGGTGGTCCGATGGGCTGCCGCTGGTGCCGGCCACCCAGCCGCTGGTCGATCAGTTCCTGGCCCATACCAGCCGCGATCCCAGCGAAGTCATCGGAACGCTCGAGCAGGTCGGCCGCAACTGCACCGTGTACCTGGCCGCGGTCAACGCCGCCATGGCAGGCTGCCGGCCCGGATACTTCCCGGTGGTCCTGGCCGCTTTCAGCGCGCTCATGGGCGAACGGGCCGCGCGTGGTGGCGGCTGGCAGAGCACCAGCGGCCCAGCCCCACTGATCGTCGTCAACGGCCCCATCCGCGCCGAACTGGGCTTCAACGCCACCGGGGGCGTCTTCGGGCCGGGGTTCCGCGCGAATGCCACCGTCGCCCGCGCGATCGGCCTCATCGTGCGCAACGCCTTCGGCATCCATCCCCATGTCCTGGAGCAGGCGACGCAGGGGATCCCCGGCCGGTGGTCGATCTGCATCGCCGAGAACGAGGAAGAGAGCCCGTGGGAACCGTTCTCGGTGGACGGCGGCGTGGCGGCAGGGACCAGTGCGGTATCGGCGACGCTGCTGCGCACCAGTGAGTTCGTCGACAACCGTCATTCCCATCACCCCGAGGACGTGCTGTGGGACCTGGCGGACACCATCTCGCGTACCGGGGCACAGATCTTCCGCGAGGCCTCGGCCGGCGTGGTGCTCTGCCCGGAGCACGCCCAGATGCTGGCCGGCGCCGGGTATTCCAAGGCAGCGGTGCAGGAATGGCTGATGGCACACTGTGGCCGCACCCCCGCCGACCTGCGGCGGGCGGGCAAGGGCGAGCTGAGCAAGATCAGCCCGGAGGACGAGGCCCAGCAGGCCACGTCCGGTGCCGCGGAGATCTCGCGCACCATGATGTCCCCCCAGCAGGTGCCGGTGATCGTCGCCGGTGCCCGCAACGCGGCCATCTCCATGGTGGTGCGGATCTTCGGTGAGTGGTCGGGAACCGCCACCCCGGTCGAGGTGCCGGCCGGGGCCGGCGCGGTGGCCGGGGCCCGGTAACCGGGCGCGCGCAGCGGCAGGAGAGGAAGCGATGCTCGACGTGGCACGCCTGGAGCCGTTGCAGTTGTCGCTGGGCGCTGACGGCTACCGGATGGAGGCCCGGGAATCCGGCGGCCGGATCGGCGTCCGCATCTCGGCCTCCGACGGCGCCTGCGCCGACTGCCTGGTCCCCAAGAACATCATGCGCGGCATCCTCGGCCAGGTGCTCGGGGTGGCCGAGGACGTCATCGACCTCACCTACCCGGCCCTGAGGGCACTCAGCTTGTGAGCCGGGCACAAGCGCGTGCCACCCGGGTTGGGCGCAGATACAAGATCATCTGATGACGACCGGAGCAAGCGAATCAAGCCTTGCGTCCACACCGACCGGCATCTAACATCCAAGACAAAACCTGACACGCTCGATTAATAAATGTCACGTACTTGTCTCGCTCGTCGTCGCTGAACAACAGCGGCCGAGCACCCCCTGTCAGTTCAGGTGCGCCATGACCATCAGGTTTCACCGTTGTCCGGGAACGCTGGGCTGGCCTGTGTCACCGATAGGCGCCGGCGGGACTAACGCCCGCCGCCGGCAGGCGGCGCAAAATGTTCCGCCTTTTTCCCCTGATTTCCGTGGACTACCGAAATTCGAGTAGGTGGATGCCGTGAGATTTTGGAACAAGACGACGAAGCCGGGCCGCCTTGGCGTGTCCGCGACACTGCTCGCGGCCGCGCTCGCCGCGGCAGCCTGCGGCAGCGGAAGCAGCAGCACTTCTTCCGCCGGCACCAGCGCGGCACCTCACCAGGGTGGCTCGCTGACGGTCCTGGAAGGCTCCGGCTTCTCCGGCGCCTGGCCAGCAGGGCTGGACCCGGCCACGAACACCAACGGCGCCGCAGACCAGAGTTACATGGACTCCATCTTCGGGCAGCTCTTCGAACTCGGGTCTCACGGCAAGATCATCCCTGACATGGCGACCGGCTACGCCTTCTCCAACGGCGGGGAGACCATCACCCTCAATATCCGGCCGGGCATGAAATTCACCGACGGCACGCCGCTCAACGCCGCCGCGGTGGTGTGGAACATCGACCGCGATCTCAAGTCGCCGTGCACCTGCAAGCCGCTCTGGCCGGTCGCCTCGGTCGCGGCGCAGGGCAACGACGCGGTGGTGATCAACCTGAAGACGGTGTTCGCCCCGCTCATCGCGTCCTTCATCGACTCGAACGCAAACTGGATCGCCTCCCCGGCCGCGCTCAAGAAGATGGGTGAGAAGCAGTTCGCGCTCACCCCCGTCGGCGCCGGCCCCTTCGAGGTGGTCAGCGACACGCTGAGCTCGGTCCTGGTGCTGAAGAAGAACCCGGGCTACTGGCAGCAGGGCCACCCCTACCTTGACCAGCTGACCTTCAAGTCGGTGGGCTCGGACGAGGCGGCTTACGAAGCCATGCTCGCCGGCGAGGGGCAGGTCTACGAGGACATGTCCACGCCGGCCCTGCTCAAGCAGGCCGCGCAGCACTTCACCGTGGTGAACCAGCTCTCGACCTCGCCGTACGACCTCCAGCTCAACACCGCCATCCCGCCGTTCAACAACATCAAGGCGCGGGAAGCGATCTACTACGCGACCGACATCCAGCCGATCGTCAGCCACATCTTCGACAACCTGTACCCGCTGACCCAGTCGTTCACGGCCCCGGGCGGCATCTGCTACCAGCCCACGGTCCCCGGCTACCTGCCCTACGACCTGGCTAAGGCCAAGGCGCTGGTCCAGCAGCTCGGCGGGCTGACCGTCAACCTGGGCACCATCAACGTGCTGGTGGCCAAGGAGACCACGCAGGCCCTGCAGACCGAATGGGCGAAGGCGGGAATCAAGACCACCATCAGCTCGTACGACCTCGGGCCGCTCATCGCGCAGTTCACCGGGAAGAAGTGGCAGGCCATGGTCCAGACGGCCGGCGCCTATGACCCGGCCGCGGGTGTCGGCGTGGGCTTCCGGTTCTCCTCTCTGTCCCCGTTCAGCGGGGTACACGACCCGAAGCTGGACGGCCTGCTGAACGCCGCCGCCGGGACGCTCAATATGAGCCAGCGGTGCAAGCTCTACGGCCAGGCCGCCCAGTACATCGCCCAGCAGGCCTACGGGCCGTTCTACTTCTCCTTCGCCCCGGCCAACGTGGCGGCCAAGGGCGTGACCGGTCCCGGCCTCACCTCGCCTCTGTCCAGCGTCGTGGTGACGCCGAACGTTCCCTGGGAGGACGTCTCCTACAACCCTGGCGGCTGACGATTCAGCCAGCAGCCCACCATGAGTGAGAGGCAGGCTTGATGGCGGCGGAAGCCGGCCCCGCGCCCGCCGGGCCCCGTACCTGGGGCCCGGCGGGACGTGCGGTACTCACCTCCCCCACGCTGCGGCTGACCGGCAGGCGGTTGCTGTCGGCCATCCCGGTCCTGTGGGGGGTCACGTTCCTCACGTTCGTGGTGATGAACCTGCTGCCGGGGGACGCCGCGCAGCAACTGCTCGGGGCCAGCGCGACCCCGGCCGAGGTCCGGGCGCTTGAGCTCAAGCTCCATCTGAACGAGCCGTTCTGGGTCCGGTACTGGCACTGGCTCGGTAGCGCGCTGTCGGGGCATCTGGGCGCCTCGCTGACCAGTGGCCAGCCGGTGACGTCCATCCTGGGCCAGCGGCTGCCGGTCACCTTCGAGCTGATGATCTACACCTTCGTGATCTCGGTTGCCCTCGCCGTGCCGGTAGCCGCCGCGGCGGCGCACCGGCCCGGCGGCCTGGCGGACCGGCTGAGCATGACGATCAGCATGGCCGGGCTTTCCATCGCGCCCTACGTGCTCGCCCTGGTGCTCGTCCTGGTCTTCGCCGTCGAGTTGCACGTCCTGCCGGCGATCGGGTTCGTCCCGCTCAGCCAGAGCGTGGTGGGCAACATCAAGTCGCTGACCCTGCCCGCCCTGTCCATCGGGCTCCCGCTCGCATGCTTCTATACCCGGCTACTGCGGGCGGACATCGTCGAGCAGATGCAGGGCGAGGACTACGTGGTGACGGCCAGGGCAAAAGGCGTGGCACCGTGGCAGGTGCTGATCCGGCACGCCCTGCGCAACTCAATGTTCGGGTTCCTCACCGTCCTGGGCCTGAACCTGGGAACCCTCATCGGGGCACTGGTGATCATCGAGCCGATCTTCTCCCTGCCCGGGATCGGCCAGGTCCTGCTCCAGTCGATCAGTGACCGGGACATTACCGTCGTGGAGGCGGTGGTCCTGGTCTTCGCACTCATCGTGGTGCTCGCCAACCTGCTCACGGACCTGCTGTACGCGGTCCTGGACCCGAGGATCCGGTATGGCCGCGCCTCTTCCTGACACCCTGCTGGCGCCCGGCGCCGCTGTCCCGGCCGGGGTTCCGGCCCGGCGGCAGCGGCGGGGGATCGAGCCCGACATCATCGTCCCGGCGACTATCCTCACCCTGATCGTCGGCGGGTGCTTCCTGTGGCCGCTGGTGTACCCGGTGCCGGTCCCTGTCGGCGGCAGCGTCCTGTCCGCCGGCCTGCCCCCGTTCTCGCCGGGGCACATCCTGGGCACCGACCCGGTCGGGAACGACATCCTCTCGCGCATCCTCTACGGCGGCCGGGTCTCGATCGAGGTAGGGCTGGCCGTGACCCTGATCGGCCTGGTGGCCGGCGGCATCATGGGCGGCGTTGCCGCCCACTGGGGCGGCATCGTCGACACCGTCCTCATGCGCGTGCTCGACGTGCTCATCGCATTTCCCGCACTCGTGCTGGCGGTCGCCATCGCCGAAGGGCTCGGGCCCAGCGAACTGCACGTCATCTGGGCGCTGTCCTTCTTCAGCGTGCCAGCCTTTGCCCGGGTCGCCCGGGCGGGCACGCTGCGGCTGCGCGGGGAGACCTTCATGCTGGCTGCCCGGCTGTCCGGGACCAGGGCCTGGCGCATCCTGCTGCGGCATGTGACGCCGAACGTGCTGCCGCAGCTCATCACGTTCGGCCTGCTGGGGATGGGGGTCATCATCATCCTGGAAGGAGCGCTCAGCTTCCTCGGGCTCGGTATCCCAGACCCCGCGCCGAGCTGGGGCAACATGATCGCGCTCGGCCAGGGCACCCTGTCGGCGCAGCCCATCCTGGTGCTCATCCCGAGCCTGTTCCTGTTCGCCACGGTGCTGTCACTGAACCTGCTCGGGGACGCCCTGCGGAAGCGCTGGGGAGTACGGTGAGCGCCGGCCTGCTCGAGGTTGGGGATCTGACGGTCCGCTTCCAGCAGGGCGGCCAGCAGGTGCTGGCCGTGAACGGGGTGAGCTTCACCGCCCGGGCGGGCCGGACGCTGGCCATCGTCGGCGAGTCGGGGTCCGGGAAGACCGTGAGCTGCCGGGCGGTGATGGGCCTGCTGCCCCCCACCGCGGTGGTCACCGGCTCAGCCCGGTTCGCCGGCACCGAACTGCTCGGGCTTGGCGAGACTGAGTTGCGCCGGCACCGGGGCGCTGATCTCGCGATGGTGTTCCAGGACCCGGCCCGCTCGCTCAACCCGACCATGCGCGTCGGTACCCAGGTCAGCGAGGCGATCAGGTCGCACCTGCCACTCGACCGCCGGGCGGCCCGGGAGCGGGCGACCGAGCTGATGGCCATGGTCCGGATACCGCTGCCCCGGCGGCGCTTCGCCGACTACCCGCACCAGTTCTCCGGCGGTATGCGCCAGCGCCTCATGATCGCGATCGCGCTCGCCTGCCACCCGAAGCTCCTCATCGCCGACGAAGCCACCACCTCGCTGGACGTGACGACCCAGGCGCAGATCATGGAACTCCTGCTCGACCTGCAGGCCGAGCTTGGCATGGCGCTGATACTCATCAGCCACGACCTTGGGCTGGCCGCCTCCTACACCGACGAGGTCATCGTGATGTACGCGGGCGGAATCGTGGAACAGGCCGCCACCCGCCGGCTCTTCTCCGGCGTCCGGATGCCCTATACGAAGGCGCTGCTGGAGGCGATACCGCGGCTCGAGCGCCCCGCGCATTCCCCGCTCCCGGTGATCGGCGGCTGGCCCCCCGACACCGGTTCCCTGCCGTCCGGCTGCCCGTTCGCGCCCCGCTGCCCCTCGGTGGCTGACCGCTGCAGTAAAAAACCGCCGCCGTTGCTGGAGCACGAACCCGGCCACCGCTGGGCGTGCTGGTTCCCCTGCGAGAACGGGAGCCCGCGATGAGCACCGCCACCCCCACTCCCCCGGGTAACGGCAGGCCGGCGAGCCCAGCCGGGCCAGCGGCTGGCTTCGGGCCCGGCCCGCTGCTCACCGCCCGCGACATCGTCCAGGAGTTCGTGGTCCGCGACTATGGCGGGGTCAAGGGCGGCGTCGTGCATGCGGTCTCCGGCGTCTCCTTCGAGCTGTGGCCAGGTGAGACCCTCGGCATCGTCGGCGAGACCGGATCGGGCAAGTCGACCCTCGCCAGATCGCTGCTGCAGGCGCCGCGGCCGAAGTCGGGCGCCGTCGTCTTCCAGGGGACCGACCTGGTGACGCTGAGGGGCCGCCGCCTCCTCGATGCAAGACGTCATATGCAGATGGTCTTCCAGGACCCGTTCGGGTCGCTCGACCCGAAATGGCGGGTCGAAGACCTCGTCGAGGAACCCCTGATCGCCTACCGGATCGGCGACCGCAGCGCCCGGCGGCGCCGGGTCAGCGAGGTGCTGGAACTGGTCGGCCTCGACCCGGCCAGCTACGCCCGGCGCCGCCCCAGGGAGCTGTCCGGGGGCCAGTGCCAGCGGGTCGCCATCGCCCGGGCGGTGGCGCTGTCACCGGCGCTCATCGTCTGCGACGAAGCCGTGTCCTCCCTCGACGTGCTCATCCAGGCGCAGGTGCTCAACCTGTTCGAACAGTTGCGTGATGAACTCAGCCTGTCCTACTTGTTCATCGCGCACGACCTGGCTCTGGTCAAGCAGGTGAGCGACCGGGTCGCCGTCATGTACCTGGGCAAGATGTGCGAGGCCGGGCCAGCCGAGACGATCTACCGGCAGCCGCTGCACCCGTACACGCTCGCGCTGCTGGAGTCCATCCCCAGCCCGGATCCGGAGGCGCCGCGGGCGCCGGTGTCCACCGCGATCCAGGGGGAGCCGCCTTCCCCGATTCACCCGCCGAGCGGCTGCCGGTTCCGCACCCGCTGCCCGCGAGCGCAGGAACTGTGCGCGGCGCAGGAACCGCAGATGCGCATGCTCGGGGAGCAGCACTCGGTGGCGTGCCACTTCCCGCTGGAGGCGGCCGCTGACCGGCCGGCGGCTGCCGCGTCCGCGGCCACCCCCGGGCCGCAACTCCGCCAGCAGTCCATCGAAGGGAGATGACATGCGGCTGCGGGTGCTCCTGGAACCGCGGTACGGCGCCACCTACCAGCAGATCCTCGCCATGGCGCAGGCGGCAGAGGAGACCGGGTTCGACGGCTTCTTCCGGGGCGACCACTACCTGGGCATCGACTCCACGGACGCCAGCTACGCCCCGACCGACTCCTGGACCACCCTGGCCGGGCTCGCGGTCCAGACCGGGCGCATCCGGCTCGGCACGCTGGTGACCGCATCGACCTTCCGCCCGCCGGGCATGCTGGCCGTGATCGTCGCCACCGTGCACGCGATGAGCGGGGGCCGGGCTGAGCTTGGCATCGGCGCGGCCTGGTACGAGCGGGAGCACCAGTCCTTCGGCATCCCGTTCCCGCCCATCAAGGAGCGCTTCGACCGGCTTGAGGAACAGCTGTCCATCGTCACCGGCCTGTGGGGCACGCCGTCCGGCGAGAGCTTCAGCTTCCACGGCAAGCATTACCAGATCGAGGACTGCGTGAATTTCCCGGTGCTTGGGCAGGAGCCGGGCGCCCCCGCCGGACGGAGCCGGCCCCGGCTCATCCTCGGCGTGACCGGGCCCCGGCGCGGTCCCACGCTGGCCGCCCGGTTCGCCGACGAGTTCAACTGCGGCCTGGCAGAAGGCACGGCCGAGCGGGTGGCCAACTTCCGCCGCATCTGCGAGGAAACCGGGCGTGACCCGGCGACGGTCCAGGTGTCCACCGCCCTCCCGGTTTCCTGCGGCGCGACCGCGGCGCAGGCGCAGCGGCGCGCCGGTGCGCTCGGCGAGGCGGGCGCCAGGCTGCTGCGGCTGGGGGTGATCGGCACACCCGCGGAGGTGCTCGGGCGGGTCGGGGAGCTGAAGGCGGCCGGCGCGGACACGCTGTACTTCCACGTCTACGACACCGACCCCGACCACATCCGGCTGCTGGGTAGCGAGGTGCTCCCGCAGGTGAGCTGACCCGTTCCATTTCGGCCGAACTGCTATCTTCTCCACCACGCGCGTGAGCATGACTGTCACATTTTCCCCGGTGCCGACCTCAGCTCGCGCTGGTGGGCTCCTTTGTGGCCGGACCCAGGATGGCGCCACGCGGGTTTGGGGGAACGGGGCATTGCCGGACCGGCCAGATGCTGCGAGTCTCCGCATAAGCCGTGTGTGATGGCTCCTGACCAGGGCTATTAGCAGGCAGCGCAGGTGCCTCGCGTGACTCTCCAGCCACGCGTGTCGCCACTGGGAGGAGTGAGCAGCGCAGATGCTGGCAGTGGTGACCCAGTCTCCGGGCGTGATGGTTGTCGATGAAGTGCCGGAACCGGGACCGCCCGGACCGCAGGATGTCATCATTCGGCCGGAGGTTGTCGGCATCTGCGGGTCGGACATTCACGTGTATTCCGGCGACATCGGAGCGCTGTCCGGCGCCAGCAATTTCTTTCCGAGGGTCCAGGGTCACGAGTTCTCCGCCGTCGTCGAGCAGACCGGCAAGGACTGCCCGGGCGGCGTGAAAGCCGGCGACCGGGTCGCCGTCTGGCCACTGCACGGATGTGGACGCTGCTATCCCTGCCGGGTCGGGCGGGCCAACGCGTGCGTGGCGCTGGAACTGGTGGGAATCCACACCGACGGGGGGCTCCAGCAGTTGCTGTCGGTCCCCGCCTCCCAGGTGTTTACCGCCGGCGACCTGGACGCTGAGTCTGCCGCCTTTGTCGAGCCGATGTCGATCGCCGTGCATGCCCTGGACCGGGCCGATATCCGGGCCGGCCAGCAAGCGGTCATCCTCGGCGCGGGCCCCATCGGGCTGGCCACCCTGATGGCGGCCACAGCCGCCGGGGCCCGGGTGATGACCACCGACCCGGTCGCCGCCCGGCGCGACCTCGCGGTCGCGGTGGGAGCCGAAAACGTCGCCTGGGGGAGCGACGATGAACTGCTCGACGAGGTTCGCAAGTGGACCCGCCGGAAGGGGCCACCTAGGGTGATCGACACCACCGGCGATCCCGCCGCGCTGGCGCTGGCGACCGCCATGGTGTGCTCAGCAGGCCGGGTCGTGGTGGTGGGGATGTCGGCGGTGGCCGCTCCCCTGCGCTCGGGCGTGTTCCCCGAGAAGGAGATCGACGTCGTCGGATCCAGCTGCCAGACAGCGGGGGATTTCCGCACCGCGGTCCGGCTGGTGCGAAGCCACCGCGAAGCCATCGCGACGCTGTTCTCGCACCGTTTCCCCCTCACCCAGGCGCGGGCGGCGATCGAGTGCGTGGCCAGTTCCCAGCCTGACGTCGTCAAGGTGCTCATAACTCTCGGCAGCTGAGTGTGATCTGGAGGTACGTACATGAGTGAGACCAGCTATGACCGCGTGGTGCGCGAGTACCAGCGCCCCGACCTGTTCATCCCGGGCGACGAGGAGGCATCTCCCTGGGTCCCGTTCGGGGATGACGCATTCATCCGCCATCTGGCCTTCGACGTGCGCACCAACTCGATGACCAACGTGCTCTGGGTGAAGGCGGGGGGAATGCTTGGCCGGCACCGGCACCGCGGCCCCGTCTCCGGCTTCGTCCTTGAGGGCAGCTGGCGCTACCTGGAGTACGACTGGGTCGCCCGGCCGGGTGGCTACGTGCACGAGAGCCCCGGCGTCATCCACACCCTCATGTGCGACGACCCCAACGGCATGAAGACCGTGTTCTGGCTCAACGGGTCGCTGGAGTTCTACGACGACGGCAACAATCTCACCGACACGTTCGACGTCTTCTGGTTCATCGACCATTACCTGAGCTACTGCAAGGAGCACGGGCTCCCGGTCAACAACGCGCTGTTCATCTGACGCCGGGCCTGGCCGGCCTGCCTGGAGCGCCGGCCAGGCCATTTTCCCCGGGCGATCCTGGCTCTGGTTGCCGTGGACCAGGTGATGCACCACGGCCACATCGCCGCCCAGTACCTGAACACGGCGGGTGAGCTGGCCAGGGTGCATTTCGGCCTGCCGGACACCTTGTTCTAGGGACACCGTTCTTATGGGAGAGCGCATGCCACACCGCACCGTGCCGCCGTTCCGGGCCGACCACGTCGGCAGCCTGCTCCGCCCGCCCGAGCTGCTCCTGGCTCGTGACGAGCACGCGGCGGGCCGGATAACCGATCAGCAGCTCCGGGAGATGGAGGACAGCGCGATAGCCGACGTCGTCCGCCTGCAGGAAGAGGCCGGCCTTCAGTCCGCCACCGACGGCGAGTACCGGCGTGCGATGTGGCACACGGACTTCGTCAACCGCCTCGGCGGCATCCGCGAGGGCGGCGTCGCGGGCATCGTGACCGGCCACAAAGCGGATGGCCAGGAGGTCACGTATGAGGGCCACGCGACCGAGGTGACCGGCAAGGTCCACCTCACCGAGACGATCTTCGGCGACCATTTCAGCTTCCTCGCCTCAGCCGTGACGACCGCGACCCCCAAGCTCACCATCCCCTCGCCTAGCATGGTGACTTTCCGTGCCGACCTGTCGGCCAGCGGCTACTCCGATCCTGAGCAGTTCCGCACCGACGTGGCCGCCGCCTACGCCGAGGAGATACGCCGGCTGGCCGCCCTGGGGTGCAGCTATCTCCAGCTCGACGACACCGTGTTCGCGTTCCTCAACGACCCTCGCTGGCGGCAGAACGCGGGCGCCCTGGGCATGGATCCCGCCCATCAGCACGAGATCAACGTCCGTGTGGTCAACCAGGCCCTGGCGGGCCGCCCGGACGGGCTTACCGTCACCGTTCACATGTGCCGCGGCAACTACCGCTCCGCCTGGTTCACCTCCGGCGGGTACGACTACGTGGCCGGGGCGGTGTTCGGCGGGCTCGCGGTGGACGGGTTCTTCCTCGAATACGACGACGAGCGGTCCGGCAGCTTTGAGCCGCTGCGTTTCGTCCCCGACGACAAGCTGGTCGTGCTCGGGCTCATCACCACCAAGACCCCCGCGCTGGAGTCCAAGGACGACCTCAAGCGACGGGTCGGCGAAGCCACCCGGTACGTGCCGCTGGAACGGCTCTGCCTGTCACCGCAGTGCGGATTCGCCTCAACCGTGGAGGGGAACGCGCTCACCCGCGACCAGATGCGGGCCAAGCTGGAACTGGCTGTGCAGACCGCCACGGAGATCTGGGGATAGCACCGTCGAGCCCAGGACCCGGCCTGGTCTGCGCTCCACCCCGGTTTCCCCAGGCTGGCCGCTGCGATGAGCCTGCGCTCCCTCACCTCTGGCAGGTGCGCGTCGACATGCGCGACCCCGGAGCCGATGTGCACGCCTGGCGCTGGCATCCATCGCCGTACTGCGGCCTGCCAAAGAACACCGAACCCCGGGCGATTGAGCTTCTGCCTGGTGGACGGACGGGGGCGCTGCGGCTCTCAGGCAAGATCTGGCCGCCGGTCATCCGGCCGAACGCGCCGCGCTGCGAGCGTCCCCGCCGAGACCGGCAACGACCTGTATCTGCATCGACCCGAGCATGCGCTGCATGCCAGCACCCACGTGGTGGACTGCGATCGCCTGGACCCGGTTCTCACGCAGGAACCGCGCCACCCGGGCATGATGGGCACCCTCGGTCCCCTGGTCGTGCAGCGTCCCCCAGGCAACGGTGAACTCCTGCCAGTCGTGGATCTCGCCATCGGTCACGTCGGCCACCGCGACCCGGTCGGCCCGCCCCCAGCGCGGCTCGACCAGGCCATCGGTGGTGATCGGCACACACACCCTCATGTCGAAGTCCTCCTCATCGGAACTGGGCCGTGCCAGACACCGTCGGCGCTGCCCTCATTCTGATCGAACCAGCTACGGCAACCTGCCCATGGAGCCAGGCCCCCGATAACTCAGTTCCGGGGATGTCCGGGCGTTCCGGGCGAAGCCGTCCCGTCCCAGGACAGGCTGGCTCAATCGGGCGAGGCTACCGGGCGCAACGGCGGGCCCAGCAAGCGGGAACGAACCCATTATCCGGGGGGACGGCCGTCCGTGGTGGCCGCCTCACCCGCCGCCGCCTCGCCCGCCGCCGGCTCGGTGAGCGCGGCCTGCTCCGCGGCAGCGGTCCCGTTGCTGCCGCGGAGCAGGTACGCCGACCGGAGCAGTTCGGGCTTGCCGCGTAGCTCCCCGGCCAGGCCGGAGAACCGCAGCCGGCCGCCTTCCATGACATAGGCGTGGTTGGCCAGCCCGAGCGCGACCGTCGCGAACTGCTCGATCAGCAGCACCCCGATCCCCGACTCGGCGACCGAACGGATCCTGGGGATCAGCCGGTTGATCACCACCGGCGCCAGCCCCAGCGAGAGCTCGTCGATCAGGATGAAGCGCGGCTGGGAGACCATGGCCTGGGCCAGCACGACCATCTGCTGCTCACCGCCGGAAAGCGTCCGGGCCCGGGCCGAGAGCCGCCGCTCAAGCTCGGGGAACAGCTCCAGCGCCCGCGCCCGCCCGGCCCGGGCCTGCTCGCGGGACAAGGAGTAGGTGGCCACGCTGATGTTGTCCTCGACGGTCAGATCCGGCAGCAGCCTGCGGCCCTCCGGGACGATCGCAATCCCGGCCCGGCGGATCCGCTCCGGCCGGCGGCCCGCGAAGTCCTGGCCATCCAGCAGAACGGATCCGGCGGCGGGCCGCAGCACGCCACCGACGGCCAGCACCAGGCTCGACTTCCCGGCGCCGTTCGGCCCGAGCAGTGCGGTCACCTCACCGGGCGGTATGCCGATCGAAACGTCGCGGACCACGGCGCGCCCGCCGCGCTCCACCGTGAGGCCGGCCAGGCCGAGCACGCCGTCCCGCCGCTCCGGGGAAGTCTGGGGGTCGTGCGCCATCGCCTGCGGTGCCTCGCTCATATGACCTCCGCGGTCCCCAGGTAGGCGCGGATCACGTGCTCGTCCCGCAGCACCTCAGCGGTGGGGCCGGACGCGATCAGCTTGCCGAAGTCGAGCACGGCGGTGGTCTCGCAGCAGGCGGACACCAGGCTCATGTCATGGTCGACCAGGATCGTCAGCGCGCCGGTGTGCTCGGGGATCTTGCGGATCACCGCGCTCAGGTGCGCGGTCTCCTCGTCGGGCAGCCCGGCGGCTGGCTCGTCCAGCAGCACCAGCTTCGGCCGCCCGACGACGGCGCGGGCGACCTCGAGCAGGCGGCGCTGGCCGGCCGACAGCGCCTGCACCCTGGCCGACGGATCGGCCCCGAGCCCGACGAACGAGATCGCGTCGAGCACGTCCTGGCGCCGGGAGGCGCCGCCCAGCTTGCCGTGCTCGTGGACCATCGCGACGTTATCGAACACCGACAGTTCCTCGATGGCCTGCTCGGTCTGGAACGTCCGTCGCACACCCCAGCGCGCCCGCCGGTAGTGGACCATCGCCAGCAGGTCTTCCCCGAACGCCCGCACGCTGCCGCCGGCGGGCCGGACGAAGCCGCTCAGGACGTTGAAGAAGGTCGTCTTCCCGGCGCCGTTGGGCCCGATCAGGCCGCAGGTTCCCGGCTCGAAAATGACGCTCATGCCGTCCAGTGAGGTGACGCCGCCGAAGCGGACAGTCAGGTCAGTAACCTCGATCATCGCGGGCCGTCCCCGGACGGCGCGGCCGATGCGGCGGGCGCAGGCCGGCGGACCAGGCCGAACAGCAGACGGCCCAGCCGCGAAAGATCCTTCGGGACCTGATCCGCCAGGCCGCGCGGAGCGGTGGTCAGCACCTGCAGGACGCCGAGCCCGAACAGGATGGTCAGCCAGTCGGCCGACACCCCCCAGTTGTTGAGCAGGGCCGGCAGCAACTGCAGCAGTAGCGCGGCCACGATCGCGCCCCACAGGCTGAAAGCCCCGCCCATCAGCACCACGGCCAGCAGGATGATGGAGTCCTGGGTCGGGAAGTTGATCGAGTACAGGTAGTGGACGGCACCTGCCAGCACGCCACCGGCCACCCCGGTGACGAACGACGCCAGCGCGAACGCCCACAGCTTGTAGAGCGTGGTATTGATCCCCGCGGCCAGCGCCGCCGGCTCGCTCTGGCGGATCGCCGCCCACGCCCGGCCGGGCCTGGTCCGGATGTGCGCGAGCACGAGCAGGAACATCAGCGCGGCGACGATCACGCAGTAGCGGAAGTAGGCGGGGTCGCCCGCCGCGATGCCGGGACGGCGGATCGCCGGGATGTGGACGGTGCTGCCGTTGTAGCCGAGGAAGCCGTGGCCGCCGTTGGGGAAATTCGTGGTGGCGAGCACGACTGTGATGCCGCCCGCCATCATCAGGGTGATCAGCGCCAGGTACAGCCCGCGCATCCGCAGCGCCGGGAGCCCGATCAGCGTCCCCAGCACCATCGTGATCAAGCCCGCTTCCAGCAGCACCAGGGGGTAGGGCTGGGTGGTGGCGAACAGCAGCCTGGCGGCCACCCAGGCACCGATCGCCAGTACCGCGGCCTGGCCGAGCGAGACCAGTCCCACCCGGCCGACCAGTACTCCGAGCCCCAGTGCGACCACGGAGTAGATCGCCACCTGGGTCATCGCGTCGACGAAGTACAGGCTCAGCAACTGCGGCAACGCGAACAGCACGAACAGGAAGAGCACGGTGTTCACGCCGGCGCGTACCAGCGTCCGTCCGGAAGGCCTGCCCGGTGGCGAGCGCCGCCGCAGCGCGGCAGCGCGGCTCGCGGTGTCTGTGTCCAGCACTAGAGCTCCTCGCGAGAGGCCAGTATCACCTGGTGGCGCGAGAGCACCAGCAGCGCGGCGGCGGCGAGCACGAACGGGGTCATGTCACGGTAGTTGGACAAGGCCTGGATCGGCGTCAGCAGGTCATGGATGAGGCCGATCGCGATCGCCGCCACGAACGTCAACGTGATCGACCGCAACTGGGCGATCAATGCCGCCGCCAGCGACGAGATCACCAGGAACGTCAGGGTCGTCGCGTCGAGGGCTACCAGGTCGGCGAGCAGCAGTCCGGCGATGCCGGCGATCACGCCGCAGCCGAGCCAGGCCGCCGCCTCCACCCGCCGGATCGGCACCCCGAGCGTGGCGGTGATCTCCCGGTCGTTGGCCATCGCCCGCATCGCCGTGCCCAGCTTGGTGTAGTGCAGGAACAGCCCTGTCACCACGACGAGGACGATGCCGGCGGCCAGCCCGATCACCTGTGTCCAGGTCACCTGGATCTCGCCGACGGTGAACCCGCCATTATCGGTTGGCAGCGTGATCGCGCGGGATTGCCCGCCGCTGGCCGTCCACAGCAGGTCCATCAACCCGAATAGCACGAGCGTCAGCCCCAGCGTGGCCACCGCCTTGACCAGCGGGCCCCGTCTGGCCAGCGGCGGACCGAACACCATCCCGTACGCGAGCGTCACCGCCCCGCTGAAGAGCACGCAGACCAGCCACGCGAGCCAGTCCGGAGCACCCGCGTTGGTCAGGGACCAAGCGATCAGAGCGCCCATGGCGCCGACCGCGCCGAATGCCAGATAGACCACTCCAGTGGCCTGATAGAGAACCACCGTTCCCACCCCGGAAAGGGCGTACACCCCTCCGAGGGCGAGACCGCTCACTATGAACGGCTCGAAGTCCAGCCAGCTCGGCACAGTCGACCTACCTTGGGCGCTCTGTCGCTTGTTCCGTCATTTACCTCAATGCGGCACTGCCGTCAGCCGAGGCCTGCCGCCTTGCGGTAGGCGGCTATCTGCGGGTCGACCGACGAGATGTCGGTACAGCCCTGGGCTATCACCATCGTGCCGTTGTTCGGCGTGACTGTGTAGTCCGTGTTGTTCGGAATGTGCATCGGGTAAGGGCCGTACGTCCACGGCTTGCACAGCATGCCGGTGTCGAAGTTCGTCACGCCCCTGACCGCGGCGTTGACACTTGCCACCGTGTACGGGCCGGTGACCGACTCCAGCGCGTGGACCATGATCTCCGCCTCGGCAAAGCCCATCTGGCTGAAGCTGCCGACGCCGCCCGAGACCGACTTGCCATACTGGGCGAGGATTGCCTTGTACAGGCTCATCGACGGGGTGCTGGTCGGGTCCGGCGGGGTCAGCTCGGCGTTGACGAACAGCTTGTTGTTCCACTTCGGGCCGAGTGCCTTGGCGAGGAAGTCGGTGTTGCAGGGTGTCGAGCAGCCCCACAGCTTCACCCGGTTCTCCAGGCCAAGCTTCTGTGCGGCCTGCAGGATCACCAGCGCCTCCGGCGGGGTGAAGTTGAGGACCACGGCGCCGTTCGGCCCCGCGTCGTTGACCTCCTTGATCGCCACCGAGTTGGCGTCCGAGATCGGCACGTTCTCGGTCAGCTGCACGATCGGGGTGTGCGCGGCCGCCGCGAGCGCGGCCGGGCCGGCCGCGATGTACCCGGTGCCCGGGACGTTCGACTGGTCGAAAACGACCTTCGAAACGTGCTGCGAGAGTGCGTACTGCACCGCCCCGTCGGAGCTGTACCGCGGGCCCATGTTGACCGCGGCGCTGTTCGGGGTCGAGTAGCACTCGGGTGCGATCCCCGAGTCGACGACGTAGTAGCCCAGCTTCTCCCAGTATGCGTGGTTGATCGTGCATTCGAGGATGGACGTATTGCCGACGATCCCCACCACGTGGTCGGTCTGGACCAGCTGCTTCGCGTCAGCCGCTATCTGGGCCGGGTTGGTCTGCTCGGTCTCGATGTAGTACTTGATCGGGTGGCCGTTGATACCACCGTTAGCGTTGACGCAGTCGAAATACGCGCCGACCATGTTTGGGATGTCGGTGAACGACGTCCCTGGCTGGTTGGTGGCGATTGCGCCCAGCGGAATCGGCGTGCCGGTTGCCTTCACGCCCGGCTTGGTGCCGCACTGCGACGTATTCACCGCGGTGCTGGCCGGTGAACCACTTGTGCTCGGCGATGTACTGGTGGAACTGCTACTGCTACATCCGGCCGCAGCAAGCAATCCGATTGCCGCTACCAGTGCCGCGGCTGACCGCGGTCCCGGAGCGTGCCCACGCATCCTCACCTAATCCCACCTCCTGGTGGTGCAGGCATGAACCTTGCCCTCGGGAGAGGCGAGCTGATACTCGCGCTCTGTCGTCGCAACCGGTTTGAAGCGACGACGCCCGACCCCAGTTCATGACAATGTTCGAGTCGGGCGTGCTTTAATGTGCCTTGGATGCTAGATGTCCGCCAGCGCACCACGCAAGGGTGGTTCATTACGATCCGGACGTCATCGAAACGATCTTGTGCAGAGGCGCAAATCCAGTACCCAGGTGGTTGTGCGAGGTCACAAACGGCCAGCCCGGTCCGGTAGGTGGGCATTGCCTGCGGCAGCCGTGTATGCCAACGTCACCTGTGTGTACCCCGAAGCATCCGACGGTGACCTGCTCTGGACGCCCAGCCCCGATACGGTGGCCCGGGCCAATGTGACAGTCTTCATCGACTGGCTGGCCCGCGAGCGCGGGCTGCGGTTCAGCGACTACGACGCGCTCTGGCGCTGGTCTGTGACCGACCTCGACGGCTTCTGGCAGGCGGTCTGGGACTACTCCGGCATCACCGCGTCGGCACCCCCGGAGCGGGTGCTGGGACGGCGGGAGATGCCCGGGGCGGACTGGTTCCCCGGGGCCAGGCTCAACTATGCCGAGCAAGTGCTGCGGCGCGAGCGGCCCGGCACCGACGCGCTGCTGTACCGGGGCGAGACCGTCCCGCTGACAGGCATGGACTGGGCGGCACTGGCCGGGCAGGTGCGGATCCTGGCGACCCGGCTGCGGGCGATGGGCGTCGGCCCAGGTGACCGGGTCGTCTCCTGTATGCCGAACATCCCGCAGACGGTCATCGCGATGCTCGCGACCACCAGCATCGGGGCCATCTGGGCCAGTTGCTCACCGGATTTCGGCTGGCGCGGCGTCCTGGACCGGTTCTCCCAGCTTTCGCCCACGGTGATGTTCTGCGTGGACGGCTACACCTATGGCGGCAAGCAGTACGACCGGCTCGCCGAGATGATGCAGATCACCGGCGGGCTGGACACCCTCAAGCACACCATCTTCCTGCCCTACCTGCGCCCGGACCGGACCGACCTGCCCGCCGACACGCTCACCTGGGCTGACGTCCTCAATCACCCGCCTGTCCCGGCTACTGAGTTCGAGTTCGAGCAGGTTCCGTTCAGCCATCCGTTGTGGATCTTGTTCTCCTCCGGTACCACCGGCGTGCCCAAGCCCATCGTGCACGGGCATGGCGGGATCCTGCTGGAGCAGTTCAAGCTGCAGAAGTTCCACATGGACCTGAACGAGGGCGACCGGCTGTTCTTCTACACCACCACCGGCTGGATGATGTGGAACTTCCTGGTCAGCTCGCTGCTGCTGGGCGTGTGCCCGGTCCTGTACGACGGGAACCCGGGCTACCCGCCAGAGGTGCTCTGGGAACTGGCGGCCGACGCCAAGGTGACGCTGTTCGGTGCCAGCCCCTCGTTCGTGGACCTCATGGTCCAGCGCAAGATCGTGCCCGGCCAGTCCTTCGACCTGTCCGCGATGCGGGGGGTCGTGCTCGCGGGCTCCCCGGTGTCCGCCGCGTGCGGCGCCTGGTTCTACCGCAACGTCAAATCCGACCTCTGGCTGGCCACCGGCAGTGGCGGTACCGACACCTGCTGCGGACTGGTGGGCGGGGTGCCGGTGCTCCCGGTCTACGCCGGCGAGATCCAGGCGCGCCACCTCGGGGTGGCGGCGCAGGCCTTCAACGAGCGCGGTGAGAGCGTCATTGACGAGGTCGGGGAACTGGTGATCACCCAGCCGATGCCGTCGATGCCGGTCTGCTTCTGGGGCGACGAGGACGGCAGCCGCTACCGGGATTCATATTTCGCGGACTTCCCAGGAATCTGGCGGCAGGGCGACTTCTTCCGGATCAACGACCGCGGCGGCTGCTTCGTGCTGGGCCGCTCGGACGCGACCCTGAACCGGCACGGGGTGCGGATCGGGACGGCAGAGATCTATGCGGTGCTCGCCTCCATCGAGGAAGTCGACGATGCCCTGATCGTGAACCTCGACCTGCCGGGTGGCGGGTTCTTCATGCCGCTGTTCGTCAGGCTGGGAGACGGTGCCGTGCTCGACGACACGCTGCGGCGCAAGATCTGTGACCGGCTGCGGCAGGAGTACACCCCCCGGCACGTCCCGGACAAGATCATCCAGGTGCATGACATCCCGGCCACCCTCACCGGCAAGAAGATGGAAGTCCCGGTGCGCAAGATCCTGCTCGGGGTGGCGCCGGACCGGGCGGCCAACGTCAACGCGATGGCGAACCCGGATTCCCTGGCCGAGTTCGTCGCCTACGCCGGTGAGCAGCGGGACTACCCGCTGCGCTGAGATGGCCAGCAGGCCGGGCCGGCCGGGGGGCCGGGCCGGCCGGAAAGAAGGCAGGCATGGCTGACCGCCAGCCCGTCCCCTGGCGGCGGATCGCCACCGAAGAGGCCTTCCTCATCCCCGAGGTCCATGACGCGCTGCGATCCTGGGCGGCCGGCGCCGACCCGGATGAGCCTGACCAGGACTTCTGGGGCTTCGTGCTCACGCAAGACCTGCCAGGGCTGCAGCGGGTACGGCGCCAGTTGCTCGACACCGACGACGAGCGGCTGGCGATCATGGACGAGCACGGCGTCAGCGTGCACCTGCTGTCGCTGACCGCACCGGGCGTCCAGACGTTCGGCGATGCGCAGGCCGTGGAACTGGCGGCCCTGGTCAACGACCGCCTCGCGGCGATCATCGCCCGTCATCCCGACCGGTTCGCGGGCCTGGCCGCGATCGCGCCGCAGGTCCCGCACGCCGCGGCGGCCGAGATCGAGCGGGCCATGAAAACCCTGCGGCTGAACGGCGTTGTGATTAACTCCCACACCCGTAACGAGTACCTGGATGAGGAGAAATTCTGGCCCATCTTCGAGGCCGCGCAGGCGCTCCGCGTGCCGATCTACATCCATCCCCGGTCGCCGTCGGCGCAGATGGCCGCCCCCTACCGCAAGTACGGGCTGGAGACCGGCATGTACGGCTTCCAGGCCGAGACGGGCCTGCACGCCATCCGGCTCATCTGCAGCGGCGTCTTCGACCGCTTCCCCGATCTGAAGATCGTGCTCGGGCACCTGGGCGAGGGGATCCCGTTCTGGCTCTACCGGGTCGACTACATGCACCCGGTCCGCAGTTCCCGTAATAGCCGGCCGAAACTCCAGCTGACGCCGGGTGAGTATTTCAAGCGCAATTTCGCGATCACAACCAGCGGCATGAACTGGCATCCGGCGCTGCGTTTCTGCATCGAAGCGGTCGGCGCCGACAACATCATGTTCGCGATCGACTACCCCTATCAGCTCACCGAAGGGGCGGTGGAGTTCATGAACACCGCGCCCATCTCCGACGAGGACAAGCACAAGATCTTCCACCTGAACGCGGAACGGATCTTCGGCATCCCCGCGGGTGCTGGCATTGCGGCCGGGACCGGCACCCGCCCGGCCACGGGCTGACTGGCGCGCCATGGCCCGGCCCGTCGCCCATCTGGCCAACCTGGACCTGAACCTGCTGGTGGCCCTGCGTGAGCTGCTGCGCGAGCGCAGCGTCACCCGTGCCGCCGAGCGGCTGGGCGTCACCCAGCCCGCCACCAGCGCGTCGCTGTCACGGCTGCGGCGTCATTTCGGTGACGAACTGCTGGTCCGCGACAAGGGCTGCTACCAGCTGACGGCGCTGGCCGAGCAGCTTGCCGAGCAGGTGGAGGTGGTGTGCGCGGCGACCGAGCGGCTGTTCGCCGCAAGCACTCTTTTCGACCCGGCGACCTCCGAGCGCGAGTTCACCCTGGTGATGGCGGATTACACCATCGGGGTGATGGGCGAGGCGCTGTCACAGCTCATCCACCGCTCGTCACCCCGGGCGCGGCTGCACATCAGGCTGGTCAGGGAGTCGCTGAGCACCGAATACTCCGACGCGATCCGGTTCATCGACGGCATGGTCGCCCCGCCCACACATGGATTCGCGCTGCCGAACACCCGGTCGGTGGAGCTGTTCCAGGACCGGTGGGTATGCCTGGTCTCCGCGCACAACCCGGTGCTGGACGCAGGCCCGCTGCAGCTGGCCGATCTCGCCCGGCTGCCCTGGGTGGCGCCCTACTACCGGGCGCAGCCGAACCCGTCAGCCGCCCCGATCATGCGCCAGCTCACGCTGCTCGACATCCAGCCGCACATCGCCGTGCGGGTGGAGAGCTACCAGGCGGTGCCGCATTTCGTGGCCGGCACGAACCGGATCGCGCTCATGCAGGAGCGCCTCGCCGCGCGGGTGGCCGACCGGATGGATCTGCGGGTGATGGAGTGCCCCGGTGAGCCCGAGCCCATCATCGAGGCGCTGTGGTGGCACCGGCAGTACGAGGAGGACACCGCGCACGCCTGGCTGCGGCGGCTCGTTGTCGAGGCCGCGCGCAAGCTCTGAGCGTTCCGGGCCCGGCGCCGGGCATCGCGCCCTCTCCTCAAACGCCCCGCCCCGCCCCGTGCGGCCGGCCCGGCACCGGCCTCCGCGCTGGCCGCTCGTGCCATAAACGGCATTTATGTGTAGCAGATGAACTGTTTGTTTGCTCACCGCGCCCGGCAATTCTAGCGTACCGGGCAGGACCTCAAAGTTACGCCTGCCTTTCGCGGATGTTACGCGATCCTTTCTGTTGCCTGCGACGGGAGCGTTTATGCCGCATGAGCTGACCGAGCTGAGGCTCAACGCGGTCACCAAGCCCGCTGACGAGCCCGTGCACGAGATCCGTGCCGACGTGTGCGTCGTCGGTGCGGGGATCGCGGGGCTGTCGGCGGCCATCGAGTCGGCCCGGCTGGGCCGCGACGTGGTGCTGGTGGACTCGCTCCCGGTGATCGGCGGCCAGATGGTCCACTCGCTCATCGGGCTTTTTTGCGGGGTTTTCGGAAATGCCCCGCAGTACTCGCAGCTGACGCATGGGGTGTTCGACGATATTTTCCGCGATCTCGGGCCGTCCGGGGACCTGCATTTCCAGCGGGGCCACACCACGACCGTGTACTACAACGAGGTCGCGCTCGGGCGGTGGCTGGAGAAGGAGATCCTGCGCAGCGGGGTGCGCACGATCCTTGGCACTGTCCTGCAGCGGGCGCCGGTGCGGGACGGCCGGGTCGAGTCGATCCTGCTGGCGTCCAGATACGGCACTGTCTCGATCACCGCGGCCGGCTTCGTGGACGCCAGCGGCGATGCCGCCCTGGCCTGGGCGGCCGGCCTGCCCTGCTGGGTTCCTGAGCGTCCCATCTACGGCTCGCAGCAGGTCATCGTCGAGAACGTGAACGAGAGCCACAAGCCTGACATGGGAGAGATGGACGCGCTGTTCGCAGCCAAGGCGGCAGAGAACGGGCTGCTGCGCCAGGGCGGGCTCGCCTTCTATTTCCCGGGGCGCGGCACCGCGGTGCTGAACGTGACACACATCGAGGCGCCGCTGGACCCGATCGGCGCGTCACAGGCCCAGCTTGCCGGGAAGGCGCAGGCAGACGGGGCGATCGCGCTCCTGCGCTCGGAGTTCCCCAAGGCCTTCGGTAAGGCCCGGGTCCGCGCCTACGGCTACCCGGGACGGCGGCAGACCCGCTGGATCAAGGGCCGTCACCAGCTCACGGTCGATGAGGTGCGGGCCGGCACCCGGTTCGACGACGCGGTGGCCCGGACGGCGTGGCCGATCGAACTGCACGACCGTCCCGAAGGCTATGTGTGGGAGATGTTCGACTCCGACCACATCCACTACGTCCCGCTGCGCAGCATGACCCCGCCTGACGTGCACAACCTGGTGGCTGCGGGCCGGTGCGTGGACGGGGACGCCGCCGCCCTGTCCAGCGTCCGGGTGATGGGCCCGTGTGCGGCCATGGGCGCCGCGGCGGCGCACGCACTGCACCTGGCGGGCACCGGGAGCGTGCACGACGCCGACCTGGGGCGGCTGGCCGGCCGGCTGACCGCGAACCTCGACGGCCACGAGGGGTACCCGCGATGAGACTGACCGACGAGGAAAAGGGCATGCGGGACGGCGCCGAGGGCGCGGCCGTCGCCGCCGCCATGGACCTGCTGATCCGCTACGGCGGGGCGCTCGGCGCCGGGCACCTGTGCGATGTCCGCAACGTCGCAACCTCGATGACCCAGCCGTCCCCGGTCAAGGCCCGGCTGGTCCGCGAGGGCGGGTGGGACAAGGCGTTCGCGGTCATCAGCCTGGACAGCGACGAGGACCTCCAGGTCCCGCCGATGCGGGTGGCCACCTGCCAGCTCCAGCACGGTTTCGGCGCCGACGCCGGCGCGGTGGTCCCCTACCCCGCCCAGATGATCGCCCTGCAGGCCGACGCGGCGGCCTTCTACGGCCGGCACGGCGTGAACATCCTGGCGACCTGCACCCCGTACCAGGTCGGCAACATCCCCGTCCGCGGGGAGCACATCGCCTGGATGGAATCGTCCGCGGTGATCTACGCCAACTCCGTGCTGGGCGCCCGGACCAACTGCGAGGGAACCGCCTCCACCGGCGCGGCCGCCCTCACCGGCAAGGTCCCGTGCTGGGGGAACCACCTCGACGAGGGCCGGTACGGCACGCACCTGATCGACGTCGGTGTGCCGGTGGACGACTTCGCCGAATGGGGGATGCTCGGCTACTTCACCGGCGGACTGGCCGGCGAGGAGCGCCCGGTCGTGGTTGGCGACCTGGGACGGCCTGACTTGGCCGAACTGAAGCACTTCGGCGCCGCGGCGGCCACCTCCGGCGGCGTCGAGCTGTACCACCTGCCCGGGATCACCCCGGAGGCCCCCACCGTGGAGGCGGCGTTCGGCCCCGCGCCGGTCCCCGCGGCCGTCCGCTATGGCCCACGGGAACGCCGGCAGGTCTATGAGGACCTGAACTCCCAGGGCACCAGCACGGACGTGGACTTCGTGCTGCTCGGCTGCCCGCACGCGTCGGTGGACCAGATCCGCCAGGCCGCCGCCGCGCTGGACGGCCGCCGTCTGTCCGCCGGCACGCACCTGTGGCTGATGGTCCCGCGCGCGCTCAAGGACGTCGCCGACCGCAGCGGCTACACCGAGACGATCGAGCGGGCCGGGGGGAAGGTACTCGCCGACTCCTGCCCGGCGATGTCGCGGGCTGCGCCGCCGGGCACCAGGGTGTTCGCCACCGACTCGGCGAAGCAGGCGCACTACCTGCCGGCCATCCTCGGCATCGAGGCCTGGTTCGGCACGCTTGCGCAGTGCGTGGACGCCGCGGTGACCGGCCGGTGGCGGGGTGAGCTGTCGTGATCCCCTTGCACGGGCGCACCGTGGTCCCCGGCGTCGCCGCCGGCGAGGCCCTGGTCTCCCACGAGCCGATCTCCGGCTGGGGCGGCATCGACCCGGCGAAGGGCATCATCATCGAGCCCCGGCACGAGCTCGCCGGTCAGTGCTTCACCGGGAAGATCCTGGTGTTCCCCGGCGCCAAGGGCTCATCGGGATGGTCGGGGTTCTTCCAGAGCACCCGCCTGCTGGGCACCGCACCGCTCGGGATGATCTTCGTCCGCATGAGCACCAAGGCTGCCCTGGGTGCGGTGGTCACCCGCGTCCCCGCGGTCACCGGCCTGGACCGCGATCCGTGCGAAGTGATCAGCACCGGGGACTGGGTGCGCATCGATGCCTCGAACGGCGTCGTGGAGGTACCCCCTGCGCCCTACCGCTGACCCGGCCCGCCGGCACCGGGTCCCCTCGTCCTGACCCTCGTCCTGACCCCGGCCCCGATCCCCCGGCTCCCACTCCCCCGGCCCCGATC